>ERZ1740070.2214-NODE-2214-length-11339-cov-3.929635_pt1 | contig 11339 bp, 10 predicted proteins | sample MGYA00581734_ERZ1740070 | MGnify/ENA primary metagenome ERZ1740070 (study PRJEB43018, sample SAMN04849744) | marine metagenome | isolation source: floating plastic debris | place: Pacific Ocean | collected 2008-09-01 | study: EMG produced TPA metagenomics... | reverse complement strand
CATTGCCTTCGGAGATCACCTCCGCCATCGGCAAGCCATAGCCGCGATAGCCCATCGCAATCTTCGCCACGAGGCGCAGGTGCGAGGTGACCATCTTTTCGGCGGCATCAGTGTCTTCATTCTGTTGCCAGCTTTTGGCGAGCATGAACTCCTCGTCCTTGCTGAGCATTGGAAATTTACGGATTTCTGAGAGGTAGCGGCTGAGGCCCTGTTCAGGGCTTAGCGTGAGCGCACGGCTCGCTGTTGTGTTGGCCATAGTGGTCCTCCTTTTCCCCTTCGCAGACCCCCAGACGAGGCATCTGATCCAGTTCTATCGTTGGTGAGGGTCATAGCCCCGATCATCGGCAGCGTCTTTCCCTCAATCGCGAATAGTCCCTATCGCGAATTTGCATAGATGGGGATGACAAGCGCGTTATGGAAGTCTGCTACCACTAGTTTATACGGTGTGACCTGGGCGATCGGATCAGGCGTCGCGTTCCTTGGACAGGAAAACATAGCGCTTAGAGAGCGTATAATTGGCGACCAATCCGCTGAGAGAGCCGCAGGCCAGGGCCACGAGAGGCATGCTGAGCAGGGGTAGGGCTTGCAAAAGTAGCGCGGTTGAGACCACCAGGTTGATCACGCCGCCAATCGAGTTTGCCGAGACATATTTGACATAGGATTTGAACAAAGACTCATCGATCAAACCGTCAAATGTGAGCCGATGGTTTAAGACAAAGGTGGTGGTCACGGCCAGGCCGAAGGCAACGACGCGCGCTGGAACGACCTGCATCACTTCGCTCAAAGCCAGCAAAACCGCAGCATCGACGATGTAAGCGATCACACCGACTATGCCAAAACGGACAATGGGGGGCAGGAAATCGAGTCTGGTTTTCACGAACGCGCCCCTAATCTTCGTTGGGCACATAATCCAATGGAGGAGTTACTACTTCGTTTCGCGGCGCATTTGGGGCGGCATTGCTTGCGCCAGGGGCCGGCAGAGCGATGGGCCGGCTGGCGTCGAGCTCACGTTCTGAGGATTCGTAACGCGGATGCACCAGCGTTCCAGCATCGCCAAAGGCATAGACGAGCCGTGACCAATCGCGCTGAGCATATTGGAACGCGCCGCCACGCGGATCGATGTCTGACCATTCTTGCTCGCGTGCGGCTGTCACGGCCATACGCCCCCACCGTTCGGCTTCGGTTAGGTCGCCATAGCCGCGCAGGGCTTTCTCTAGAAGCAAACAGAGGCGCGCCGTCGGCTTTTCTTCGACGAGCAGCGCCAGCGTTTTCACCGCATTCAGCCAATCGCGGTCCTGCATGGCCAGTTCGGCGCTCAGGATGCGGCTTTCGCGATGGTCGGGATTGGTCTCAATCAAAGCGCGCAAGCGATCGGCGATGAGTTTCGGCGTTGCGCTGGTATCGAGGCGACGGGTCAATTGCGCCAGCGCCGGATGCGGGCGCGCTTTCCAGCCGAGCTCGAGCACGCCGGTGGCGGCTTTGATCTTATTGTCGATCATCAGCTGGCGGGCGCCATGCCAGGCGGCAGGCGGGAAAGACGGGGCAGACCGAATGGCTTCAGCGAGGAGACGCTGCGATTCTTTGCGCTCACTATGCTGAAGAGCAGCAGCGCGGGCCGTATACAGCACGGCGCGGCGGCGGCGCAGGCTCTCGCCGGAAATCTGTCCGCGCTTTTCGCCGACTGTGAGCGTATTGAGCGCTTCATTCCAATTTCCGGCAGCGACTTGGCTGTCAAAGAGCGAATTGAACGGCCAGTCCGCGCCCGACTTCATCTCTAAGGCTTCGCGGGTGCGGGCTTCGGCGGAAATGGCGTCGCCCCGGGCGCTTGCAGCAGATGCGGCGCCGCGAAGGCCTGCCAATTGTCCTCCTGGCAAACGGGCGAGCTGGCCCCACGCGCGCTCGGCGCCGGACCAGTCATCTGAGATCTCCGCCGCGCGGGCTTCGAGCAGAAGTTTCAGACGGTCATCGTCAGCATGCTGAGCAGCTTTCTTGGACAGCTTCTTGGCCATTTGCGCATCGCCAGCTTCAGCCGCGAGCAACCCATCGGCGAGCGCTTTGTTGGCGGCTTTCACTTTTGAGGCTTTGCGCGATTTGCTGAACCGATTGGGCAGTGTGACCAAGCCGGTCAGAAGCGACCAGACGAGCGCCATGGCTGCGCCAACCAGCAGAATCGCGAGCAAGGCCCAGACAAGCTCAAACTCGTACAATGTGCCATTGCCGAGATCGAGCGTCAGACCACCGGGCAAGCGCGAGGCCCACATCACGAAGATGCCTGCAATGACAATGAGAAGGATGATCAAGAACAAGATGATCATGGGCGCTCTTCCGCTATCATAGTGAGGCGTAGCGCCTCCAATGTCTCTTCCAACATGTGTCGGTCTTGCGCAGTTTGCACCCAATCTGTGAAGACAGGCTGAAGATTGCTGTCCACGGCGCCAATATGTTCAATCGTTTCAGACAGTTCGCCTGCTTCAAGAGCGGTCTCTGCCAACAGAAGGTGGTCGCGTGCGGTGACAGCATCGGCGCGGCGAACTTGAATGCCATCCCCAAACAGGCTGCGCATCCAGCCGGAATTGCCAGGCGTGGTCTGTGCTTCAAGGTCCAGCGCGCGGTCCACTAGCGCAGGATAGGTGGCTTTGAGGTCCGAGACCGTCGGTACAGCTTTGGTGGCGAGCGGGGCGAGGTTTTGAACCGCAGAATTGCCCGGCATGGCTGTTTCGAGTTTTTCATAAGCGGCGATGAACGGGCGGCCTCGACGGGCAGCCGCCTCAATGGCGGAGAGGGCGAGGGCGGCTTCAGTGCGGCTATTGGAAGTCGCCGCGGCGGACAGGCCTTCCGCGCTGGCTTTGTCTTCCAGTTCCGCGACGCGGAGTTTCAGAGAGGCCAAGCTCGTCTCATAGGTCCCTAGCTGCGTCACCAAGGCGTCCTCAAGTGCGCTGAGGCGGGCCTCGACGGCGGATAGGTCCGGGGCGCTGTCTGAGGTCGAAGGTTCCGCGGGCGTATCGGCGAGGCTTGCCACGCGGGCGCGCTGGAGAGCAGAGACATCGGCCTGCAGCGCTTCGATCTCGTCGCGAAGGTCCCGCAAGTCTGTCACCGTGCGGGTGCGATCGGCGCGCAGACTATCGGCGCGGGCGCTGAGATCGGTTACTTGCGAGGCGAGATCCTGCGCCTGTGTCTGTTGGGTCGCGCCCGTGTTCGCAAGATTCGAGACCTGCGTCTCGAGCGAGGCAAATTGATTGGCGCCAGGCTTATAGCCGGGGATCCACCCGGCGCTTGCCGCCGACACGATAAGGCTGGTGAGCGCCAATCCACCGACAAGCCCAATCGCGAGCCAGCCCGGACCGCCTGTCTTCGACTTGGATTTTGACGATTTCGGCTCGGCCGGTTCAAATTCCGCATCAATCGGCAGGTCATCCCCAGAGCTTGGAGGAAGGGATGAGGTGGACATAAGCGCGGGCTCCAGTCGGTTTGCGAATCTCCACTCTATATTGTGTCGGTTCAGGCCGAAAGTGTGGCAATCGCTGTGTTCAGCGCGGCGAACAAGCCGTCTTCATTAGGGATCTCTGCGGCAAAGCGGGCGCGGAGCGATAGGCCCGCGAGAGGCGCGAGCGCGGCCTCTGAAATCGCGACGGCAAATGTAGATGGAATGGCCAACTCTGTGGCGAGGGTTGCGAACCGTTCCGCGCCTTTGGCCGAGTGGATGAGAACGATGCTGGGGCCGGGGGCTTCTAGCGCACTCAACGTGTCCGGCGTGAGGCTTGCCGCGGGTTGCATGGCGTAAAGCGGCGCGAACGTGACGCCAAAGCCGAGCTGTTCGAGCGTCGCTTTCAGGTCGCCCTTCGCTGCGGCGTTGGCGACATGGAGCAGCGGTTTGGGACCCGGCGTGGCGCGCGCGGCGATGTAGTTTGCCAGATCGACGGCATTGCCTGTGGACTCCTGGACTTTGGCAAACGCCGCTTCTCGCGCAGCGTCGGCGGTGGCGGGGCCAACGCACCAGGCCGGGTGCGATCGGTCATTGCTCCGCTGCGCGAATGAGCGGACGCCATTGGCGCTGGTAAAAATGAGGCCGGACACTGTGCTCAGGTCGGGCAGACTGACGGACGGGTCGGATTGAACGCTCAAGACCGGCGAGACCAAAGCCTGCGCACCTATCGCCTCAAGCCGCGCTGCTGTTTCACCAGCGCCTGGCTCGGCGCGCGTGACGATGACGGGGAGAGGCGGGGCGCTCATCGGACCGTTCAGTCAGTAAAGACCGGCAGGTCGCCGCCCGCCTGATCCCGAATGCTGATCGCAATGCTGCGCCCGAGGGCAGCGAGGTCGTCGAGGCTGGCTGAGATTAGTGCATCGCCGCGTGCGGTCCATTTAGTTTGACCATCAGGGGTCAGGACTTCGCCGCGCAAATGCCAAGCGCCATCACGTGGGCGCAGCTGCGCCGCCATGGCCGTCCGGCACGACCCATCAAGCTCGGCTAAGAAAGCCCGCTCGGCAGTTGCCATGGCGCGTGTGGCGGCGTGATCTATCGCGGACAAGGCGGTCGCTAGCTCAGGTGAAATTGTATCCGGGCGCGCGACAACCGCGATCACACCCTGACCGGCTGCGGGCAACATGTCCCGCATCGCGACCGGGTGCGCGAGATGATCGAGCTCGAGGCGTTTGAGACCCGCCATCGCTAGGAACGTCGCATCAGCTTCGCCGCGTTCCAGCTTCTCGATCCGGGTCTCGACGCGGCCTCTAAAGGGCACAACTATAAGATCTGGGCGCAGCGCCAAGGCCTGCGATTCCCGGCGCAAACTTGCTGTGCCGAGGACAGCGCCTTCGGGCAAGTCCTGCAGGCGCTTGATACCATTCGCCGTTAGAAAACCATCGCGCGGATCAGCCCGTTCAGGAAAAGCTATGAGCGCTTGGCCGTCGGGTAGAAGGCTTGGCACATCTTTCAGGCTGTGCACGCCAATATGCACTTCGCCTTCGTCCACCGCGCGGTCAATCTCGCGGGTAAATAGGCCCTTACCGCCAGAATTGATCAGGCGCTCGGTGGTGAGCTGATCGCCTTTGGTGGAAAAGGTGACAATCTCGCCGACCAGGGCCCCGTCCGAGACACGCTTAAGCTCCGCGGCTATCAATTCAGCTTGATACAAAGCGAGCGGCGAGCCGCGGGTTCCAATGCGAATGGTCTGGATGGCCGTCATTCTGGCTCCAAAATTGCGTTGGAATTCAGCTAAGGATGAACCTATCATCGCGCAAGCTGAAGCGCGCAGGAAAGACATTATGCGCAAATTGATCGCCGCCGCTGCGCTCGCGCTGAGCGCCTGCTCCACAGCGAGCGATGAGATTGCGTCTGCGGATTCAACCTTGCCGATATCGCCGCCGCCGATTGCGCGCTGCATGAATCTGGGGTCGGCCCTAGAGGCCACATATGAAGGCGAATGGGGCTATACCGTTCGCCGCGAGGATTTGGAGCGGATCAAAGCGGTCGGCTTTGACACGATCCGTTTGCCGGTTCGCTGGTCGGCCCATGCGCTAGAGGATGCGCCTTACACGCTCTCACCTGACATGCTGGCGCGGGTGCACGAGATTGCCGGTTGGGCGGAGACGATTGGCTTGAACATCATCATCAATGTCCATCACTATGATGCTCTGAATGACGCCCCGGAGCAGCATGAACCGCGCTTAGAAGCGATTTGGGATCAGCTCGCCGCGTCTTTTGCGGGCGCGTCAAACCTTGTGATCTTTGAAACGCTGAATGAGCCTCACACAAATATGAGTGTGGCGCGCACCGATGCGCTGAACAAAAGGCTCATGCAGAGGATCCGCCTCGACAATCCAGATCGCTGGGTCATCCTGGCAACGGCCAATTGGGGCAACCTTGATGCGCTTGAGGCCTCCCGCCCGGATTATGATCCACGCGTGATGCTCACCTTGCACAGCTACACGCCGTTTGACTTCACCCACCAAGGGGCACCTTGGGCGGACGCACCGCGTACGGGTGTGCGTTGGGGCACGCGGTCGGATCTGAAAGAAATGCGCGCCGACTTGGATGACGCGGTGGAGGTTCAAACCCAACAGCGTATGCCGGTCGTTGTCGGCGAGTTTGGGGTATATGAGGGCGTTCCGGTCGAGGCGCGCGTGCGGTGGACCCGCGCCATGCGCACCGAGATGGAGGCGCGTGGTCTTGCCTGGTGTTATTGGGATTATGCGGGCTCCTTGAAGGCTTATGAACTCGAAACCGAAACCTGGATCCCAGAGGTGAAAGCCGCTTTGCTGGACTAGGCTGGTTCCAAGTCGGCATTGAACCGCCTATATCCGCGCCATGTCTTCTGACCTCACCCTTCTCGGAATTGAAACGAGCTGCGACGAAACCGCAGCGGCGATCTTGCGCCGATCGGCTGACGGGACCGTAGAGATTTTGAGCGAAACGGTGCGCAGCCAAATTGAGGAGCACGCCCCATATCGCGGAGTGGTGCCGGAAATCGCCGCGCGCGCGCATGCCGATATTGCCGATCAAATTGTGGCGCGGACTTTAGAGAAGAGCGGACTGAACGCCGACGACCTCGACGCGATTGCAGCAACCGCCGGACCGGGTCTCATTGGCGGCGTTATGGTGGGGATGATGACGGGCAAGGCGATGGCGCTTGCCCTCGATAAGCCGTTTATCCCGATCAACCATCTTGAAGGTCATGCGCTCTCACCGCGCCTCGCTACAGACTGTCCGTTCCCTTATCTCTTGCTTTTGGTGAGCGGCGGGCATTGCCAATTCCTCGCCGTGACGGGGCTCGGACAATATCAGCGCCTTGGCACGACGATTGATGATGCCGCCGGCGAGGCCTTTGACAAATTGGCCAAGACGCTCGGGATCGGGTTTCCAGGCGGCCCTGCGGTCGAGCGTTTGGCAAAGAGTGGCGATGCGAGCCGGTTTGCTCTGCCGCGCCCGCTGATGAACCGCCCAGGCCTTGATATGAGCTTTGCAGGTCTGAAAACCGCTGCCGCCCGCATTGTCGAGGGCGAAGCGCTCGATGCGCAGAGCCAAGCCGATCTTTGCGCGTCATTTCAACAAGCGATTAGCGATTGCCTGGCGGGAAAAACTGAACGTGCGCTGGAGGTCTTTGCGCAAGATGTCGATGGGCCTCTTCGTGTGGTTGTCGCGGGCGGCGTCGCGGCCAATCAAACCATTCGGTCCGCCTTAAATGAGGTCGCACAGGACGCAGGCGCTGTCTTGATTGCGCCGCCGCTGCGCCATTGCACCGACAATGCCGCGATGATCGCGCTGGCGGGCGCGGAACGCCTTGCCGCCGGGCGGGTCGATGCAGATGGACTGTCTTTTTCCGCACGGCCGCGGTGGCCATTGGATGAAAGCTCAGCCTTGGCTGATCCTGCTTATGGTGGGGGAAAGCGCGGCGCGAAGGCCTAGAATTTAAATGCGGAACGCAGGCGAATGCCCGCTTCGATCTCTTGATCGTCCAATTGACTCGTCGTGTCGAGCTCTTCGGCGCCGAGGTTCAAATCGCCGCTTGCAGACCCGATGGTCAGTTCACCGCCGACAGAAATGCGGGGTGTGATGCGGAATTCTGCTTCGGCCATCATTTCTTCGCGTGCCAAAAGTGAATCACTGTCACGAGACGTCAGATCCAGGCTGAGGCTCCACCGATCGCCTTGGATCCAAGCCAAGTTGAACGTTTGCGATGGGCGGGTCTCCCAAAGGGAGATTTCAGCGCCAGGCGTGTTGAAATTGAAGCGTTGGAACCAATCCGGCTCGGCAGCATCGGTTTCGGAGATCGAAGGCGCGGGCATTTCAGGCACGCCTTGCTCAGCCATTGCCGGAAGGGCAAAGCCGCCAAAACATACAAGGGATACCGCTAGAAAGCGCATTATGGATACTCCTGCGCTCTAGATAGCAGTGAGACAGGTTAATAGAACCTTAATTTCCAGTTAGCCGAACAATTTCCTGTGAGAGTGTGATTTCAACAACAACACCCTGAGAACGTCTATTTTGGAGTGGCGATTCGATTTCGTCATTTAGGTAAGCAATGGCAAGCTTCGTAGAGGGTCCAAATTCGCGCGCTGCACCGCTCCGCCAGCCGCTGCTGTCTAGGCCGGCGCCATCATCTTCGGATTGACCATATTCTGCTGAAAATTCAGTGTTGTAGAGGTCCCTATGCAGGCCTGCGCTCCAGGCCGAATAGTCACTGTTTGGGAGGCCATTATCGGAGGTGAGCCAGGAGGTGCCGAAGGTCCAATCATCCTTCTCGATTCGGGTGCCTGCCGACCAGGATTCGACCGTGCCATATTGAGACGTCAAGCCAGTTGCGGATACGTCTGCGTTCGACCATCCCAAGCCGACATCTATCCTCAAACCCGAATCACGGAACCGGCGAGTCGCGTTTAAGGCGAACTCGACCGCATTCTCTGTTTCGGGGGCAGTTCCACCCGTCCCGGCGGCGGGGCGGCGGTCCAGTCCATCGGCTTCAGCTTTCGGCGTAAAACTGAGACCGGCGCGCACGCCAACCAGGCGCGGGGTCGCGTAGGAGAGTTTCGCACTCGGCCCGGTCAGATTGTGCCGTGACCGGATCGTCGCGAGCCCAGACGGGTCCAAAAAGGTGCTGTCGAGCCGGGCCTGGCTGAGGACGGATTTTGTCCCCTCATGGAACCGGTCCGCAACGCCGCGATCTTTGCCCAACCGGACTTCGCCATACCCGCCATCGATTTGAAAATAGGCCGTTTCGAGTCGGCCGCGCATGTCCGAATTGGCGAGTGGTGCGGCGCTGGACAGGCCAGAAAACGCGCCAACCGGGGCAAAGACATCGCCGCCAAATCCGCCAATGCCGCCCGGGCGGCTCGGATTGTCACGCTGCAACCGCAACGCGCCGCGCGCCCGCAGGCGCACGCCGTTTTCGAGCACTTTTTGCGTTTGCGCGATCAGCGAAAGTTCTCCGAGAATCTCAGCTTTTTCTGTGTCCGCCTCATGGTCCGAAATCGGATAGAGCGCTGTGACCCATTCAAGATCAAGCTCCGTTTCAAGCGGTGCGCCGCCTTGCGCTGTTGCAGGCCAGCTTAAGAATGTAAGCGCGGTGATAACGCTGGCTGTTCGCATATTTCAAGGCGTCCCTTTAAACGGTTTTGTCCGAACGCAGATCGGTACTGGTAGGCTGAGTTTCAGGTGCTATAGAAGTGACTATTGAACAAGAGTTTGCCAACGGGAAATGACGATATGAAGGCAGTTTCAACCCTGATTGCAGCGACTTTCGGTGTGCTTGCACTCTCCGGCTGCGTCTTTGGTCGCGGGGGCGATAATGTTGAAGCGCGCGTGGTTGAAGAGATTACGGGGGGCGCAAATCCATATCTTTGGCGCGCCAGCCTCGATACGCTCGAAACCCTCCCGCTGGTCAGCACGGATCCTTATGGCGGCACAATTATCTATGATTGGCGCGCCTATGAGAGCGCCCCGGACGAGCGGGTGAAGGCGACGGTCTATATTCTTGATTCGCGGTTGCGGGCCGATGGCGTGAAAGTCGCCGTGTTCCGGCAAGTTAATCAAGAGGGCAGCTGGGTTGACGCGGACGCCGCTCCGGAAACAGCCATCCAGCTCGAAAACGCTATTCTTGCGCGTGCACGTAATCTAAAAGCGGCAGAGCTCGAATAATTTTTGAAAATTATGGGGGAGGCGATGGCCTCAAGATACAATCCGCAAGCGGCGGAACCCAAATGGCGTGACGCATGGGCGGACGCGGATCTGTTCAAAGCGAAGATCCCGGCTGAAGCCGGCGATATGCCGAAAGCGTACGTGTTGGAGATGTTCCCGTATCCGTCGGGGCGTCTGCACATGGGGCATGTCCGAAATTATGCGATGGGCGATGTGGTTGCCCGGCACAAGAAGGCCAAGGGCTATAATGTCCTTCATCCAATGGGCTGGGACGCGTTTGGCATGCCGGCTGAAAACGCCGCGATGGAGAAGAAGGTCCATCCCGGCGAATGGACTTATCAGAACATCGCAGCGATGAAGGCGCAGTTCGAAAAGCTCGGCCTGTCGCTCGATTGGTCGCGCGAGTTCGCCACCTGCGACCCGGATTATTATGGCGAACAGCAGCGCCTGTTCCTGAAATTCATGGAAAAGGGCTTGGTCTATCAGAAGAAGGCCAAGGTGAACTGGGATCCGGTCGACAACACCGTACTCGCCAATGAGCAAGTGATTGACGGTAAAGGCTGGCGCTCAGGCGCGCCGGTCGAGCAGCGCGAGCTGGTCCAATGGTTCTTCCGCATCACCGACTATGCCGAAGACTTGCTGGAAGAGGTTCAAAAGCTGGAGCGTTGGCCGGAAAAAGTCCGCACCATGCAGGCGAATTGGATCGGGCGTTCAGAAGGCCTGCAAATGCGGTTCGAGTGGGCAAGCGATGCGCCAGCGGGTCATGAGACAGGCGTTGAGATCTTTACCACCCGTCCGGACACGCTGTTCGGGGCGAGCTTTGTCGCACTATCGCCGGACCATCCTTTAACCATTGAGGTGGCCGCCAATAATCGGGAACTGGAGGCTTTTCGCGCGGAATGTGCCAAAGTCGGCACGTCCGAAGCGGACATTGAGAAAGCCCCGAAAAGTGGCTTCGACTCGGGGCTCGCGGGCAAGCATCCCTTTATCGAGGGCGAGGCGTTGCCGGTCTATGTCGCGAATTTTGTGCTGATGGGCTATGGCACCGGCGCCATCTTCGCTTGTCCCGCCCATGATCAGCGCGATTTCGATTTTGCCCGCAAGTATGATTTGCCCATCCTGCCGGTGGTGAGACCTTCGGATAAGGATGCAGCGTCTGGTGCGTGGGTTGCCTCTGGCCAAGGCACGGATATGGACGCGGCTTATACTGGGCCTGGCTCGATCATGAATTCGGGCTTCCTAGACGGCAAAGAGATCACAGAGGCCAAGTCGCTGGCGATTGGTAAAATTGAAGCGATGGATCTTGGCACAGGCACGGTAAACTACCGCCTGCGCGATTGGGGAGTCTCACGTCAGCGCTATTGGGGCTGCCCGATCCCGGTCATCCATTGCGAGACCTGCGGGATCGTGCCGGTGCCGGAAGAAGACCTGCCGGTGAGACTTCCGGCCGATGTGAGCTTAGATAAGCCAGGCAATCCGCTCGAGCATCATCCGACTTGGAAATACGTCAAATGCCCAAACTGCGGTGAGCACGCTGTGCGCGAGACCGACACGCTTGATACGTTCAATGATTCCAGTTGGTACTTTGCCCGATTCGCAAGCGTCGATGATCCGGCTGAGCGGGCTTATTGGCTGCCGGTGGATCAATATGTTGGCGGGGTCGAGCATGCGGTTCTGCACTTGCTCTATGCGCGCTTTTTCATGC
>ERZ1740070.2213-NODE-2213-length-11351-cov-4.182720_pt1 | contig 11351 bp, 9 predicted proteins | sample MGYA00581734_ERZ1740070 | MGnify/ENA primary metagenome ERZ1740070 (study PRJEB43018, sample SAMN04849744) | marine metagenome | isolation source: floating plastic debris | place: Pacific Ocean | collected 2008-09-01 | study: EMG produced TPA metagenomics... | reverse complement strand
TGTTCGGGCGGAACTTGATCTCTTTCAGTTCCTGGGTCTTCTGCTTCTTCTTGGCGGCAGCTTTTTTCTTCTGCGCTTCGTAGCGCATCTTACCATAGTCAACGATCTTACAGACCGGGACCTCTTGATTGGGTGAAACTTCAACAAGGTCCATACCGGCTTCGCGGGCGGCGTCTAGGGCGGCATCAATGGGCATTTCACCCTGTTTTTCCCCATTCTCATCAATGAGAAGGACGCGGTCGGCGCGAATGTCGCGATTGGTGCGAGGGCCGGTAGGTTTGGCGCGCTCAGGGCGGCCGTATGGTCTGCGGGCTATGGCTAATCTCCTATAGTTGCCAGTATCTGCTGAGCTAATATGCCCTTAATCGTGCGATTTTTCAACTCAACCTTTGTTTAGCAGCAGACGCGCATAAACGTTCAAGGTTGCGGTCTGGAGTCGCTTTTTGCTGAAGTTTTCTCGGACATGCGCCTGTCCGGCGGTACCCATCGCCGCTCGGGCCTCTGGGGGCAGGCTAATAAGGGTCCGGATACAAGCGGTTAGAGCGGGTATGGAGCCCGGCTCAGCGCGGGTCCCGGTTTCTCCTTCGATCACCGTTTCGCGCTGTCCACCATGATCCGCGACTATCACTGGCTTGGCCATTGCCGACGCTTCAGCGGCCACGCGTCCAAAGGCTTCTGGGCGGGTCGATGGGGCGAGAATGATATCGGACAGCGCGTACGCGGCAGGCATGTCCTCGGTATGCCCAACAATCGAAACCGTGCCGCCAAGTTGATGAGCGATGATTTTGTCTTCCAACTCGTTCACGTAGTTCTGCCGACCCTGCGCATCGCCCGGTAAGATCAGGTGCACCTTAGCGCGTTCGGAGATATCGAGCGCGCCGAACGCATCGATCGCGACCCCTTGACCTTTCCAGCTGGTCAGACGCCCCGGCAAGACGAGGCGGAGGCGCGCATCTTCTGGATGAATTTGCCAAGCCTCACGCATGGCCGTGATGCGTTCCGGCGAGACGTTGCCAGGATTGAATGCCTTCAAATCGACGCCGCGCGGAATGGTAACGATTTTCTCACGCGGGACATCGTGAACCTCCATCACATGCGCAGCGGTCCATTCGGAATTTGCGATCACCAATTCGCCTCGCGCCATGACCGAGTTGTAGCGCTTTTTCAAACCCGTCGTACCCGAATAGGCGCCATGATAAGTCGTCATGAACGGGGTCTGTGTTCGCTGCGCAGCGACATATGCACTCCATGCCGGGGCGCGCGAGCGGGCATGTATGAGGTCAATTTTCTCCAAACGCACAAGCTCTTCAAGAAGGCGCGCATTTTTACGAACGGTAAGCGGATTTTTACTTGCCGCTTTGATGGGGATGAGCTCGCCGCCCACAGCGTCAAGCGCGGGTTCCAGTCGGCCCCCTTCACTGGCTACAAGCGCGCGTCCGCCAGCTTCCGATATCGCTTCGGCCATTTCGACGGTCGTCCGTTCAGCGCCCCCGGCTGATAAGTCTGGGATCACTTGCAAAATGGTTTTACCCGTCAGGTCTGGCCACGCAGATTCGCTCATGGGGAGAGTGTGGCTGATTTGGCGAGCGATTGAAACGAAGAAGTTGCAAGCACGTCCAAGCAGTTGCAGTAGGAGCGTCGAAGGAGCTCTTCTATGGATCACAAGGATTTCACATCGCCGCAAGGACGAAGGCTTGCCTATCGGTACTCTGCCCCGCGCTCGGGTCTGACCTTCGTTTGGCTGTCAGGTTTCAAATCCGACATGAGCGGGTCGAAGGTCACGGTGTTGGAAGCTTGGGCCAAAGAGCAGGGCCATGGCTTCTTGGCGTTTGACTATTCTGGGCATGGCCTTTCTGGCGGCGCTTTCGAAGAGGGCACGATCTCCGCTTGGCGGGAGGATGCGCTCGCCGCGATTGAGGGGCTGACCAGTGGTCCGCTTATTCTTGTCGGGTCCAGTATGGGCGGCTGGATGGCTTTGCTGTCTGCTTTGGCCTTGAATCCCCGTATCGCCGCTATGGTTCTGATCGCTCCAGCGCCTGACTTCACACAAAAACTCATGTGGCCAGAGTTTAGTTCTGAACAGCAGGCTGAGATTATGGAGCAGGGGATGACGCTCCGACCGTCTGAGTATGGCGACCCTTATCCGATCACCCGGGATTTGATTGAAGACGGACAGCAATGGGCGCTCCTCGACGCTCCGATTGCGCTCTGCATGCCAGTCCGGATCCTACAAGGCATGCAAGATCCGGATGTGCCGTGGGAACATGCGTTTAAACTCATCGAAGCATTGGAGAGCGACGACGTGGTCTTCTCGCTGGTCAAAGATGGCGACCATCGCTTGTCCCGCGATGAGGATATTGATCGCTTGATTGCGACGTGTGGGGAGTTGGTTGGGATTGTTGAGCACGACTAAATGAACGCTCTGCCCAGCTTGTCTGGGCAGCCCATCACGAACTCTTTTCAAAGAATCGGGAACGATCTTTTCTCTCTCGGTCTGCGCTGTACGTGACGCCGTTGGACCCCACGGACAAGCCGTGGGGAGCGCTTGAGTGGTCAAAAGGTCAGGCTCACTTCCTCCGCCGGCTCCAGCGAAGGCTGGGGCCTATGGGTCGTGTTATGCCATCAAGAGCACAGGTCATTTGTGTTCATGGATACTTGCTGGCGCAGGTATCGTCGGCGTGCAAGCTAGCACGAGCGCGCAACGAACGAACTAGAGCGCCAAAGCCTCTTCGATCAGCTTAGCGGTTTCTTCCACCCCATAGAGTGCAATGAACCCGCCAAAGCGTGGCCCTTGGCGCTGGCCAAGCAGAACCTCATACAAGGCTTGGAACCAGCCGCGAAGATTCTCAAACGCGTGCTCTTTGCCGACCGTGAAAGTCAGCGTTTGTAGCTCGCCTTGATCCACCGGTTCGTCCCACGCGCGCAGCCGTTTCGCCAAGTCTGCCATCGCCGCACGTTCTTGATCATCTGGCGCGCGATAAGACTTCGTCGGCTCTACGAAGTCGCGATAGTATTCCATCGCATAGCCTGCGAGCTTATCCAGCAAGGGATGCGTTTCAGCCGATGCGCCGGGGGCATAGCGTGAAATATAGCCCCAAAGCTGATCGCGGGTTTGCGCGTTCGCGACGCTCACAAGATTGAGCAACAGTGCGAAGCTCACCGGCGATGTTTCCGAAGGCGGGTTGCCACCATGAATGTGCCAGGCTGGGTTTTCGACTTGGCGCTTTGGTTCTTCGTCCGGATACTTCTCCAGAAACGTGAGATACTCATCCACTGCTTTTGGGATGACGTCAAAATAGAGTTTCTTGGCGACCCGCGGCTTCTGGAACTGATACAGCGACAAGCTCTCTTGCGGGGCATATTTCAGCCACTCTTCAACCGCGATGCCATTGCCCTTGGTCTTGGAGATCTTGGTGCCATCCTCATCCAAGAACAGCTCATAGACATATTGCTGTGGCGGTTGGCAGCCCAAGATGCGCGTAATTTTCGAATAGATTGGCGCATTGTCCTGATGGTCCTTGCCGAACATTTCAAAGTCGACGCCGAGCGCCGCCCAGCGCATGCCGAAATCCGGTTTCCATTGCAGCTTAGTATTGCCGCCGGTGACTGGCAGCGTGACGTCGGTCCCATCTTCATCCTCAAATGTGATGGTCCCTTCTTTTGGATGGGTGGCTTTCATCGGGACGTAGAGCACCCGTCCAGTCGTTGGCGAGATCGGCAAAAATGGCGAGTAGGTGGCCTGACGTTCAGCGCCGAGCGTGGGCAGCATGACGGCCATGATCTCATCGAACTTTTCGAGCGCGCGCAGCAGCATCGGATCGAACGTGCCGTCTTTGTAGCAGTCGGTGGCTGACAAGAACTCATAATCAAAGCCAAAACTATCCAAAAATGAACAAAGCCGCGCGCCCATGTGAGCGCCATAGCTGTCATGCGTGCCGAAAGGGTCCGGCACATCGGTCAGCGGCTTTTGCATGAAAGGCTCAAGGCTTTCCGGGTTTGGCACCGTTGGTGGCACTTTGCGCATCCCGTCCATATCGTCTGAGATACAGATCAGCTTGGTCTCATAATCGCCGTCAGTCAGCGCTTCAAACGCGGTTTTCACCATCGTTGTGCGCACGACTTCGCCAAAGGTCCCGATATGCGGCAGGCCCGATGGGCCATAGCCGGTCTCGAACACCACAGGGCCTTGTTTCGGTTTGCCCTGTTTCTCCATATTGCGCAGGCGTTTGAGCAGGGCGCGCGCTTGTTCGAACGGCCAGGCTTTTGCGGTTTCTGCGAGCGTTTGGAGATCACTCATTGTTTTCGGGCTCCTTGTTTAAGGGGCGGGAGGTACCATTCCCGGCGCTGCTGTCAAAGGGCGTTTCATCGATGATGCAAGTTTTGTGTCGAAAATATTTGACATGTAAAAAATGTTTAACTACATGGGGTGTACAAGATTTTTGACATGGAGGATCCGATGGGATTCAGAGAAATGAGCGCTTGGGTGATGGCTGTTCTCATGGCGGCGCTGGGCCTGTTCTATTTGGCCAACGTAAGTTCGGGTACGCAGGCTTTGGGTGAGGTTGCACCGCCAGACATTCGTTTGATCTCAGTCGCAACCGTGCTGTTAGTGGTCGGTGCCGTGCTCGCTCATATCGTGGCGGCAGCGGCTTCGCCTGAAGATGCCAATGCGCCTGAAGATGAGCGCGACAAGCTCGTGGTCTGGCGGGCCGGTAATGTGTCGGGCTGGGTTTTGGGATCCGGTGTCTTTGTCGGCCTCTGGCACTTTTACTTCCAAGGCAATGGCAACATCATGTTCCACATCTTGGTTATGAGCCTGATCGTATCACAGCTGACGGCATCTTTGCTGGAAGCTTACTATTATCGACGCGGGCTTTGAGCCCTGTGCGCACCTTCTGCAAATTCAAGATTCTCGAGTTCTGCCCGATTCCGAGCATGGAGAGTTAAATGACCATGAATTTTCGTATCGATGTGACCGCATCAACTTGTTCGCTTCTGGCCGGACTGATCCATATCGGGGCCTATCAGGGCTGGTGGTGGACTCCTCCCTCGTCTGGAACAGACTTGTTTTGGCGCCTCGGCGGCAGCGTGGTGTTGATCGTGATTGCTGTCATTATTGTAGCAACGGTGGTGCGGGCTTCCAATGCCGACGCTCCAGAACGCGATGAACGAGAGACGCAGGCGGGTCTCAAAGCGGCTTACAATACGGCGATGGCTTTTTCAGGTGGGGTCACGCTCTTATTGATCTATGCCTTCACGCCCCTCAGCCCGATGTTGTTGGCGCATAGCCTCATTGGAGTGATTTGCTTGGCGGAGCTGACAAGACTGAGCTCGCTGCTCTATTATCTCAATCGAGGACTGTAGAGATGGCAAAACGTCCTCCAATTACCAATCGCGTGCGCGAGCTTCGAGAAGCCCACGATCAGATGAGCCAGTCGGCGCTCGCTAAAGAAATCGGCGTCACACGCCAAACCGTGATCGCCATTGAACAAGGAAAGTATTCGCCCAGCCTAGAAAGCGCGTTTCGCATCGCGCGCGTGTTTGGCGTCGGGTTAGAGGACGTATTCGGTTGGGAAGGCGATTAGAGCCCAGCAGGGTGGGACGTGTTCATCCCTAGTCGGCGTCGACGCTCTTCCAGTTCGCGCGTGAGCTTCATCGTGATCGGATCACCATGATCCAAGATGGTTGGCTCTCGCCGTTCTTGTGAAGTGTCGCGTTTAAACAGTCGCACCGCTTTCAAGCGTTTCATTTTGCGTCCCTACCTATTTCCCCAGGACAGGTAAGCAAAACTCGCGCCACTGGGGAAGATATCTGTTGCGCTTCTGCAACGACGTGTGTGGTTTTGGCCGCACTCCGTTGAGCTTGAAAAAGCCGAAAAAAATTAGCGGCTTACTGGGCAACCCGTGCGGGCGCCAAGACGACTGCGTTTGCAACCAATAGATTTAGACCGTTCAGATAAGCCCGCGTTGTCGGGCTTTGTGTGAACCCAATCACCAGGCCATCGCCGTGCGATTGTGCCATCACGAATGGCTTAAACGCCAATTGGGCTTGGTTTTCTTCCCAAAGATAGCCGCTCAGAAGCAGGTCGTCCGCGTCGGCAAACCGGAACACATTCACTCCATCGCTTGTATTCAGCGGACGGTAAATATCCGAGCCGGCGACCAAGACATTGGCAGTCTCATAGCCCGAGGCGAGCCAATGATCCGTATTCGCAACGGCTCGAACCAACACGCCTGGGACATCTTCTGGGGATGACTTCGCATTCGCAATCTGTGCTTCATAGTCGGCCGCAGACTCAAGAACGGTTCCGGGCACGCGCGCATCGCCAGCGTCTCCGTCTGGGCCACCCGTTTCAGCGCCTTCTTCAAGCGCCGCGAACTCGCGCTGGGTTGAGAGCAAGCCATAAGACTCGCCCGCGATCATGTTCACGCTTCGTGAAAAAGCAATGAGAACGCCGCCTTCGCGAACGAACTCTTGAATAGGGGCCGCGCTACCAATCTCGCCAGCAAGGTTGCCAAACGTATCCGGCAGGATCAGCACGTCATAGCGAGAGAGGTCGGCACGGCTAAGCGTGGAGGCGCGGATCGGCGCAACGGGCAGACCGAGCATCCGCTCTACGACATATCGGGTGTTGCCTGCGGAGGTTGCAATCGTGCCGTCGCCCCAAACCATGGCGACCTGCGGCGCTTTCATAGCCGCGAACGAAGCGCTACCGAAGTTCGGGCCTTCTTCGACCCAACTGTCTTCCATCGGGATCAGTTCTGCGCCGATATTGGTGGCGAGATCACGCAGGGTGGTGCTCATATCGCTTGGATTGTCAGCGGCCGCAAAAATGACGCTGCCTGCTGGATACTCGCGACCGCTGCGCGTGAAGGCCTCATCTGTGGTTTTTCCGCGAAGACCGGCCTTCAGGGCCGCGATGACCAATTGTGCTTGTCCGCCATCGGACCAAGGGACGAGCTGACCCCAAGTGCCGCCTTGCGCGGTGAAAGACGGGATCGGATCTTCTTCGGTCACCAGGCGCGCGCCGCTTAAGTCTACGCGGTTACACTGCTGTGATTCTACCCCATCCATGAGTGGCATCGACCAAGCCGTGACATCATAGAGCTCATGATTCAGGCCGCGATCGCGCCGACTTTCTTGGCCCGCAATCCAATCGGCTGGGAGTTCCGTTGAAGATTCCAAAAGGGTCCGAACGAGACGGCCTTGCGGTTGGGCGAGATCGACAACGAAGGCGCCCGATGCGTATGTGTCACCGCACAATCTGCTGTTTGCAGCCGCGCGCTGCACAGCGATGCCTTGTGCTGACAATCGCCGCGCCAAGGCTTCGGCTTCATAACGATTGGTGGCGAGATCCATCACGACATAGCGATCACTCGCCCGTGTGGCCTCGCTGATCGCAGTCGACCGGTAGGTACCATAATCGCGCAAGAACGTGTCTTTGTTCCGTGCCACCGTTTCCAGCGTCGCGAGGGAGGACAGCACATTGTTACGCACGCCTTCATTATAAGTCAGCTGCGTGCCGTCATTGCGGTCAAAGATCAGTCCGCGTGGAGAGCCTTGCTCAAACGTCATCGCCACAGCGCCGTTCAGCGTCGGCCACATGTCGCCATAGCCTGGATAGAACGCGTCGAAGATTTCGCGGGTGAAATAGGGCGCACCGAAGCGGTCGAAATAGCGCGCCATGTTTTGGCCAAGCAGCGTCTGCTTGGCCCGCTGAGCGCTCGTTACGTTTGGATTGAATGGATCGGCAGATGGGGGAAAGAAATAGGTCTGGTCGCCGCCCATTTCGTGGCTGTCGACAAAGACCACCGGGTGCCAATCTAGAAGCGCTTTCACTTTGCCTTGGGTCTCTGGCTGGGTCAGCGCAAACCAATCTCGGTTCAAGTCGAAGACATAGTGATTGAAACGCCCACGCGGCCACGGTTGATCATGCTCAACCGCAAAGCGATCGCCTTGCGGCTCGAGGCCAAGTCCAGAGATGAAGCCGTGAATGAACCGTTCACGTCCATCTGGATTTTGGTTGGGATCGATAATCACCAATGTGTTGTCGAGAATGGTATCGACGAGTTCGTTATCCTGTGCGGCGAGCAGGTGATAGGCCATGAAGATGGCGCTGTCGGATGGGGTCACTTCGTCCCCGTGCACGCCGTAGGAGAGCCAGACGACTGCTGGCGTGTCCTCCAATTGTGAATCAGACAGGCCTTGTCCCGACCCTAAAGTTCCAAGGTTAATCTGGTGCGCGTCGAGGTTTGCAATATTTTCGGCGGATGAGATGATGGCATAGACAAGCTCTTGTCCCTGCCAGGACGTTCCGTAGGACCGCACTTGCATGCGAGCAGGATCGGCAGCCTCTAACGCGCTGAGATACTTGCGAATGTCGTGAGATGTGGTGATGGCCTCGCCAGGGTCATGCCCGACAATTTCGGCCAAGGTCGGGATTTCGTCTGCATAGTCTGCGCTTGGATAGGCTTGGCTCTGGGCCGTCAAAGACAGGCCCGCGCCCAGAATGAAACTGATAATATACTTCAAGACACGCATTCAAATCTCCACACACGCTCACCGGTCAGCGCAGATTTCCACGCTGATGCCTGTTGTACTTATTGGGTTTTTGAAAAACGAAAAGACAAAGTTTTGGATTTGATCGTGTCGGTTTGGGTTAAGGCACCACTGTGTTGAACCAAAAGTCAGGCTGATCGAGCGCATCAAACATGGCCGAAACAGCCCCTCGATTGCCGCTGAGTTTCATCTTGCCGCTCGTGATTAGGCCCAAAGGGGCGGCCTCGCCGAGGATCAGGCGATCGAGATCTAAACGATCTATAGTCACCGTCGCTGTCGGGTCTTCGGTGTCGCCCATGCGAGGGACCATCACTGCCTCTTCAATCAGCAAACTGATCGTCTCGTCTCGGTCTGGGAAGCTGAAAACAATAACGAACGGATCGCGCTTCATTTTTCCGGGATTATACCGCGCCGCCAAGGCATCGAACAAATCGAGCGATGGCACAGCTTTTAAAAAGTCTGCGTTGCCAAGCTGTGGATTGCCTATATCTGGCACGCCGCGCCGAAGTTCGGCTGCCCCGGTCAAATAGTAGCTCCGCCAGGCCCCGCTTTCGGCCTGGAAGCCAAGCTGCTCATAGCTCGCGGAAAGCCAATCACGCGCTTCCTGATTGTCCGCCTCCGCAAAAACCAGATGATTGAACACTTCCGCGGCCCAGCGATAATCGCCCGCATTGAAAGCATCTTGGCCCAATTGCAGCACCATCTCTGCACCGCCCATGGCTTCAACATAGCGTGTCGCGGTGACCTCATGAGGCAGGCGGTTGTATTCGGCGGGGACACCGCCCCACCATCCAAAATATTGCTGGTACACGGCTTTGGCATTGTGGTTGAGCGTTCCATAATAGCCGCGCGTGGTGAAATCCGCTGTCTGGAATTCTGGCTCTTCGACCGCTTCGGCCGCTTCAATCATGGTCGCGCCAGCGTTTGCGTTGCGCAGGGTCTGGTCATGAACGTAGCGATAAATGTCACGTTGGGATTGAAGAAACTGCGCAACATTCTCCTGTCCCCAAGTTGGCCAGTGATGCGAGGCGAAGACGACATCGCTCGTTTCGCCATATTCGGAGAGCACATAATCGATTGCTCGGCTCCATTTCAGGGCATCACGCACTTTCGCGCCGCGCGGTGTGAGCACATTGTGGAAGGTTGCAGTGGCGACCTCAGCGGTGCAAAGCGCCCGCTTTTCCGGAAGGTAGAACATAAACTCTGCCGGCGCTTCAGTGCCCGCGGCATCGATAAACTCAAATGTGACGCCATCAATCACGCGAATGGTGCCGCGTCCCTCAATCTCTTCTGTCGGAAGGATCAAGCTGATAGTGCCATTCGGTAGGCCGGGGCCCAAGCCTGATCCGACATGTGCCGTCATGGAGCGGGGCAGGGTGTTTCCAAACATAAGCGTGGCGCGGCGGCTCATCTGGTTACCGGCAATGAGGTTCTCGGACACCGCACTTTCAGAAAACCCGATCGGGGCGAGAATAGGCACACCCGCGGCGACGTCTTCATCCGTGATCACGCCGCGCGCACCGCCGAAATGGTCTGCATGAGAGTGCGTGTACAATACACCGGTCACGGGACGTTCGCCGAGCGTTTCATTGACGAGCTGAAGCGACGCAGCCGCCGTTTCGGTCGCCGTTAGTGGATCGACGATGATCCACCCTGTTTCACCTTCAATGATGCTCATGACCGAAAGATCGTAGCCGCGGACTTGGTAGATGCCGTCCATGACTTTGAAGAGGCCATGATGGGCCGCGAGTTGCGACTGACGCCACAGTGATGGGTTCACGGTTTCCGGCGCATCTGTCTCGAGGAATTCAAATTGTGGGATCGACCACACAACAGACCCATCCTCAGCAAGGATGGCTTCGTCTTCAATGAAAGACATACGATCCCTGCGGGCATCCCTTCCGTCTGAACCCGGTGAGAGATCCAGTCGTTCTGCCAGCGCTGCATTCGTGCGCTTGGTAACCTCTGTGGCGGTTCCAGGAGTGGGCAGGCCCGCCTCGATTGCAGATGCCGACGGTTCTGGCGTTGGCTGAATGGCGTCTTGTTGCTGTCCGCATGCCGTCAATAGCGCCGCAACGGCGCCTAGTGTCAGAAACCGCATCTTATCCTCCCGTCCTCACTCAGACCCAGGAGTGCCGTAAATTCCTGCGCGCAACAAGATCGCGCGGCGGTAAGGATGCTAGAAACGGTCGAGACGCGTGGGCAGACCATATTCGATCAAACGCGTGCAGGCCCAGTCATACTCATCGGAGCACGCATCCTGTAAGAGCCGCACCGCTGTTGGTCGATCGCGCGTGCCGCCACGCCCCATATACATCATATTGCCCAGGCCGGCGCAGCCAGAGGGTGAATCTAGATTGCAGGCCCGCTCGTAGAGCATGCGCGCATGGTCAAGATCTTCCACGCCTGATGAGCCGAGGGCTGAGATATAGGCCTGTTGAAGACACGCATTGATGTGACGCCCATCCAGACAGGCCGCGTCATATTGAACTTTAGCTGCGGCATAGTCTTGAACCGTCCCGGCACCGCGGCGATGCAAATCCCCGAGCGCGAAGCAATTTCGAGCCCACTGATCTTGCGGCAAGCTGCGATCGGTGCAGAAGCGTTGATAAATCTCAAATGCTTCCTCCATGCGCCGTTCCGCGCGCAAGAGGTCCATTCCGTCTTCCGGGCGGATTATGTCGCGGCCCTCGACCCCGCGCGTCAGTCTCGAGGCATCGCGCATGGCGCGTTCAGCGAAGTATTCTTCTGCGCTTTTGGCGTCGGTTCCGGCTTCCCAAACTGCGCAGACG
>ERZ1740070.2212-NODE-2212-length-11354-cov-8.191167_pt1 | contig 11354 bp, 4 predicted proteins | sample MGYA00581734_ERZ1740070 | MGnify/ENA primary metagenome ERZ1740070 (study PRJEB43018, sample SAMN04849744) | marine metagenome | isolation source: floating plastic debris | place: Pacific Ocean | collected 2008-09-01 | study: EMG produced TPA metagenomics... | reverse complement strand
GCTTGTCGCTTGTCATTAGAAAGCAGCATGCAATGTGCTATCCCTTCAACTAAAATTCACATGTCCAACCGTTGTTAAACCATGCTTTACTGGAAAGAATGAACCCTTTATCTCAAAATTTAACTGATTGAACATGCAAACTAGATATGAATAAGCCAAACTGAAGCAGGATACCCATGCAGGATGGTGATCTTACTCATTTTGGAGATATACTGCCTAAACGATCTCTTGCGACCCGGAACCAGGTTCTCTATTTACAGAAAAGAATGAGCAGTTGATGCTTGTAAGTAAGTAATGAGTGACAGTGAGACAATAGTTTCAATCATAACAGACTATACACTATCAGTTGAGTTGAAGAAAAAAGAATGATCATGCAGAGGAACCCAGAAATCAAGACACGTATACACAAAGCACCCCAACCCAGACTTTCCACACTGCAGATAATCGGCAAATACTATGTGTGGCTCTGAGTTAACATGACGTGTCGGACAGCATACACTTGCGATTTTCAGTGAAGCTCAACCGCACAGTTTACTGCCAAACTTTCAGTTCTGTTTGGAAACAGTTATGGTCCAGACATGAAAGACAAGAAACTTTATGCAAGAGCTAAACTGGACTGGAATGAGAGTTTTCAAAAATAAATATTTTTGGGTTCATGTAAAGAATTACCAAAGATTGGAGAGCGAGGCGATCTTGAACGCCGTTTTGTTACATTGCGGTCATCAAAATATGCTGAAAATATGCATAAGGGCTACAATAAATTGCCACAATATTCAGTTTTGCAAATTGAAACTAGAAAAAACTTAGAAAAGACCTGTTGTTGTATCGTTTGTGCTCGCTAATCAACTTGTCAATAATGGTCAGTGAAGTCACGTATTAACTCTGAGGAGTCTTTCGATTAGAAATCCGCAAGGAATTATAGGCCTTTCCCTGGAATCGCTTTACTACAAACCCTACTAAAGTTAGTGTTTCAATTACGCCATTTCGCTCCTACATAGTTCTCTCAGGATCTATTTAGCGTCATCATCGAGTAAGTGATTGGGGGCCAAGACCTGTTGAATTAGCTGAATGAGTGTGGCCATTTTGTAATTGGAAGAATCCCTTAAATCATTGATAAAATAATAAGTTAGTGTCACCACAGGTTATATTATAATAATTATAATATAACCTGCGGTGTCGCCCCCAGTAGCTTTTCATTACCTTTCAGCGTGACGGTCTGCGCGGGATCTTGTGGCAGACCTACAGTTGTTGTTGCAGACGGGTCAGAGTTTTCATTTGATTGGATCATTGAGGATCTAAGTCTTCGGGATTCTCTGATGTCATCGGGCTTTGCTTTTGATGGAGTGTAAACCTGCATCAGAATAATACGGATACTTTCAATATAGCATAAGCTTAGACCAAGTTGGATCCATTTTGCCAGCATTGGAATTGCTCCCCCGTGAAAAGTAGAAAGAGGAGCAACTCCAAAACAGGCAAAACCGATTAAACTTGATCTAGCATTAGCTCAAGTGCTCAAGCTGTTCCGCAGTAAGTGTTATTCACGTCCAATATGTTTGCAGTCACTCATACCTCATGCAAAACAATTCGAGCACTTACAATATAATGTAACAGAAAAATCTTTGAGTGCAGAAAATATATATATAAAATGCTCATGGTTATATTTAGTAACAATTGGATGCTCTTTGACACCATTTGAGATTCTCTCAAGTCATATACTTTTCCAGCACCAGTTGCAGTCAATTACATGATAAAAACAGTATGACGTCTAGTGATCGATGAATAGCATGAAAAATTGTAACTTGCTATCACAAAGTACCTGTGACTCGATAGGATAGGCAGATTTGAGATGAGGCAGGTATTTAGCATTGCGTCTCTGCATCTCAGCTATCCTGGCATTAGGATCCTCATCTTTGATATCGGGTAGGAGAATTCCTGACGCTGCTGCAGCCTCTGAAAATATGCTGCCGCCGGCATCCGGCTGCAAGATAAGGAAATCTGAAACTGACATTGCAATAAGAATATAATTTCAGCAAGCTATCAACCCGGTACTGGTGAAGGAGTTTTGAGCTCTTAGTAAAGAAAAACTTTAAAATATAGACGCGGCTCTCACTTTGCAGTTTACAGACAAATGCAGGCACTGATGCATTCAGAGGCAACTTCTTTGTGGCAACAAGTTGAAAAAAGTAAATTACTTGAAATATACCTTGTTTATTAGGGTAAGAATCGTGTGTGGGCTGATTCACAACCCATCATACTAAACAAGGCGTGTCGATTAGCTTATTAAAAACTGCTTTCTAAGGCTACACCAATAAAATGTCTTGATCTAGATGACATCAGTGCTCAACTAAAACTGGAGGGCTGGCTGTATAATGTTCTATCTTTTTATATCCTTTTCAATGAGGAGGCACCATTTTATAATCAATTTGGCTGGAGTGTCATTTTATGGTCCATGCTCTACCTGGAGCGCTGGTCATCTAGATCAAGTTATTTTATGGGTGTGGCCTAATATCAGAAGAAAAATCAATTTTTCATGACAGCTGGACTACTATGCACGACAGACATTGCTCTTGACTCATCTGTAGTACCAGTAGCAGGCTCACTTACCTTGAGAGTAGAGTCTATGAGAACATCAGCCTCATCATCACCGTATGTTTTAACAGAGGCAGCATTAGTAGAGAGCAGTGAACGTCGTCTGTTAGTCTCCAGTAGTGATAACCTTTGACTTCTACGTCTTGATGTGGCTGGGAAATCTCTGTGCAGTGAGATCAACAAAACTTTATAGTTTTATAATATGAGCAATGAGATAAATGAAGATCTCATTGGTATGAGCTATTGGTGATATGGAATTTCACCTTATTGTCAACCGGGAGACAACTAAGTCTATTGTTAGGTACGGCGATATAATAAGATATATATAAATTGTGATTTTATCACATTGTGAAGATATCAAGCCGGGGCAGTAGCAGTAGATAATGGCTGAGCACTGTTGGTCAGTTCATCACCAGAAATCAAACATAAGTTTGTTACGAGGATACATTCAACATGATCATGGCGGATAGCATAGTGTGTATTACTTACGTTATCGTTGTATCAGCGGTACTATTCAAATCATCGATCTTCAACGCTGTATCTACAAAGATCAGTTACTCACGAGTGGGATGGTGAAAGGAAGTGAAATGTATTGGGTTAATTGGCCTATACACAACGTAAGGATTTGCCTAGTTAATGGAAAAGGTAATTTTAAGGAAAAGCAGAGAACTACACAAGTTCTTAATATTCGTAATACTTCAACCCTAAAAAATGAGGGGATTAGATTGCTCACACGGCACAAGTATACGTAATAAATGTACAAAAAGAAGTTTGGAAATATTTTAACAGTTTAATCTATACAAAGGCTGGTTCAATTCAATATTATCGACTTTATCAAAAATTGCCGTTTTCAATATCGTAATACAGTGGCCAGATTCAAAAGTCACTACTGTATCAATTGGACTGTCGAATAATCGAAAACCCTGTATTGAAAATATTCTCGTTATATGCTAAGTTTTACAGGATACCACCAAAGTGTCTACTAAACCCTATACTGAAACACTAATATCGAAAACATCGAAGTATTGATTTTGAAAGTCGAGTTACAGTAATATATAGTATATAAAATATCGAACCTTCAAACCATATCGAACCTAAAAATCTCAAATTCAATATTGAACCAAAGCTTATCTATACTCACCATCAGCCTGTGCGGAGGGAGCAGACAATGTGGACCGAAGGGACTGTTCCATTCTTGTTATTGACTGTAGTTCAGCCTCCAGCTGTTCACATCTAGTCTTGTATTTGTCCGCATCCGACTTAAATTTAGAGCACTGAGCTTTGCTTAATTTGACTTCATGACCAAGTTCTTCAATCTTTTTTTTCTTCTCTTTATAGCCCATCTGGAAAATAACAACACACAACACATTTTGCAAATCAACCTTCAATATAGTAACATCACTTCAATCTGTATATGACAGTTTACATTTCCACTGTTATGTTACTGCTAATCAAAAGCACATGCATCAATTCTTGAACACACAAGCGCTAATTGTTCAAACACCAGAACATGAATGAATATGGCATGACCATTTAGCTAAGAATGTAGAAAAACACGACGGTATGTGTAATACATAAACGAAACACTGTGTAGTCAGTGGACTAGCATCACAAAGTTGACTAACCTTGTATCTTTCCAGGAAATCACTGGTCTCATTGAATGTCACCAACTGCTGCTCTAATTTGCCGTTCTGCCTTGTGAGGTCAGATATTTGAGTCTCCATCTTTTCCACACCTGCTTCAAGCCTAGTATTGGTCTGTTGCAGCACATCCTGCTCCCCTCTGATCCTGTTCAGCTCTGCCTTGGTCTGATTGAGTTCCTCTTGTTCCTTCTCTCGAGCTGTTCTCTCCACACAGATCTCATTCTGAAGATTAGCCAACTCTTCTGTCTGTTCCTCATGCTTTTTCAAAAGGAGCTCCTGGACACGCATATCAGCCTCATCTTTCGCCTGTTTCAATGTGGCATACTGAGCGCTGGCTTCAGAAAGTTTAGCGTTAGCAACAGCAAGCTCATCATGAACACTCTTCAGTTCAGCACTGCTCTTGACTATGGCTTCAGACTGTTTCTCACTAGTCTCCCGTAATGAACGCACTTCAGTTTCAAGCTCAGCGTGTTTCAGAATTATCTGTTCCCTCTCATTTTCGCTGCATTCCAATTTGGCTTTCACATCAAACAGTTCCTGGAAAGCTTTCTCCTGCTGGCTAACCAGTTCTTTTACAGAGCGCAGCTCATGCTCTGTTTCAGTTTTATTCATAGTAAAAGCCTCAATCTGTTTTTCCAGCTCTGTTGTGGTTTGGTGCATCTTCTCCATAGCGTGTTCATGGCTTTTTGACAACTCAGTCACTACCTTTTCATGGGCCTGATTTGTAGACTCCATTTCAGAATGGAAAGCCTCCTTGAGTTCTGACATATCTGTTTCATGAGATTCTAATACCTCCGCAAGTTGTGCTTGATTGGTGTCATTTTGTGCAGCAATATCAGCTTCGTATTGCTCTTTGCACTTCTTAATTTCGCATTCAAGCCTAGACTGTACCTCAGCAAGTTGAGAACAATGTTGCTCCTTAAGTTCCTCAACATTGTCCGAGTGGCTTTGGGTAACATTCTCGATGTGTGTTCTGTGAGACTCTAACAATTCTGACATGGCACTTTCATAGGCTTGTGTTAGGTTGATTGTTTCAGACTCATGGGACTCCTTCAGGTCAGTGATTTCAGTGCAGTGGGCCTCAGTCAGAGCAGCAATCTGGCCCTGAAGACTCTGAGTTAATTCCTCTTGCTCTAAGGCATGTTGCTTTCTTAAGTCATGAAGTTCGATTTGATGACTGCTGGATCCCTGAGAGTGTTCCAACTGGTATTTGTCTTCCATTGACGACAGAGCTGACTGGTGTTTTTCTATCAGTTTGTTGATTTCACTTTCATGAGCTGCATTATTCTTTTCTAACTCTACCCTATGATTCTCTGTGAGCGAGTTAGTCTCTTCCTCATGCTTGTCACAAGCTGCTGAGTGTTTTTGCTCGGCTTCGTTCAAACCAAGTGTTAGCTTTTCAATACTGCTGGCCTGGTCTGCTTGATTTGATTTCAGCTGGTTTATAACAGTCTCTTTTTCAGAGAGCTGACTTGAGAGTTTGCTGATTTGACTGCTGGATTCCTCTGTTTGGCTCTCTAGACTGCTTATGGTTTCAGTATGTTCCGAGCATCGTTGTTCATACTCTTTAATTGTATCACATTTACTTTCGATCTCCGAGGTCTTGGTGAGTATTTCAGACTTTGCTTCTTCTAATGAGGTTTGTAAGTTGGACTGAGCTTCCATGGCACCCTTCAGCTGATCTGTCAACTCAACTTGTCGCGCTTTTAGAGCTGCAATTTCTGTCTCTCTGGCATCAGACAGTGTAGATAGCTCTAAATACTCTGCTTTGAGCTCGCTTAGAGATGATGTCAGCTCCAATGCAAGTTTCTCAGAAGCTTCTGATTTTGAAGTCACAGCTTCTAGTTTGGCTAAGGTGGTTTCAATTTCCTCCATCATCTCATTCTGCATTTTTGATGATGAGTTCTCCATGTCTGTTATCTTTTGTGAGGATTCTTGTCTTTCAGAGACAAGTGTTTGCTCAGATACCAGCCTTTGCTCCACTTCCTTTTGTAAGCTATTAGTTAGCTTCTCGTTCTTTGAAGACAACTCCGCTATGGTAACATCTTGTTTTGAGATTTTTGCATCTAGCTCCTGCATATCTTCTTTCAGAACACTTATCTCAAGATCCTTGCTGGCGATGGACTCCACCTTTTCCGTACATGATGTTTGAGACTCTGCTAATTTGACTTCAAGCTCTTGTATGCCTGATTGAAGCTCTGACTTGATGCTTTCTAGCTCTTCTATAGTATCTAGATGAGTATTGATAGTCTCAGCCTGCTGTTGTTTCTCCAACTCGAGGATCTGAATTATTTCTTGGGAAGTTGTGTCACTTTCATGGGCCTTTTTGACGATTTCGCTAAACCTGTTTTCAGCAAGCTCTAACTTTTGTTGTACGTTTGCCACCTCATTCTGCGACTTCAGTAGCTTCTTTTCTTCCATAAAGAGCTGTTCTTGGAGGCTCATAACCTTATTTTGCTCCTGCTCTAACAGCTGTTTGGTTTGCATTGACTGATCAGCGAGTTCTTCAATTTGAGTGCGCTTCGATGCCCCATCAGAGTGTGCTATCTCAAGTTCTGTTTTGATGCTGAGAAGTTCAGCTGCTAACAAATCCCTAGTCTTTGTGGTGTCTCCCAGTTCAGCAGTAACACTATCAAGCCTTTCAAGTACACCTGCATTAACCTCAGTCAGATTCTGTGTTTCTTCCTGGAGATGAGATATTGAGTTCTGCTTTTCGCGACAAGCTGCTTCCAGATCAGACACTTTGCCTTCTAGGCATTCTTTACATGAAAGCAATTCATCTCTTTTCTGACATGTTTCATCAAGGTTTGATCGCAAATTCTCTACAGATGCAGTGTGCTTATTGACCTCGGCAGTCAGTACACTAATCCTCCTGTCAGACTCTACTTTACTCTCCTTGGCTTGTTCTACATACTCTTTGTAATCAACCTCTTTATTCTGTAGTTTCTGGCTGAGTGTTTCATTCTCAGCTGTCACGGAGGAGATAGTCTCTCTTGCATCAGACAAGTTGCTCAAGAGTTCTTCATTCTCGGCGCTTAGAGCACTGATTGCTTGTTGAGCTTTAAGTTCATCATCCTTAGCTTGGTCAACAGTTTTTGAGAGAGTATCCTGAACTTCAGTTAGCTGATCTCCTATGTGTGAATTTTCTGTTGACAGCTTCGTTAGCTCATCACTATGTTGCTCCAGCTTCTTGGTAAGATCAGACACATTTCGACGGCCTTCCTCCAACGCTTCCTCATTCTGCTGCGACTGCTCATCCAGCTGCTGTATCTGGAATTTACTCTGTTCTAGTGCAGAGCGTGTTTCAGTGAGCTCAGATTTAATTTCTTTCAGCTCATCATTCTGAGCTTTTTTAGCTGATGATACATTGTCTAACTCAGATTCCAGTGAATTCACATGGTCTTTCATGTTATGCATCTCTTGTGTCAGGTCATCCACATCCACAAGTAGTTGTGATAGTTGGTCTGACTGTTCAGTGCATGTTAATTGGGATGCAAAAAGTTCTTTTTCAAGCATATTCTTACTTGAAACCAAATCATTTCGTTCTTCATTCAATGTTGCTATGGTGCAGTTCTGAGACTGGATGGTTTCCAGGTGCTGTTCATTTTCAGATTTTTGGGCCTGTAATTCTTGCCTTAGGCTATCTTGATCAAGCTCAGCTCTCTGGACAAAGGTAGAATGAGTTTCCTCCAATAAATGCAGTTTGTTGCTAAGATCATCTTTAGCGACGCCCATTTCCTTGATATTTTCTGACTTTAGATCAGACTCATCTGTCAGTTGAACAACCCTCTCTTCAACTTCATTGAGCGATCCCTGCAGGACCTGAATCTCGATGTTCTGCTGTTCAATGCGGTGGTCCTTCTCTTCCAGTGAAAATGCCATCTTGTCAATTTCAGATTTAGCCGCCTCCAATTCAGAAACAGTCAACTCATTAGTTGCTTTTGCAGCCTCCAACTCAGCACTGATCATTCCCAGTTTGCCATGCAGTTCTTCCTTAATGCCTTCCAAGGCATTCATCTCTTTCTGTAGACTGGACACTGCAGCTTTCTTGGTCTCCAGATCACCATGCAACACTTGATTCTGTTCCTCAAGAGACTGAGCCTTTTCCTCAAGTTTAGTCACATTAGACTCCAGTGATTGGATAGTTTGTGTAGCCTGCTGGTTTGCTTCTGAAGCCAGTTTCTCTAATTCTCTGTGGTTATGTTCGAGCTGTTCCTTGATCTCTGACAAATTTGCTACCTCATCTTGAGTATTACTCAGGGACTCTGTGATGCTCTGAATTTGAGACTGGAGTTTAGACTTTTCCTCCGCCACTGCTTCATCAGCAAGCTTTTGCTTCTGGCGTTGTTGCTCTAATTCAGACTGCAAACCTGCAGACTTAGCTTGGAGATGTTCTATTTCTGAGTGAAACTCGACAATCTGGTCTTGCGCACTCTTCAGTTCGCCCTCAGTCTCTTTAAGGGACAATTCCAGTTCAGCAACAGTTTTTTTTTCTTTATTCAGCTGACTGTCATGCTCTTCAACTAGACTGTCAATCCTACTTTCCAGCTGTTCAATTTCCTGTTCTCTTCCAGACTTGTAAGAAGAAAAGTTTTTCTCCATCCTCTGGATATCTGAATGCAGCGAATCGCAGGTTGATGAAATCTGATTACGCTCTTCACTGATCTCACTCAGCTGATGGTTAAGCTTCTGAATGTTTGCATTGAGTTCAGCAGAGGTGGATTCCAGTTCGGTTTTCTTACTTTCTAGCTCAGCTTGATAATCACAAAGACTCTCCTCTAAACTTGTGATCTGTTCGGCTAGCTGTACATTGGTTTGCTGCTCTTCTGAAAGTTTTGCCTCAACTTGAGCTAGCTGATCGCTGAGATGCTCTTTCTCACCAGTCATTCTGTCATGAGTCTTGATTAAGTTCTCATACTCAGCTTGTTTGGCAGCAAACTTGGCTTGCACAGCAGCAGTTTCTGCCTGTGATTCCATCAGCAGTACTTCACCCATATTTTCACCTGCATTGGGTGTTGGGGTCTCTGCAAATAGAGGAAATTAGTTGTTACAGACAAGAAGATAGCCTGAGCAATATGTAAGTAACCATGAAGTCAATATCCCTACACAATTAACCTTAATATTTTCTCTGACAGAACATTTATTTGGCAGAGACTAACTGATTCAAGGACTCAGATGTGACTATCGGCTATTGAAAATTAAGCGCAATACCTATGATTTTTTTTGCAATTTTAGAGTTAAATCCTCAAAAAAAGAAAGTCAATAGGATATGAACAGTGCAATACACATATCTTTAATAGATGGATTTATCTCTCAAGATTGGATGAGATTCTTTTTGTCATAAAACCTATGTGGCACATGTCATGTAGTCATGCAGTCATAAGTCATGCAGTAGTATGATATGCTACACACCACAATCTGTACAAAAACATATACCTGGTCTGGTGGTGAGGTTAGTCACAGACTGTTTCAGTGCAGCATTTTCAGCCTCCTGCACGGCTAGGAACGCCTTTGTCTGGTGCAGGTCCTCTTCCACACTGCAGAGCTGATTCTGTAAGTTTGTAAGCTGCTCCTTATACTGGCCACATTGTTCTGATAGGTTACTCAACTCCTTTTCGTAGCTTGTATTCTATGTACAACAAAAACAACAAAATAAGCAAGAGAACAACATGGACAAACAACATATGTGCCTTCTACAGTTGCGGTATAGATTTGACATTGATCACAACAATAGTGAAAACAACTCATTGTCAATAAGTCTGTGATTGTAGCTGAGATGGCATCGACCAGCTGACGTTGATTGCGTCCTCCTGGACAATGATGACACAACTCCAAAACTCGTGTAATAAATGTCGTAGTTGGTAGATTGGTAGACTGCTTAGGGAGTAACATCTTCTTTTAGACATTTGTTTTGAAACTTCAACTTAATAGCAATCAGAGCGGGAATTTCCTAATTGTTTGACGTATCTAATCAGATATAGATAGCCCCTGTTAAAAATTTTGGCACCAAAACAATCCTACATATTCATATTTCTCTCTCTTCTTTCTCACTCAACAACAGTATCCCAGTATCCCATTCTCAGGCAGTGTTTGCCTATGATGGTTTATTAACATTTGACAGAGTATGTCTGGGAATCTCAAACAAGAATAGGATACTTGGAACGATCAAAGCTGTTGGACGTTGCAGAGACACTGAGTTGAATAACATGGAATAGTGGTACGACAGGATGACTGGCTAATCATGGTTCTCAGCCAGTAATATGGTAGCATTCTGTCAGTCTAGCTGTTGCCCAGTAACAGCAGCATTTTCTGGCAACATCACAAGGTGCATCGACCACGCCCAATTTACTAAATTATAATTGGTCCTCCTGCTCAGAAAGAGTTGACATGGGTAAACTGAACCTGGACTGAAAATCCTTAGCCCCATCAAATGAGGGTGAGAAAGAGCACATCAAACACATGGTTTTTGGCATCAGCTTGTGAAGGGCAAACCAAGTATTTCCATTCCATGTTTTCAATTCAGCATGCAGGCAGAACAGCCAGAGTTTATCTAACAGTTATTAAGTTAAAAGTTTACCTGCTGTTGTAGTTTGCTGATAGTGACAGCGTCAGAGTCTGTGATGTTATCCAGAGACTCTACTCTGAGTTTCAACTCATCAAACTCCTCAGATTTAGATTGCAGCTGCTCTGCTAGAGGTCTGAGACTGAAAAATAATTAATACAGGTATAAAACTTGTAATAAAGAAGGGGGAAATGGTAAGTTAATAACAACGTTTAATCAGCTATACATAGACAAGGATTGGCATTGTCAACAACTTGTTTGTTAAAATTCTTCTCATCATATACATGGCATGGGTCTTCTAATGTTGAGCTAGGAATGGCTATAATAAGCTTCAGCATCTGGTTAATATGTTAATACCATGCTGAGAGGAAGGGTATATATCATTATGTATTCTACACTAGAACTGGTAGACCCAGTGATTCAAAACACATAGGGGGGGGGGGATAAACAACAATTTGAAACAATTAATAGATATGAAAGAAGGAGTATGGGAAAAGAAGAAAAAGACGGTACAAGACAAACCCCAACCAAACCCCCAGGCAAAACGGAAGGGAGGAGGG
>ERZ1740070.2211-NODE-2211-length-11357-cov-4.316050_pt1 | contig 11357 bp, 7 predicted proteins | sample MGYA00581734_ERZ1740070 | MGnify/ENA primary metagenome ERZ1740070 (study PRJEB43018, sample SAMN04849744) | marine metagenome | isolation source: floating plastic debris | place: Pacific Ocean | collected 2008-09-01 | study: EMG produced TPA metagenomics... | reverse complement strand
CCCGCCCTTCTCGCCCACCCACTAGCGGATTTAAGAAGCGATATAGCGAGACTTTGAGATCGTGAGCGACTGCCTGCTGTGCTTCGGGTGAGTTGTAGGAAGCATCGAGAGCGACTTCTACTTTTACTGTCACGCCCACATATTCGGGAGATTTTAGTTTTACCTGTATGCCTAGGGGTCTGCGTTCGTCTAAATATTGTAGAACTGGATCGGCGAGGGTTGGGGTTAGTGACAATGCGGTAGGTGCAATGCCGATTTCGGCTTCAATGTCGGCGATGTTTGCTTGGGGAACGAGCATCACTGTGACTGCGCCGGGCTGATTGTTGATTTGAGTGGGGCAAATGCTGCGGGCGATCGCGCCATTACCTGCCTCAATCGCCAGTGTTTCAAAGTCTTCTGGCGTCACTGCCCGATCTCTTGTTCTTAGAAGCTTTGGCACCCTCAGCACTGCATCTTCTAATGACTCGGCATCTGCACCATGATAGGCTGCCTCGTAATTTACAACCGATGCTACGTAGGGTACTGCTGATTTGATGACACGTAGTGTTTGCGGCTGCACGTTACCCTTTTGTCCACCGCCTGTACGGTAGGCGACCATGGTGATTTCAGCGCCTCGTGCTGGGACTGCGCCGTACTGTCTCTCCAAGGTTTGCAGCGGCATTTGGAGTGTGGTGCCGATGGCTTGGGGGCCGCCAGATTGTTGGCGCGATCGCAGCTGAGTCGCCGCTTTTAACTGTCCCGGTTCGCGAATCAATGGGCCAAACTGTACCGTGCCAGAGAGAGAATCGAGCGTATAGTGAAAGTCTTCTGACCTAGAGTCCGCAAAATCACTTACCTCTTGCCATACTTGCCGATGCCCATTTGGCAGCACTACCACCACATGTTCAGCTTCGGTACGTGGCAGCACTGGTTGGCTCTGCAGCTGCAAGCGCTGCCCTGGACTGCCATCACTTTCTCCTATTGGCTCTCCCTGCATTAGTGTGCACTGGCTTACATCTACCGTGCCACCAATGGAGCGAGCCGACACACTCAATAGCCGAGGCGAATGGCTGTAGGCAGGCGCTCCCATTTGTGGTGGCGTACATACACAGCGCACCCAGCGCCCCCGATAGCTAGCAAAATCACTCACCGGAAACTGCTGCGGCAAGTGCAATACAATTTCCCCTTTCTGAATGTCGCTTTTGTTTCCTGTGTCATAAAAGCTAAAGCCACGGGTTTCGTCGTCACTCTCTTTCTTCAGGACGGGCACCCAGTTTTGCCCATTCCAAGCCTCCCATCGTCGAGGTGGCATTTCTGGTCGAATTCCAGTGGGCGTTGCACTCTCTCCTTCAAAATTCAGCGCTACTACGGTCCCTTCCAGCTGTTGTTCGGGGCTGAGCACCATGTAAAAGCTGTTACCTGGCTGGGGCTGTGGGTCAAAAATCATTTGTTCTGCTCCCGACCAACTGCCGTCGGACTGGCGAGTCCAGCGAGTGGAGAGTCGATCGCGTAGAATGCTCGGTAGCCGTTCCGCTTTGTCTGCACTGAGCAGATGGTGAATATGTGGTAGCCCAATGGTCAGGGGTTTGTCAGTACTAAAAACGATGGCTTCTTCTGTTTCACTGCGTTCTGTTGCAACTTCTACGGCTGCTGGAATTTGGTAAGGGTCTGCCAGGCTAGCTGAAAGGTAAAATGTGACTGCGCTGCGTGCAGGAGCGGGTGGCTGTAGCTGTACGCCCAGCAGTTCTAGAAAGGCTACATAGTTACGACGCGGCACTTGGTTAAAGCGCATCATCATTTGGTCGGTGAGCCAGCCAAACAGCTCCACCATGGTGATCCCTGGGTCACTGGGATTGTGATTTGTCCATTCAGGACAGTAGCGAGGAATGCGTAGCAAGCATTCTTCTACTAAGTCTTTAAAGCCACGATCGTCCAAATCGGAATTCGGCAGCTTAGAGAGAAAATCGAATTCCATAGCAGAGTTCACTCAGATGAGGGCGTTAGGTAAAATGGATACACCATGCTGCGCCGGTGATTGGTTTCTTTGACTCGGTAATACACTGTGATGGTTAAACTCACTGCGTTGTCTGCAATGCCTGCGGTAATAGCTTCTACCGCGATTCGGGGTTCCCACTTGTGTATAGCTTCGCGGGCATATACCTGCGCTAGTAGCAGCGTGTCATCATTTAAAGGCGCAAATACTAGCTCGTGCAGCCGAGACCCAAACTCAGGACGATACACCCGTTCGCCTAAGCGAGTGCCTAGGATAGTGGCAATTGATTCGTTTACGCTACGAGTATTTTCACTTAGCTGAAAACCACCTTGCAGCGTCATTTTTAGAGGGAAGCCCCAGCCACGGCCTAGGACTTCTTGAGGGTGCTGTTTAGCCTGTTGAGGATTGATCACAGAGTTCTCTCTATAGCTTTGATTCTATTGCTTCAACACTTTCCTTTTATTTTCAATATTTTTTGATATGTTACTCCTCTCCGCTGCCAAAAACTTCCGTAGTTCTGACGATTCCCGAATGCACTTCATCGCAGATAAGCTGTTTTAACAGACAAACTTTATTTGATGAGTCTTCAATTATGAAAGATCAAGTCGTGAAGCTATACCGAGAAGCAAAAGAGAATTCTAACCTGCGTGAAACACTTAATAAAGCGCCCAACTTAGAATCATTTGTCACCATGGCAAATCAGAGAGGTTTTACTTTTACGCTTGAAGAGTGGCAAGAAATGACAAACTTTGCTGTTGAAGAGTTTAAGGGCGATCTTTCCGCAATTCCTGGTATCTAAGTTTTGTTGTTTTTACACGGAAGCTTCTATCTTAACTGCAAAGGCCTAACCGCAAAGAGATAGAAGCTATTTTAGATAACTCATGCCCCGCCTCACTAAAAGGACAGCTTCAAAGTGGTTGCAAAAAACATTGCTAAACTTTTGCTCCGCCGGTATATGCACTATGTGCCCTACCAGCTTCGCTGGGCTCGCTTTGAAGGGCTGCGCCGCATCCACTGGGTAAAGGGCATTGCCGAAGAGATAAAGCCGGAGTTTGAAGAGGCTTTTCCAAAGGAGGCTGCTGATACTGGTGAAGATGTAGCTGCAGACGATGCGGTGTCTGTATTCTCTACTCCGTCATGCATTCAGCCGCCGCCGCCTCACTATTCTCAATATCGCAGTAGCGATGGGACGCCTCTTCACTGTAGCTACCTTGCAAACGCAATCGGCTCTCGATGCGATCGATGCGATTTTTTAAACTGGTTGCCCGTCCACTCCAAGCTAATTGGCAAGCAGGGTCAGTATAGTATTGAACAAAGGCTATACAGTAGAGGAACTGCCCGCCAGTACAGCGCTCTCAAACTCGATACAGATGCGCCTGTTACTATTCGTGAGTATCTCCTGCCTGAGCGTTATTTTAATCTAGAAGAACAGAAGCAGCATCAGGAGACCTTCACGCGTGTTGCTGGTCTTACGCTTGCCGACGGTCGCAAGCAAGATTTGAGAATTGGTGGGCCTATAGAGGCGATCGTAGATCACAGCGGTCAGCGCTGCTACTTGGTCACGCCCGCTATCGACAGCAGCTTTACCCTAAATCAATATTGTGCAAGTACGGGCCCTCTTGGCGGTCAACTAGTTTCTCGTATGCTTGACCAAGTGCTGCAAACCCTTACCTGCTTACATCAGCAAAAATTCGCTGTTCCTACGGGGCAGACCCAAACAGGTATTATCCACGGAAATCTCAATTTGGATAGCCTGCTTTGGGTTCGGCCTAATCAAGGTAATCGCTTCGCTAATGGCCCAGTTAACGATCCAACTAACAGCCAAACTAGTGGCCGCAGTGGTATTCAGGAGGATGGTTTTGTTTACCTTACGGACTTTGCTCTGTGGGAGACTTTGTTTGATCCTACTAGCGTGGCAGAAACTGCTCAAAAAGAGTATCAACAAGATTTGACTGCGCTTGGAAAAATAGCCTTTTATTTGTTGGCTGGTGCTACGCAGGACCATGATGGTAAACCACTCAATCCGCGTGTAGATAGCAACTGGCCCCGTGATATTTCTCTACCGCTTCAAACCTTTGTTCTTAGACTCATTGGCATAGAAGCTCCTTTTGTCAGTGCTGAAGCAGCTAGATCTAACCTTTTTCGGTTACCTCAATCTGTTGCTGTTAATCAGTATGACCATCGGGCCGATGAGCTGTTGCCCACCAAAACTAATTGGGTTAAAAAGGCGCTTCCCTATGCTGTGATCGCAGCCACTCTAATGCTGGGCACGGCTACTTGGTTTTTGCTGCGCTTTAAACGTCCTAGCTATGCAGGTACGCCCATTCCACCCTGCTGCCTCAATGAGATTGCCGCTGTTCCTCAGGGTGATTACACCCATGTGAGCCCTGAAGGAGCCTATTGGTATCCGTTGTTTCGCAATACTCCGGCGTCTGCTCGGCCTTCTCTTTCTACTACGCCTACTTTGTTCGATCAGCTTAAGGAGATTTATCCTGACCTATCGTTCAATGCTGTACCAGCGCCTTCAGTGGCAGAGGCTATTACCACTATCCAAACGGGTAAGGCTGATTTTGCAATTGTTCCTCTGACAGAGCCTCTGCCAGCGAGCGTCACCAGCACGATTATTGCCTATGACACACTGGTTCCTGTTGTTGCTTTTAGCTATCCAGAACGGGTCAAGGGATTACCCGATAGCCTGAAAGGAGAAATCAGTGTTTCTGAACTCAAAGATATTTATACCGGAGCAATTAACCACTGGCAGCAAATTAGTAACGCAAAATCACCTATTAAGCGCTACTGGCCAGAAGATACAACGACCCTAGACTTTTTTCATCGGCGTGTTTTTGAAGAAGGTGAAGATGTGATTGCTGGCTACCCAGCGTATTTGCGTACTGAACAGGGTAGCTTTGTCGATAGTCGTGTGCAGCCAGAAGCTGCTACTAGTATTACGATGATGCGCTCTATTTTAAGAGACTTTGAAAATGCTAATACTGGCAGCATTGGCATTGCGCCGCTGAGTCAAGTAGTTGGGCAATGTTCTGTTTATCCTTTGGCGCTATCTGTGGATGGGCGGGCAACATCTCCTTTGATGTTTGATGATGGCAGTGCTGTTAAGCCCAAGAGTGATTTGTGCGATCGCAAAGGCAGCTATCAGCCCAATGCCGAAGCTATTCGCAGCGGTGACTATGCGCTATCCTATCCTATCGCTGTCATTTATCCTTTCGATAATACCCGCGCCGATATTGGTAAAAAGCTCGCTGGTTTGTTGCTTACTCAGGAGAGCCAGCAGACCTTAGTCTCTGCTGGGTTGGTCTCTGCCTACCTTCTGCCAGATTAGGATGGGGGCCCAACGCAGTCCTTGTGAAGCTGCTTTGTATATAGTCTTTCAATATGAACAGGCGCAGCTTGGTAAACTAACTTCAGCGTTTGTTCAGCTATGACATCTAGCGGGTCTATCCAGTTCAGCGGTAAATCTACTGTTTTTGCGAGTCCAATAGAGATTTCTGTACAGCCTGCAATAATTAGCTCTGCGCCCTGTGCTTTTAGCCAGTGGGCCGCCGCTGTCAGCTCAGCTAGCACAATATCCGAAACCCATGCGCCGCCAGATTTAACCCCCCAGTCGGGATGATAGATGGACTGCATAATACGCTGCTGAATGGCGGAGCCTACTGTAGGGACACAGGTAGATATGGAGTGCTGGGCAAGGCTTTTGGTGTAGAGCTGCGATCGCACTGTTCCATCTGTTGCTAATATGCCTACTGCATGCACCTCCGGAAAATGCGTTGCCACATATTGAGCGGTTGCATCCATCATGTGCAGCCAAGGAATGTCGATTTGTGACTGCACCTGCTGATGAAACGCGTGGGCTGTATTGCAGGTGACGATTAAAAAACTAGCGCCCATAGATGTCAATAATTTTGCGCTCTGCAACAACTCTGGCGTACAGTCTGGCCCTTCTCCTAGCAAATACTTTGTGCGATCTGGCGTAGAAGCTGCGCTAAACAGTAGCCAGTTGGGATGCGCCTGATCGCAGCTGGCCCCTAGGCGAGCGCTGTGATGTAGCAGTCGCTGCTCAAATTCTATATGAGCCAGTGGACCCAACCCACCCAAAATTCCCGGCAAATGGTGCTGGGTGCGAGTGCGAACAGAAGGTGCAAAAGTACGAGAGAAGTGGGAGACCATAAATGGCTAGCTCAGATGGCTGTGGCTTGAGTGCTAATCAGTTTGTGCATTTGCTGTAGGGTTGGCTTGAGTCCATCGTTCCCGGTTTGTTGTAGGCTGTAGCGAGAATAACCGCTATATCAGCACAAATAGCGACGTTGTTATTTCCTGATAATGCGGGGTTACCGTGGTTTTTCTAGGCTTTTGTCTGTTTTAGCGGTCATATCAAAAAAAGTGGGTACGCTTCGAGGAAGGCACGAAAATGCCTCATCTACCCACGCCTTGGAAGATAGCTGAAATATGTTGCTAAGAGAGAATCCCTACTTTGCCATTCTGTGCCTTACTACGGTGGTATCTGGCTGTGTTGCCTTTATGGCTTGGGTGAGGCGAGCAGAAGCGCCAGCGACGAGGCCGTTTACTTGGCTGATGGTGGCGATTGCATTCTACGCAGTGGCAGGTGCTATGAGCACGGCCTCTGTGTCTGAACAAAGCATCGTCTTTTGGGCTAAGGCGGAGGCTATTCTTTCTAGTGCGGTGACGGCTCTCTTTTTTACGTTTACGCTGCATTTTACCCATCGCCGTGAGTGGCTTACCTTTCAGCGCCGCTGCTGGGTATGGGCTCTGCCGATTTTTAATATGATGCTGGTGTGCACCGACACTTGGCATCACTGGGTGTGGAAATCTATTGAGCCTGCGGCAAACTCTCATTTGCTCACGTTTCAAAATGGGCTGGCTTACTTATGGCTGGCTGCTTGGTTTTATGTATATGTCATCACGGGGTCTTTGCTGGTGGCACGCGCCGCTATGAAGCTCGATAAAATCTATCGGCAGCAGGCAATTACCGTTGTTGTGAGTGCTGCGCCCCCGGTTTTGGTTGGCACTTTGTATGTGTTGGAAATGGTGCCATCGGGTATTAGCCTATTACCCATGAGCTTCTTGTTTACAGGCCTGGTGTACTTTACGAGTCTCTTTCGCTTTCGTTTGTTTGATTTGTTGCCGATTGCTCGCGATACGCTCATCGAGAAGATGGGTGATAGCGTGCTGGTTCTGGATAATAGTGATCGTGTGATTGATATGAACCCAGCTGCGTGGCAGTTTACCTACCGGATGACGGCTGCTGCAGACTTTAGCCTGCCGTATTCACCTGACAATAATCAGATGCTGGGTCAGCCTGTAAATAAGGTGTTGAGTAAGTGGCCTAGTTTGTTGCGGCACTGTAAGGGTGAGCAAAATACGGAAGTGTTGGTCAGCATTTGTCAGGAGCCACCGCTGCATATTAATTTGCGGTTGAGGTTGTTGTGCGATCGCAATCATCGCATTACCGGTAAGCTGATTGTGATCCGGGATGTCACTGAGTTTTATCAAACGCAGCTAGAGCTAAAAGAAACCAATGAAATTCAGCACAAGACGCAGCTAGAGCTAAAGCGTACCAACAATTTACTGACAGAAAGACTCGAAAAAATTGAGTCCTTGCAAGAACAGTTACAGGAAAGGGCGGTAAGAGATGGCTTAACGCAATTGTTTAATCGTCGCTATTTCGAAGAAGCGTTGATGGCAGAGTTTTCTAAGGCTAAGCGCTATGGAACGCCTCTTTCCGTTATTTTGGTAGACCTCGACAACTTTAAGCGAGTGAATGATACCTACGGTCATCAGGCTGGAGACTGTGCACTACAGGTATTTGCCGATGTGATTCGGCACCACGTTCGCACCAGTGATATTGCCTGTCGCTATGGTGGCGAAGAGTTCATCATTGCTCTTCCGGGTATGACTTTGGCTGAGGCATATCAGCGGGCAGAAACCCTGCGCCGTGCCTTTAGAAAGACAGTGATTCAGTATAAGCAGTATACGATTCAGGCTACTTTCTCGGCAGGTGTGGGTGCTTTGCCGGAGTGGGGTGGTGATCAAGATGGGTTGATTTCTATCGTAGATAAGGCGCTGTATACGGCAAAACAGAGTGGTCGCGATCGCGTTGTCACTATCCAGCTAAATAACCTTCCTCCTGATGCCCATCTGTTGAACCAGGAACCTCAAACGTCCAATATTTGCCTGTAATTGGCCAATATCATCCAACCGGGCACGTTCCGACCAACCCAGTTGGATCATTCAATCTTAGCCGGTAGGAGGTAGGCTGAGTCATTGTTGATTGGCGATACTAATTAAGTTCACAAAAAAGCCTTACTGCACTTAGGTTTTGGTTGCATACGCTGCACCGATTTACGGGCAAGCAGGTTTTTATCCACTTTCAGCACGTTAGTTACTTATGAAACTTATCAACATTGGCTTTGGCAACATTGTTTCGGCAGAGCGGGTAGTTACTATTGTGAGTCCAGAGTCTGCACCGATTAAGCGCTTGGTATCAGAAGCACGCGATCGCGGTGAACTGGTAGATGCTACCTATGGTCGAAAAACTAGAGCCGTTATCATTACCGACTCTGACCATCTTATTCTTTCTGCCATTCAGCCAGAAACTGTTGCCCATCGCTTTGTGGGCCAAAAGAATAGCCACGTAGATCCTGCAGACTAATCGAGTAGTACACATCAGTAATTAAGATTTCTCCGGCTCCATTGGCAGTAAAAAGAAAGAGCCTATCAAAAATAAAACACCCTCTAACAAGCGTACAAAGGCAACGAGTGAAGTGTGATTGAATAGCTCAACGCTTGCATCTATAGTGAACAGTGCTGAGCCTAGCAAAAATGACCAGCTTGCAATCAGTATTCGTTTTTCCATAAAAGTTACGCAGTTGAGATATGTAGATAGTATTTCACATATCTCAAACAGCAAAAAAGCTCCCACCAATAGCAGTTATGGCAGGAGCTTTGTGTATTTATCGTTGTCTACAGGGATTCAGTTAAGCGAGACTGATCTGTAACAGAACCTAGTGAACTTCAACAGCTTCTACAAGGATTGTTTGCTCGGAAGCAGGTTGGTAGCTGACTTCGTTGACTGTTGCTGGATCTAAGCCAAGCTTGCTTGCTAGTACTGTAGCTTTTTTGTCCAGGCCTTTGCTGATGATGAACTGTGTCAGCAGTGTGCTCACCATAGATAGTGCGATAGGTGCAGCTAAGAAGGAAAATAGACCGTGGACGGTAAATCCGGACACAAACAATGTGGCAAACCAGAAGCAAAAGCTATTGATAACCAGAGAGAAGCTACCTAGGGAAAGTAGCGTAATCGGCAGTGACATCAGCTTAATTAATGGCTTAATAGAACTATTGATGAAGCCGATGGAGATGGCGGCAAAGATGGCGACTGGAAAAGTTGCGATCGCAACGCCAGGCACAAAAAAGTCAACAACAATCAAGCTCAGTGCGGTTACCAGTGTGGTTAGAACAAATCCCAACATAATCTTTTCCTCTCGGCTTTTCTTTTTAGTAAATGGGTAAAGGCAAACGTCTTTGGCCTTCGGTATTTTTCGTTTCTTTGACTCTTTTAGTTTGGCAGAGTTGTCTGGATACTCATAGTGTAGAGAACCCACTGAAAACACGTAAAAACCACACCAGAAGAAGGACTAGATGATAGAAAGGTTCGGTTTTTACAGCCGGTTTCCCCAGTTCACTTTTATGGTACGTATGCCTGCTGTGGGATCTATATGCTGATGAATGAGTCAGCTGTGAGGGTGGTTGTCTCTATGCCTCTGAGGGTTGCGATCGCAGCGCCATTAGTCAAAATCTGACGCTTTTCAAAGGAGAGATCGCTGAATGATAGGCCGCCGCCGAGCCCGATTTTATCGATGCCTACTTCAAAGTCAGTAATAATATCTAGGCCTTCAAAAGCCCGTAGAATGAAGGTATCTGCACCGCCACCCGTGCCGCGGCGATCGCCCGTGAGCTTATCGTTACCTAAGCCACCGCTTAGTACATCGTCACCGCTGTCGCCAATGAGGCGATCGTCGTCATCGCCACCATAGAGGGTGTCGTTGCCCGCTTTGCCAACGATGCGATCGCGCCCTGCATTACCATAGATGATATCGTCATTGCCCTCGCTTAATGCGCCTTTGTCTCCTTTGAGCACATCATCGCCATCACCACCAAAGATGGTGTCTTTTCCTTTGCTGCCCACTATGATGTCGTTGCCAGCACGACCATAAAAGGTGCCGCCAGAGAGTGTACCGTTATTACCCTTGGCTCGAATAATGTCGTCATCGCTTGTGCCTACCACCACAGGTGATGCTTGGGTCCCTTGAATAAACGACTGTGCCTTGATGAAGGCTTCAGTGCCTACGGTATTACCCAATGTGCGTCCATTAATGTCACCTTCATTGAAGTGAATGCCGCCATAGACACGAGAGGCCCCTGCCTCATCTGCCGCATCAGAAAAGCTATCCCAAGACAGCGTTACTTCCTCAGTGGGCGTGACAAGATATTCAAAGCGTGATTCTCCTGGTCCAAAGGTGACCTCCCCACCAAATGCGTCGCTACCGCTAAACAGTTCTAAAACAACCGCACCTGCCGCACTAAAGGAGCTGTGACCAGAGGTATATTCTGAAAATGGAGGAGAGGGGTCGCTGCCCGGCGTTTGATAGGTTAAAAAATCTGTTGCTAGGATGGTTTTTGTTCCTTTGCCGGGGCCAGCCCATGCTTCAATGGCATAGCCGCCTAATTCATCATTATATTCGCCAATGAGCCCAAGCCTGCCGAGTTCTCTGATGGTTCTGACGGTGCGAGCATAGTCGTAGTAGGTTTTGGCTTCCCAGGTGGCGATGCCTGCGTCGAGTGCGGCATTGCCTAAGGCAAAAAACATTTTGGCATCTTCGTCAAGTGTGTGATCGTCTCGCGAAGATACGTATTGCCCAAACGACATCCAGGTACCTGGTGGAAAGGAGGTGCCGCCGCCATCTTCCCAAAATTCAGCAATTAGCTTTTCTTTGTCTGTGAGGTTTGCGCTGTATTCAACAACTTGCTCAGCCTGTGCAATGAAAGCAGGGTTGATGATAGTACCTATTAGCGCTGTAGAAATCTCTAGAACGGTGCCACTGGCTAGTGTGATAGTACCGGCTACTAAATCTGTTGTTGCGTTTTCTACCAAAAGAAAAGGTTGCGGCGCTACCGGACGAGCGGCATCGGAGTCTTCGAGCCCAAAGGTTTCGACGGTTCCCCAGTGTGGTGTTAAAAAGCTTTGTAAGGGGCCATCAGTAGAATCAATCGGTACGCGTTCTGCCGTCCACTTTTCTAGGTCTTGAACACTTCTTGAGGTATTGACGGGGGTATAGTCTATAGTGCTATC
>ERZ1740070.2208-NODE-2208-length-11362-cov-3.986026_pt1 | contig 11362 bp, 11 predicted proteins | sample MGYA00581734_ERZ1740070 | MGnify/ENA primary metagenome ERZ1740070 (study PRJEB43018, sample SAMN04849744) | marine metagenome | isolation source: floating plastic debris | place: Pacific Ocean | collected 2008-09-01 | study: EMG produced TPA metagenomics... | reverse complement strand
TGAGCTACTTTTTGAGTTTAGTTATTGCCTTGGTTACTGGCCAATATAGATGATCTCTGGCGAATGTCTAGTCTTTTTCTACGGTTTTATCAATTATTTCTGATTTTCTTCCTGACCGTTGAGACAAAAGTGCCGCATCGTGCACTGGCTCTTATAGATGTCAGCAATGTCAGCATGGGGCTATTAGCGCGGATCTGTATCAAGCTGTGGCAAGCCACAAAACTTTCGCCAAATTCATTTGTAGGGCTACACTGGCATAGCCTCTTATTTATGTTTGGCACAGTTGCCACTGCTTTTCCCATGACGGCTCCTCTGAAGACTTCAGATTCATCGACCACCTCTACCAACAGCGGACTACCAGAGCAGATTCCAGCAGAATTTGCCGACATTTATAGAGGTGTGAGTGAAGTTTTCCCATCTCAGACGAAATCAACCAATGTTGATGACATAAATATAGATAACAGCCTAATAGAGCGATTGCGTCAGTGTAATCGCCCACTCAGAGTCAAGCTGGGCATCGATCCTACGGGTAGCGAAATTCACCTGGGGCACAGCACCCTCGTGCGCAAATTACGCAACTTTCAGGACGCAGGCCACACCGCTGTGCTGCTCATTGGCGACTTTACCGCCCGCATTGGCGACCCCACCGACCGCGCCGAAGTCCGCAAGCAGCTCACCGAAGCCGAAGTCAAAGCCAATGCTGAAACCTACATTGAGCAGGTCAAGCCCATTTTGGACTTTGACACCCCCGGCAGGCTAGAAATTCGCTACAACTCCGAATGGCTCACCGGCATTGACCTGGGCAAAATGCTAGAGCTGCTAAGCACCATGACCCTGGGTCAAATGCTGGCAAAAGAAGGCTTTGCCAACCGCTACGAAAAGGGCACGCCCGTATACCTGCACGAATTTTTATACCCGCTGCTGCAAGGCTACGACTCAGTTGCCCTAGAATCTGACGTGGAGCTTGGCGGCACCGACCAAAAATTTAACGTTGCCGTTGGCCGCGACCTACAGCGGCACTTTGGCCAGTCACCACAGTTTGGCATGCTGCTACCGCTGCTACTGGGGACAGACGGACATCAAAAAATGTCCAAATCTCTGGGCAACTACGTGGGTCTGCAAGAAGACCCACTCTCCATGTACTCCAAGCTAGAGAAAGTACCTGACGCTGTCATTAGCGACTACTTCACCTACCTAACGAATCTGCCGCTAGATTCACTGCCAGAAAATCCTCGCGAACAGCAGAAGCTACTGGCCACTACCGTGACCGGTCAGTTCCATGGAGAGGCTGCCGCACAGCAGGCACAACAGGATGCCCTTACGTTAATTGCAGGAAAAACGCAGGCCGCAGAAGCAGTGCCCGAATATTCCCTAGCTGAGGTAGGTTTTCCTGCGAAGGTGTTCTACCTGCTGGGGAATACGCCACTGTGTGCGAGTAGCAGTGAAGCGCGTAGACACATTAAAGGTGGCGCAGTGAAGCTAGATGGTAAAAAAGTAGTCGACCCGAATTTGACCTTTGATGCGCCTAGTGAGCTAGTTGGGAATGTACTGCAAATTGGGAAAAAGAAGTTTGTGAGACTGGTGGAGTAGCCATGAGTACAGAACATGAGTAAAGACCTAACGCCGATAGAACGGATTATTGTGCCGCTGGATGTGCCGACGGAAGAGGCTGCGATCGCACTTATAGAAGCCCTCCCCCAAGTCACATTCTGGAAAGTAGGGCTAGAACTCTTCGTCAGCAGCGGCCCAGCAATACTCGCCGCCCTCAAAGCCCGAAGCAAGCGCATCTTTCTCGACCTAAAGCTGCACGACATCCCCAACACAATGGCAGGTGCAGGCCGCGCAGCTGGAAAATACGGCGTAGACTTGCTCACCGTACATGCCGCTGCTGGTAGCACCGCCCTCAGCGCGACGCAAAAGGCCGCAGATGAAGGCGCGCTCGCAGCCTGCTGCCCCTCACCTAGAGTCATCGCCGTCACACTGCTAACCAGCATTAGCCCAGAAGCACTTTCAGCAGAGCTAAAGGTTTTGATGCCAGCGATCGACTACGCACAGCAAATGGCTACACTCGCAAAGGACAGTGGGCTTAAAGGCGCAGTGTGCTCTCCTCAAGAAGCAGCACTGCTCAAGGCAGCCTGTGGTAAAGACTTTTGGATTGTTTGCCCTGGAGTACGCCCTACTTGGGCACAAAAGGGGGATCAGCAGCGGGCCATGACGCCAAAAGATGCGATCACCCAAGGCGCAGACTATTTAGTCATCGGTAGGCCCATCACGCAAGCAAAAGATCCGGCGGCCGCAATTGACCGCATCAGCAAGGAAATAGAGTCATGAAGAGAACTGTTGTTCTTCTCAGCAGTTGGCTACTCCTACAGAGGTTTTCAGCTTCAGGCTCAGCTTCTGGCTCAGCTTCTGGCAGTGCTGTTGCACAAATCATTGACCCTACTGAAAGCTCTGTAGAAATTGACCTAGTAGACATTCTTACGAATGACGGCGCAGAGAGTGAGGTGACACCTGCAGACGAATTCCCTCCTAGACCGTACAATCCACTACGCACTGCAGTTGTGTGTCCAACAGATACAGCCGAGCTTACTGAGCTAATGCTTCGCGATTTACCAAACTACACTAATCGCGTATTACAGAGGACTGTAGCCGTTTTGCCACCGGCAGAAGCAGATGAACAAAGAGAAAGAGAAGGCGAGTTTGTACGAGAGCCCTACCGCCCTTCTCATGTACTGATAGCCGGGCAGGCAAATCTTACACCCCTAGACCTAAATGACTACACCTATACCACTTCAACAGAAGCCGGTGGGCCTCTAAAGCAAGTCTTTTTTACAACACTATCTCGCCAGTATTTTGGTTTACGAGACAGTGAGGTGCAGGAATATCACTGGCTGTTTTTAACCCAAACAACAGATGGCTGGCGACGGGCTTTTATGTTTTCGTCGGTAGATAATGCGCAGAGCACGCGCGCGGCATTACCTCCGTTTGAGAGCAGTGGAAGTAGTGTTGGTCAGGCGGTGCAGCTGTGGTTGAGAGACTGTAGGGCGGGTGCGATCGCATCTTTAGAAACAGAACAGTAAACAGAAAAGCTAGAACAGTAGAAAACACTTTTATTTCTCTACACAAAAGTATTAAGGGTCGGAGCTAACGACAGGTAGTTCTGTGTTGTAGTGTCTTTAATTGCCAAAATTGGCAAGTGAATGTGCAAAGTAGGTGAATGGACTAACGCGCTGAGATGCCTAACCTAGACAACGACAGTTAAGATTAGGTTTGAATTAAAGTTCATGAATTCGACATCTGCAAACATTCGAACTGATGAGGGTCCCAGCGCCGAGCAGATATTGAGGGCAGATAGCACAAGGCATTAAGAGCTGCGGCCTACGTCGTTCCAGGTATATTGATCTGACGAAGACGCATCTACACAACATGGCTATCGGCAGAACGATGAGCATCAACCGTTTATTCAACTGGTTTCGGGGTGTTCCTTTGGCTAAAGCTAGAGTCTCTTACTTCAAAGCATTAGAGCCCGCATAGCTAGCCAGTAGAGACTTTTCAAAAAGAACAGACGCAACAAACAACATCATAAACAGACTCTCGAGAGCAGCTTACTCACCTCGAACAGATTCGGCTGTCTGGAATTTTCCAAGGTTGGCTGCGGTCTCTGTTCTTGATCCTCACACTTGACACCCGACGTCACTGAGCAGATTTTGATCAGTGATGCCGGAGTTCGCCAACAGTGTTCCATGCAATTCGAGAAGATAGCCTGGGCGTCGTCTCGTTTGTGAGCGTTGTTCTAGACCCATCTTCGATTTGAGTAATTTTAGCCATGGGCGCTAACCGCTGAGGGACGCTCTGTAACGCCCCTCAGCACAGATGAATTTGAGTAGATGAATTTAGGCCGCTTCTGCGTTATCTCCTGTGGCCATTTGCCGCTCTACTGTTTCTATTTCGGCATTGGTGGCAGCCAGTTTAGATTCTAGAAAGTCACGGATAGACTTGAGCCTTTTGAGCTTGAGCTGTTTGTAATCTTGTGCGGAGGTTGGGTGAGGATTGCAGCAGAAGGGGAAAAACATAGTAAGTAAAGCGTAGTCTTTTACAGTCTAAAAAGTGACTGAGGACTCGCAAGATGTAAGGGTTGCTATCTACAGGGTAACGATAGATTTTTATTCCTGCAATTTGTCTATGGTGTGGTTTTGATTTTGTGTTTGTAACTACTTACGGCGCAGGAATTGACGTCTTTTTTGTATTTTCCTGTGTTGCGGAATCGGCTGTTCTACACTTGATTAGTTAGGAGGAAGGACAGACTCATGAGTGTTTTATGTCGATGTTTTTGAAAGTCAAAAGCCAATGCAAATATAGGCAGAACGCTAGGAAGAGACGATTCGCCTTTTGGCTGCAGTCTATTGCCTTGATGGTTGTAGGGTTCTGTACCGCTAGCTGCGATCGCTTATCAAATATGCCAAAACCTGATGTAGTTAGCACCCTGCCTTATTCAGATGCCTCCGTTCACAACTGGTTTGATGACGACAGTCTGCTGCTGACAGTCGATAATAGAGCTGTTGTCTATGACCTTGATACGGCGGAGATTATTTCGGATATTGCGTTTGAGCCAGAGGTGACCTACGAGCCTTCGATAGATGAGTTACCCCCAGCAGATTCTGAGGCTGAAATCTCAGAGGCAGAAGCGTTAGCAGCTATTCCTAAACCTACTGTGACGCAGCTGTCCGATAGCCCGATTTGCCTTTCGGAAACTTCGGCGATATTGACGTTTGCTTCTCAGCAAGCGGGCGTTCCGGTAGGTAGAGGACGTTATCGCATTAACTGGGAGCAGCCGGAGACATACGAAGAAATTGATGCCTATGGCCCTACTGCCGGTGACTTCGATTCAGCAAACTGTATGGAAGAAAATGTTTTTGACAGTGGCGTTCCTGCTTGGTTTGATGGGGCCCAGTCGCAGTATTTGCTGTATCCCACCAGACAGCTGTTCCTTTCTGCTGGTGGTGATGGGTATCCCTCTTTTTCGGCGAGGCCAGAGGATTGGTCTATGACGGTGCGCCTGCGCTCTACTAAAACACAGGTAGAAGATAAAACGCAAATAGAAGAGTCGATTACGCTGCCCGCTGGCCCTTGGGTGTATAGGCATGGATTTTGGAAGACGATGAGCTGCTTTTCCTGTGGGTGTGCCTGCTACGAGCGGATAACTATGCAAATGGAGAACGATCAGCTTTACTTTATGCCCTATGGTAAGGCTGTTGATGATCAGCATCGCGGTGTGTATAGGTTAAGCCAGGAAGGAGATGCTGCTGAATGGGAGCCGATTAAAGTTGGTGGTGAGGTAGATTCAGCGTTTGCTGTATCGCCAGATGGCTGCCGGGTCGCTATCAGTGAGGGCGGTGTGCCGCAAATTGTTGACGCGTGTGAGTCTTAAAGCGTTATTTTGGTAGCTCGCTAGACTGGGCACTCTCAATAGGGTGTAGGCTAACAAATAACTTGGAGCGGGGACTGCCAAAGCGCTAGCCTCTTAATTAGTCTCTAAGCATTCTTTTTGACGCCTTGTTATGTCTGTTAAACCGCACAAAATCCTACATATTGTTCCGCGCGTTGCTCCGGATATGGACGGAGTAGGTGAGTATGCAATACGGTTGACCAAGCAGCTAAAGGCAGATCATCAAATCGAGACGGAATTTTTGGTGGTGCGGCCTTCTGCGCGGACTCAGCCGATGCTTGAGGGCTTTGTAGTGCACAAATTTACTCAGCATACGGTGCCCGATTTTTTGGCGGCGGTGCCAGCGGACATTTCTACAGTGGTGCTGCAGTACAGCAACTACCCCTATCTGCAAGGCAAGCTAGATGTGCCGATTTGGCTGGCTCCGGCGCTGCGGGCTTTGCAGAAAAAAGGGGTTGCGGTGGTGGTGATGTTTCATGAGTTACCAACGCTAAAGTACGGTATTTTGCACGTTCGCAACCCAATTCAGGAGCGGCTGTCTCGGGATTTGGCCCGGCTCGCCGACGGTGTGATTACCAACAATCAGGCGTTTCAAAAAATGCTAGAAGGTTGGCGACAGCAGCCGGTGGTGTGTCAGCCAAACTTTGCGACGATTGGTGAATTGCAGGGGACGGCTTTGCCGTTGGCTGAGCGCGATCGCATTCTTGTTGTATTTGGCACGAGCGATCGCAACCGGGTGTACAAAAGCAATTTGTCCATACTCAACGAGATTTGCGAACAGCTTAATATTCATACGCTGTACGACGTTGGCCGTCCTTTGGATTGGGATACCGCAGCACTCAGTGTGAAAACGGTGAAAACAGGTGTGCTCACTAATGAAGAAATTAGCGACCTAATGGCCCGAGCATTTGCCGGTGTGTTTGACTATCATCGTTTTCCGCAGAACTTAGGGAAGTCGAGTGTGTTTGCGGCCTATAGCGCCCACGGACTGATGCCTATTTGCAATGGGCGATACTTACGTCCGCAGGATGGCATCGTGGCCGATCAGCACTATGTAGATACCTTTACGCTACATGCCTGCTCCAAAGACTCATCGCCTGACTCTTGGTTTCAAACGATTGCGACCAATGCCTACCAGCTTTATTCGACGCGTTCTGCGGTTGCTCGCTGCGCCGAACAGTATGCTGCTGTAATTGAGGAATCGGCTGCGCTAGCTAAGGTATAGCCTCTGAATAACTTCTGGGCTTCTGCTTTGGTTTTAATGGTTTAAGCCTATGCAGAGAGGCCCGCTGGCTTTTGATAGGTTTGGAGGAATCTGGAGATGGTCATGATGGCGCGATCGCAGCCAATTTGCGCCGTTGATGACATGCTGTTGCTTCCTTCCGTATACTTTCCTCCCGTATGCTCTGAGGCGATGTGTTGAGTCCTTTGGGCTTGCCTGAAAGGAGCCTCAAAGGCTGGAAGTCACCCACCACAGGCTCAATTTGCACGGTGCGAGAGCAGCTTTGGCCATTGCAGGCCTCAACAAATATTACATAGTCTGCATTAATGATTTCGCTAGCGTGGTCGGGCGTTAGCTGAGGAACCGCGAGCGTTGCAACGCCATTTAGCTGCCAGCTTTCTACCGTGTCAACGACCTGCAGGCCAGCGGCTTCGTCGCCTCGGTGTTGGCTCCCACAGCCAATCACCAAAAAACGGGCCAAAGCGACAGACGGGGCGTTACCTGAAGTTGCTAATGTAGTCGCTACTCCAGGCAACGTAGGCTGAGTACCTTGCTCAGATACTGTTACTTTTTGCCCAGCGAGGTGCTTTGTCGGCGTGCTCCTTTCAGTCGCAATACTTTCATGGGAATTATTTTGAGTCAGCGGACCGGCACGCATAGGAGAAGGCATCTTTTTTTATGGAGGTTCTTAACAGCGATTACTTATTCACCATAAAAGACAGTTGTGAGAAGTTTATGAGGAAAGGGAAAAGTTGTTCTAAATAAATACCTCAACAGTCTGAAAAAAGCGCGTTCTGTGGCGTCCACAAGTCTTTGTTAAATTTTGCTTATTTCTCTACTTACTTTTTTGTGCTGTGAGGGTTGGTCAAACAAAGTGAGTTGTTGCTGAGAATTAGCTAATGACCGGCTAATTGCCGGCTGTGTAGCCCCTTAGAAACAGCATAAGAAACAGCATAAGAATGTCTATATGAAAAGCAAACTTCACCTCTTGTTATCTAATTCTAAGCACGTGCTCAGGTAGCCAATCTTTCAACTACATATAGTGATATCTGTGAGGACCGCAGTCACCTAGTTTTAGGTAAATGGCTCGGCCTATTTCAGTTTCTTGTACCTATGGGTGCACGGTAGGTAGTCACCGTTATGAATCAAATAACAGCGGCATCGAGAGAGCGTTTTTCTCTCTCGACAGGTTGTAGTACCTGCCGATTCTATTTGTTGGCTTGTTGCCACCAAAGCTATGCTTAGTAACCTTTTTCGCATGCTGCATAGGCGGCGCGCTTCTGCTCAGGAGCTAATTGTTCCTGGCATTCTTACTATTGGACTTGTTTGCCTGCTGCGCTTGAGCGCGCTGTTGCAATCTCAAGAATGGATGACGCTAGATACGTTTTCTCGCTATTGCCTGGTGCAAACTCACCCTGTGCGCATCACGTTAGTCACCGTAGATGAACAAGACTATCAAACGACAGGATTTCCTCTCTCTAGCGATATTTTGGCTAAAGCGTTGACGAATCTTCAGGCCTATCAACCTAGGGTCATTGGGCTCGATATTTTTAGAGACTTACCCCAGGAGAAAGGACAGGATATGCTGCAAGAAATTTTGGCGATGACTACCAATGATGTTGCTGCGGAAGTTGCCTTTGATACTGAGCCAATGATGCGGGTACAGGCCCCACAGGGTGTGCCTACTGGGCAGATAGGCTTTGCGGATGTTGCTGTAGATAGTGACGGTAAGCTCAGGCGAATTGTGCTGCGCTCTGAGCGCGAACACTCTACTATTGAACAGACGGTTTCAAGGGAGTCTTTTTCTTTGAAGCTGGCAAAGCAATATCTTAGTGCCCAAGGTGTGGAGGCAGATATTGCGCTACTGCCAAGGTTTTATGCAAACTCGGGCGGGTATGTTCGTGCGGAGGCTGGCGGGGCAATAGGCAACACTCAAATGCTGCTGAACTTTTGCATGCTGCAGCAGCCATACGACACGCTGTCGCTCAGGGAAGTTTTGTCGGGTGATATTGATGCGGATAAATTGCGCGATCGCATTGTCATCATTGGTAAGCGTGCGACCCAGAGTAAGGACAGCTTCATTACCTCAGCTGCGAGGCAAACCCTGTACTCGCAGCAGGTTGCTAATCGCCCCCATCCCACTAAAATTATTTATGGCATTGAGGTTCATGCACATGCCACAGAACAAATTATCGGTACGTTGTTAGGTAACAACTGTGCTCTATACACCTGGAATGAGACCACTGAGTATTTATGGATTGTGGTGTGGGGTGTGGTGGGTATGGCAGTGAGTGTGCTGCTGCGCTCGCCTTGGAAAAGTGTTGTTGTGCTGATTGTGATGACGCTGCTTTTGAATTTGCTCAGCTACTGGCTATTGACTCAGACTTGGTGGATTCCTGTGGTTCCCGCTGTTCTTTCACTGTGTAGTGCGGGACTAATTACAGCATTTTTTGATCGTGAAATGCGCTCTGAACTCATTCAGCGACAGATGACGATTGACCGTACCTATGAGGCTGTTCACAGTGGTCCTTTGCAAAAGCTGGCTGATATTTCTCGTAGTGTAAAGGCGCTGCCACCGGCCTCGAATGAGCAACTACAACAGCAGCTCGCTGCGCTGAATAGTGACATGCGCAACATATTTACCCAGATGCGGCAAGACGCTGTATCCCAGCGATACAGTCTATATTTGGATGAGTCAACTCTGCTCGACTTACGTACGCCACTCAGCGATCTGCTCTATCAGGTTTATGAGCACAGCATTCATCAGCCCCTGCCTGGATTTGAGAAAATTCAAATTTATGTTCCGCCTGTTTTTGAAGTATTGGATGGCGTCTTTGAAGATAGACGATTTGGCATGGCAGCTAAGAGAGGCCTGTGTTTGTTTTTGCAAGAAGCGCTGCTGAATGTGGGCAATCATGCGATAGGTGCCACTAGGCTAGACGTGATTTGTCTGTCTGAATCGGTTGTTTATCGGCTACAAATTATTGATAATGGAATGAGCTCTGTTGTAGATGTAGGCAGACGTTCAGACAGGCGTTTGGCCAGGCGTTTGGCCAGTAGGCAGGGAACGCGACAAGCTGCCATGATCGCGCAGCAGCTGGGCGGAAAATTTCGAAGAAGTGTGGGTCATTTTTCACCGCTACATTCTTCACCGTTAAGAAATCTAGAAAGAACAGCTGTGCAGCAAGGGACGCTTTGCGAGATTGTGTGGCCCAAATAAGGAACACAAACCCTCATTAAAAAAAGTACCGGCAAACTGCTCACGAAAGGCTAAACTCATATCCACTCAAAAGTTGATGTACGCATGGCGAATTTGACACACAACAACACGACGCATCGTTTTTTGATTGTTGACGATCATGAAGCGATTTTGGCGGGCGTCGTTCCTGGCCTGCAGCGCCGCTATCCCAATGCAGAAATTGTGACGGCGCAAGATGTAGAAACGGCGGAAAGAGAGCTATCTGACCAACGCCCTACTTTTGTCATTGTCGATCTTATCTTGCCTGCAATGCCGCAGACGATGCCGAGTGCTCAGGCAGGGATTCGGCTTTTGGAGCAGCTGATTCACAGCGAGTTAGCGCCAAGTCTGATGGTGCTCAGCATTAATATTCGTCCGTTGATTCGGCTCAAATCTGTTATTAATGCGTATCAGGGAGGATTTGTTGCGCTCGATAAGTCTGCGCCGCTGCAGAGTATTTTGAACACTGTTGATATTGCGCTGCGAGGGTCGATTTATTTGCCGCCAGAGGTGCGATCGCGCCCCGAGTTTGACCGTAGGTGGCTGCAGGTGCTGGTACTGAAGTACGAAGAAGGGCTTTCGGATAGGGCGATCTCACAGGTGATGGGTATTAGCGATCGCACCGTGCGCAACTACTGGAATCGCATACAAGATGCGTTAAATGTGTATGACGATCCTCAGAAAGATCTTCGTTTGCAGATACAACAGGCTGCGAGAAAAGCAGGTCTGATTGCCTAATTTGTGGCTTAGAAGTTGTTCGATTCTGTATAAGGAAACCTTAAGTTTTTTTATTGATAAATATTTTATAAAAGTTTTTCAAGAACTGCTAACACTGGCTTCAGCGTAGAGCCAGTCAGTGATTGAATGAACTTATAGAGTAGATATTCTTTGACGGCTGAAGAGATTGACTGCTTAAGCTTTCCGAAATCGGAAAGCGGCTTACCTACATCCCTCGTGTTTTTCTTGAAGGTGTAAGGCAGAATGTATACCAGAAAAAACTCTAACCATAAAAAGCCATAACCATAAAAAGCTAAGCCAGAAAGAAGCAGTTTACCTGTAGATGTTTGTAGCATCCCGCTCAAATATGAAGAGAATGCTCTTAAAAGTACGTGAAAACGAAATACACGGAAGTGCAGCGTATGAAAGCTGGACCAGTCGCACCTTGAAGCGCGAAGTTCATTCTAGGCTGAAGCACATTATGATCATTACTGATGAGCCCGAACTTGCTGAATCTCTCCAGATGGATCTTCTTCGTGAGGGCTATCAGGTGAGCATTATTAACGATGGACTGCGTGGACTTTTGACCGTTAAGCGAGTGGCTACAGATTTGGTTGTGGTTGGCTGGGCACCGCCTAGCCTATCGGGGTTGGAGGTATGTCGCCGTCTACGCATGGGGCATAGAGAAGAACCTGTTATTCTGCTCACTCAGGCAGATAGCCCAGAAGAACGAATCGCC
>ERZ1740070.2207-NODE-2207-length-11368-cov-4.216211_pt1 | contig 11368 bp, 4 predicted proteins | sample MGYA00581734_ERZ1740070 | MGnify/ENA primary metagenome ERZ1740070 (study PRJEB43018, sample SAMN04849744) | marine metagenome | isolation source: floating plastic debris | place: Pacific Ocean | collected 2008-09-01 | study: EMG produced TPA metagenomics... | reverse complement strand
GTTCGAAGAGGTCGACCAGTGTCTTCTGTGAATCATAGGCAACCTCGGGTCCCTGAAAACCTTTTAAATCAAGTATTTTATCTTCAGATAATAGAGTGAGGTCCTTTAGGGTGGATAGCTCTTTCTCAGTGACTGAATCGATAATGTTGAGATAGCTTTCTAGTAAATTATGAGCGTTTTCAGAACTTAAAATTGCTTCGGAATACTCCAGATTAAAAACTAGCTCTCCTTCATACTCAATTACATTAAGTGTGATATCAAAATCTGTATACAAGGCCTTATGCTGTTGAAAAGAGGTTTTTAAGCCAATCATTTCGAAGTCTCCAACTCCAACATCGAAGTTAAAGACCACATTTATAAGGTCAGTCGCCGGTTTTCCTTCTCTCTTCATGAGCTCCAAAAAGGACGAATAAGGATAATTCTGAAAGTCATAAGCATTCAGAAATTGCTTCTTCATTTGTTCAAAAAATTCCAAAACGGCCATATTCGGCTCGTATTCCGAAAGAAGTGGCATCAAATGGGAAAAGTAACCTATAGTTTTATGATTTTCAGCTAATGGTCTTCCGGCAACAGGAGTTCCTATAACCAATTCCTTAAGAGTTGTAATCTTAAAAAGAAGAACTTCAAAGCAAGACAGTAAAGTAATATAGGGAGTAAAGCCTTTATCGCTACTCCATTCCTTGATTTTGAGACTTCTTTTCTTCGTCCCGTGCAAAGTCTCCGACCCCGCTGTCCTTCTTTGCTTCCTTGGAAAAGGAAGTTCTATGCTCAGAGGTTTTGTTAAAAAGGTTTTCAAAAAATACTTTTCACTTTCTTTCCAAAATTTTGTTGTTTTTTGATCAATTAGCCAGCTTGCATAATTTGAAAATGGTGTTTTATGTAATTCAGTATGTCTTTTGCTGGACACCAAATGATTATAGTTTGATGCTAGCTCTTGAATTAGTAGAACACATGACCAGCCGTCAGCTACTATATGAGGTAATGATATGATAAGGCAATATTCGTTTTCGGATTTTTTTAATCCATAGAAACGAATTAGGGGGCCTTCCATAAGCTCAAAACGAAGCTTTAAACTAGAATCTATAAGTTCATCGAAGGTTTTCTCAACTTCTTTTTGATTAAGAAGACTTACATCTATTTCATCGATTTCAGGAAGATCAAAACTGTTTGAATAGATTAATTTTTCGCCGTCCTCTGATATTTTGCCAAATAATACAGGATTATCCGAAAGCATCTGATTCATAGCAAATTGCATAGCTGGAAAATTCAATGGCCCTTTGATATGAAGACTAAAACAAAGAATGTACCCTAGGGACATCTCAGGATCAACTTGGTCTAAACGGAAAAGCTGTTTTTGAGAAAGTATTAGAGGTAATTCCAATTGTTTATTTACAGTAATGGTTTCTTTCGGTTTATCATGCTTATCCGAATAGCTTGATTGCCCATTATCCAAAAAAGGTATAACTGTATTGTTTTCTTTGTGGCTGGCTTTAATCGCTTCGGCACGAACGAAATCTGTGATTGCCTCTAAATTGGTCAGATCCTCATAAAGTCTCCTATTGGGAACTTTGATTTTGTATTCAGTATCCACATCGCCTATAATCTCCATAAATGCCAAGGAATCTGCACCAAGCTCAATCAGGCTGACAGTTGACATCACTTCGTTTTCATTTATCTCGAGAATCTCGGCTGTTATTTGTCGTAATCGGCGTTTTATTGATTCAACTGAAAGGATATTTGGTTTTTGATTATCTGTCGGTTCCGAAATGATTTCTTTTTGTGACGAGAATTGGTTGGTAACATGTTTTATCCAATATTTTTCCCTTTGAAAAGGATAGGTTGGACAGGGGATTTTTTTAACCTTCTTTTCCTCATAGAATGCATTCCAATCAATTGAACCTCCTTTCTCATACCATTTTGAAAGACCTAAGAGAATTTGTTTGTTGTCGTTTACCTTCCTTTTCATGGAAGGTATCCATAAATATTCCGAAGATTTTTTAAGAACTCTTTGTCCCAACGAGCAAAGTACAGGTTGAGGTCCTATTTCTATAAAAGAATTGATGCCAGCTTTTTCTATGCACAAAAGACCATCCTCAAAATTTACGGTGTTAATAATGTGTTTAAGCCAATAATCTGGATTGCTCATTTCCAGGCTTACCTCCGTGCCAGAAACTGTACTGATTATTTTTAGGTTAGGTTTCTTATAGCTAATCTTTTTCAGAATTTCCTTAAATGGCTTTAACATCGGCTTCATCAATGGTGAATGAAATCCGTGTGAAACATTTAACTCTTGACATTTGATATTTTTTTCATCTAGGATTTTTTTGATTGAGAAGACGGTTGGGTAATCTCCAGAAAGGACAACATGTTTTGGCCCATTTATGGCCGCAATTGCAATTTTATCATGTTTGTCAGAAATCAATTTTTCAACGCTCTTTGGAGTAGCTTCAATTGATAGCATAGTTCCTTTCTCTTGCAAATGCTGCATAAACCGCCCTCTCATTGCAATTAATAATAGGGCATCTTTCAAAGAAAAAACCCCAGCAATACAAGCAGCAGTAACTTCCCCTATGCTATGACCTAGTAATGCATGGGGATTGACCCCCCAACTGCTCCAAAGTCGGTACAAGGCGTACCCAATACTAAAAAGTGCCGGTTGAGTAATCGCAGTTTTGTCCAGTTCACAATTACCTTCAATTGTAACGTTGGAAAACATAATGGATCATATATCTAGGCCAATGAAGTCTTGAAGTATTTCTGAGCATTTGTCTATTGATTTCCTGAAAACAGGTTCCTCTGCGTACAGTTGACTTCCCATTCCCAAATATTGGGACCCTTGTCCGGTGAACAGAAATGCTGGTTTTAACTGATTATTGTTATTTAAGGACTTGAAAGAAAATGTCGGCTTATCTAAAGCAGAAACCAATTCTTTCTTACTTTTTGAAACAATCGAAATTCTATGAGGGTAATGATTTCTTGTTGTAGCAAGACTGAAAGCAAAATCATCCAAGCTGATATCCCGTTCATTTTGTAAGAGTGCTTTATTTTTAAGACAGAGTGTTTGTAGTGCCCCCTTATCATTGGCAGAAATTGGAAAAATATTAAATCCTTCCGCAGTGTTCTGTGCTTTGTTTTCACCTCTATTTATGAAGGGACTTTCTTCAAGAATAACATGGGAATTGACCCCGCCAAAACCGAAAGAGCTCACTCCAGCCCGTCGTTTCTGTCCCAATTCACTATACCATGGAATTAGTTTGTCCGCAACCCTGACTGAAATATCCTTCCAGTTGATATAGTTATTTGGATTATTAAAATGTAGTTGCTTAGGAATCAAGTTATGATTCATACAAAGAACAACTTTAATTAAGCCAGCAATGCCCGCAGCTGATTCCAAATGCCCAACATTGGCCTTTACCGATCCTACAATCAAAGGTTTGTTCACATATCTGTTTACCCCATAAGTTTTATTAAGAGCTTCCACTTCTATTGGGTCTCCTAAAGTTGTTCCAGTCCCATGAGACTCCACATAACTTATATTGTAAGACTCCAGATTTGCCCTTTTGAGTGCCGACAGAATTACTTTTTGCTGCAGTAATACATTTGGTGCCGTTAATCCATTGCTTTTCCCATCTTGGTTCACAGCAGACCCCCTTATTACGGCATGGACTTTATCACCATCTTGAATTGCTTTGGATAAGGGCTTAAGTAACACCAGTCCCGACCCTTCACTTCTTACATATCCATCGGCAGAATCGTCAAAGGTTTTGCATCTCCCATCACCTGCCATCATTCCGGCACTGGATAATGCCAATGTAGTTTCAGGCGTTAATATCAAATTCACCCCTCCAGCAATTGCCATATTGCATTCGCCGGTTTGGATACTTCGTATTGCCGTGTGGACCGAAACTAAAGAAGAAGAGCAAGCAGTATCTAAAGTTAGACTGGGACCTGTAAAATCAAAAAAATAGGATATTCTATTGGCAAGGACACTGAGCGATGTTCCGGTACTCGCATATATATCGTGTGAGCCTGATGCATTAATTAGTTCTCTGTAATTGCTTTGCATTGCACCAACAAAAACACCAACATCGGAACCCTTTAATTGAGAGCTAGCAAAACCAGCTCTTTCAATTAGCTCATTGCTTAGTTCAAGGAGAATCCTCTGTTGGGGGTCCATATTCCTTGCTTCTCTGGAAGAAATATCAAAGAATTTGGCATCAAAATTTTCTATATTTTCCAGATAACCACCCCAACTGTCAGTTCTTCCTGCTATCCAATCATTTGGGATTCCAGTTAGTTCTGTGCGATCTTTTGGTAGTGGACTTATACAATCGATGCCTTCCTTGATATTGTTCCAGAATTCTTCAATGTTGTTTGCCTTTGGTAATCGACAGGCCATACCAATTATTGCAATATCTTCGGTATTAAGTTGGGTTTTCGTGTTCGCCTCTTCTCGAATGGTAGTTGTTTTGTCACTTGCCAAATACGATGTTAGTTCAGAGATGGTAGGATAATTAAATATTATCGTAGGCGATATATTTCTTCCCAAAAAATCCGATAACATGGATGTTAGTCTGATACTTTGAATGGAGTTCAATCCTAGCTCGGCAAAAAGTCTATCCGGGGTAATCTCCTCTCTAGGAATATTTAATACTTCCGCAATGTTATTTGTTATCCAGTTAAGAATTTCTTCTTCGGCAGTCGAAACTTCTTTTTTTTGATACTCAGGTTTTTCTGAAGCTATTATCAGATCCGTATTATTTTTTTTAAGAGAAATTCGTTCAAGGACTCCTTCCAAACTCTCTGACTCATAAGAAGATTTCATCGATAACCTTCGTATTTTTCCACTTGACGTTTTAGGTATACGGCCAGGGTTAATAAGGACTAATTCATATATTGATAAAAAGTGATTTTGAAAAACAGAATCGAAAATAGCTTTGGAAACATCAGTTGAGTTGAAAGTTCTTAAGCTAGTTCTCTTTATTTCTTGTGCAACAATTAACTTTTCACTACCATCTACATTTATACTAAATACTGCACCTGAGTTTTTTTGTAAGTCTTTGTGGGAGTTTTGAACAGTTCTTTCCAAATCTTGCGGAAAATAATTCACCCCATTGAAAATCATCATTTCTTTGAGACGTCCTGATATATATAGTCTTTCGTTATATATAAAACCAAGATCTCCTGTTCTTAAAAAAGGACCTTCTACGTTTTTCTCATTGGATATTGGGAATTGAATGAAATTTTTGAAAGTTTCTTCGGAAGACTTGCTCCTATTCCAATATCCAAGTGTTACACTTGGGCCTTTCACCCAAATCTCTCCAACTTCGTTCTTTTCTGATTTGTTTTGGGTCTCAGGATTAACGATATTCACTTGCACTCCTTTTAAAACCCTTCCACTGTCTAGTAATCTAACTGCGTCTACTTCTTGGTTACCAGCTACTTCAATTTTCCCTAAACCCAATTTTATTTTGTCCAATACTAGTGAGGACTCTAGATTTTTGATTTTGGCGCCACTTATGATCAATGTCGATTCCGCAGTACCGTAGCATGGTAGTATTCTTAAATTTTGAAGTCCAAATTTCTTAAATCGTTCGATAAACCTTTCCACCGTCACAGGGTTAATTGGCTCTGAACCATTGTAAGCCAATTCCCAAGTGCTTAAGTCTAAATCAGCAATTTCTTCATCCCTAATTGAATTTAAGCAGAGATCATAAGCAAAATTTGCACCACCAGTTGCAGTTGCCCTAAACTTGCTAATTGCCCTAAACCAACGAATCGGTTTTTGAACAAAAGCTATAGGGGGCATGATAATTAATTCAAAGCCGACGTATAATGCTTGTGTTACATTACCAATTAATCCCATATCATGATATAGGGGAAGCCAATTTACTCCTATGGTATCTTTTGTGTTTCCAAAGCACTTTTCAATCAACTGATTGTTATGCATCAGGTTTCCATGAGTAACCATTACACCTTTTGGATTGCCTGTAGAACCGGATGTATATTGTAGGAAGGCTATATCATCTACATGAATTTTAGGTAAATTAATTTGTATAATATTTCTTGTTTCTTCGTATACAAACCATTCGATATTCGAAAGTGATGATGTTTTTTTTCTAACTATAGTCTTGTCATAAATCTTCTTTGTTGACAAAATCAACTTTGGTTTAGAGTCTTCAATAATTCGCTCAACCCTTTCTAAATTTCGTCTTCCAGTTGGCGGTATGGCAGGGACTGCAATTACACCGGCAAATAAACATCCAATAAAGGAATCGATAAATTCTAACCCAGAGTCAAAAAGAAGTAGAACGCGGTCTCCAGGTTTAGCTAAAGAGAGTAAATTTGATGAAATATTTAAAGCATTTTTGTATAGCTCATTTACGCTTCTCGTGTCAATTTCATTTTCACCATCCTCCAAGAATCTAAATACAGTCTTATTTGGATTGGATTTGGCAAAATCTAGTATTTTCTGAACTAATGTATCGCGGTTAGCCTTTTTCTTAGCAGCAAGTTCTGAAGTCATGCAATAAACAGGTTTTCAGGTTAAATCTAAGGGGATACTGAAAATATAAAAATTGTCTTTCATTTTATGTAGGAATGAAAAAAAATAACGAAAACTTCAATTAAAGCGCAAAAAAGGGTCTTTTGAATGACTATTGTTTAGGTTTGGTATAATAAATCAGGAAAGTAAATGTTATCAATAGTAAAAGAGACTCTGTTTTGAAATGCAAAGCTTGTTCCTTACTATTCACACTATTATTTTCCGTTTGTTATGCTTTTTCCCAGTTCAATGATGACCCGATAATCAATATCGAGAATTATGATAAACCATTTTTAAATTATGGTTATTCGTTAGGGTTTAATCAATATGACTTTCAATTTGAATATAAGAATGATATTGGCCAGGATATTTTGGTCAATACCACTTTTGGCTTTAACGTCGGTTTGATTGGAGAAATGAGAGTTAACAAATTTTTAGATGTAAGGTTTGAACCCAATTTGCTTTATACACAAAGAACGTTAGGTTTTCCTGGCTTTGATAATGAAAATGATGCGTTAAGAGAGATTAGATCTACGTACATTAATTTTCCTTTGATACTGAAGATAAGTACTTTGAGATTTGGTAACTGGAAACCATTTATAAGTGGAGGTGTATACACTGCTATAAATTTGGGAAGCGAAGAGGATAGTTTGGAAGATAATTCCAGTGGTACTTTTAGAATGAGAAAAAGTGTGAACGGCTATGAACTTGGATTTGGTATTGAGTTTTACACTGAATATTTCAAATTTACACCTACCATACGTGGGGTTTTTGCCTTAACGAATGAAATTATTCCAGATGATGATCCTAATAGCCCATGGACAGGGAATATCGAGGCTATGAGAACCAGAGGAATTTTTATAAGTTTCATTTTTGAATAATCTGCATTTTTAGGTTCTCTTAAGGACTCGTCTTAAATTTCTACTACAAAATTCCCACTTTATTGACTTATGAACTAGATTTGACGATATAGCAAATAATACATCAACGTGTGGTTTAGTTTATTCAAAAAGAGGGATAACTCTAAATATAGTCTGTCTAAACTTGATTTAGACGACGTAAACAAAGTAGATGTAACCATCATCTTAAATCTTTGGAAAAGAAACTATTTTGAGGAGCAAATGACTGCACTTCTTAACCAATCTGTCCTGCCAACAGAAATATGGGTAATACATTACGAGAATCATATAAATATTCAAGAGCGTATTAATGAATTTAAAGATTTATTTCCCAATATAATTCTTATAAGTTCAGATAAAAATTTGATGTATTTTGGGAGGTTCAGCATTGCAATTAATACAAATACCAAGTATATCTGGTTTCTGGATGACGATATAATTCCTGGGAAGTTTTATTTAGAAAATTCTACGATAAGCTGTCAAAAAAATAATTCAATAATAAGTTGTGCGGGAAGAATAATTCCAAAAAACAATTTTCGGCCGGAGCAATTTGACTCAACTAATTATAAGAATGTTTTTGTAGGAGACGTAAATAAAAAGAAAGACTATAACTATAATCCTACGGAACAACTTGTTGATTATGGTTGTCAAAGTTATTTTTTGAAAAAGGAGTGGTTGGCAGCTTTTTGGTCAATTTGGCCAACAACCTTCATGTCCGGAGAGGATATCCATCTTTCGGCAACATGTAAAACCAGACTGAATGTTAATACGATGGTTATTGAACAAACGGAGTTGTCAAATACCGGTAATATGAAAAAGTTTTATGGCAGGGACAGTAAAGCTTCGTATAAAAAATTTGACTTTGTCGATATCAGAGAAAAAGTAATCGAGCATCATATTCAAGATAATGGATGGCAACCGCTAAACTGGTAATACCTGTTATGCCCCTTTGTCTAACCTACTATTGGTTAAAATCTCATTGTTTATTTCCTTTGAATACTCCCCTAAAAGCTCTATTTGCCTTTTTAAAAGAAAGATATGGCGTTTATTTCTTTTATTTTCAAAACTTAATAGAGAAGATATACGTCTTTGTTCTTCTAGCTTTGGTATGGGAACCCTTAAGTTTTTTATGATTTCTTTGGTAATGTTTAATAGGCTCCCTCCACGAGAAAGATTTGTCAAATAGTCTCTTTGGGTTTTGATCCAGTAAAAAATAAATTCAATATCTACTTTGTCCGATTCTGCAAGTACACAACATGATTGGCTTATACATGATTCGACGGACAAAATGCCAACTTTCCCAATAGTGGTTCCGGTAAGCCCAATGACCAACGAATTTTTAGGATAAAGTCTTAATTCTGGATAATCATTTAGGGCTATCTTGGTAATTTTCTTCATACTGCCTTTAATACAATCATCGTTCAAATCTCCTGCCGTAATCCAAGGTATATTACCATTCTCATAATATTTGGCGGACTTTGTGTCAGGTGTTATTCCTACCCGAATTGTTTTGAAAAGATATCCCAAGCGAATAAGATTTCGGGTTTTTGATTGATTTTGATTGAGTATTTTCTTTTTTTGCCCTAAACACTTATTCCGTTTGGAATATTTCTGAAAAGACGTGTAAGTTAAAGTTCTGAGTTTTTCATTTTGAAGGGAAACCAATCTCTTTTTTTTGTTAATCAAATATTTATATCTATCGATACTTGTGGATAGATAATACAATATTTTGCGTTGTTCACTTATTGGAGGAACAGGAATAATTAACGATTTTATAGTCGCTGAATTTAACACTTTAATTATGGAACCCCGGCAACGCGAATCAAGCTGGTAATTTAAGAGCCGACTATGATTAATTGTTTTTTCAAAAAATTCGGTCAATATCAATTTCTGATTCAATCGAATACGCAGAATATTGTTCCCAAATACCCCTCTTTCAATATTTTTAGGAACTTCTCTAACGATGGGGTCGTAAGCGACTATATTCATCAACAAGTCGCCAGTTTTCACTTCATATTTTTTTAGCCTTTTGAAAGAGGTTTTTTCTATCCATTTATCCGAAATTGTAAAGTCATTTTTTAAAACGTTTTTTTGGCTATAAACTTTGAGGTAATTGTCATTTATTTTTGTGTTCGAACGTATGATTTTTGCAGATATGCCATTGCGGATTCCGTCTTTACCTTCTTTTAATAAATATCTTAGTTGTACATAGCGCCAATGTTTTGGCATTTTATCTAAAATATTGTGTATGTACTGTTCTTGAGAAACAATGCTCATTTATAATGATTAAAGAATTGAAAGGTTATCAATTTCCTTTTGAAGCGCTAAAATATCTTTATTGATTTCTGTGAGTGTTCTCAATGGTTTTGGGTTGAAAAAGTATTGCGCAAAAGGAATTTCATAACCTATCCTTGTTTTATCTTCGTCAATCCAAGCATCGGGAAAATGGGGGTGTATTTGTTCTTCTAAATGCTTCATGGAGTCCCTATTTAATGGAATATTTTCGGTGTCTCTTAAATTGATGTCTGGTTTTGGATCCCCTTTTTTGTTTAAAACTATCTGACTATTTTTTCTTTGTGGTCTTTCAACGGTTATTTTTTTATATCCAAATGCGCTATTGTTTAAAATTTTTGAATATTCGTTCTCCGAATACGACTTGTAAATATTTACAATTCTTGTTATATGTGAGCTCTCTAATCGATTTCTCTTATTACCAATAGTTTTGTTCATTTTTACAAAAAATGTAGATGCGTTTATCAATTGAACACTGCCTTTTCTTTTAGTATCTTTTTTATTAGATAGAATCCATAAATAGGTCGTGATACCCGTGCTATAGAAAAGCCAATTGGGCAATTCCACTATTGAATCCAAGTAGTCGTTTTCTAAAATCCATTGTCGAATTGAATTTTCATTTTTTTTCGGACCAGGTCTTCCTGCGAAAAGTGGAGATCCATTGAATATTATAGCTATCCTTGAACCCTCCTTCTTCATTTTTGACATGATGTTCATTAAGAAAAGTAGTGATGCATCTTTCACTGATGGAAGACCTGGTCCATAGCGTCCAGAAAACCCCTGTCTTTCATGCTCTTCCTTGACTAAAGGTTCGATTTTTTTCCATTGCATTCCATATGGAGGATTGGTAATGAAATAGTCAAACTCATTTGGGAAAAAGTTATCACTTTTTGATGTAGTCAAATCGGGGTTTGTTAAACTATTTCCTAGTACAATGTTGTCAGAATAAGTTCCTTTCAATAACATTGCAGCCTTGCAAAAGGCATATGACTCAGCATTTATTTCTTGACCAAAAAGACGGAGATTGATAGATGGGTTTAAAGATTTGAAATAGTCATGAGCCATAAGAAGTGTATTTCCCGTGCCAGAACAACAATCAAATACACTCTTTTCGATGTTTTTTTTGGCAATGGTTTGATCTTCACATACTAAGAGTTTTAACATTAATGAAATAACGTCCTTTGGGGTGTAGTATTCACCATGAAGATCACCGCTTAAAAATGATGTCTTTCTATTCACTTCCTCAAGAAGGGTACTCATTTGTTCGGAAGAAATATTTTTTGGGCTTAAATCCAAGTTGCATAAATTTTGGAGCACGATAAATAGCAATCTTGATTGTTGCAATCGATTTATTTGATCGATAAGATTAAAATTATTTAGGATGTCTTCTGTTATTCCAGAAAACCCTTTTAGGTAATCCAATAGCAATCCAAAGCACTCATCTTTATTTTTTACTATTAAGGCCAAATCTAACTCAGTCGAGTTATCTATTTGAGTGTAAGAGGTCTGTTTTAATTGTTTTTTTTCTTTAAGAATACAATCGAATCTTCTTAATATGACAAATGGAATAATGACTTTTCTATATTCGTCTTTTATAAAATCCCCTCTTAAGATGTTGGCTATTTTCAAAATG
>ERZ1740070.2206-NODE-2206-length-11371-cov-5.690880_pt1 | contig 11371 bp, 11 predicted proteins | sample MGYA00581734_ERZ1740070 | MGnify/ENA primary metagenome ERZ1740070 (study PRJEB43018, sample SAMN04849744) | marine metagenome | isolation source: floating plastic debris | place: Pacific Ocean | collected 2008-09-01 | study: EMG produced TPA metagenomics... | reverse complement strand
TCGTGAGGCGGACGCGATTGTTGCCGAAGTGCTGGAGGCCACGGTGCGCAATTTTCCCTGGCCCAAATCCATGCGCTGGGGCGCTGGCAGTTTGCGTTGGGTGCGGCCGTTGCAATCGATCATGTGCATCTTGAGCGAGAATGGCGCGGCCCGCGTGGTGCCGCTTGAGGTGGACGGGATCCTGTCTGGCGACACCAGCGAAGGGCACCGGTTCATGGCGCCAGGACGGTTTCAGGTTGCCTCTTTTGACGCGTATCGGGCCGAACTGGCAGCGCGAAAGGTTGTGCTCGACCCGCTAGCAAGGGCGGAGACGATCCGGACAGCAGCGGACGCGTGGGCCAAAGAGGCAGGGTTGGAGGTCGTAGACGATCCAGGGTTGTTGCAAGAAGTGGCCGGATTGGTCGAATGGCCCGTACCCTTGATGGGTGAAATTGGCCAAGATTTCCTTGGTCTGCCGCCGGAAGTATTGCAAAGCTCCATGCGGGAGCATCAGAAATTTTTCTCGTTGCGCAACCCAAAGTCAGGCCAGATTGAACGGTTCGTGACCGTGGCCAATGTGGAGACAGCCGATCAAGGCGCAACGGTCCTTGCGGGCAATCAAAAGGTGCTGGCCGCACGTTTGTCGGATGCCAAGTTTTTCTGGGAGAATGACTTGCGCGTGGCCCGCGATGGCATGGGCGCGTGGCTCACCCAGCTGCAGAACGTGACCTTTGAGCGCACGCTTGGAACGCAGGCGGCGCGGATTGACCGGATTGAGGCCCTGGCGCGCGATCTGGCGCCTGTTGTGGGTGCGGATGCGGACCTCGCCGCGCAGGCCGCGAAGGTGGCGAAGGCCGATCTAAGTTCTGAGATGGTGGGTGAGTTTGCCGATCTGCAGGGTGTGATGGGACGGTACTATGCTTTGGAAGCGGGTCTTCCGGAGGATGTGGCGGCGGCGTGTGAGGAGCACTACTCGCCGCTTGGGCCCTCTGACGAGGTCCCTACGCGTCTCGTCTCTGTCGCGGTGGCGCTGGCCGATAAACTGGACACGCTCACCGGGTTTTGGGCGATTGATCAAAACCCCACCGGATCCAAGGATCCGTTTGCGCTGCGCCGTGCAGCACTTGGGGTTATTCGCTTGGTACTTGAGAATGATGTACGGGTGTCGCTCACGGATGCGGCCGAGGCGCATTTTGGGCGCTTTGCGGTGGATGCGCCTGATGGGGCAGGGCGGGACTTGCTTGGGTTCTTCCATGACCGTCTGAAAGTGTATCTGCGCGATCAAGGCATTCGGCATGATGTGATTGATGCCTGTCTTGCGCTGCCGGGCAGTGATGATCTGGCACTTGTGGTTGCCCGGGCACGGGCGTTGCAGGCGGTTTTGTCGACTGAGGACGGCGAAAACCTGGTGCAAGGGTTCAAACGTGCCAACAACATCCTCACGCAGGCCGAAGAAAAGGATGGGGTGGAGTACTCCTACGGCGCCGATGTGAAATTTGCCGAGAGTGCCGAGGAAAAAGCACTTTTCGCGGCGCTGGACAGTGGTGAGGCGGCCATATCCAAGGCTGTGGCCGCAGAGGATTTCACAGCCGCGATGGGCGCCATGGCCGCGTTGCGCGCACCGATTGATGCGTTTTTTGAGGCGGTTCAGATCAATGCTGACAATGACATCCTGCGCCGCAATCGCCTGAACCTGCTGAGCCGCATACGAGAGATTTGTCGCTCTGCTGCCGACTTGAACCGGTTGGAAGGTTGAGATCCAGACAGGCCTGAGTGTCGCGTGTACGTGACACATCAGGGTTGCTTTTGTGTCATACTCGGGCAAGAGTGCCGCGGTGCAGCAATATGATCAACATATCACCCTGATCACACCGGATGCGCCGGTGTCTGTGGCCACGCATGGCGGGCGCGCCAAGTGTTTGCAGCGCTTGGTGCGGCTGGATCTGCCGGTGCCGCAAACGCTTGCGCTGTCGTTTCAAACAGTGCGGGGCATTGCGTCCGGCGAAATGCCGAATGGAGCCATGTTGCTTGCGCCTTTCAAGGACAATGCGGTATTGTGCGTGCGACCCTCATCGGAGGATCCTGATTGGGGTGGGCCGGGGGCTGTGCTCAATATCGGGATGAATGACGAAAATCACGCCGAGCTTGCCCGTCATATCGGGGATGAGGCGGCCTCTGAGCTGTATTTGCGGTGCGTTCAGGCCTTTGCGATCCATGTGGCGCGTTTGGATCCCGAGATGTTTGAGGATGTCTCGGACGATCCGGTGGAAGGCTTGAAACAGGCGCTGGCCGCCTATGAGGATGAGACCGAAGAGACATTCCCGCAAGATCGCGGTGCGCAATTGCTGGAAGTGCTGCGGTCGATGGCACGGGCCTGGGAAGGGACGACGGCGCGGCTTTTGCGGCAGGCCAAGGGTGCGCCCGCGGATGCGGGGCTTGGCCTTGTGGTGCAGGAGATGGCGCTGGGTCTGGGCAAGGGCGAAAGCGGATCAGGTGTGATGCAACTGGTCAATTCCGCGACCGGAGAGCGCAAGATCACCGGGCGGTATCTAAGTCAGAGCCAAGGGCGCGAGGCGCTGTCCCAAGGGGCGGATGCCTTGTTTCTGGAGCGTGATCCGCGTGGGCCGTCCTTGGAGGAGTTGGCCCCTGAGGCCTTTGCTGAGCTCAAAGAACATACCGGCGTGATGCGGCGCAGGTTGCGCGAAGAAATGCAGGCCGAGTTTACCATCGAGAATGGCAAACTGTTCCTGCTGGATGGCATCCGCGTGGCACGGACGGGTCGGGCCGCGGTGGCGATTGCCGTGGCTTTGGCGGAGGATCACATCATTTCTCATGAAGAGGCGCTTTTGCGGATTGAGCCGCGCGCCCTCAATGAACTCTTGCATCAACAGGTGGACCCCGATGCCCAGCGGGATGTGCTGGCACGTGGGATTGCGGCCAGCCCGGGGGCTGCCAGTGGCCGGATCGTGTTTGATGCCGAAGAAGCGCAGGCCGGGGATGCACGCGGGGAGGCGTGCATTCTGGTGCGCAAGGAAACCAGCCCGGAAGACATTCGCGGGATGCACGCCGCCGCAGGTGTTTTGACCGAACGCGGCGGGATGACCAGCCATGCAGCCGTGATCGGACGCGGGATCGGGACGCCGTGCGTGGTGGGGGCCTCTGACATTGAAATCCGGCCACGGCGCAAACAGTTGAAACTGCCGGATGGGCGTGTGCTGAAGGCTGGCGACCGGTTGACCATTGCCGGCACGAGCGGGGATGTTCTGGCCGGGGATACACCGCTTTTGGAAGCGGCGCGGGATGCGTCACTCAACACGTTGATGACTTGGGCGGATGAGGCGCGCGACATCAAAGTTCGGGCCAATGCTGACACGCCGGCTGATGCAGAACTTGCACGCGGCTTCAAGGCGCAGGGGATCGGGCTTTGCCGCACAGAGCACATGTTCTTTGAGCCGGAACGCATGACCGCCATGCGAGAGATGATCTTTGCCGATGAAAGCGAGGATCGCGCTGCGGCGCTGGACCTGCTTTTGCCGATGCAACGGGCCGATTTTATAGAGCTGTTTCGCATCATGGCAGGTCAGCCAGTCTGCATTCGCCTGTTTGATCCGCCCTTGCATGAGTTTCTGCCCACCGACCGGTCGGGCATGCGGGAGCTCGCCGAGGCGCTGGACCTGCCGCTGTCGGATGTGACGCGGCGGGCGGAAAGCCTTATGGAATATAATCCCATGCTGGGCATGCGCGGCGTGCGGCTTGGGATCACCGTGCCTGAGATTTACGACATGCAAGCGCGTGCGATTTTCGAGGCCGCGATTGAAGCGAGCCGAGAAGGCGATCCGGTGACGCCAGAGATCATGATCCCGCTGGTGAGTGCCAAGCGCGAAGTGGAGCTGGTCAAAACGCGCATTGATGCGGTGGCCGCGGCGGTGCGTACCGAACAAAAAGCCGATCTCGACTTTGAACTGGGCGTGATGGTGGAAACCCCGCGCGCGGCTTTGCGCGCCCATGAAATCGCGCCGCAAGTGTCATTCTTAAGTTTCGGGACCAACGACCTGACGCAGATGGCCTATGGGCTGAGCCGGGACGATGCAGGGCGGTTCATGTCAAGCTATGTGCAACAGGGCGTCTACCCGGAGGATCCGTTCCATTCCCTGGACACCGAAGGTGTGGGGGAGCTTTTGACCATTGGGGCGGAGCGTAGCCGCGCGGTCACACCCGGTCTGACATTGTCGATCTGCGGGGAGCATGGCGGCAACCCCGAATCGATTGCCTTTTGCCGGGCTGCGAAGTTCAACTATGTCTCGTGTTCCCCGTTTCGCGTGCCCGTTGCGCGGCTTGCCGCCGCTCAGATCGCGCTGTGCGAAAAGATGGGCAGTGGCCTGAAATAAAACAAAAAATCAAGATTGGTTAACGGTCGTGCACGGCATGGGTCCGGCGCAACAGTGCCCGGTGCTTGGGCTGGGGTGGACCTTTTGGTATGAATGGCTTAGGAGCCGCGATTGATTTCGCGGATTTGGCCGCGATTGCATGGGCTTACACGGCTTTCTTAGTTTGATTTGGGGATGGTGTAACATGGTGCGTTGGTGTTTTGCGCTGCTTTTGGCAGGAACGATCTCGGCATCTGCGGACACATCGGTGACAGATCTTTTTGCCAGCGAAAAGAAGATGTTAAACGCGGTTTCGGACAGTCGGTTGGAGCAGATGCTCACGCGGCCCGATCTGGATGTGACCTATTCGGCGGAGTGGCTGGCCGCTCAGACGTTTGAACCCACTGGCGGGGATTGGCGGTGTTTGGCGGAGGCGCTGTACTTTGAGGCGCGGGGCGAAAGTGTCAAAGGGCAGTTCGCGGTGGCGGAGGTGATCCTCAACCGCGTGGACAATCCCGACTTTCCCAGTTCCGTCTGCGCGGTTGTGCATCAGGGCACAGGTCGGAAATATCAGTGTCAGTTCACATATACCTGTGATGGGCATAAAGAAGTGATCACGGAGCCGCGTGCCTTTGAGCAAGTGGGCAAGATTGCACATTTGATGGTGGAGGGGGCGCCTCGGCCCCTGACCAAGGGGGCCACGCATTATCACACACGGGCCGTCAGCCCGCGTTGGTCACGGGTTTACCCGCGCGTGGCGACGATTGGCGTGCATCATTTCTACAAGCGGCCCACGCGGGTGTCTTCTAACTGAGATTTGGGAGAATCCGGTTGACTTGACCCGTCCGCCGGGTAAAAGGCGGGCTTCAAGCAATTCGACGGGTCACAGAGTGTATTAGGGCCCGGTGTAGGAGCGAAACGCATGGCTAAGCCAACCACCATCAAAATTCGCCTGAACTCGACCGCTGGCACGGGACATTTCTACGTGACCAAGAAGAACGCGCGCACAATGACCGAAAAAATGGTCGTGCGGAAATATGACCCCGTGGCGCGCAAGCATGTTGAGTATAAGGAAGGCAAGATCAAGTAAGCCTTGATCGGATGCTGATGAAGAGGCCGCGCTGTTGCGCGGCTTTTTTGTTGGTGCGCTCGTCGCTTCCTTCGGGCGCGTCTCGCTGGTGCTTGCGGGCTCGTCCCGTCCTTCGGCCGGGTCTCGCGGATAAAAAAAGGCCGGCTTGCGCCGGCCCTTTCTTGGTCACTGAAGAGAGACTTATTCGCGGCTGCCGAACAACTGCAGCAGCATGATGAACATGTTGATGAAGTTGATGTAGAGGCTCAGCGCGCCCATGATGGCCGATTTGCCCAGCCATTCGGTGTCGCCGGTGTGCGCGTAGGCCACGTATTCGCTCTTGATCCGCTGCGTGTCATAGGCGGTGAGGCCTGCGAAGATCAGCACGCCCAGCACGGAGATCGCGAACATGATCGCGGGGGAACCCAGGAAAATGTTCACAATCGACGCCACGATCAGGCCGATCACACCCATGATCAAGAAGCTGCCCCAACCAGAGATGTCCTTTTTGGTCGTGTAGCCCCAGAGGGACAGGCCCGCAAAGGCGATGGCCGTCACGAGGAAGACCTGCGCGATCGACATATCCGTGAAGACCACGAAGATGTAGCTGATCGACACGCCCATCACGACGGCGAAGACGTAGAAAAACAGCTGTGCTGCCGCATAGGACAGGCGGCTGATGGCGGCGCTGAAGGCGAAAACCATGATCAGCGGCGCAAACATCACGATGTAGCGTGTGAACCCGGTGAACAGCGCGTTCATCAGGGTTGCGTTGTTGCCCACGGCCCATGCGGCCGCAAACGTGAGAAGCATGCCTACGGACATTGTGCCGTAGACCTTGTTCATGTGAGCACGTAGTCCTTCATCGATCTGAGCGGCGCGTGCTCCCGTTGCCGTCCGGATCGTGTTCAGTTCAGCCATTAAAGCCTCCGAAAAAAATACTCCCAAGCCCCGTTCGCGGGCTTCGAGTTAAATATCGGAAAGGTTGAGGGCTATTTCAAGGGAAACCGGGCCGCTTTGGGCCCGGTTTTTGGAAACTGTCGCGGGTTTTTGGTGACGTTAGGGAAACAAGCGGGTTTTATTCAAGTTTTCCGCTTATTTGGACCGCCTATCGGAGCCAGTGATCCGGCACGTTCCAAAACCCGCTTTTCGCTTCTTTTTCTGCCTCAGCGCGTGTCACCCCGATGTCGTCGAGGGCGCGGTCGTCCAATCGTGCGAGCGCACGGCGCTGACGGTAGAGCGACAAGAAATCCAGGATGGAAAACTGACGCGCTTTGGGGGTGGCGCTGGTGCTGCGGTGATACGTGGTGTCGGCCATGATGTCTTCCTTTCGGTTTCGTGATGTGTTTGGCTGTTTCCATATTCGATGTTGATATATCTGGGGGATGTCGTATGATTTTTGAAACGAATGTTTGTGACAATTATCATCAAGGATTGTGATGAATGCGAAATTTGGACATGACCACGCTGCGCTCTTTCCTCACGGTGGCCGAACAAGGCGGCGTCACGCGGGCGGCTGCGGCGCTGAACCTGACACAATCGGCGGTCTCAATGCAGATCAAACGGTTGGAAGAGTTGCTGGGGATCGAGTTGTTTGACCGGGCCAACAGATCATTGGTGACCACGGCGTCCGGAGATCTGTTGCTGACCTATGCCCGTAAGATGGTGGACCTGAATGACGAAGCGGTGGGCAGGCTCACCGACAAGGTTTATGAAGGCGAGATCACGTTGGGTGCGCCCTATGACATTGTGTATCCGGTCGTTCCCAAGGTTCTAAAACGGTTCAACGCGCTTTATCCGAGGGTCAAAATGCAGCTTGTGTCATCCAGCACGATCAAGCTGATCAAGTCCTTGGACCGAGGCGAGGTCGATCTTATCCTGACCACTGAAGAGACGTTGCGCCCGGGCGGGGAGACGCTCGCAGATGTGCCGCTGCGCTGGACCGGTGCGCCGGGCGGGCAGGCTTGGAAAAAGCGGCCTCTGCGGCTGGCCTTTTGCAATTTCTGCATTTTTCGCCCGATTGCGATGCGGTGTCTGGACCAGGCGGGCATTGACTGGGAATTGGTTGTGGAATCCGATGATGATCGTGCCGTTGAGGCGTTGGTGAGTGCGGATCTGGCTGTGGGTGCGCTGATGGCCGACAGTATCCCGCCGCATCTGGAGGCCGTTCAGAACAACGGCGGCTTGCCCGATCTCGGCGTGCAAAAAATCAACATGTACGGGATGTCAAACCACAAACAGGAATTGGTCGGAGACCTTGCTGGCATGCTGCGGCAGGGGTTTGCTCCGGTCAAGCCGCCGGTTGTTGTGTCGTCTCAATAACCACTTTGCCGGTCGATCTGCGGCTGCGCAAAAGCTCCAAACCCTCAGTTGCGCGGTCCAAGGGGAAGATCTCACTGATATGGGGTTTGATGAGGCCGTCGGCGTACATTTGAAACAGCTTGGCCAGGCTGTCGGTGAGCGCTTCGGGTTTGAACTTAAGATAGCCGCCCCAGTAAAACCCAAGGAGCGAGATGTTTTTGACCAAAAGGTGGTTGGCGGGTACTTGTGGGACGGTGCCGCTGGCAAAGCCGATGGTCAGGCTGCGCGCCTCGGGTTTGCAGGCGCGGAACGCCGCAGAAAACTGATCGCCACCAACAGGATCATAAACCACATCCACGCCGCCGAGCGATTTGCACACCTCGCGGATATCTTCGGTTGTGGCGGCAATCACGTGATCAGCGCCTGCAGCCTTTGCCACCGCCAGCTTCTCCGCGCCGCGCGCACAGGCGATAACTCGGGCGCCCATCACTTTGCCAATTTCCACCGCCGTCAGGCCCACGCCACCCGCTGCGCCCAAGACAAGTAGTGTTTCACCGGCTTGGAGTTTGGCTTTGTACTCTAGCGCCATATGGCTCGTGCCATACGCGACCATGAAGGCGGCGGCATCTGTGAAGGGCATGGCGTCAGGCAAGATGACGCAACGATCCGCAGGGAAAACCCCGTAGTCGGCCAGGCCGCCACTGCCGCCAAAAACCGCAATGCGGGTCCCGATGGGCAGGTGATTTACCCCGCTGCCCGCCTGTTCGACAGTGCCCGCCACCTCCATGCCGAGGGTGAAAGGGGGCTGTGGTGTATCTTGATATTCGCCCTTGATCATCAACAGGTCTGCGAAATTGAGTCCGCAGGCTTCGATCTTAACCATCACATCATTTTGTGAGATCGCCGGGGGTGTTGCATCGACGAGAGCGGGAGACGCCCCAAATTCCGTGACCTGAAACGCCCGCATGTACGTGCCTCCGTTGAATGACGTGTGCTAAGGCACTGTTGTGCAATGTCAAAAATCGATTGAGCTGTCAATAATCTGTCACTTTGACGAGGAATTTGGGCCGTTTGGACAGATGGACAAATGTCCATTTCTACAGCCTTGGATTGTTATCTTTCGCCGTCGATCCCTTATTTAGGTAACGGTTTTGCTTGTAAATTCGTTTTTGTCGGTTAGGTTCGCCCCATCAATTCATGTGCGCGGATCGGCTATTTCCTCGAGTTTGGAACGCGTTGGTCAAGGATCCATATAGGCCTGTTGTGTGTATGTACGTCAGCCTGTGGATGAGGAAACGGGAGAATTTAGAAATGCCACATCCAGTAGATGTTCATGTGGGTAAACGGATCAGACACAGGCGTTGGCTGGCCGGTATGACGCAGCAACAGCTTGCCGAAAGTGTCGGGATCAAGTTTCAGCAGATTCAGAAATATGAAACCGGTGCAAACCGCGTGAGCGCATCACGCCTTTGGGATATTGCGGACGCGCTTGACGTGAATGTCAGCTTTTTCTTTGAAGGCTTGAATCAAGAGAGCGACAGCGGTGCAAAGACCGTCGCGGGCGCACCAGCCGATATTCTTGGCGACAAGGAAGCGCTTGAGCTGATCCGCTCTTACTATTCCATTCCGGAAAATCAACGTCGACGGTTGTTCGATTTGGCACGGGTTTTGAGCGACGTCGCTTGAAAGTCGACAGACTGACACGATAAACCCCTGCTTGCGAAAGCGGGGGTTTTTTTATGACGACAGATGGCATTCCGGAAACGGCCCATGCTTTGGCCGATGCAGCGCGCCGGGCGATCCTTCCCTATTTTCGCTCAGACGGGCTGACTGCCGAGACAAAGGAGCAATCCCGGTTTGATCCGGTGACGGAGGCCGACCGCGCGGCAGAGCGGGCAATGCGGGCGATCCTGACGGACCAACGACCACACGATGGCATTCTGGGTGAGGAGTATGGTCACACCGCCGGGACAAGCGGCCTCACATGGGTGTTGGACCCGATTGACGGGACGCGGGGGTTTTTATCTGGCACGCCGACCTGGGGTGTGCTGGTGGCCGTGTCGGATGAAACAGGCCCGATATACGGTCTAATTGACCAACCTTACATCGGAGAGCGGTTTGAGGGTGGTCTTGGGCGCCGTCAAATGTCTGGGCCCTTGGGGATGCGCGATTTGCATGCGCGGGGCAACAGACCGCTTGAGCACGCCATTTTGTTCACCACGTTTCCGGAAGTGGGCACACCCGTTGAGGCGCGTGCATTTGAGGCAGTATCCAACAAGGTGAAGCTGACCCGCTACGGTATGGATTGTTATGCCTATGCTTTGCTGGCGGCAGGGCAGATTGATCTGGTGATTGAAGCCGGGCTTCAAGCCTATGACATACAAGCCCCGATCGCGGTGATTGAGGCGGCGGGTGGCATTGTGACAAACTGGTCTGGCGGGCCGGCCTATCAGGGAGGCCGCGTACTGGCCGCGGCTGGCCAAGAACAACACCAAGCCGCACTGGAGATCTTGAAAGATTTCGTGTGACCTGACCTACGCACATCATCCGTACTGGGCTTGATCCGGGACCTTGTGGTGTGCAGAGAAGCCCGTCATGACGTCTGTGGCGCGATGTGTCTTAGACGCAAAAAAAGGCCGCGCTGGTGTCAGCGCGGCCTTTTGGATTGAGGTGGTTGAACGCTTTACGCGTCTTCGTCGTCAGACCCGCCATCACCTTCCGTTTCGGGAAGGACATCCTCGACGGTTTCGGCCAGATCCGCGTCGTCTGCAGCGGCAGAGCCGATGTCTTCGAACAGCTCAGCGATTTCGAAATCAGCGGCTTCTTCTTCTTCCGCGGCCAATTCCTGGATCGTCTTGCCAGATGCCTGAAGCTCCGCCTCTTCGGCGGATCGCGCCACGTTGAGCGTGATGGTCGCGTCGACCTCTGGGTGCAGCGAGATTGCGATGGCGTGCAGACCCAATTCCTTGATCGGACCGGTGAGCGCCACCTGCTTGCGATCGAGAGAAAACCCTGCATTCGTTGCAGCCTCGGCCGCGTCACGCGTTGTGACAGAGCCATAAAGCGCGCCCGAATCAGAGGCCTGACGGATCACGACGAACTGTTCGCCGTCCAGTTTCGCGGCCAGATCTTCGGCCTCTTTCTTGCCTTCCAGATTGCGTGCTTCCAGCTGCGCCTTCTGTGCTTCGAACTGTGCGATGTTGTGGGCCGATGCGGACAGGGCTTTCTTTTGCGGCAACAAGTAGTTGCGCGCATAGCCCGGCTTCACGTCCACGACTTCGCCCATCTGGCCCAGCTTGGCCACGCGTTCGAGTAGGATAACTTGCATGTCGCGTACTCCTTACTTCACAGCGTAGGGCAGCAGGGCCAGGAACCGTGCGCGTTTGATCGCACGGGCCAGCTCACGCTGCTTTTTGGCGGAGACGGCGGTGATCCGGCTCGGCACGATCTTGCCACGCTCAGAGATGTAGCGCTGCAAGAGTTTGGTGTCTTTGTAGTCGATCGCCGGAGCATTCTCACCCGAGAACGGGCAGACTTTGCGACGGCGGAAAAATGGTTTTGCGGCCATGGGTTAGGTCCTTTCGTTCACGCGATAATCAACGACGCTCACGGCGGTCGCCGCGGTCATCTTTTTTCTGCATCTGGACCGAAGGGC
>ERZ1740070.2205-NODE-2205-length-11373-cov-6.705337_pt1 | contig 11373 bp, 6 predicted proteins | sample MGYA00581734_ERZ1740070 | MGnify/ENA primary metagenome ERZ1740070 (study PRJEB43018, sample SAMN04849744) | marine metagenome | isolation source: floating plastic debris | place: Pacific Ocean | collected 2008-09-01 | study: EMG produced TPA metagenomics... | reverse complement strand
TGAAAACATTGATATATCTAGAATTAATTTAAGTTATGCTGATTTATCTGGTTCCAAGTGGATAAATTGTAATTTATTAGATTGCGATTTTAGCAATACAGACTTGACTCTCGCTGATTTTCATAATTCGACTTTGACTGAAGTAAATTTACAAGAAGCAAAATTTAACCGTACTAACTTTAGAGGAGTAGATTTAAGTAATGTAAATTTAGAAAATACGAGTGTTAGAGGTATCTTATACGATTTTAAAAGTAAATTTTCTTCTGGAATAGAATTAAGAGAAGCATCTTTGATTTGTGCAGGAATTAATTTAAGTTATGGAGAATTTTCTGGAGCTAATCTAGAAAATGCAAGTTTGTGTAATGCTAAATTAATAAATAGTAACTTTAAAAAAGCTAACTTAAATAATGCTAATTTGAAAGGGGCTATCTTAAGAGATGCTACTTTAAGATATTCAGAATTGAAAAATGCCAACTTAAGTTATGCTAATTTCAATAATGCTAATTTAGAGTATGCTAATTTGGTTTCTTCCAATTTAGAAAATGTGATTTTAAAAAATGCTAATTAACACTTTGCTGATATTAGAGGAGCAAATCTAAGAAATGCTAAGTTAATTGGTGCTAATTTGAAGGGGCTTATTTATAATGATGAAACCATACTTCCTGATGATATTGATTTGAGTGAAGCGTATTTAAGTAATAAATCTGTATCTAATAGTTTTAGCTCTGATAAGATTGCCAAACAAGTAAAATCACCTCTGCTTGAAGCTTTGGAAAGAATCAATTTTGAAACTGAGTTTTATCCAGGTTTAACACGAGAGGAAATTGACGAAATTGCCCAAGACATACCTTTTACATTCCCAGAAGAACTGTATGAATTATATCAATGGCACAACGGTGTAAAAGAACGAAAAGGTTGGGATTACTGTTTTGCTGGTACTAGTGAATTTTTGAGTCTTCAAGAAGCTATCGATTTTACTAGGGTTATAGCTGAAGGTGAATATAATGAGGATTCATGGAAACCCAATTACTTTTTTGCTTTTGCAGAAGGAACTGATAATGGATATCTATATGTACTCACTATAGACAAAGAAAAAGCAACCGTACTTGATTATTGTCCTGATAGTATGATAGCTACATCTATAGAATTTTCTAGTATCACACAGATGATGCTTGAAAAAGCTTTTTGGCAAAAAGCTGATTTTTCTGAAGCTAATTTAGCAGGTGTAGATTTGAATGGTTTTTATTTACGTAATATAAAATTTAATGGCAGCAATTTTGAAAAAGCTAATTTAAGTAAAGCTGATTTAGAAGGAGCAGTTTTAAAGGGTGCTAATTTAAAGGATGCTAATCTTTATCAAGCCAAGATAACTAATACAGATTTCACAGATGCTATTTTTTGTAACACTATTATGCCTAATGGAAGCATCAGAAATAATTAGTTGTAAATTAAGTTTTATCATAATTCAGTCTTATTTATAGGACTTTTGCTATTAGCTTGGGGTTTTCAAACCTAAGCGAGATTTTACACTTACTAATCGTCACTCTTTTAATAAATAATAAGGTTAGAACATCTACCAATAATTTAAAACCAATTTAAAAATGGATAACCAAAAACTCTCTCTTCCCACGATGGGTTGCGGTACTTGGGCATGGGGTAATCAGGTGCTTTGGGGATACAATCAAGGCATGGATGATGATTTACAGGAGGTTTTTAACCTTTGTGTAAGTAACGGTGTGACTTTATTTGATACTGGTGATTCCTACGGCACGGGAAAGCTGAAAGGGCAGAGCGAGAAGCTTTTAGGACGTTTTACGAAAGAATATGATGGTGTAAATAAAGACGATATCTGCCTTGCTACTAAGTTGGCTGCTTATCCCTGGAGGTTGAATAGGGGTGCGATGGTTGCTGCTGGTATAGCTTCTGGGGAACGTTTGGGTCGAAATGTTGATTTGGTACAGATGCACTGGTCAACTGCAAATTATTTTCCTTGGCAAGAATGGAGTTTATTGGATGGGTTGGGAGATTTGTACGAGCAAGGTTTGGTGAAGGGGGTGGGTTTATCCAATTATGGTTCTAAGAGGTTGAGGAAGGTACACAAGAGGTTTGCGGAAAGAGGAATACCGATTAAGACTTTACAGGTTCAGTATTCGTTGTTATCTACTTATCCGGTGACGGAGTTGGGAGTTAAGGAAGTTTGTGATGAGTTAGGGATTCAATTAATTGCTTATAGTCCGTTGTGTTTGGGGATTTTGACGGGGAAATATACGGATAAAGGTAAATATCCTAAAGGTATTAGAAATTTTCTATTTAAACAGTTAATTCCCGGTGCAAAATCGTTATTGGATTGTTTGCAAGAAGTTGCAGAATCTCGAGATAAAACTATGTCTCAGGTGGCTATTAATTGGTGTATTTGTAAAGGTACGATTCCAATTCCTGGAGCTAAGAATAGGGAGCAAGCAAAGCAGAATATTGGTGCTTTGGGTTGGAATTTGGATGCTGGGGAAATTATGGAGTTGGATAAAGCAGCATCTGGTACTGATAAGAAGATGGTACAGAATATTTTCCAAACTAAATAATTTAATCTTAATTATCTGGCGACTTCTAGTCGTCAGTATTTTTGATAATTGTACTTGTTAAATTAATTTAACTTTAAATTACGAACTCTTCAGTAATGCTTATCTCTTTTAATGTTAATTTGACAGTAAAACGCTCTCCTGGTTGACCGGTAAATTCTAATTTCATCCAGTTATCTTCGTTTCTAGCAGACATTTCTATGCTTGTAATACCTGTCTCATCTAACACGATTAATTGCAAATTTGGTGGCAGATAAATTTGGTTAGCAGTTGGATAAACACGCAAACAAATTTCTATTTCTTCGTCTTGATTTACTGAGGTAAGAGTTACTATTAAGGCAAGTTTATGACTTGCTATATCTACACCTAAATCAATTATCTTTCCCCGAGTAGCACTTTCTGACTCTGAATTTCCTTGACTATTAAAAGGATGATTACTTCTAGTACCGAAAGCTAAGTTATCTGCTAAAAGATAAGGTAAATCTTCTACAGCTAGCCAACCTATTTCAAATATTTTGTCTAACCAATTACTTAAATTAATTGGAGGAATTTTGAAATTTAAAGTATTTACATCGTCAAAACTATCGGGAATGCAGTCGAGTAAATTATCAAGAGGTTTAAGATTAGAAATTGATATTTGTTCTGGAAATTCGGAAGCTTCTAGTGCAGAAATAAATCCTAACAGTTGTCCTTTGTCTAGGTTTTCATCAAATTTAACTGCGATACAACCAATTAAGTCTGTATTTATTGTTGGATTTAGCGTTAAATTTGTTTCTCCTGGGAGTATAGGGTGACATTCTAATTTACCAATACCGGGAATAACTAAATCTGTTGCGTAGAATGCAGCAGCAAGACTAGATTTCCAAGTCTCGCTAAGGCTGAAATCTGTTTCGATTTGCAGCCATTTTAGGTAGGTATGGACGGTAAAAACAGCTAAAGTATTTAGATATACTCGTTTACCTTTTTGCGGAGTGGATTGTTCAATTGCAAGTTGACTAGCAGCTTGATGAGCTTCCTTACCAAGTGGAACTAAAAATGGTGTTTCAGTAGTATTCATAAATTTTCATGTTCTGGAATTTTTAAATCTTGGGCAATTTTTTGTAACAGTGGCTTACATCTACCGTACCAATGATTAGTTACTTGCTCCCTTTTCATTTTCAATTCTTGGGCAATTTCTTCAAAGGTATCTGGAGGTTCTTTCAAAAATCGTCTTTGGCTAAGCAAATAACAATCGCACTCAGGATTTGTACGAGGATAGCATTTTTGTAATCTTTGGTGAGGGTCTTGTTTAATATACGTTTCTACCGCTAAACCCAATCTCTGTGTCTTCTCTCTTTGAAGACTCTCAATGTAACCATCAAGACCACTGAGATTAGGAGTACTCAAACCTGTTTCAGATAAATAGTCTACAAGAGGTTTTCTCGCTCCATCCCTACCGACTGGTACGTCTAGACTAATATATTGCCAGGTTTTTTGGTAAGTTAAATCTTTAATTCGCCATTTGAGATATCCGTTAATCCATTTTAATAAGCTGTCTTCTATGGAAGGAGTACGCTGCTCGAAGTTAGTACAGATATTTTTGCTCACCCATTCCCAAGTTCGATTTAAAGCATCTGGGTATTCCGGGTGGGAAGATTTTAGTAATCCCGGTAATTGCTGAAGTTGGATGAGTAAACGCTGCATGGCTTTTCTTTGCTCGCGGCTTCCATCAGGGTATTCTCGTACTTTTTCAATCAGTTGTTTGAGTTGTTCATCCATAAAAATGGGGAGACTATATCTTTCTAGATTTTGCTTTCAAAGAATATTAAGCAACCATTAAATATACATAAAAGCATTCACGGATTTCGATATAGGTTATCTATTTTGGTCGATAAATTTTGGATTAGATTGGCAATGGCTTTCAGGACTAGTTGTTAAGTTTTGTAAAAAGATGCCATAACCTCACCAAATATTCTGGATTAGGGTCTGAGAGAAATATAGGAGGAGGTTTGGGTCTTCCTTCTGATTTGGAGATTTTTTAAGACTCCGTTGGTTAAGAGATTGTTTGTGAAACAGGAATACAACCTACTTGAGGTAATACAAATGGTAGTTAATTTACAAAGAATATTTGCAATGAAGCTTACCGCAAAAGTATTGTTCACCTTGCTCCTTAGTAGTTTAGGTCTTGGAATCTATTTTATATTTGATGGGCAAGCAAGCGATGCAGAAAGCACATCAGGAAGTTTCATAGTTAATAAATTGTCGGGTAAATGTATTGATGTAGCTGGCGCTCCTGGTCGAGATAATGCTGCACCTTTACAGCTTTTCGATTGCGAACTATCTGGACGCAATCGCGATAACGATTCAGAGACTGACCAAAGGTGGACAATTACGGGTGATGGATTTATCAAGAATAAATTGTCTGGTAGATGTATTGATGTGGCTGGGGCACCGGGAAAAGGTAATGCTGCACCATTACAACTTTTCGATTGCGAACTATCTGGACGCAATCGCGATAACGGTTCGCAGACTGACCAGCAATGGGATTTGACAAGTACTCCAGTTCCGAAATATTGAGCGAAAAAGGGTAAAAGCAGGACTTAACTATTAGCTAAATGAAAGAGAGGATTTAGATATGTCTACTGAATACTATTACGGAACAGAAGGTAATGACTATTACTTGCACAATAGTTCCGATGACTTAGTTGCTTATGGTTATGGTGGTAATGATGACATATTTGGTAACAGCGGTAATGACTATATAGATGGTTCTCGTGGTGATGACTATCTTTATGGTGGATTAGGAAATGATGAACTGTTAGGTTTTGATGGTAATGATTACTTAATTGGTGAGTCTGGAAATGACTATCTTTTAGGTGGTTTTGGTGCAGATACATTTGCTTTCGATTCTCCCTATGGTGGTGTTGATGTGATAGCTGATTTTTATTGGGAAGAAGGAGATAAAATCGAAATCTCTCAATTAGGCTTTGGTACTAGTTCTACCAGCGGTTTTTTCTACGACAATAATAATGGTAATTTGTTTTTTGAAGAAATCCTCGTAGCCAATATTGAGAATATCCCGACTGATTTTTCAACTCAGTCTGATATTGTTCTGTTCTAATAAATACAGGAATTAAGCAATATTTCGGAGATTGTAACAGTTTGAAATTTTGTACTTAGGGTTATTATCGTGTAACTCCGAAAAAAATTAGACGATGTTTTAAAAGTATCTGGTGGTTAAAACTACCGGATACTTTTAAATAATTATTTATATAAATATGAATACTAAAATTTGATGAGTATACTATCTTAAATAAGGAGCTTAATTGGCAACTGCTCTATAGTAACTATAAGGGTATAGAGATGCAGATAAGAATAAGCTTGAAATTTAGTGATGGTGATTTTCATCAAGGTTTTGGTCTGCAAAAAAAATTGGTACTTGTGGTCAGTAATGAGGATAAATCAACAGAAATAGAGATTAAACTGCCCCCAGCGCCAGAAATTCCTGTTTTATATCAAAAATGGAAAGATAGCTATATTAAGCTAGCCAATCCTCAGCTAGCACGCATTAAAGTGAAACAAGTCACTAGTTTTTCTTACCCAGAGCGTCATCAAGAATGCGAAAAAATTGCCCAAGAATTACGAAATAAATTAAATCAGTGGCTATCGAATATTAAGCCTGAATTAGAAGCAGTAATTAAATTAAATGGTGATTCTGAGATTATATTTTGTGTTTACACTCAAGATATAAAATGCCAATATACAAAAGATATATTGTATCGACTTCCTTGGCGAGAATGGGATTATTTTTCTCAAGTTTATTATTTAGAAGCTGCCTTATGTTTCAATAAATCTCAATCAAATAGAAACAATACTATTAAAAGGCAGGAAATATTTAGAAGAGTTAGAATCACTAGTATATTTGGTGAAAGCGAAGGAATTAATATCCAAGTAGATAGAGAATTAATTGAAAAGTTGAGTCAGCGGGGAGCGGAATTATTAGTTCTGTCGCAACCAAAGCGTCCAGATTTTATTAAATTATGGGATGAACCCTGCGATATTCTATTTTATAGCGGTCATAGTTATAGCGAGGAACATAGTCAGGTTGGTTTTCTACAAATAAATCAATGGGAAAGTTTGAATTTAGAAGAAATTAAAAATACTTTGCGCGAAGCAATTAAGAAAGGTTTGAAAATAGCATTTTTTAATTCTTGCGATGGTTTGGGGATAGCTCAACAATTAGCAGATTTAAATTTATCATTAATTATAGTTTGGCGGGAACTAGTACCCGATAAAATTGCTCAAAGATTTTTGGAGTATTTTTTAAACTCTTATGCTGAAGGCAAATCTCTATTTACTTCGGTGCGAGATGCAAGAATGAAGCTTGTAGAGCTTGCTCCACGCTCTGAAAAGGAAAAGCAATTACCGGGTGTAAAGTGGTTGCCAATTATCTGTCAGAATACTATAGATACACCTCCAACTTGGGAAGACTTGGGAGGACTAAAGGGTAAACTGATTCAGTCTCCCTATCGGGGCTTATCGCCATTTTATGAGTCGGATAAGGATTTATTTTTTGGTAGAAATAATTTTATTCGAGATTTAGTTAAAGGGGTAAATGATAAGCCATTAGTACCGATAATTGGTGCTTCTGGAAGTGGAAAATCTTCTGCTGTCTTTGCAGGATTAGTTCCTCAATTGAGGAATATTTCTAACTTAGATATTGTATCTTTTCGACCGGGTAAAAATCCTTTTGATGCTCTAGCTTTAGCCTTGAGTTCTTGTTATCATTTTTTGAGTAAAAAATCGTCTCAACAAGGGAAAAAATTAAAATTACAGACTAATCTGTATGATGATAATAAAAAATTTGGTAGACTTATCGACAGTATTATTAATCATTTTTCGTTGCAGCGTTTTGTATTAATTGCCGACCAGTTTGAAGAAATTTATACCCTAACTAAGGAAGAATATCGCCAACCTTTTTTGGATGCATTATTGTATGCAATCGAATTTATTCCTAGATTTACCCTAGTATTAACATTGAGGGCTGATTTTTACGGACATGCTCTGTCTTATCGTCCTTTGAGCGATGCTCTACAATCTTCAGGTATTTATAATCTGGCTCCAATGAATTCGCAAGAATTACGTGCAGCGATAGAAAAACCTGCACATAAAATGAAAGTCGAATTGGAATCTGGATTAACTACCAAACTAATTGATGATTTAGGTACAAAACCGGGACGTTTACCATTATTAGAATTTACCTTGTCGCTGCTTTGGGATAAACATGAAAAATGGTATCTTACCCATCAAGCTTATCAAGAAATAGGTGGTCTAGAAAAAGCTTTGGCTCAGTATGCTGATTCGGTATTAAATTTATTATCGAGAGTAGAAAAAAAACAAGCCGAGCAGATATTTATTCAGTTGATTAGTCCGGGGGAAGGAACAGAAGATACCAAACGAATTGCGACTTATATTGAAGTGGGAGCAAGTAATTGGAATTTGGTTAAATTATTAGCCGATAAGCGTTTAGTGATAACTGGATGGGATGAAAGCAATCAACAAGAAACTGTAGAAATTATCCACGAAGCATTGATTAGGGAATGGGGAAATTTACGGTTATGGATAGAAGGTAATCGTGAATTTAGAATTTGGCAAGAAAGATTAAAATTTGATGTCCGGGAATGGGAAAATAAAAACTATTTAGAGAAAGCACTATTACAAGGTACAAGATTAGCCATTGCCGAAAATTGGTTTGAGCAACGTCAGGATGAATTAACCAGTTTAGAAAAAAATTATATTAGCGCTAGTGTTAGGGTAAGAGATAAACAACAACGGAAACAGAAACTTACTAGACAGTTAACTATTTCTGGATTGGTTGGTGGCTTAGTGCTGGTATCAACTTTTGCTGGGATTAGCGAAATTGGTAAAACTAATGCAGAAGCAGGAAAAATAAGTAGCGCTGCGGAAAATTTTTATAGTAGAAATGATTACGAATCAGCATTAGTAGAAGCGATTAATGCTGGTAGGTTAATCAAAAAAAGTATCTGGAAACCTTGGATAGCAACCGAAACTAAGATGCAGGTTATATCCACACTACAACAAGCAGTTTTTGGGTATCAAATAAATGAATTAAAAGGACATTTAAGTGAAATAAATAGCGTTAGCTTTTCACCAGATAGCACAAAAATTGCTTCTGCTTCTTCTGATAAAACAATTAATATTTGGGATAGTCATACAGGGGAAAAAAATACAACTTTTTTAGGACATGCCGATGCGGTAAATGATATTAGTTTTTCTACCGATGGTAAAATTATTGCTTCAGCTTCTGATGACCAAACAATAAAACTATGGAATGTTGCTACTGGAGAAGAAATTAAAACTCTTAAAGGTCATGTTTCGAGAGTTATTACTGTTAGCTTTTCACCAGATGGTAAAACTATTGCCTCGGGTTCGGGCGATGGTATGATTAAAATTTGGGATGCTCGGACAGGAGCAGAAATTAAAACTCTCAGCAGTCATTCTTCAAGAGTTCTCAGTGTCAGTTTTTCACCAGATGGTAAAACTATTGTTTCTGGTTCTGCTGAAGGTACGATAAAACTTTGGAATATTAACACTGGATTGAAAATCAAGACTCTTGAAGGTCATAAAAGTCGAGTTTCTGATGTTAACTTTTCACCAGATGGTAAAACTATTGTTTCTGGTTCTGGTGACTATAGTTTAAAGCTTTGGGATTTTACTAGTGGTAGAAAAGTGAGAACCCTTAACAAACATGTAGGTGCAGTTAATAGTGTTAAATTTTCACCAGATGGTAAAACTATTGCTTCAGCTTCTGATGACTATAGTTTAAAACTTTGGAATACTAAAACATTGGATGATACTAAAACCTTCAAAGTAGATTCTGGTCGCATAATTAGCAGCGATTTCTCAACCGATGGAAAAAAAATTGCTTCAGGTTTGAGTGACGGTACGCTAAAAATTAGCAATGTTGATAAACGCGATACTCTTAAAAAAATTAAAACTTTTGAAAAACATTCTGACGAAGTTATCAGCACCAGTTTTTCTCCTGACGGAAAAGCAATTGCATCCGGTTCTCGCGGAGGTACTCTGAAAGTTTGTAATTCTGGGACGGGAAAGGATATTCATACTCTTCAAGGTCATTCTAGTGACATCAAAAGTTTTAGTTTGTCTCCTAACGGTAAAGTTATTGCTTCTGGAAATAGTTTTGGCGAAATAAATATTTGGGATAGTGCTACGGGGAAAGAAATTCGTATTCTCAAAGGAAATTTTGGCAGCGTTAAACATCTTAGTTTTTCCCCAGATAGTAAAATAATTGCTTCTGGCTCGGGAAATGGCACAATTAAACTTTGGAATCTTGCTACAGGAGAAGAAATTAAAAGTTTTAAAGCGCATATAAATGAAATTAAAAATATTAGTTTTTCATCGAATGGTAAAATACTAGCTTCTAGCTCAAACGATAGCCAAATTAAACTTTGGAATCTTGCTACAGGAGAAAAAATTAACACTTTGAAAGTAGATTCTAGCAAAATTATTAATGCTCGTTTCTCCCCAACTGAAAACATAATTGCTGCTGGGTTGAGTGATGGGACAATCAAGCTGTGGAATCCCGAAACAGGAGAAGAAATTCAAACCTTAGAAGCACATTCTCGTCGAGTTACTCAAATCAGTTTTTCCCCTAATGGCAAAATAATATTATCTGGCTCGGAAAATGGCACAATCAAAGTCTGGGATACTCTAACAGGAAAAAGAATTACAACTCTTGCAGGAGATTCTCGCAGAATTAGCAGCCTCAGCTTTTCCCCAAAGAACAAAATAATTGCATCTGGTTCAACCGATAGGATGGTCAGGTTATGGGATATTAATACGGGTAAAAAGATTCAAGTCTTAGGAGGACATTTCGGCACAATTAAAGGTATTAATTTCTTCCCGGATGGTCAAAATATTATCTCTGCATCTCGTGATGGTACAGTAAAACTACGGGATGTTGCAACAGGGGGAAAAGTCAAAGATATTACCCTACGTTCGAGTAGTATCAGAGATATAGACTACTCTCATGACGGTAAAATCATGGCTTCTGCATCTGCTGACCGAACTGTCAGATTGTGGGATAATCAAACAGGTAAACAACTGCAAACTCTCAAACATTCAAGCGAAGTAAATACAGTTAGCTTGTCCCCTAAAAATCAAATAATTGCTTCTGGTTCTGATGATAATACCGTAAACCTATGGAATGCTGTGACTGGGGAAAAAATCAAAACATTAAAACAGCATTCAAGTCGGGTTAACACCGTGAAATTTTCCCCAGATGGAAAAATAATTGCATCGGGTTCAAAGGATGGCACAATAATACTTTCGGATACTCGGACTGGTAAAAAAATTTATACCCTTAAAGGACATTTAGGAGAAGTTAAAAATATTAGTTTTTCCCCCAACGGTAAAATAATAGCTTCCGCTTCAGCAGATAAAACAATTAAGCTATGGGAAAGCAACACAGGAAAGGAAATCAGAACTTTAAGAGGACATTCCGACAAAGTGATTAGCATCATTTTTTCACCTGATGGAAAGATAATAGCCTCTGGTTCTGCTGACCGCAAGCTGCGACTGTGGATTGCTTCGACAGGTAGGGAAATCAAAGCTCTCAGAGGGAATAACAAATGGGTTCGTAGTCTGAGCTTCTCCCCCGATGGTAAAACTATCACTTCTGCATCTGCTGGTGGTAAGGTGATTTTGTGGAACTTTGATTTAGACAGTTTGCTAAGTGAAGGTTGTAATTTAATGCGTGATTACCTCCAGAATAATC
>ERZ1740070.2204-NODE-2204-length-11374-cov-6.112024_pt1 | contig 11374 bp, 10 predicted proteins | sample MGYA00581734_ERZ1740070 | MGnify/ENA primary metagenome ERZ1740070 (study PRJEB43018, sample SAMN04849744) | marine metagenome | isolation source: floating plastic debris | place: Pacific Ocean | collected 2008-09-01 | study: EMG produced TPA metagenomics... | reverse complement strand
TACCTGGCAGTAACGGTAAATTTGTTCTAGAGTCAGAAGTCATTTCCATTGCCGTGTTGGAAGAGGAAATTCGAGACGAGCTTGGCGACAACCTGCGCATTGAGGACGTAGAGCTAGACTGTGTGGTTAGCATTCGCTATGACCTGGCTGGCGGGGGTCGCGATTTGCGTGAACGAGTCACTTATCGCCAGAACTACAGTGAAATTAGCGCAACAACGACCACTGCAATTGTGAGTACCTCAACTACAGTAACGTCCAGTCGTACTACATCTACAGAGACTATCGGATCTCGACAAACATCCAATCGACCGTCGATCCGCGTATCCAGGGGCGATGACGACGACGACGATGACGATGATGACGGAGGGGAAGAGCGCGGTGACGACGACGACGATGATGATGATCGCGGCAGTCGCCGTGGTTCAACTGTTCGGACTGAGGGGGGAAGCAGAAACTCTCGGCGGCGATCGCAAATTCAAAGCCAGGTTACTCGCGTCTGGGAGTCGGTATTGCATGTGGCTCGTCAGACCGGCAGCAGCCGACAAAACCGTAATCTAGTGCTGCAGCTAGAAATCCTCAATAAACCCCAGACCACCTATGCCAACGTGGTTTACCAGGTGTTTGCCAGAACCCGTGGTGGCCGCTGGCAAGAAATTCACACCAATAGCGGAGCGCGACTGATCGAGGCGGCCGGTGGCAGATATATTCTGACATCTGAGGTGATTTCCCTGGCCGAACTAGAAGAAGAACTCCGCGCAGAACTGGGCGATGACTTGCGTTTAGAGGATGTGGAAATCAACTGTGTAGCCAGCATTCGCTATGACCTGGCGGGCGGTGGTCGAGATATTCGAGAAACGTTCTCCTATCAGCGAAGCTACACCAGCATTGTCACTACGACGACCACTGAAATCACTCAAATTGTGGGCTCGTCCACCACTGTTATAGATAATCACAGGGAAGATCATGACGATGATGACGATGACGGCGGCGATGATGACGACGACGATGGCGGTGATGACGATGACGACGATGATGATTAACCGTCGCAGAGCGCTAGTACTCTTTTAGTTGCATAGTCCGAGCGCCCCCTGAGCGAAGTCGAAGGGGGCGCTTGTGGGATCTGGGTGTTGGTAGTCGATAAAGATCAGCGAATCCAAATTTTGACAGGGCAGACAAGGCACCCCATGCTAAATGGTTTGGATTTATCTTTGACGGCAATAGATGTGTTTAACTGGTTGACCTTGAGTTAATCAAGTTCTGAAGATTTCCGTCAGTCGGACTACTCGTCTGTAAGTGATACAGGCTGCTCATTACGACAGTGGTGGCAGCATGTCCGCAATTTGAATCGTCAAGTCCTCAAATGCCAATGGCGAGATTTCTAGAGTCTCAGCCAAAATTCCCTGGGCCTGATAGTGTCCGTTCTCGAGCTGACGAAACGTATAAAGCTTTCGCTCCACTACATCCAAAACCCAATACTCCTGGATACCTGCTGCTGCGTATAAAGGAGCTTTAGTTTCGAGGTCATATTTCAAACTTGAGTCTGCTACCTCAATGGTTAGCAAAACTTCGTCTGGTCGAGGATGATGAGTGCCATAAGCTAATAAATCACTCTTGGCGATGACAATGTCAGGCTCAGGTTCCGAGTGCTCGCTTAACTGAATTGGATCTTGTACTCGAATAATGACCCGCCTGTGTAGAGCTAGTTCAAGCAAAGTTTTTGTCCTAGTAGTTGCAGCAGCATGAGCGAACCCCTTGGCGATCATCGTGATGATTTCTCCGTTAATGAGTTCTGTGCGCTCGTCAGGAGCAAGGATGCCAAGTTCGCTCATGCGCACATATTCGTTAACGGTAAAGCGACGGGTTTGAACAGCGACCATACCAGGTGCCTCAGCAAGATGCCCTTATTATAAAAACTTCCCTTCACGTTCTAACCTAGTAAGGTTTGATCACATTCAAAGTTACTGATGTTTCTCAAGTTAGAAACTCAACTTACTGGATGTGACTACTATCGAACCACCCCGAGAAGAAATCCCATGACACGCTTAGCGCTGCTCAGTGCATCTGACAAAACAGGAATCGTTGACCTAGCCAAGGTTCTCACCACAGAATTTGACTTTGACATTATCAGCAGCGGTGGCACTGCCCACACGCTGACTGAAGCTGGCATCACGGTTACCAAAGTATCGGACCATACTGGCTTTCCTGAAATTCTGGGTGGTCGTGTCAAAACCTTGCAGCCTCGCATTCATGGTGGACTGTTAGCCCGTACCGATAACTCTGACGACCAAAAAGACCTCGCTGATAACGATATCCGCCCGATTGATCTGGTTGTGGTTAATCTTTATCCGTTTGAGCAGACAATTGCTAAAGCTGACGCTACGCTAGCTGACGCTATCGAAAATATTGATATTGGTGGTCCGACAATGCTGCGGTCTGCTGCTAAAAATCATGCCTATGTAACGGTGCTGTGCGATCCGGCTCAGTATGAAGGCTACCTCAGCGAGATGCGAGCTAATAGCGGTCAGTCCTCTCTAGATTTCCGTGCTCAGTGCGCTCGCCAGGTTTTCTGGCATACGGCCACCTATGACCAAGCCATTGCCACTTACTTAACTGAACAGGCCGGTGATCGCACCAGTGAGCGCTTTGCCATTGGCGGTACCCAAAAGCAAACTCTCCGCTATGGCGAAAACCCTCATCAACCTGCGGTTTGGTACCAAACCGGCAGTCAGCCTAGCGGCTGGGCTGCGGCTGAAAAACTTCAGGGTAAAGACCTGAGCTACAACAACCTGGTTGATTTAGAGGCTGCTCGCCGCATCATTGCTGAATTCCCGAGTGAAAATGGCCCTGCAGCGGCGGTGCTTAAGCACACTAACCCTTGTGGTGTAGCGATTGGTCAGTCTATGGCCTCTACCTACAGACGTGCCTTTGAAGCTGACAACGTGTCTGCCTTTGGCGGTATTGTTGCTCTCAACCAAGCAATCGATATAGACACTGCTGAATCGCTGACTCAGACATTTCTAGAATGTGTTGTGGCCCCTGGCTGTGTGCCCGAGGCGCGGGAAATCCTTGCTAAAAAGAAGAACTTGCGGATACTGGTGCTACCTGATTTGCTGAGCGGTCCTAGCCAAACAATTCGTGCGATCGCAGGTGGCTTTTTGACGCAAACCGCTGATGACTTTCAAGAAGATGTCACCCAATGGCAACTGGTCACTGAGCGTCAGCCCAATGAGGCTGAACTAACAGAAATGCTGTTTGCCTGGCGGGTGGCTAAACATGTGAAATCTAACGCCATTGTGGTGACTAACGAAAGCACCACCGTAGGGATTGGTGCTGGTCAGATGAACCGTGTGGGTGCCGCCAAGATTGCCCTTGAACAGGCGGCTGAAAAAGCTGAAGGTGCGACATTAGCCAGCGATGGATTTTTTCCGTTTGATGACTCGGTGCGTACTGCGGCAGCAGCAGGAATTAAAGCAATTGTTCAGCCAGGAGGCAGCATCCGCGACGAAGAGTCGGTCAAAGCAGCCAATGAATTAGGGCTGATTATGGCATTTACTGGGACCCGTCATTTTTTGCATTAGGCTGTCGTAGCTGGGTGAGTGGAGTCGAACCCAGCTATGAGTTAGTTTCCTGGCGCTCTAATTACCCTTGAGCCACTTCTGTCCGTTAAGACGCTGAACGACATACAAAACCATCAGATCTAGGGTGATGCGACGTTCATCACCCATAAATTGCTCGATAGTGCTGGGGATAGCGCCATCAGTTGCATAGGAGAAAACCTTGGGTCCTTTGATGTCTTCCTCTAAAAAGGCAACATTGAACTGACGGGAGTTTTTGGCCCAGCGACCAATGACTTGAGGATAGCGATCGCTGTCTACACCAACGACATTGACAGGCTGTGTTTCAAAGGAAACTGCGATATCGTTTAGCCCTTCTTCTTTTTCAAGGGCAGTTTTTAGAGCGGGCAAGAAGTGCTGTTCGACAAATTCAGCAAACGGTTTGTCTTCTAGCTTGGGCGGTTTCGCTTTTTTAGCTTTTGCGGGTGCTTTGTCAGCGGACTTTGCCGCAGGGGCCTTAGGAGTCGACTCGTCTGCCATGCTTGTGTCTGTTTGGTTAAGTTTGGAGCGTAGAGCACTCTCCAAACAAGGTCTCTCTAATATTAATGGAACGCCTCCCTAGAAAACAGGTTCTAGAGGAGGCGTTCGTATCTATTTTGTGTCTATTTAATCTAGATGTGCCTACGACATGACACCAGCAATCGCCTCACGGACAGTGGCTGAGTCTGATTGCTTGGTCACTGGGTCTAGACCAATCGCTTCCAGGTCAGCATCTACCATCAGCTTAACCAAGCCTGGGAAGTCAATGGAGGGCTCCCAACCTAGTTTGGCTTGGGTGTTTGTCGGATCACCGATCAAAATATCGACCTCAGCAGGACGCAGATAGCGGGGGTCAAACTTGACGTAGTCCTCCCAGTTAAGGTTGACATAGTCAAAGGCAATGCTGAGAAACTCTTTAATGGTGTGGGTTTCACCAGTAGCAACGACGTAATCGCCGGGCTCATCTTGCTGAAGCATTAGCCACATGGCTCTAACATAATCCTTGGCGTATCCCCAGTCACGCTTGGAGTCAAGATTACCGAGGTAAAGAGCCTTTTGACGACCCGCTATGATTCGGGCAACGGCACGGGTAATCTTACGAGTTACAAAGGTTTCACCACGACGGGGTGACTCATGATTAAACAGAATGCCGTTGCAGGCAAACATGTTGTAAGACTCACGGTAATTAACGGTTTGCCAGTGGGCATAAACCTTAGCGCAGGCGTAGGGACTGCGAGGATAGAAAGGAGTGGTCTCTTTTTGAGGAATGTCTTGGACCTTGCCGTACATTTCAGAGGAGCCAGCCTGATAGAAACGTACTTCTGAATCGGTACGCTGCTGATAGTCACGAATGGCTTCCATCAGCCGCAAAGCGCCCATCGCTACCGTGTCCACAGTGTATTCGGGAGAGTCAAAACTAACCCGCACATGGGACTGGGCACCGAGGTTATAGACTTCATTGGGCTGAACTTGCTCTAAGATGCGCCGTAACATGGTGCCGTCATTGAGGTCCCCATAGTGAAGAAATAGACGGGCATCTTCACTGTGGGGGTCAACGTACATATGATCGATACGATCAGTGTTGAATGTGGAGGTACGACGGATAATGCCATGGACCTCGTACCCTTTTTCTAATAAAAGTTCTGTAAGATAAGACCCGTCTTGGCCTGTAATTCCTGTAATTAGCGCACGCTTAGTCTGCGTCATATTGTCAGCTTCCTTACTCTATAAAAATTTTCAGTAGATAGCCCCAATAACCAAACATATGGTAGATGAGGAATGCATTCATATCCGATGGCACGGCTAGTGGTTTCGAAGAACCGTTGAGCAGACCCTCAGACTATGAAAGCTCACGACACGGTACTTTGATAAGTGCAGTATGCCAGTTGGCAGGCTTTGTGATTAGCTCGCCGACTGGTAAGCCTCGAACTAAGATAATGGTATGTAACTAGGCTGCCCACTTTAGGCCAGTTTGAGAGATTTAAATCTACACTGCTGCTGATGAATGGTGTGCAATTGTGCACACAGCGCTGTTGTCACCTCCACTACGTTAGCTTTAAATATTTAGGTCTTAAATCAAGAGATTGTGAGGTGTTTACGGATAACCCACGAATCTAGGCTCTGCGATCGCGTTCGATATCGTAAATAGCCTTTTCCCAGCACCACTGCTCTGAGCGCTCTGGGTTTTGCGATCGCACTCGCTCTACCAAACGAGCAGCGACGGCTTTATTACCATTGACCAATCGCATTAGTCGCTGTCGAGTTGACCGTGACACACTCGATGGGCCTGTCGGTATCGACGGTGCTGCAAATCGAATCGGAAATCGATATCCTGTCAACCAGCAAAATACTGCCACCACTAAAACCACAGCAAAGATGATTGAAAAGATGGACGACATTATTGATTTCCCCTGCGTTTAACTGCCTATGGACTCGGTCACTCACAATACTCAAGCCGTATTAGATTTCTGGTTTGGTTCACCCGCTGGTGAGTATCGCAAACAATGGTTCCGTAAAGATTCTGCGTTTGACCAGCAGATCAAAACCCAGTTTCTAGATCTGTATTGGGCTATGGTAGCGTCGCCGCCTGAAAGCTGGTTAGAAACCTCTAAATCAAGCCTGGCCCGTATTATTGTGCTGGATCAGTTTGCCCGCAATATGTTTCGAGGAACACCCCAGAGTTTTGCCGCTGACCCGCTGGCCCTGGTTACGGCAGAACTAGCAATTGAACGCGGGCATGATGCCGAGATGCTAGCTGTAGAGCGCTTTTTTCTGTATCTGCCGTTTGAGCACAGTGAGAATTTGAATCACCAAAATCGCTGTGTTGGATACTTTGAAGATCTCGTTCAGGACGCACCGGATCTAGAGCATGGTTTGGACTACGCTCGGCGGCACCATAACGTTATTGACCGGTTTGGTCGGTTTCCCCATCGCAATAAAACCTTAGACCGTCAGAGTACCGAGTCAGAATTAGAGTTTCTCAAACAACCAGGGTCCAAATTTTAGATAACACCGTAGGGGCGCATCGACGTGCGCCCTGCAAAATGTGGGCAAATTTCGATTCCCACATTGGACACACCGCAGTGCGTCTCTACGAAGATAATCGACATTATTAACAATCTAGAGATCCTTAATCGGCCTTTTCGTAGGCAATCTCTACCGTGGTGTGTACATTCCCCCTCGGTTGAAAATCGCCCTTGATCTTAAATTTCAACGGGTCAGCCGCCGCGATGAAATCATCCATGATCTGATTGATGGATTCTTCATGGGAAATGTAGCGATCGCGATAGCCATTGATATAGAGCTTGATAGCCTTTAGCTCCACCACCTTCTCGTTAGGCGTGTAGGTGAGATAGATGGTGGCAAAGTCAGGGTAGCCAGAGAACGGGCATTTACAGGTGAATTCTGGCAGCGTGATGTTGACATCATAGTGACGGCCTGGGCGGGGATTGGGGAATGTAATCAGTTGGTTTTCGTCAATCGCTCGCTCGCCGTACTTGATGCCGTCAGCAGGTGCATTGGTGGGAAAAGTGGTATTAGCCATGGTTGTCAAAGTTCTGAAAAAAGGTTGATGGTTTTTGAAGAAGCAGGGTAAAACTAAATGTGCAATTCGGCAGGTGGACTGTAAACGTTAGTTACTCTGCAGCTCGTCTCAGGTGTGTATCAATTGACCAGTCAATGGCTCTTAGCTACCTATTTGAAAGAGAACTTAGAGCAAAATACTTGACGAATGGCGTTGACGTTGCTCTAATTTGAACGTCCCAGGTGGCAAGTCTCCTGCCTATTGCCAGACTAGCTGCTTACAAGGCTCCCTTTGACGAACACCATAGGGCCTGCGTTTTTACTGGAGATTTTTGGAACTGCGTATGAATCCTTCTCACAATTCTGACTCAGGGAGAAATCCGATGAGATCAGACGCCAGCTATTCACCCTCGGTACCTGTGTCAGTGTATCGCGAGCTGGCAGCCGAGCTACAGGCGACAAAAGCAATGGTGGATTCATTGAGTGCGCAAAATAACCATCTCACTAATCAAAATCATTTGCTACGGCAGAACATTCATCAGATGGTGCAAGTAGCTCTGCAGCTAGGTCACTATGCGGGGGTTGCCCATCCCTCAGAAATAGAGATGACGGTGTCTACTCCCCCAGCAGTACCTCAGTCTGAACCACAACAGATTGTCCAGCCAGCTACGGCGCCTAAACTTCAAAAAAGACCCAAAGCAAATCTCTCTAGGGTTTTTACAGAGGAGGCAGGTGAGCACCGTCGCTACGGTCTTGATTCATCTGCAAGCGGCAGTCTGAGTACCCTGTGGTTGATTGCATCTATTGCCATTATTATTCTCACCGCCTTTGGAGCTGGCTTTTTGATTATGCGGCCTCTAATTAGCGATCGCTGAGCCAAAATCGTTTCTTAGACCAGGTTCTACTCTAAAATTAACTACGCAGCGAATAGGTGACACCGTATCAATTGTTACGGTGACCTAACGTCGTAACCCGTTAAACGTTGATATCGTATGTTGGTCCAATCTGTTGGTCCTGCTACGTCATTGGCCCGGTGTGTGGAGCATGATAAATTCGTATGAAAAAAATAGAAGCCATTATTCGTCCGTTTAAGCTGGATGAAGTCAAGATAGCGCTTGTCAATGCAGGTGTTGTCGGTATGACAGTGTCTGAAGTTCGTGGATTTGGTCGACAAAAGGGACAAACCGAGCGCTACCGAGGGTCAGAGTATACTGTTGAGTTTTTGCTAAAGCTCAAGGTTGAAATTGTGGTTGATGATGATCAAGTAGACAGCATTGTTGATCAGGTAATTGCGGCCGCTCGTACTGGCGAAATTGGGGATGGTAAGATTTTTGTTACACCAGTTCATGAAGTTGTCCGTATCCGGACTGGTGAGAAAAACTCAGAAGCTGTTTAGTGTCGTCTGACAAGCTGCCAATTAATGATTTCTTGGCGGGGTATGCCCGGTTCGGTGTCAATCTAGGACTGTCACGAATCGAGACGCTGTTAATTCGTCTAGGTAACCCTCAAGACCGGGTGCCGATTGTCCATGTCGCCGGTACCAATGGTAAGGGCTCAGTCTGTGCCTATGTAGCGTCAGCATTGACAGCAGCAGGTTATCGGGTGGGTCGATACACGTCTCCCCATTTGTTGGCTTGGAATGAGCGTATATGCATTAACCAACAGCCGATCTCAGACGATGCCCTTTGGCACCATTTGACGGTGGTAGCTGCAGCGATTGATGCGGCCGCTGAGACATCTGCTCAGACACCTACTCAGTTTGAAGTGTTTACGGCCGCTGCTTGGTCTTACTTTGCTGCGGCCGCTGTTGATATTGCTGTGATTGAGGTGGGTTTAGGTGGTCGATTGGATGCGACCAATGTATGTTCTGAGCCTCTGGTCACAGCTGTTGTTTCGTTAAGTCGTGAGCACTGGCAGCGTCTGGGGCCTACCCTGGCGGATATTGCTAGAGAAAAGGCCGGTATTCTCAAGCCGGGGCGACCTGTGGTGATCGGTCCTTTGCCGGCTGAGGCCGACCCAGTGGTGCGTCGGCGGGCTCAAAAGCTGGGTTGCCCCCTGTATGAGATAAGTCCTGCTCAGGTGAGCACTACAGGGCAGTGGCGCAGCGGTCTGGATGACTTGGTGGATTATGAGTCAGGGTTATTAGGTGAGCATCAGCGGGTGAATAGTGGAATTGCGATCGCAATTCTTCAGCTGCTCCAGCGCCAAGGCTGGCAGATTTCTGCCAACGCGATTCAACAGGGTATGGCAGCAACTCTCTGGCCCGGACGTCTGCAATGGGTTACCTGGTGCGGACAACAACTCTTAATCGACGGTGCCCACAACCCTGCTGCGGCTAAAATGCTGCGCCGTTATGTTGATTCTCTCCCTCAGCCTGTTGTCTGGCTGATGGGAATGTTGGCTACCAAAGACCACAAGGACATCTTTCAAGCGTTGTTGCATTCAGGCGATACGCTACATCTAGTGCCTGTGCCAGGACATCAGACAGCAGAACCAACAGATTTGGCTCACTTGGCGCAAGAGACATGCCCAGAGATGGCGGGGTGTTTCCCCTATGAAATGCTGGATGCGGGGTTAGCTGCATTTAGTAAAGCCAAAGGGGAGACTAAGGTTCTGTGCGGCTCCCTGTATCTGATTGGGGATTTTTTGGCTCGGTTGAATAGGTGAGAACAACCAAAAGGTGGACAGTGTTTGTTTGTCAAAGGTAGAGGTTGACTGATGGGCACTGCCCGCCCTGCGGGGGTACCGGTTTATCGATTGTTCCATTCGTCGGCTGCGTCGGCTATGGCTTCATCGACGGTTTTGTCGCCGAGCATAGCTGCCTGCAGATTGTCGTAAATGGCTTTTTGTAACTGTTTTACGTCTTCAAGGGCAGGAATCAGCACTTCTGCATCTGCTAGCTGGCTAGCGCTGACGGCTCGGGCAACTTCGATGGGAGTGGCATTAGCGGGGGCTTCGGTTAGGGTGCTGTCTACAGCTGCGGCTGTAGACGGTAAGACATTGGCGGCCTGGGCAAACGACACCTGATTGTCATTGTTGGTGACATATATGGCAAACTTTACTGCGGCCTCAGGGACATCTGTGGAGCTTGGGACCACCAGATTCATGGCGGCTACGTTTTTCGTACCTGTTTCTCCTGTGATTTGAGGTGCGGTTTGGGTGGCAGCGGCAATATCTGGTGCGTTATTGGCGATATTGTCCAAAGCTTCGGCCCCAGAGGCTAAAAAGACGGTTTCACCTGCCTGGTAGAGTTCAATAGCGCGACGATGTCCCTGGGTGAGGACCTCACGGGGTAACAAATCTTGCTGATAGAGATCGGTCCAATATTGAAAAACGTCTCGGCCTTCAGGGGTATTAAACGCCGCGTTGCCTGCCTCATCGACCAGCGGTACACCCATCTGGATAAATGACTGTAAAACATCGGCCGCGTCTTCTGGCACAAAGCTAATAAAGAAGGCGTATTTGCCGGTTCTCTCTTTGATTTGCTGAGCTGCCTCAGCCAGCTCAGTAAAGGTAGTGGGGGGCTCACTGATGCCCGCTTGCTCTAGGAGTTCTGCATTAAAAAGGGTCACCCGTGCTGTGAGATACCAGGGAAATCCAAAACTGGTGCCGTTTAACGTTGTTGCTTGCCAAATCTTGGGCAAATAGACAGATTTTTCTTCGGGACTAAGTTGCTCGTCTAGCGGCAGCCAGGCATTGCGACTGGCTAATTGGGAAGCAAAGTCAGGATTGAGGTTGACAACATCGGGGGCAGTGCCGGCTGAAACTGCGGTCAAGATTTTGCTTTGCATATCAGACCAGGGCACATCCACCCAAACGACGTCTATGTCTGGGTTAGCTGTTTCAAAATCGGCAATCAGCTGGTCAAAATAGTCGGTAAACTTTGGCTGCAGCTGCATGGTCCAAAATTCTACTTCCTGCTTGCCGGACTGTTCAGTGCCGCCACAGCCTGCTGCTGCAAGCATGACTCCAGCGGCAGCCCACGATGCCATGCGTGCTAAAAAGTGCCGACGTTGAAACAGTTTCATGATGGGCTTTTCTTTATCGAGAATATTTTCTATGGATGTTTTCAGACACTGTAGACCAAGACGGCCATGAGTGGAGGTGATTTGCTGGCAAGGGTAAAGATCGATGGAGTCGGAGAAGCCGATGAATCAAGGAGAATAACACCGCGGATTGGGTTGAGCTTAACAGCCCCAACGTATAGCAATCGACGGATGCATTCGTCGATTGCTAGTCAGGTTAGCTGTTGTAATTTG
>ERZ1740070.2203-NODE-2203-length-11379-cov-4.326563_pt1 | contig 11379 bp, 14 predicted proteins | sample MGYA00581734_ERZ1740070 | MGnify/ENA primary metagenome ERZ1740070 (study PRJEB43018, sample SAMN04849744) | marine metagenome | isolation source: floating plastic debris | place: Pacific Ocean | collected 2008-09-01 | study: EMG produced TPA metagenomics... | reverse complement strand
GAGCGCATGCAGTGGTGAATACGGCCAGGTCCGAGACGCAGCTGCGAGATTTCAACGCCGCGGCCTTCACCCAGCAGCATATTCTCTTTCGGCACACGAACATTGTCGAAGACGATATGCATGTGGCCGTGTGGGGCGTCATAGTCGCCGAACACTTGCATGCCGTCCAAGATCTTCACGCCAGGCGTATCGGTCGGCACGAGGATTTGAGACTGTTGCTTATGCGGCTCGCCATCTGGATTGGTTTTGACCATGGTGATCATGATCTTGCAGCGCGGGTCGCCAGCGCCGGAAATGTAGAATTTCTCACCATTAATGACCCACTCATCGCCTTCCAAGACGGCGCGGGTGGAGATGTTCTTGGCATCTGAAGAGGGCAGGGCCGGCTCGGTCATCGCGAAGGCCGAGCGAATTTTGCCTTCCAGAAGCGGCTTCAGCCATTGCTCTTTTTGCTCTGGTGTACCGACGCGTTCCAGGACTTCCATATTGCCCGTGTCCGGCGCTGAGCAGTTCATTGACTCAGACGCCAGTGAGTTCTTTCCGAGCTCGGCGGCGATATAGGCATAGTCGAGGTTTTTCAGGCCTTCGCCAGTATCAGCATCTGGCAAGAAGAAGTTCCACAGCCCTTGCTTCTTGGCTTCGTCTTTAGCCTCTTCCAGCGCTTCCAGCTGACCAGGCGCATAAGACCAGATGTCTTTTTTGTCTTTGCCGAGCTCATGAAATTTGACCGACATAGGATCGACCACTTCGGCAATGAATTTTTTCACATGATCATAAAGCGGGCGCGCTTCATCTGACATTCGAAGGTCGAACAGATCATCGTTCAACTCGCCAGCACCGCTATCGGTATAGGGCATTTTTCTTTTCCTCGTTTTCACATCTCTTCTGTTCTTAGGCTATGACGCGCACGTAAACTTGTAAAACCGTATCGCTGGGTAAGGTCATCCGAAGTGAGACGAACGGTCACTCCGGAAACATCCTAAGGTGGTTTGTCCCCGAGAGAGACTCACCTCACGAGGGCGTCGATGAGTGTTTTCGCTGCGGCTTTCATCCTAGCGGCCACATTGGTGACGTCGTTCATTTCCGGCATTTTTGGGATGGCGGGCGGGATAGTTTTAATGGCCGTCTTGGTCGCGCTGGTCAGCGTCGCGACGGCCATGGTGGTCCATGGCGGTATTCAAATGTTCGCCAATGGTTATCGCGCCTTTCTGCTCCGCGAACACATAGATTGGCGGGTTTTTGGCTATTACTGTATCGGAGCGACGGTTGGCGTCGCAGCCTTGTTCTTTGTCAGTTGGACCCCGGACAAACGCGCGCTTTATCTGTTGCTTGGGTTGACGCCCATGCTGGTCTGGTTGCCGAAAGAGCGCCTCCATCTCGATATCAAGCGCATCGATCACGCCATCATTGCGGGGTTTGGCGTTCAAGGTCTGAACACGCTGGCGGGCGTAGCGGGGCCGCTCTTGGACTTGTTTTTTGTTCGGGCCAAGATGACGCGCCAACAAATCGTTGCGACCAAATCAGTAACGCAATCGCTTAGCCATCTGATCAAGATTGGCTTCTGGAGCGTGCCGATTGTCAGCGCGGCAGGGTTTAGCGCTCTGCCGCCCTGGTGGCTCTTCGCGGCGGCGATCCCGCTGTCCATGCTCGGCACCACATTGGGCAAACGCGTGCTGGAGCGCATGACAGACGTCGATTTCCGCAAATGGATGAAAGGCCTCGTCACCGCGATCGGGTGCGTGCTCCTGCTGCGCGCTGCGGGGCTGTACTAGTCCGGCAAAGACGCAGCAATTGTGGCAAGCGTTTCTTCGCGGAGCAGGCGTTTATTGCCCGTCAGGGATGGACTGCTGAGCGGCTTCATTGCTTCGGCAAAACCGTGTGCGGTCGCCATCAACTTGTCGGCCTCGACCACTTCATCCAAATAACCAGCTTTGACGGCAGTGTCTGGGTCGAACAATTCGCCGAATACCATGGACCGGGTGATGAAGTCTTTCGGGACGCGGGCCTTGACCAATTCGGAGGCGAAGATTGGCAGGACCATGTTGATCTGCGTCTCATTGGCGCCGATTTTGAACGCGCCCGCGGTTCCAATACGGACATCACAAGACAGCAGGATGAAGCTCCCCATGGCTACGCCATGACCATTGCACGCCCCGATGACGGGCATTGGGAAGCTGTAAAGCCGATGTGCCAGCTTGCCGCCACCATCGACTAAGGCTTTCACCTCCGCGCCGGGTAAGCTCATCATCAGTTTAAGGTCAAAACCACCCGAGAAGCGCCCTTCGCGACCGGTAATGATCAAGACTTTCGCCTCGTTTTCGGCTTGGTCGAGGCAGGCATTCAGCGCTTCGAGCATGGGCGGGTTGATCGCATTGGCTTTGCCGTCATCCATCGTGACGATGGCGATTTCGTCTCTGATCTCTATCGTGGCTGGGGCGGTCATAATTAGGTCTCCCGATGATTTTGACTGTGGCTAACTCTGCTCACATCGCGGCACGCAAGCCTGTCTCCACGTCATAGACTGCGATTTTAGCGGCGGGCTTTAAAGAAACTGGTCAGCAGAGCGCTGGCCTGTGGGGCATTTGCGGTGTCTTGTTCAATTTCAGTTCGCCAATGACAAGTCGGTTGTTCAAAGAATCTCGGTCCGTGAACAATGGCGCCGCCTTTGGGGTCATCTGCGGCAAAGATCAGTTTCTCGAGACGCGCCAAACTGATGGCGCCCGCGCACATCACACATGGTTCCAGCGTCACATACATATGCAGGCCGGGCAGGCGGTAATTGCCGAGCTTCTTTGCGGCGATGCGCAAGGCTCGAATTTCGGCATGCGCGGTCGGGTCCTGATCGGCAATCGGTTGATTGTGCGCTTCAGCAACAATTTCGCCCGTCTTTGGATCAACAATAACAGCGCCCACTGGCACCTCTCCTACAGCTGCGGCTTGCTCGGCGAGCACCAAAGCGCGATCCATCGGAGAGATCTTATCAGTCATGTCTTTCCCATCGCGCCGTAGCGCCCTAAAGGCAAGCCATGCGCATCGTTTCAGGACAGTTCAAAGGGCGGCCGCTCCAAGCCCCGAAGACCGACGCAACCCGGCCTACGTCTGACCGGGCCCGCGAGAGCTTGTTCAATATGGTGGCGCATGCGGAGTGGGCACCACGTCTCTCAGATGCGAGGGTGATCGACCTGTTTGCAGGGTCCGGGGCGCTGGGCCTGGAAGCGATTTCACGTGGCGCGAGCTTTTGCCTCTTCGTGGACACCGCCCATGCTGCGCGCGGTGCCATTCGGAAAAATATTGAAGCGTTTGGTCTGTTCGGCATGACTCGCATTCATCGACGCAGCGCCGTTCAGCTTGGCGAGATGCCAGCGGGGCTGGGCGCACGGTTCGATATCGCTTTTTTGGACCCGCCTTACAACAAAGACCTGATCCCACCTTGTTTGGAGACCTTGAAATCGGGTGATTGGCTGGCAGATGAGGCCTTGATTGTCGCTGAGACCGCCGCGGACGAGGTCTTAGATCTCGAGGGTTGGGACCAAGTTTCGACACGCGAGAGCGGCGCGGCGAAGTTCTGGTTTCTGAAACCGGCTTAGTCGTCCAAAAACTCTTTTCGTAGATCGAGCGCCGACTCGCCGCTGCCAAGATATCTCGAACAGGATCCAAGCCAGCGGTCCGCTTCAGCCCGGCCTTTGTCGCGCAAATCGGTGAGAAAGGCCCAGCTGGTATCATATTTAGTGTGCAGCGAGAGGTCCTGAAGGATTTGACCGCCGCGCACGGCATGCACGGTGAGCCGCCGATATTTGTTCATCATCGATTGTTTCAGCATGCCATCATCGAGCAGTTTCTGAACAAAGGCGATGGCACGCAGCTCGCCGATCAAAGAGGCGTTAAAGCTGATCTCATTGAGGCGATCCATAATTTGAGGAACGCGGCGCGGCACACCCAAACGTGAGATCGGGTTCAAGAGAACCAGCAGGACGTCTCGCGGCGCATTCGCATAAATCAGTGGAAAGAGGCTCGGATTGCCCATATAGCCGCCGTCCCAATAGGCTTGGCCATTGATTTCGACGGCTTTGAAGGTTTGGGGCAGGCAAGCGGAGGCGAGCACCGCATCACGGGTGATTTCGTGATCGCGGAAGACTTTGACGCGCCCGCTTTCCACATTGGTTGCGGATAGAAATAGGTCGAGCGGAGCTGCACGTACCGCATCAAAGTCCACGGCTTCATCTAACGCGTCTCTGAGCGGATTGATATCAAATGGATTGAACTCATACGGGCTGGCAATGCTGGTGAAGGCCATAGCGGCTTGTAGAGGGCCGAACGGAAGCGCGGCCAAGGGTGAGTTGGTCCATGAGAACGCGGAGAAGGGTGCGCCTTTCTGCGAAACTGTGCGCCATAAGCGTTCCAGCGCGCGTTTTGCGCCTTCTGAGCCATTTTCCGCTGTGCCAGCGGCAAAAGCGACCGCATTCGCAGCCCCCGCAGATGTTGCCGTGATAGCTTTGATGTTCAGACCCGGTTCGTCGGCGAGCCGATCCAGCACGCCCCAGGTGAACGCGCCATGCGCGCCGCCGCCCTGAAGGGCAAGGCTGATGGGATGATCTTTTCGCCTCGGCATCTCACTCAACTCTAAATCTCGGCGTCCCCATGCCACAAACTGTTTACGCGGTCTTCAAGACATTCTGTGCAATCTGCTCGCCATGGCGGAAAAAGCAGTCCCAATTGATGACTTAAGGCCCATTCCGGCCGTCGGCATTGTCTGTTTGCGCGGCGAAGACGTCTTGCTGGTCCGGCGCGGGACGCCGCCCAAGCAGGGCGAGTGGTCAATCCCGGGTGGACGCATCGAGCCAGGCGAACCTGCGAGAGCCGCCGCTTTGCGCGAATTGAAGGAAGAAACCAACGTCGATGCGGACCTATTCGGGCTGGTAGATGTCGTCGACGCCGTGTTTGAAAATCGCGCCGGGAACTTGATCACGCGCCATTATGTTCTGATCGACTTCGTCGCGATCTGGCGGGCGGGCGAGCCGATAGCGGGCGACGACGCGGCAGAGGCACGGTTTTTTCACCAATCTGAGTTAGGCTCTCTGGTATTATGGGACGAAACCCACAGAATTATCGCGGCGGGCATTGCCCAAGTGAATGAGTAGAGTGAACGAGTAGAGGGCCGGACATGCGTTTCGGAAGTGGAGTCTTTCAAGACACGCCCCTGCGATTGCAGGAAGGAGCGCCCGAGGGCGATGATGCGACCGCTGACCCGATCGAAGCGCTCACGGAAACCGCTGCTGAGGCCACAGAAGCTGCGACTGAATTTGTCGGCTGGATTGGGTCCGGTGAGCTGGAAGCCCTGATCGCACTGGGCCTCGTTATCGCAATCACAGCGGTCCAATGGTTGGCGCGTTGGGCCATTTTGAAGGGCATCGTGCAGCTACCGCGCAACGAGGATTACTCCTTCGCGGACCTGTTCTATCGCGTCGTCAAACGCTTCCACACATACTTTATGATCATGATCGCGTTTGCGGTGACAGACGCCATGATGGGTCTCCCGAACGCGGTTTCGGTGATCGTCAAAATCTTCTTCGTCCTCGCGGCGATCTTGCAGATCGCTGAATGGGTGCAAGAATTTGCAGTCGGCTTCATTCGTCGCAATGTGGCTCGATCTAGCGGCGATGCGCGGGCCTTGGCGTCCGCATTTAACATCATCAAATGGTTCATCAGCGTCGCCGTCTGGTCGGTGGCGCTTTTGCTCATCCTGGACAATGTCGGCGCCGATGTCACAGCGCTTCTCGCGGGTCTTGGTATTGGTGGTATCGCCATCGGTATCGCGGCCCAGGGCGTGTTCCGGGACCTGTTCTCCTCGCTTTCCATTGTCATCGACAAGCCGTTCCAGGTCGGGGATACGGTTCGCTATGGGGAAAGCTGGGGGATTATCGAGGATATTGGTCTGAAGACGACCCGCGTGCGCGCCAAAACCGGCGAGCAGATGATCATCTCGAACACCAATCTGCTCGATTATGAGATCCACAATATGGAGCGCATGGCGCGGCGCCGCGTCGAAACGGTGTTCGGAGTTGTCTATCAGACCGCACCGGACTTGGCAGATAAGGTTCCAGAGATTGTGGCGCAGATTGTCAAAGACGTCCCCGCAGTTGATTTCGAATATTGCGGCATGGCGGCCTTTGGCCCGAGCTCGCTGGATTATGATCTGGTCTTCTATTCGCTTCAGCCAGATTTTAACCGATCCATGGCGGCGCGCTCACGCGTTTTGCTCGCTTTGTTCCGAGGGCTACAGGAACACGGGCTCGAATTCGCGTACCCGACCCAGACTCTGTTCATTGAAAAAATGCCGCAAAAGGCGCTGCAATAAAACCGTTTACTCGACGGTCCAGCCGCGCGGTGTCTACTTCGCTTCGAGCGTGACGGTACCGTTATCGGCAGTCTCTTCAAACCGCGTGTTGTGCGTGTCGGCTTTCGAACCCGACAAGCGGAGAATCAGAGCGAACGCAGCGAGCGCGATGCCAGCGGCGGCGGTCGCGACTGCGATAAGGCCCGCCATGAAAATGATTGCGACGGCCAAAATGCCCTTCGCCATGAGATTTCCAAGCTGGCGGAGCAGCGCGAAAAGGTTCTCTGGAAAGCCTAAAGGTGCGGTGTGGGTTGCGGTCATGTCGTCCTCGTCTCACTTGTAGATGGCGTGCAAGTGCGGTGCCGTCAATGTTAAGTTTTAGACAAGACTCAATTTGCGGCGATTAGGCCGCGTTCGGCGCGAATTCGAGCATAGGCGCTCGTTATCGTTGCAGCTTTCTCGTGGGCTGCGGATTCAAACTCGCGGGGCGCGCCGTTTTGGAGCACCCGATCAGGGTGATTATCCGCCATCAGGCGACGATAGACACGGCGTATCTCGTCGAACTCTGCATCATGCGCGACGCCGAGGACGTGATAGGGGTCATCGCGGTCCGGACCCATATGTCCGGCTTTTACCCGGCGGAAGGTCGCGTCCGAAAACCCAAACGCCTTTGAGACCGTTTCCAAATAGATCATTTCGTCTTCGGTCACCACGCCATCGGCGGTGGCAATCATAAACAAGCCGTCTAGGACGCCTTCTAACAAGCAGGGGCGGGCGGCATATTTGCGGCCAATCTTGAGGGCATAGGACTCGTATCCCTGAACGGTCTGTTGGGCGAGGTTGAAAACCCGGCGCACAGCCGCAGCATCTTTGGGCGCGGTTTGAAACACGCGCGAGAAGACCATGATCTCTTCATCGCTGACGCGCCCGTCGGCTTTTGCCATCTTTGCGCCAAGGCCGACCACCGCGGCGGTAAAGCCCACGTCATTCGGATCGGGCGCTCAATCAATGTCCGCCGGAACGGGCTCGTCCACTACGTCCACGTCAAATAAGCGTTTTCCGCTCTCAATCAGGCGCTGCCAAAGGTTCATGGGCACACCTATAACGCGTATTTTTGAAAGATGTCAGTGGGCAATGCTGACACGTCTCTTCAGTAGGTCTGGCCTCAACATTAAAATCGAGTCATTCAATAATCTATTTTATATACCATACCGTATATGGTATGATGCCGAAATGGTTCGGGTCACACTCTAACTTGGAGATTTCCTCGTGAAACTCGCTACCCTCTTGATTTCCGCCAGCCTCTTCGCCGCCCCAGCATTTGCGGAGCAGTGTTCGTCTAAGTCCGCCAATCACCGCGTTGATGCGAGTTATTCGACCGCTGTCGCGGGTGAAGGCTACACCAAAGCGAAAGCCGACATTGTTGATACCGCCGCCGCTGCCGGATCTTTCACCACGCTGCTCGCTGCCGCTGAAGCTGCTGGACTCGTTGGCGCGCTAAAGGGCGACGGTCCCCTAACAGTGTTTGCCCCAAGCGATGAAGCGTTTGCTGCGCTTCCTGAAGGCACGGTTGAAACCCTGCTTCTGCCGGAAAACAAAGAGGCGCTCGCTGGCGTGCTCAAACTGCACGTGATTGCCGGCGCTAAGATCAAGTCGACGGATCTTGCGGGTCAACAAATCACAGCTAGCACACTCAATGGTGATTTGGCAGTTGATGGCACAGATGGTGTGGTCCTCACCGCGCCAGGATCTACCGCCACGGTCATTGCCGCAGATGTTGGCGCGTCGAATGGCGTCATCCACGTCATCGACACGGTGCTTTTGCCAGCTGGTTAAGGGCACCCAATATTAGGGAAGCCGCGTCCCCCCGATCACAAAAAGGCTTCCCGAACGATCCCGTCAGACTTGGTCTGGCGGGATTTTCTTTTGTAGGCGCTATGATTTGTTTTTCTCAGCTTTCAGTTCAGCGATTTCTTTTTTCAGTTCCGCCAGCATTTCGATAATCACATCGCGCTCTTTGTCGGCCTCGCTAAACTCTTCATCCATATCATCTTCGATCTCTTCGAGGTGTTCATCAGTCGCCGCCCGCTGATCGGCCGCGAGCGCGTCGACGATTAACGCGATAAACAAGTTCAGGACCGCAAAACTCGCGATAAAAATGAAGATCAAGAAGAAGAACGGTGCGTACGGATTACCATCATCAACAACTTTTTGGACGACCTCAAACCGCCATCCATCCATGGTCATGACTTGGAACAGCGAGTAGGCTGAACTGGGTAGGTCGCCGAACAATTGCAAAACTTCTTCATTGTCTGTGTCACCAAAGAGATTGGTCGCCATGACCGCGCCAACATAAGTGAGCAGGGCCAAGACCGCGAGGATCGCGCCCATGCCTGGCAGGGCGTTGAGCAGCGCCTCGGTGATCCGGCGCATCATCGGCACGATGTGCAAGAGCCTTAAAATCCGCAAGACCCGCATGGCGCGCAGAACAGAGAAGGCCGCGCCGCCCGGGACGAGCGAAATTCCGACGACCAAAAAGTCGAACCAGTTCCATCCTGATTTAAAAAAACTGAGTCGGTAGACGGAGAGCTTCAGCCCGATCTCTATCGCAAAAATCAAGGTGACGGCACGGTCAAACCAGCTCAGCGAGCCCACAAACCCGTCCGGCAGGGTTTTCTCATACGTTAGAACCCCAAGGATGATCGCGTTTGCGATGATCAAGGTAGTAATAAAGTTTCGAAACACGATGCCTTCAATAGCGGCTTCAATCCGCGAATTGCTGGTCTCAAGATCAAGTGTGCCTTGCTTCATGCGACAGCGCCCTCGTCATTTCACGTCTTCGACTCGATTCGTATTTTTAGCGTGCAATTGCCGCCAATCAATCTGATTTCAGTCGAATGCGCACCCCGCAGAAGTGAAAAGCGCTTTCGTCGCAGTTCAAACCAAGCGTCTGCGCACGATCCAAGCAGGCTTTTGGGTCTGGGTGAGACAAATCATACGCCGAGAGATAGTCGCGCTCCCCCGGTACAAACCGGATCGGGCCATCCGAAGTGGCCAGGTCGTAAACGCCATGACCGACAGAGATCGCGGCCAAGCCAAACACCATACCCCATTTGACGCTGAGCGCCTGCGGATCAATGGCGCTGACTTCGAGGCCTCTTATGCCGCCGGAAACGGTTTGCCCGCGCCAATCTGGCCCGCCCCATCGCCAAGACCCTGTCGGACGCGCCTCATCAATCGAAACGATTGCGGCGCCGATATCTGCAGGGTGGAGGTGGCTCGCGGAGATATCGGGTAGGTCGATATTCCACACGCGGCGGATCTTTTGGGTAGCTGCGCGCGTACGAACGGCGTCTAAGTCATCTGACTGGAAGATCGCCATATAACCGCCGAGGCCTGATGATCGATCTAGGAAGCGCCCAGCGGCGGATTGGTCTTGGACCGGGACAACCACTTCCAAAAACTGGTCGCCAAGCGCGAAGACGCCATTGGTCAGGCCAAACTCAGATACTCCCGGATCAACAAAGGCGTTGCCAAGGCCAAGCACGGTTTTCAATTGATCAATATCGGCTTCGTCGTGCGAGGCAAAAACGAGTTGGCGAATACGTAGATCAGTCATGGTGGTCCTCCTCCACCGTCGCCCCGTCTCTCATTTGCACATGCGATGGGTCGCAGGGCTGTTCGTGTCAGAAGAAATCATTTACCCGGATGGACATCTTGGCAAGGCTTACCATATCTGCGCGTACGAAGACGGAGCAATAAACAATGATCATGACCCTCCTCATTGTGGGTGGATTTGTTTTGCTGTTTGTCGGCGGTGAGGCACTGGTGCGGGGCTCAGTTGGGGTCGCGCGCAAAGCCGGAATGTCCGAGCTAGTCATCGGCCTGACGCTGGTCGGGTTTGGCACCAGCTTGCCAGAATTGGTCACGAGCCTTGAGGCCCTTCAAGAAGGTGCGGTCGGACTATCCATTGGCAATGTCATGGGGTCGAACGTGGCCAACATTCTCCTTGTCATCGGGGCAGCCGCTTTTGTGCGCGCCATCGATACCGATCCGAAGGCTCTCGCCCGCGACGGGGCATTCATGATTGCTGTAACGGTCCTGTTCGCGATTATCGTCTGGGTCGACGGATTCACACGCACCACCGGAATCGCCTTCACCGCACTCCTCGTCGCGTATCTCGTCGTCTCCGTCATCCTTGACCGTCAAGCCAATAGCTCGGCTGGCGATATGCACCATCAAGAAGCCGAAGAGTTTGACTACAATGATCCGATCTGGGTGTCGGTTCTAATGACGCTTGGCGGGATCGTAGGCGTGATCTTGGGCGCAAAATTTCTCGTCCAAGGGGGATCGGACGCAGCGCGCTTGCTTGGCGTCTCAGAGACTGTGATTGGCATCTCGATTGTGGCCATCGGAACCAGCTTGCCCGAGCTCGTCACCTCCGTGATGGCCGCTCGCAAAGGCAAGGCAGATGTCGCGCTTGGAAATGTGCTTGGGTCAAATGTCTTTAATATTCTCGGGATTCTCGGCATCTCCGCGATCGTCTTCCCATTCTCGCTGATCGAGACGTCAGCGGTCGGTGTGCCGCTTGAGATTACTGCAATGCAATTTGGCGCCGCTGCCAGCATGGTCACTTGGACCGACATGGGTGCGATTTTCCTCTCGATCTTCTTGTTGCTGGTCTTTGCCTTTACCGGGCGCAGAATTGCGCGCTGGGAGGGGAGTGTTCTACTCGGGGCCTACATCCTTTATATGGGCCTTCGTTTCGACCTTATTCCGACCTTTGGAGCCTGATATGGCAGACAAAGACATTTATTCCGGCCTGAACCAACTTGGTCAGCAGACCGGCGCGCCGACATCTCCGGATGACGCGACGCTTGAGCGGGTCCCTAACCCACATCCAGACACTTTGTATCTCGCCCGCTTTGTTGCGCCGGAGTTTACGTCGCTATGTCCTGTGACGGGCCATCCGGAGTTCGCGCATTTGGTGATCGACTATGCGCCCGGCGACTGGCTGGTTGAGAGCAAGAGCTTGAAACTGTTCC
>ERZ1740070.2202-NODE-2202-length-11382-cov-9.889468_pt1 | contig 11382 bp, 4 predicted proteins | sample MGYA00581734_ERZ1740070 | MGnify/ENA primary metagenome ERZ1740070 (study PRJEB43018, sample SAMN04849744) | marine metagenome | isolation source: floating plastic debris | place: Pacific Ocean | collected 2008-09-01 | study: EMG produced TPA metagenomics... | reverse complement strand
GGTTTAGTCACCTTGGTGTTACTCTTAGCGAACTCAAGTCTCAGTGTCTGTGGTAAATCAGGGTCAAATCTAACTCCCTGCTGTAAATAATCAAATCAACTCTGGTCTCAAATCGACATCATTAGTCGAGAAACCAACATTCAAATCCTCATGATCAGGTCCGGAAAATAGCCTAATGAGTACATCAGGGAGTTAAGGAGGACACGAAGGCTTTTTTTTCAGCAAGAGTTGATGAAATGATGGCACAGAATACAAAACAATATCGTACAGCAATCCCGGAGTTGGGTCACATATTTTTGGCATCAATCGATATTGGCACCTCTGTTATGACATTGTGAGGTGTCAAAGACCAATACAGAACTTATTACAGATAGAAACTAGTTTTCGGGTAAGTAAACATTAGTGTTGTACTAGACAAAATCACTAGAATAACAAGCTGCCAGCAGTGTCTTTGTGTGATGATTTATTTGATGACTAGATATGGCTACACCACCAAATTGATTTCTGCACTGCGTGCAAAAGAAATGGATTGCATTGTATTGTGGAGCAGCTATAATGCCAGTATAACAATTTATAATGCTTCCAATCAATATACCAAATCAATTTTTCATGTTTTGCGATTTGAATGTCCAATTGATATTGTATTATGCTAATCAACCAAACCAATCCCATCACCATCAATGAAAAGTCTCACCCAGGCCGAGACCTCTGTGCGTTTACAAACAGATATCATCACATCATTTTCAGTGACTTTTGGTACATTTTTTGTCATGAAATCTCTACAAGCTGCCACAAGCAATGAACGCCACGACTTTAGGTTGCTTTACTTACTTGTAAATCATTCTTTGCATTCTCAGCTGCAGACTTTGAATTGAATGTCACAAAACCGACAGGCTGAAATAGTGAGCGAATAAAATCAGAGTCACAGCTTCAACAATATTTCCTCACAAGGGAATTCGGCAACTGTGGAAAGCGGAAATAAAATTATTGTCACCATGTTTAATTCAACTCCTGTCAACATTATTATTAGGATGCTTAAAATGTATAGATCTTGGAAAAAGGTTTTGGAAAGGCTTGTCATAGCGTGTGTGCTTTGTGAAAGACATAATATTATTTGAAAACATTCAACAGTAGAATATTTAGGAGATAATTTTGTGGTGGCTTGTTCTGTGTGGGGGAAGATAGAGCGGGATATTATGCATTCATTTTTGCTTATAACCAAACTTTGTAGTTTGCATAGTAGTGGTGGTGGGGTGTACACTAAAGCCCGCTGTTTATAGTAGAAGATATTGAGGCTGTTCAGCTACAGCTACAGTAGCTGAGGCTGCTGCTGCAGTATAGGTGAGTTGTATACCACGAGGCTATGAGAATAAGGGTGCAGGTTTCGTGTGCAGCTGTGTGTTGGAGTGTGTCTTATATATACATAATTATACTATCATCATCTCAAAGCCTGCCGCCATAAAACTTTTCTGCACCTCCCACGACAAACTGTATTGGAGTAAGGAATGAGGGAAAACTACAGGGAAAACTTGTGTGTGATAAAGAATTCCAGCCCGGTTTGTCGCCCTGTTTTTACATTGAGTGTTGTGATCTCAAAATTGAAAAGTGATTACCGTTCCCACCAAACCTGCCCAAGCCAGCTTGTCAGTGACGGCTGCGTGTTTTGAGAATTTCATGTAATAATATCATTCCTGACAATCTTGATAATAAAAATCTGGCAGGCATTGCATGACAAATAATACTGATTACTATCAAGCATGCAATCTTGTATATATGTGTGTGCAGTTCTATACCCCATCAATAATTCCTACTGGTCACCCCGTTTAACACCAAGATTCTATTAGCAGCAATGCCTCTGCTATTCCGATCTTGCAACTCTCTTTTAATTCCATTATAATTCCTCACAACATTAGGTGGATTTATACTAATAGATTTCTATTCTAGCATGCTATATCGGCCAACCAGAAAAGAACTTAAGGATCAGACGGCAATACACCAAATCAAGAGGGCCGGTTGCGCAAGAACTCCCCAAAGGCAATAATTTCAACCCGATTATTAAGCACGAAACTGCGTATTAGCCAAGTAGAGGCATTGTCAACATTTTAATCTGATTTGGGAACAGTATTCAGAACTTCTATCAAACTGCAGCTAAATCGAGTAGCATTATCGTAAAAGTAAACTTATTCGCCATTTGATAACTGCAGCTGAGTTTTCGGCCGTTTTGTTGCAGCAGGTTGGGCCTAGTAGTCGTAACAATCTAACTATTACAGTGATATAGTACCATGGTGTAGAGGTGCCATCCAACATTGTTGTTAATCGTAATGTTGATAGAGAAAACAGTGTGACTTTCCGGGACAAGAATAAATTGCTAGTGCAACTCTCACTAGTTGGTTAATAATTCAAATGTTTTGTTGAGAAGTAACGTGAATATAAAATTGTTGCAGTAGAAATGAGTATATATATGTATAAGTAGTAGTATATTGTATGGTGGTGTAATATGAGATACTGGGATTGCTTGACTGCGTGGTAATCGTGAGGTTTGTTGATAATACTAGTTTTGGTTCCGTTGCCAGAGCTAACCTTACCTATACACATTATTGTGTTCTCACAAGTCATCCTGAAAATGACGGAGCGGCACAAAATTAAACCACATAATTATCAGATTCGAGTCAGTAAAGTCAGCATATAAATGCTGAAGATGATGAAATGTTTTCTAAGTCACCACATATAAGAACATCACTATATATATGGTTAATATAATAACATGTCCATCACAAAACACACACACATTGTTAAATTTGCTCAGAAGACGAAACACGCTGATGTGATCATATTACGTTTTAGTAGGAAACAAACTCAAACATTGAAAATTATTTTTTCTCTCGAAAAAAACAATAGCACAAAAATAGGGAACAAGCAGCAAAACAGAGACATGCAGCTGAGTACATGCAGGGTAGAGGATGGGCTGCAGGCAACACAACATTATAGATAGAGGTATGGATAAAATTCACATTCGTACAGTGAAATCATACTGATGGCATCTTCAAGGTGTGTTTAAAATAATCGTATCACCATTAAACTCATTACTATGCCATTCATTTACTTGATTTCATTAGAAACAATTTCATTGATTCAAACTGATAATCATCATACCTAAGTTTTAAATCAAAGGAATTCTCCTCGTTGAGCTTACATCCAAGGTTATAGAGTTCATTATCGTTTTGTTATAAAAAGAATCTCACAAAGGACCAAATTTTCAGAATTCTCCGCAGCACTTAATTCTATTTTTTTCAACTAAGGGTTAGGTTGGAATATAAATATGAAAAATGAACTATAACTCATATTTGACATAAAATTCCACACCAACTCAAACTAGCTACCAAACCAATGTTATACAGAACAAAAGGGAGAAAACTTATTGACGACATCAGTCAGCAGTTATTATAGAGAAATATCTAGGAGAAAGTATGGTAGGGACAGCATTAATCTTGTAAAAGCTTTAATTAAAGCTTAAGCGTATAACAAATGCGCAAACCTACTCTGAATCCATGCTATGTCTTTAATGAATGAGTCACTGTTCCAATCTGAAATTTCTGTCATGGAAAGCGTACTATACAGATTTGGTTTAAGTCTAGGATTCAGAATGGGTAAAGCTGGTATACATAGCAGGAAGTTGCAAGTTGCAACTTGACAATTTATGGATAAAATTATAAGCAGCAGGAGCGGACAACCTGACATGGAGATAGGACAATTCCCACACTTACTGAGGTGTTTTTGCCGTTTTTGTTGGTGACTTTTAAAAGTGAACCTTCATAGCCCTGTAATGAGATCATTATTGGTATTTGTGAATGGACAAAACAGACAGAAGTATTAACACTGACATCCACATGCATTGAGAGGGATTCCAAGGTGGGATTCTCAAACTAGAAAACCTGAACCGCCGCATTCATTCATCGATATTGACATATTCAGTCAGAGTTCAGATTTTCTAAGGTATGAGAATCAAAGGTTTCAATCACTACAAAGTATCACAAATCACCATGATGAACACATGGCACAACGTCGCAGCAGAAGACCACCACTATTTAGGCAGCAGTGACGTTGCGTCATGTGCCATTGTGGGGTAGGTGATTGGTATCGTGTTGTAAACAAGTGAGATATCAATAGTGTTGACAAATATATAGAGAATAAAGTAAGTTTGGGGATTCCTTGCAAAAGAGCGAGAGAAGTAAATAGTACTGTAATGTGCAAAGAGAGCACAACTCGGATATCATTATTTACAATGATGATATTCGATATTATAGACTGTGGTTGAGAGCATACATGTACAATGTGCTGTGATTTTGTGTCTGCGGTTGTGTTCCAGTGACGTGGATTTTTGTTGCACTTTCACTCGCTTACTTACACAAGATAAAGGGGTTGGGGGCCGGGCAGTAATTTTAAGTTGGGAACTTTCATACCCCTGAAGAAAAGAGAATGACATTTCTTGTTAACACAGGTGTTTACATAAACATCCAGCATACAAAATCATCATCATGATCATTTTAAGCTGATGGGCGGCAGATTTTTTATTGTGTTTATCTAGCGCTGAAGTGACCTTTTTAATATTTATGATCTGCAGATTGAGATAACGCAGCAGCAGATCTGGCTGCAGTCGGGTTGTAGGGTTGTAGAACGGTTAAATTGATGGTAGGAAGTGTACAACTTACTTTATATCCTCTGAAAAGCAGGTATAGTTCTCGTGGCTTGGCGTCCATCGGTAGACCACTCACAAACAACGTTCTCACCTAGAAATAAAAAAATCACAAAGCTTGTATATCTCCATAATTCTCAGACATGCTTAATCATCATAACAACCTTGTCAATTTTCTTTATCGCTGGGTTTTACAGACAATCGCAATTGACAGAAAATGGGTGAAATTATCTGGACTAGACTTGTAATTTTCTGGGTTGTCTAACGGTGTATGTTGTAATAGTAATCATACGACAGAAATTTAAGGCTTTAGATCTTCTAATAACTAGTTAGCCAACGGTCTGCAATGGGCTTAACATTTGAAGTGCCTACCGGTATATGTATTAAAGTGGTATAACAGTGAGACGTTGAAATTGAACAATGGAGGGTAGAAGAGAGGGTGAATAAAATGAAGATTGAGTCATAGTTGCATATTCCCGCTACAGGCAAAGGTGCACAATTTACCACATTATTCAGTGCTATGCATGTGAATTTCACGCCATAGGCCCTACGCAGTTCTTTAAACTCCACCGATCACGTATGTTGAGGTTGTAGGGTAATACTGAGAGAAGTATTCCTCCACAACTAGACTAACACTACTACTACTTATTGGCTTCATTTGTAGATGAGTGGATAGTCTTTATGATGATTTCCGGAGTTGTCCCGACGCAAAACTTTCCTTGATTGTGCCCGAGGATAAGATATGGTCAGTCATTGTTAATCAGCCCGTCATCGTGTCCTGCCAGCCTCTGTAATTCTTAGTTTATTGGGTGTAAGTGACAAGACTTAGTCTATTATAGTGTGAAAACATACCCACAGGAATACTGTCAATTGTTTTACCGATAAATTGTCAATTCAAACCTAATTACCAACTGCTGAGCGTGGCAAGAATTCTTCTTGATATTTTGCTCTAGGTTTAGTTGGCAACTTAAAAGTAGAAAACCACGAAATAACGCCTATGACCAGTGTATACACATCAAATGCGTCCATTCTTTTTTCAAAGGTTATGATCTAGTCTGTGTAAAACTGAAATGTGATGACGGCTAGAGGAAAAGTAGACTGAAACAAAATTATAGAATAAGACACACAGAAATGCGGCGACCGCAAACCAAGTCTGCAAGTGAGCCCTGTTGAAGAAATTTATGATGAGAATAGTCACATGAGAAAATCCTGGAGCATTGTGTGATAATTGTCCTCCCGTTTCTTATCGGAATATACTAAAGGTAGTAATTATGCTCTAAATATATCGATGTGATCATGAGATAATCAGTAAAACGCCTCCCTTAAAACCCTGTGTTTATCTTTACAGTTATATGTAACGGAGAGGTTTTTAATGGTAGTTTTTATGCAACAAGGCACTCCCGGCATCACCCCTCGGGTAGAAAAGTGCTGTGCAGCTGGCAGGCATTTTATGAAATGTGTGAGAAATTTTGTCTGGAAAACTAAGGTTAAAGCAACAGCTAGGATCACACGTCTACATAGCAGGACCATGTCCAGAAACCTCCAAATATCGGGATCAGTTTAGACTCGCGTTTTCGTAGGGTCATTAGTCAACGGCTGTATGGATACCTAAATTAGTTAAATTATTTGTCAAATGTGTCCACTCTTTTGAAAAACCAAAAGAATAACTTTGTGTTAGAATGCCAATTACCATGTGAGTAATCAAAATATTATTACGTTTAAAAAATTACAAGGTTTCATAAAAGAAGTGCAACATACAATTGAAGATCATTCTTTGTTCCTAAACAATGGCCAAGAGAGAAATTATGTTATTGAAATGAGGAAAGTTTATTTTTGGCAGACTAAATTGTTTATCTTCTAGAAATTTGCTACAGTTTAAGAATTGTCAAAGTTATCTAAAATAACACCTAATGCATTCAAAGTTTTCAGGGCCGATGCCTAATTTTCAGTAGAGGAATGTTAACTTTGTATGTTGGACATGTATAGCTTTTCCTTGCAGCTGGGACAGTAAACTGCCTCCTTGGTAACGACAACGCTTAATTAAAGTGCCGAGACAGTACACTGAACGCATGACACCCAACCAGTGACTCTTTTAAAGCGTGAGGACCGAGGAAAAATTGCAAAACCTCATCTTTGGTTGCTGAACAAACAAGTATAGTCCAATATATCAGTTGGGTCTCTGGTGCAAGTAATGATGGGGGTAATGTAGTAGAGGCAGAGATGGGAAGCAACAGATAGTCTGGTCATAAAAAGCATCAATATTTAACTACCATTGACTGAGCTCATGAAACTTTAACCCTTTTCACTCAAACGATAATGCAACACCTTACATCTCACTGCTAATTATTGACAGAATCATAATTTTATGAATTGAAACATATGGTGTGGTGACAATAGATACTAACTATATTGAATTAGAAATAATTTTGCACCCACTGAAACCCAAACTACTGCAATCCTTGTATTAGGAATCCCACTCTGGGCCTTCTTATACTTGAACTGAAGTGTCTTTGTGAGGCTCAAAGAAATGTTCACACTTTTTGTTATCAAAACACGATTTCTTTTCAGACAGCGATGTATAAAACTGAATGGGACGAGTTTTGCACTATCAAGACTCCTGCATAATATCTTACTCTTGGCAATAAGTTTTCAAAGATAAAGCGATTACTGGTACATACAAATGTATCAACGCTATTGAGAGAGTCTAAAAGGAAAAAAGTTGTGTCAAGATCGGCAACATCAACACTCGCTTCTTTAATTCATCACATTGTCATCTTTTTATCACCACATTGTTGTAATACACAAAGGACTTAATCCCAGGAGTGTTTTATTCTATGTCTTCATTTCCATGCAATTTACCTTCAATGAGCACTCTCTAATTTAGTGGCGTTCAAAATTGAATTCAAATGATAACATAACTAAAATTAAACTTTGCAAAAACAGGCCAACCAACAGGCATTTAGTCCAGATAGAGGCCGTGTTATAATCACCGTTCGGACATAGAACTTGAAAGATGCAAAGTGTTAGACACTTTGAAAAGATGTGTAGCTAAAGAGCAGGATTATAATTATTTGGCTTATACCGTACAGTATTCTATTACAAATAAAACTTAAATTTATTTGTATCACTACTGCTCAGAACAAATCAATCAACAAATCATATTAATTACTGGATCAGATGTTGAATTGGGTTCCTGATTAAAGTATTATAAACCAACTTTAAAGAAAAGTCAGCAAACTTAGTCTTTGACAGAAGATTAATTTTATTTTGTTCAGCCAGTTTGATTTTCTCATGGTTGTGTTACAGGTTTTACACATACTTGTGTAACTTATCGCGTCCACATGTAGATCCTAGAAGTGTATCATACTCAACGCTTTGTAATTAGATTGTCAATGCAACAACAGCTTGTCGTAAGGCACCAAATAAAAGACAAAGTTGCTATTTCCACTTTTAATTCCCTTCTAATCCCCGAGCTGCTAGCTACCTGGTTGTTATATAAATGTAAGAAATGAAAAGTTTAAACTTTGAGCAATAAAAGAAAGCTTGTTCAGTTGAAAAGATAATCTGTTGCTATTAAGTACAATCCGTTAATATTCCTTCTAAACAGATTTGGCGCTGCTTGTCGTCTTATGGCCAGCAAGGTTTTGGCTGAAAAATTAGTCACTGTGTCGCTTATGTGTCAGACTCGGGTAGAAATTTACTTTGTCTCATAATTTGTCTTTAAAATCTATTGTCGGCAGCGTACTAATTCTTTTTGTACACACAAACTCTCATGCGTTTGGCATAAATGTTTTTTTTTCAGGTTGTCAACATGGGAATTGGGCATTCAAGTCCGATCAGAAATTACTCTCAACATCAAAATATTCGAAGTAGCTGTAGTTTTAAACATGAGAATTCAACAATTCAAACCATCCAACAGTATCACCTAGTCTGGATGAGTTTATGGTAGGTTTTATCTGTTTAAGAGGTAGCACTTGAATTTCGAGTAATGCATAGATTAGACAAATAGCTCCTCAAAATGACAAAAACTCTTCAGGCCTATCATAATACTCTAGCGGGACTGATACCTTTGTGTTTCGGGTTATATTAGAGAATTCAGGGATGTGTTTTACAGGGAAGCTGGGCTTCTCACAAACTGTAATAGGGTTACCGATATCAAAAACGTACCGAATTGTTTAATTAGACAATGCTTGGCTACTCAGTAATAGTATCCGAATGATGTAAACGCTTTTTTGAACTTTCCATTTGGGATAAAATAAACAGTCCCACATTACAGCTGAGAATCCTAAGATCTGTTTGTATATAGATTAGCAGCCAAAAAACCCACCAGACCAGCTAGTATGTGCAATGGCAATTATTATGATTTGTTTGTAAACACATTGGAGTTAAAACATGTGCATCAACTAGGCAGATAATGACACGAAGACGGCAGCGTTAGGCATCATTGACATGGTGCAGTACAACATTCAATGGATGATTGCCAGCCACAGTAAAGTGTCTGATAAACTGCTACATTTATTTATGAAAGGTTACTAGTTTGTTTCAGTTGGAAAATTTCACTAGTTCAATGACATCTAATGTGGGTTATAGTTTGATCACTATCCTGGATAAATTGTTATGAACTTTGTTTCAAGACAATCTTAACTTTTCTCAACGCATACAGCGATTTTTACGCTGTTTTGACAACTCAGACTGTTGAGAATGTCCAAACATTTGGTAAGCAGACAGGCGTTGCTCTATACAGAGATATACTACACAGGATTTAGCTGGTAGCTCGCAGCATCTGTGATGCGATTATGGCAGTTAGTACTGCGTCGGTCTGTTATTGCATGCTCAAAACAAGTAGTCATGTTCGTAAATTACTAAGTTGGTGCATCGGGAATGGCATTATGATAGAAAATTATAGCTTTTAAAATGGAATTGCTTGGCTTTCGGTAGTTGACAGTATGGGCAACGTCTAATGCATCATGGTCGAGCTGCTATCAATAATGCTGAAAGTTTCCTAAACTACCTGGTTTTGAATCAGATAGGGAAAGTAATAACTGATTCAGAGGATTTCAAGTTTAAAGTCTGAGAGAAAGATGAGTTTGGGGGACACTCTGTTATTTACATAGCGCCTATGATTTTACTATTTTATTAATCATGCTAAATTGTGCTATTGAATTGATAGACGGAGTCTGAATTGAAAAATGCAACATATGAGAACAATATAAGCAACGATGTAGAAGGTTTAGTAAAGAAAAAAGACGGCGAATTTGAATGGGTTTAAGACCACATAATAGAGAGTAGTGTTTGGGGGTAGTGTAAGCACTAAAAGAGCATGCTAATAGGTGTGTGAATTTTTTGTAAGTAGAATTGACTGGTATTTGAGAACTGAATATGTTTAGTAAAGTGGTGAAAAATCCTGCTCTCGGAGCTCTTGGAGTGATGACAGACGAGATATGAATATAGGTGATAAGCGCATTAGTGACTATTGTCATAACAGACTTCACGAGACAGTTGCGTCCTTATTTTACCTCATTCCTAATACTGGTATTTTTATGTTTTCAAGAGTACTATCCCATTGTACTAACGGTACACAGCCAGTCTGTTAACATACAAAAACCCAATTTAACCTCTGACCAGGAGACATGAGGTGAGAAGAACCAGAAGCGATATGCATGAGAAACCATGAAATACTGAGAAAAGTGGATTAGTTAAAGTGATAACATATATTCATTACCTCGTCATCATTTGCAGCATTACTTAGATTGTCCATACTCTGTGCATGTGATAGCGGACTGAGGTTCCCTCCGTTCGTCGACTCGTGTTCCAGCTTCATCGGTGGTGGTGGAGCAGCCATTACTTGTGTTGCCATTATTGTGTGTGGATATGTTAAAAGTCTCTACTTGATACTGGAACTGGTGTCTTGAATTAGATTCAGCGTCTGTGTTTAAATTATATATACTACGACCAAAAACTGTTTTCTGTTGTTAGCTGTGCTTGCTGGAAAAATTGTGCCTCTAAAATCTGTACAACTAGTGCCAGTGAAGCCCTGAAGAGAAATGGTGAAGGTGCTTGTCTAGGTGCAGTTATTATAATGTCCACCTATGTACAGCTTTCTCTGGCTAATGTGGCTCTATTATTGAATAATTCATGTATAGCTATGTGTACATTGTGTACATGTGCTTCTATGTGTGTGGGAATTCTCATAGCCTCGTTTTCAATTGACATCTAGCAGACCACCCATGAACAATGGAAGATATTGAGAGTCAACTTATTAAAGCTAAATAATGGGCACCTGGTAATTATGTAAATGGAATGACCAAGTTGGATTATACATTTAGTAGTTTTGTCATAAAGAAAACTGCAAAAATACTCAGGGAAGAGCAGGGAAACAGGCAAAAGCTGGAATAAAATACACATTCAGTAATGGTCAAGCAACTGTTTGTTTATTGTTGGAAAACTTTGATCACATGACAAACACGTGACAACAACATCACATCAGAGAATAATGTCAACACCAAGAGAAGAGCTGAAGATTGACGAAGCTCCCTCAGTTTTTCACCTTTCTGACCACCCATCACCTGAATCATATGAAGATAGTGTGGCTGTTGAGAGGTGCCCTGTCTGTAGAAGTGGCAGGCACCCACTTTACTGTGCAGAATGTGTCAGAAATGAAGAATTATCTCACAGAAACCTCAGCTTCA
>ERZ1740070.2201-NODE-2201-length-11389-cov-5.346391_pt1 | contig 11389 bp, 9 predicted proteins | sample MGYA00581734_ERZ1740070 | MGnify/ENA primary metagenome ERZ1740070 (study PRJEB43018, sample SAMN04849744) | marine metagenome | isolation source: floating plastic debris | place: Pacific Ocean | collected 2008-09-01 | study: EMG produced TPA metagenomics... | reverse complement strand
GGCCTTGCAGCGTGTCATTGGTATCGGTGCCGGTCACATTAGAGAAGACGGAAGCAACTTTGGACAGCGTGGCACCCGATTTATCAAGCGCAACAATGGTGTTTTCGAAGGTCGGGGCATCCGGATTGCTGGCAATCGCCTCAATCTCGAATTCAAGTTCGGCGATCGCGACATCGATGGCCGGCATGTAGTCGGCGTCCTCGATCTGGGCAAAGGGCGGCACGCCATAAGGCGTGTCCCAATCCTGCAGCAGCGGATTATCGGCCAGCACCGCTTCATCAACATCCGTACCTTCGGTCGTCGCGGCTTCAGACTCCGTAGAGGTATCCGCGCTTGGGGCACGCACAACATCACAGCCGGCAAGAATAATTGCGAGCGCTGCCGCGCCCCCAAAGAGGTAATTTTTTGCAGTCATTAGGTCACCTTTGAGTGGAACTTTGCGGTGTTTAACCACTTTTTGGAAGAGCCGCCTAGGCCTCTCCTGTCACACTTGTAGCTGGTTGAGGCGCGACACGGTCGCTTGAAACTGATCCATGGTCTCATTCAATATATCAGCCACCGGCCGTACACTTTTGATTCGTCCCGCAATTTGCCCGGTCAGCGCAATCCCGGCTTCGAGATCACCGCCAAAATAGACGTCTTGTGTACCGGCAAATTCGCCAAAAATATTCTCCACGCCTTCCTGCTCGATGCGGGTTGTCCGCTCGGTCCGCAAAGCGCGCAAAGCCGGGCCGGGACCGTCACGGTTGAGGAAAACGGTATCGGTGGAATCCGCATCAACAATGGCCTGTTTCCAGTTCGTATGCACCGGGCTTTCCGCACTCGACAGAATGCGTGTCCCCATAAGAACGCCCTCGGCGCCGAGCGAGAAGGCCGCCGCCATGCTGGCACCATCCATGATCCCGCCTGCGGCGCCGACCGGTACGTCAACCGCTTCGCAGACTTGCGGGATCAGGACCATAGAGGCGACATCCTTAGGATTCTTGAACCCGCCACCCTCACCGCCTTCGACAATCAGGCCATCGACGCCGGCATCGATCGCGCCCAGCGCGGCTTTCAGACTTGGCACGACGTGGAAAACGGTCAGGCCGGCCTCTTTTAGTTGGCCGGTATATTTCTTGGGGTTACCCGCTGATGTGGTGACGAATTTGATGCCCTGATCAATAACGAATTGAACAATATCAGGATCGCGCACGAAGGCCTGCGCCACATTCACCCCGAAAGGTTTATCCGTCAGGTCGCGCATTTTCAGGATCTCTGCCCGCACGGCATCCAGCTCACCAGAACTGGTCTCGATAATGCCCATGCCGCCCGCATTCGAGAATGCTGATGACAATTGCGATCTTGCGATCCAGCCCATTGCGGCCTGGATGATCGGTTTCTCGATGTCCAGCATTTCCGTGATGCGAGTATTTAGCGCCATGTTATTTCGTCCTCATATTCAAGTCTGCCTGTTTCCGTCGCTACCGCTGCGGAAGCGCAAGAGGCACTAGCGTGATCGAAACAATCTGAACCGCTCGGTCACAAAAATGATGGTGAGCGAGGACACGCCCAGCGCCACAAACCCCCACATGAAGGGAGCAATCGTACCATCGAATTGGCCCGCGACGAGGTACCCAATCAGGCTGGCAACTGTCGTCGACGCAAAGCCATAGGCAGCGCTGGCCGTGCCCGCAATCTTGCCTTGCGGCTCCATCGCCATCGCCGTGAAATTCGCGCCCAACATGCCGAAACAGCCAAAGGTCAGACAGAAAAGCGGGTAGAAGAGCCAGAGCTTTTCCCCAACCGTGTAAAGCGTGATCACATTGGTCAACGCCAGAACAATGAACAGGATCAGCACGCTATGACTGATCCGTCGCATGCCAAATCGCTCGACAATGCGCGAGTTCAGAAAGTTCGAGATCGCCAACGCTGCCGCGACGCCGGCAAACCAGAGGGCAAAGGTCTCATGCTTTCCAAACACATCGGTGAAGATTTGTTCTGACGCCGCTACAAAGGCGAATAAGGCGCCGAAGATCACACCACTGGCGCACATATATCCGAACGTGACCCGCGTCGTCACAACCTGCCAATAGGCTTTCAGCGACTGCTCCGGATTGAGAGGTTGGCGGTCTTCGTCTGTCAGCGTTTCAGGCAACCGGACCTGGATCCACATCAGGTTCACCATCGCGGCAATGCTGAGCAGCGCAAACGTCCATTGCCAAGGCGCGATCAGCATTACGCCCGCTCCTATAGTTGGCGCCAGGATGGGCACGACCATGAATACGGTCATGACCAAGGACATGATCCGAGCCATCGCCCGCCCCGCCAGCAGGTCGCGGACAATCGAGACCGCGATCACACGCACCCCGCTGGCAAATATGCCCTGGATAAAGCGGGCCAGCAAAAGCGTCGTGAACGAGCTCGTCATGATGCAAGCAATCCCCGCAATGGCGTAACCGACCAGACAGATACGCAGCAGGCCCTTGCGACCGTATCGGTCCGAGATGGGGCCGAAGACCAGCTGCGGCGCACCGAAACCGGCAATATAGGCAAAAATTACCAATTGCTGATCATTGTCTCGGGTCAGGGAATAGAAGTCAGAGATATTGCTGAGCGCCGGCAACATGATATCGATCGCCAGCGCGTTCAACGACATCAAGGCCGCCACCATAATGACCAGCTCCCATTGCGGCATGGGCAACGCCTTGGCTGGCGCCTCACTGTCTGCTGCTGTTTCGAGGCCGCTCACGGGATCTGCTCACCTTTTAACCAAGGCGCGGTTTGTGTACCTCTAAGCTGTGAACTGCAAGCTTTTTCAGGGCTGGTGGGATTGGTTTTTACGATGGCTGGTTCGAGGAAGCACAGCGCCAGGACTTTCCAATCCACTTCATATGAGTCTATGCCGCGCTAGACTCGAGACAATCTGCCGATGTTATACTCAAAAGGAACAAACGAGCCCGACCAAAAAAATCGCCCCTTGCGGTCTTTCGGCGGCCGAAACGGACGCAAACTCTCGAAGCGCCAACAGGGCCTGATCAACCATCTCCTGCCAAAACTTCGCGTCAAAGTGCCGGAAAACGGAACGGTCACGCCGAAGGCCTGCTTTCCGGAGGCGCGAGAGGTGTGGCTCGAAATCGGTTTTGGCGGTGGGGAGCATGTGAGCGGGCAGGCAGGACGACATCAGGATATTGGGATCCTGGCGAGCGAGGTATTTTCAGAAGGCGTTGCGAAACTATTGGCGCAGATACAGGACGAAGATCTATCGAATATTCGCCTCTGGCCACGCGATGGCCGCGAATTGGTTGATCGGCTCGCCCCCGGATCGATCGACCGCGCCTTTATTTTGTTCCCCGACCCATGGCCAAAAACACGGCATCACAAACGACGCCTGATTCAACCCGCTTTTCTGGATTCACTCGCCGGTGCGATGAAACCATCGGGCAAGGTCAGATTTGCGACGGACGTCCGGTCCTATGCGGACGAGGCGCTTGAACGATTTTTGGCGCATCCAAGATTTACGTGGCTGGCCAATACCGCGAATGATTGGCGCGTCGCCCCCAAGGATCACATCGCGACACGTTATCAGATGAAGAATCTCGGCGACATCGAGCCTGTTTATTTCGACTTTGAAGTTAACTGAAAAGCTCATTGACCGTCACAAATCACCCTCTAGAGTTCCGCAAATAGAGGGAGAATGCTATGCGTTACCTAACGTCCGGATTGGTGATTTGGTTTCTGTGCGTGTTCGGTGGAGCATCTCTGGCGCAAGACTATGATATCACCGACATCGTGGTCGCTCAGGACGCCTTTCTCGGCGCTCAGACCGAGGAAAGCCGTGCAGAGCTTTTAGCGGCGCTGGCAAGCTATAACGGCGAGCCGACGGTGGAAACCGTGCAAGCCTATCACACCGTTATGACCAACGACACACGCGCCGGTGATCCTGACGCCATGTATGAATCCGCGACAGCGGCGCGTGAACATTACGAACCGATTTCGGACATCATCGGAAGACAGTTCGCGGAAGCAGGCTTCATCGCTGCGATTGCAAGATTCAATGCCGAGCTGGAACCAGATGCGATGATTGCCATGGCCCACGTTCAGGGCTTTGCCACGGCGCAGCGCGAAGATAATGGCGAACGCGCTGAATGGGCGCGCGACCTGATGTACAGGTCGGATGCCTGGCTCATGACGATGGACGCTTACTTTGACAGCGTGGAAAAGCGTCATGCCAGTGATGGAGAAATTGAAGATATCCTTGAATCCTATGGCGCCGACGACAATACGATAAATGCAAGGTCCGCCGGTTCATTGGACGATTCGGGATTACCGTTTTGCTCAGGTCTGATGGTTCAAAAACCGAAATTGCGCTATCCGCGGAACAAGTTTCGGAAAGGTATGTTTGGCGCGGTTATTCTGGGATTGGAGTTCGACTCCGAGGGCCAGGTTATCAATCCGAAAGTGCTCGCTTCGGTGCCACTGGATGAGTTTGACGAGCGATCCCTTGAGACGATTGGCAAATGGCGATTCAAAGCCGACGAGCCAGATCAAGTCGGGGTCACTTGCCGTCTGAATCGCACCGACGTCGTGCAGCCGGTGGTATTTCAATTCCGCTGATCCGGTTTTTCTTGACCCAGACGCGATTGTGTGAGCCTGTCCGCTCATCGAATACGGCCGGTCTGAATTGAGAAGACCCCCGCCAGACCGGCGGATAATGAAAGTCCCTACCTCTCCGTAATCGACCCAGCGACCGCCTGCATGGTGCAGATACGGCGCAGATCAACGGAAAGGGCCCAATATGGCCACCGGAAAAGTAAAATGGTTTAACGCCACAAAAGGCTTCGGATTTATCGTCCCAGACGAAGGCGGTAAGGACGTTTTCGTCCACATCTCTGCGGTCGAGCGTTCAGGCTTGCAGGGTCTCGCAGATGACCAGGCGGTTGAATATGAGCTCTATAATGATGAGCGCCGCGGCAAGACCTCTGCAGTCGATCTGAAACTGATCTAGACAAAACCGGCTTTTGCGCCTATCTAGGCGCCAAGTCGAAACATATCGGCGGCGGTTCCGGGAACGGGGCCGCCGCTTTTATTTGTCTGAAAGTCCGCACTTTGATCACTGTCAGTCCACAGGAAGATCGTATTTTGGAGATGTCCGAGCCGCTTGCCCGCGAGCTCGGTCTCGAAATTGTGCGCATTCGGATTATGGGCGGCAATCGCCCTTTGCTGCAAATCATGATCGAGAAAGCGGGCGGCGCGCCGACCGATGTCGAAGACTGCGCCACGTTTTCGCGCAACCTCTCGCCAGTGCTTGAAGCCGAGGATCCGATCAGCGAAGCCTATCGCCTGGAAGTCTCGACACCAGGAATTGACCGCCCCCTGACCCGCGCCGGCGATTTCGACCGCTGGACCGGGCATCTGGTCAAGATTGAGTTGATCATGCCGCTTGATGGGCGCCGCCGATTCCAGGGTGTTATCGCGCGCGAGGACGAAAAAGGCGTGGCCGTCCTGCTCGATGATGACAGCGAACTGGTCGCGCAGGTTCACGAGATGAGCAAGGCCAGCCTGATTCTGACAGATGAACTGATCGATGCGGCGGCCAGCGATGGCACCCTGCCGCCACAACCGGGCGATGAGACCTTTGCCGGCTTCGAGACAGATGAAGCCGAAACCGACACAATAGAAGACAACCAAGAGAGTGGAGCTTGAGGCCATGAGCACAGTTGGCGTTTCCGCAAACCGACTTGAAATCATGCAGATCGCAAAAGCGGTGGCTGAGGAGAAAGCGATTGATCGTTCCATCGTGATTGATGCGATGCAGGAAGCGATCGAGAAGGCGGCCAAGTCTCGCTATGGCCAGGAACATGATATCCGCGCCGTCATCGATCATGAGACGGGCGAGCAAACCCTGTGGCGTATTCAGACCGTCGTGTCAGATGAAGAGATGGAAGATCCGGCCCAGCAAATCACGCTGAAAGATGCCAAAAAGCTCGATGCCGGCCTGGAACTCGGCGACGAGATCAAGGAAGAGCTTCCGCCGTTCGACTTCGGGCGCGTCGCCGCCCAAACGGCGAAACAGGTCATCATGCAGAAAGTGCGCGATGCCGAGCGCCAGCGTCAGTTTGACGAATACAAGGATCGCGAAGGCGAGGTTATCAATGGCATCGTCAAGCGTGTCGAATATGGTCATGTCATTGTCGACCTTGGCCGCGCCGAAGGGATTATCCGGCGTAATGACGGTATTCCGCGCGAGAATTTCCAGCCAAACGATCGCGTCCGCGCTTATCTGTACAAGGTCAGCCGCGAAGTGAAGGGCCCGCAAATCTTCCTGTCGCGGGCGCATCCGGACTTTATGGTCAAACTGTTCGCGGCCGAAGTGCCGGAGGTTTATGAAGGTGTGATCGAAATCCGCTCCTGCGCGCGTGACGCGGGTTCGCGCGCCAAGATTGGTGTGATTTCAAATGATAGCTCGATCGATCCGGTCGGCGCTTGTGTCGGTATGCGGGGCGCGCGCGTTCAGGCGGTCGTCGGCGAACTCTCTGGCGAGAAGATTGACATCATCCCCTGGAATTATGACGACGCGACCTTCATCGTGAACGCGCTGCAGCCCGCCGAGGTCACCAAAGTGGTGCTCGACGAGGAAGAGCAGCGCGTGGAAGTCGTCGTGGCGGATGAGCAATTCCCGCTGGCGATTGGCCGCCGGGGTCAGAATGTTCGTCTCGCCTCTCAATTGACAGGCTGGCAAATCGACCTGGTCACAGAAAGCGACGATTCCGAACGCTATCAGATCGACTTCCAGCGCCGCACCGAATTGTTCATGCAGGCGCTCGATGCTGATGAGACCCTGGCACAATTGCTGGCCTCGGAAGGCTTCGAAACAGTTGAAGACATCGCCTATATCGAGCCGGAAGACTTTATGCAGGTTGAAGGCTTTGACGAGGATGTCGCTGCCGAAATCCAGGAGCGGGCCCGCGAATATCTCGAGAAACTGGCTGCGGAACAGGACGCCAAGCGCACCGAACTCGGCGTCGAAGATGCCGTCATGGAGCTCGATGGCATGTCCCCGGGTTTCGCTGTGAAGCTCGGCGAGAATGAGGTGAAATCGGTTGAGGATGTCGCCGGACTGGTTCCGGACGATCTGACCGGTTGGCGCGAGAATAACAAGGAAGGCAAACCCGTCTGGCAGGACGGCATTCTGAAGAAGGGTGAGATGCGCAAGGATGATGCGCAGCTCTTCATCATGAAGGCCCGCGTTCTTGCGGGCTGGATCGAGCCGGAAGCGCTGGAACAGCTCGAAGCCGACATGGCCGCTGCCGCGGCTGGCGAAGAAGCGGATCTGACCGAGGAAGAGCGTGCACTGCTGGCCCTGGGCGAGATTGGCAAATCTGGCGACGAGGAAGGCGCCATCGAAGAAACCATTGATGTCTCGGATGAAGACATCTTGGCTGAATTGGAAGGTCTCGATCTTGATGAAGACCTTCTCATGGAGGGCGGCGATGATGCCGCAAAGTCTGAATGAGCCGGCTCAGCGCCTAGGGGCGCATACGGGCAAGCGCGCTGACGGCAAAGTCCGTCAGTGTGCGGTCACGCGCGAGCGCCTGGCGCCCGACGCGCTGATCCGCTTTGTCCGCAGTCCGGATGGCGATGTGGTGCCGGACGTGTTCGGGAAACTGCCCGGCCGTGGCGCCTGGGTCACAGCGGACCATAGGATTTTGGAAGATGGCTTGAATCAGGGCGTCTTCTCCCGGGCTTTTAAAGCCCAGTCTTCACCGATGGATGATATCTTCGGCGAAGTCGAACGCCAGCTCGTGCAGCGCTGCAAAGGCCTGCTGGGCATGGCAAAGAAGAGTGGTGTGGCCGTGCTTGGATTCGACCAAGTGCGTGCCTATATCCGCAAACAGCCGCCCGGCTGGCTGCTTGAAGCCAGTGATGGTGCAGAAGATGGGCGGAATAAGGTTCATTTTCTCGCCAAGGCGATATATGAAGACGTCAAAGTCGCGGGCGCGCTGTCGTCCGCTGAATTGGGCATGGCCTTTGGGCGGCAGCATGTGATACATGCGCTGCTTGAACAAGGTTCCCTCTCGGATGCGTTCGCAGTGGCCTATCGGCGGCTGACCGGATTCAGAGACGCGCCCGAGACAGGCTGGTTCTCCGGCAGGCATGAAGATTTGTGATGAGAGGGGCGTTTGGCAGACGTCTCGAATGAAAGGTTAAATACCAGGGTACGCATGAGCGATACGACAGACAAAGGTAAAACAACCGGGCGCAAGCCGCTCACCGCGCGCGGTTCCGGATCGGGCACGGTGAAGCAAACCTTCAGCCATGGCCGGTCGAAGCAAGTGGTTGTTCAAACCAAGAAGAAGCGCACCATCGGGGCGCAGACCAAATCCGGGGCGCCCGGCAAGGCGTCGGCGAAGAAGCCGCCCGCTGGCAAGGAACCGTCCAAACTGGAAGCGGCGGCGGCCAAGCTCGGCATTACGGTTGAAGAGCTGAAACAGCGCCAGAAAGTGCTATTGCAGCGCAAGAAGGCCGAAGAAGCCCGCAAGGCCGAGCAGGCCAAGCGACAGGCCCAGTCCAAGGCGCTGGAAGAGAAGCAGGCAGCCAACCAGCAAAAAGAAAAAGAACGCGAAGAAGCCGAAGCGCGCCGCAAGGCCGATGAAGCTGAGCGCAAGCAGGCGGTAGCCGAAGCCAAGAAAAAGGCTTCTGAAGACTCCAAGCCAGCGCGCGGCGAGCGCGGCGGCAAGGGCCAGGATCGCGGCGCGCAGCCGAACCAGGCAGATCTGGAAGCTGCGGCCAGCTCTTCTGGCGGACGTCGCAAAGGCGGGCGCAATGATCGCGATGATCGTAACCGCCGGGATCAAGGTGGCGGACGCGGGGGACGTGGCAACGATTCCAAACGTCGTCGTGGCAAGCTGACCATCGCCTCGGCACTGGGTGATGATGGCGATCGTCAGCGGTCTCTTGCATCGGTGAAACGCGCGCGCGAACGCGAACGTGAACGCCGCATGGGCGGAGAACAAGCGGAAAAGGCGTCGGTCGAAGTTACGTTGCCCGAGACGATTACGCTTCAAGACCTCGCGGGTCGTATGAAAGAGCGCGTCGGCGATGTTGTGAAATTCATGATGCAACAGGGCGAGATGATGCGCGCCAATGACATCATTGACGCGGATACGGCAGAATTGATCGCGGCCGAATTCGGGCACACGGTGAAACGTGTTTCCGAAGCCGATGTCGAGATCGGTCTTGAAGGTGTCGAGGATGATCCCAAGGATCTTGAGGGTCGTCCCCCGATTGTCACGATTATGGGCCATGTTGATCATGGCAAGACGTCACTGCTCGACGCCTTGCGTTCAACCGATGTTGTCGCTGGCGAGGCTGGCGGTATTACCCAACATATTGGCGCCTATCAGGTTCAGTTGAAATCTGGTGACAAGATCAGCTTCCTGGACACGCCTGGCCATGCGGCTTTCTCGGCGATGCGCGCCCGTGGCGCAAACGTCACCGACATTGTGATTCTTGTGGTTGCGGCGAACGATTCAGTTATGCCGCAAACCATTGAAGCGATCAGCCACGCCAAAGCGGCAGAAGTGCCGATCATTGTCGCGGTGAATAAAGTCGACTTGCAGGATGCCGATCCAAACCGCGTCCTGACCGATCTGCTACAGCACGACATTCAAGTCGAAGCGATGGGCGGCGAGGTTCAGTCGATTGCGGTCTCTGCGCTTGAGAAGCAAGGGCTTGATGAGCTGACGGAAGCAATCACGCTGCAGGCGGAATTGCTCGAACTCAAAGCCAATCCAAAACGGATCGCCGACGGAATTGTCGTGGAGTCGCAGCTCGACAAAGGTCGCGGCCCGGTCGCTACAGTTCTGGTCAAACGCGGTTCGCTGAAGCGCGGCGACATTGTTGTTGCCGGCGCCCAGTGGGGCAAAGTTCGCGCCCTCGTCAATGAACGCGGCCAGCAGATGAAGGAGGCGCTGCCCTCCATGCCCGCCGAAGTCCTGGGTCTGTACGGCACGCCGGAACCCGGCGATGCGTTTAACGTGGTTGAAAGCGAGGCCCGGGCCCGCGAGATCACCGAATATCGCCAGCGCATGAAGCGTCAGAAGCAAGGGGTTGCGACGCAGCGTGCCTCGCTTGAGCAATTCATGACCAGCCTAAAGGACGGCTCTGCCGATACCAAGGACTTGCCGATCGTTCTGAAGGGCGATGTTCAGGGTTCGGTCGAAGCGATCTCCCAGTCGCTGGAAAAACTGTCGACTGAAGAAGTCCGCGCGAATGTCGTCTATGGCGCCGCCGGCGGTATTTCCGAAAGTGACATTCTGTTGGCACAGTCGTCCGGTGCGCCGGTCTTCGCCTTTAACGTCCGGGCCAATAAGCAAGCCCGCGATCTGGCGGAGAAAGAAGGCGTCGAGATTCGCTATTATTCGATCATTTATGAATTGATCGATGATGTGAAATCCTCGCTTTCGGGCATGCTGGAGCCAGAGAAGAAAGAAACCTTCATCGGCTATGCCGATATTCTGGAAGTCTTCAACATCACCAAAGTCGGCAAAGTGGCGGGCTGTAAGGTGACCGAAGGCGTCGTGAAACGCGGCTGCGGCGTCCGTCTGCTGCGCGATGACGTCGTCATCCATGAAGGCATGCTGAAAACACTGAAGCGGTTCAAGGATGAAGTGCCGGAAGTCACCAATGGCATGGAATGCGGCATGGCCTTCGAGAAATATGAAGACATCCGTGAAGGCGACCGGATTGAGTGCTTCGAGATCGAAATGATCGCCCGTTCACTCGACTAATCCATCCGAAAATTCATTTCAGGGCCGCACAGAAATGTGCGGTCCTTTTCATTTTTATCGATTGGGTTTTCGATTTTCAAAACAGTTTGTGCGTAAACCCGTTTCGATGAGTGAATCCGCAGTGATTTCCGGGGCGCTGAAAAAGCGCGACGCCAGGCGTCTGACCAATGCCATTCGTGGCAGTACGGTTGGCCCGACAACGCTATATTATGCCGGGGTAACAGCGCCCGTGATTGGCGCCGGCATGGCGCTCATGGTCAATTCGGCTCTGGAGCGGATTGATTTCTCGACTTACTGGACAGTGATGTTATCGGCGCTGCTGGCTGCTGTAGCTGGCATTGTCTGGTATCTGATCTTCATGCGATGGGCGTATCGCCATCAGCACGGGCGCGGCGCCGAAATGGAGCAAGTGACGGAAGTAGAACTGACAGATGCCCACTTACAAATCCGTCGCGGCCTGGTGACCACGCATATTGAGTGGGATGCGATCGACGAGATCAAGAGCACGCGCAGTTATACCATTGTCCACTTCGATGGCGCCGATCCGCTGATGGTCCCACATGACTGGTTTGGCGAAAAAACTGCGTGCGAGATCTTTATACGACGGCTCGGGCAGG
>ERZ1740070.2200-NODE-2200-length-11390-cov-10.154036_pt1 | contig 11390 bp, 8 predicted proteins | sample MGYA00581734_ERZ1740070 | MGnify/ENA primary metagenome ERZ1740070 (study PRJEB43018, sample SAMN04849744) | marine metagenome | isolation source: floating plastic debris | place: Pacific Ocean | collected 2008-09-01 | study: EMG produced TPA metagenomics... | reverse complement strand
GTTTATTGAAGATGAAGAGCTGCGAACGCTCTATCGAAACACCAGCAAGGATCATCTGGATACCTTGGAAATGGGGTTTCTCCACTTAGAGAAACATCCCGATGACCCGGCTAAACTCAAGGAACTCTTGCGGGCAACCCACTCCCTCAAAGGTGATTCTCGGATGCTGGGGGTCCATGACGCAGAGACCCTGATCCACCAGTTAGAAAATCTATTAAGCAATGTAGAGAGCGGCGAGCGCACGCTCACCCCCAGGTTTTGTGACTGTCTGTATCAGGGGCTAGATGCGGTCCGTAAAATAGCTCACGAGGCCGTTACGGGTGAGCCCTCAAATATCAGCGTATTTCATGTTTTAGCCCAGCTCATGAATGCTGGAGATGCCCCTAGCCCGCGCATCGAACCGCCGAACCTGACCGAGGCTGCAGCAGCTGTCGATGCCAGCGTCAGCCCTACAGTCCTGACGCTGGCTCCTACAAACGGGGCGACCGCTGTCACCGATGTGGAGGCACTAGAAAAACTAGAGGAACTGTCCTGTGAGGTTCTCACTCCAGAGGCAGAAGTTCTAGAAATAGAGATACCCCAGCAAGCAGAAGCAACAGAGACACCGCAACAAGCAGACACTGGCCCAGATGAGCCCTATCAAATCGACACCGTTCGGGTTGAGGCTCCCAAACTCGACACCCTAGTCACCCAGGCGGGCGAGTTAGCGGTAACCAAACGGCGTATTACTCGCCGGATAGATGACCTTGATAAAGTTCTTTTCTTCTGGGAAGACTGGGTCCGAGACAGTGCTGCCAACCGCATGACGGTGGATGAGCTGGCTCCGCAACTGGAGACTGATGTGCTAGCCCCTCTACAAGCATCTCAGCAAATCACCGAAGATCGGTTGAGCCATTTGGGCGATCTGTTAAAACAGCTGCGTACCCATGCCAGTGAAGATTCTGCCCAGTTGGAAACCCTCTCCAATGACTTAGCATCGGGTATCCTCAAACTGAGGCAGCTGCCGCTATCTAGCCTATTTAGTCTGTTTCCCCGCATGGTAAGGGACTTGGCAAAGCAGCAAGGTAAAACTATCAATCTAGTGATTGAGGGTGGCGATACCCAGGCAGACAAACGGATTCTAGAAGAGATGAAGGCTCCCCTGAATCATCTCATCCGCAATGCCATTGATCACGGTATTGAAGCCCCCAGTGAGCGTATTGCCATGGGTAAATCTCCCACGGCAACAATTTGGTTAAAGGCCTATCAGCAGGGTAGCCGCATTGGCATTGATGTAATCGACGACGGTCGTGGTCTTAGCCTAGAGAAGATTAAACGGACCGCCGTGCGTCGCGGTCTTTATACCGAGACAGACCTGGCCAAAATGCGCCCGGAGCAAATCCAGAACCTGATCTTTGCACCGGGGTTTTCCACCCGCACAAGCGTGACTGAGATCTCTGGTAGGGGTGTGGGGCTAGATGTTGTACGAGTTAATGTCGAACGTCTAAAGGGTTCTCTTCAGGTATACTCTGAACTGGCCCAGGGATGTACCTTTCGATTTACGCTTAATACCAGTCTAGCGACCGCTTCGGCCCTTATTGTTTCCGTCAATCACACCCCCTATGCCATACCCGCTGAGTTTGTCGATGTGCTCATGCGTGTCGAGCGCCAGGATATCTTTACCCTAGAGGGGAGCTCTACAATCACGTTTCAATCACAACCCCTATCGGTTGCCTGGCTGAGTGAGCTATTAAATCTGCCGGTGTCGGTTGCAACCCAACCCCAGGTCAATCACCATCAGCCGACGATCCCCTGTGTTGTGCTTAAAGTTGGCTCAGAGCGGCTGGGGCTATTTGTTGACAGTTTTATCGATCAGCAAGACATTGTGCTAAAGCCCCATAGCAAGCTGTTGAGGCGCGTCCATAATATTGTGGGTGCTACTATCCTGGGGGGCGGGGAGGTCTGTATGGTTCTGAGCCCCCAGGATCTAATCGGCTCATTGCAAGGCAAAAAGGCCGGTACTTTAGCCACCGCTTGGCAAACTGCCACTCTCCCACCCAAGGTGTTATTAGTAGAAGACTCTATCCCCATTCGTACCCAGGTGCGACGTATTTTAGAGGGCGCTGGCTACCAGGTGACGACCGCCGAAGACGGCCTAGATGGTTTAAGCAAGCTTCAGGAGGAAGCCCCGTTCGATGCGGTGGTATCTGATGTGGAAATGCCTAACCTTAACGGTTTGGAGCTCACTACCCGTATCCGACAGGAGTCACAATATCAGGATTTGCCAATTATCTTGGTTACCACCCTATCCCACGATGACGATAAGCGCCGGGGTGCTGATGCGGGCGCTGATGCCTACATCACCAAAGGTGATTTCGATCAAAGTTTACTTATCAATACCCTTAGGAGATTAATTTGACCATGGCTAACCCGATTAAAGTTGTTCTAGTTGAAGATTCTGCCATTGCCCTGCAAATTTTACAGCGGCTGATCGATTCATCCCCGGAGGTAGATGTTGTTGGTACCGCCCAAGATGGAGCTGAGGGATTAAAGGTCATTGCTAAAACCATGCCGGATGTTATTTGTACAGATCTGCAAATGCCTAGGATGGATGGCCTAGAGTTTACCGAAAAAGTCATGTCTGAGTTTCCCTGTCCTATTTTGGTGGTGAGTAACACGGTGCACCCTGCCGATGTAGATAATATCTTTAATCTGATGCAGGCTGGGGCGTTGGACTTTTTTCCAAAACCGACATCGGGTACGGCTATGGATTATGAAAAACTCAAAAATTCATTAATTACTAAAATTAGAGTCCTGGCCAGTAAAAAAGTATAGTCTTGCAGCAAGGCCCACGTTTTTACTCCCTTGTTTCCAGACATTTACTTTTATCTTCCAATCCAATTTTGGCCTGCCCAGCTACCAGCCACCAGTGCTGAGAACTGGGCAGGCTTTGGCTTGGGAATTTATGCTTGGACCGTACAAACTTATCTAAAACTGCGGGAGTCGGGTGTTGTCTGTCAGCTGACCGACCAACTGCCGGAGCGGGGTATTGTCCTATTCCATGCCAATGCTACGCGGGGAGGAACCGTCTGTCCTGGCCCCAACCGCCTATTAATTTGCTTAAAGGCAGAATCGCCGCTGTGTTCCCAGGCCCAGCTCCATGTGGTTCAAAACCCCTGCGAGGCATCTCGAGGGCGCTACTTTATTCCCCACTGGCCCCAGCCTGGGCTGCGATCGCGCCAGCCCCAGGACCGATTTAAAACCGTTGCATTTCTGGGGCATCGTAACAGTCTGGCCCCTGCCCTACTGGAGCCCGCATGGGAAACTCAGCTGCAGCAGCGAGGCCTGCAGTGGCTACCGGTGATCAATACCAACGACTGGAACGAGTATCAATCCGTTGATACCCGCTGGAATGACTATCGGCCCATTGATGCTATTGTCGCGATTCGGCAGTTTCACCTGCGACGGCCCGGCTACCGCAGTAAACCCGCGACAAAACTATACAACGCCTGGCTAGCTGGCGTACCGGCCATACTGGGGCGAGAACTTGCCTACCGTGCCGAAGGAACTACCGAGGTAAACTATTTAGAAGCCAATTCTATGGCGGAGCTGCTCTCTTGTCTAGATAGGCTGCAACAGAATGTGACCGTCCGGCGGACCCTGGTCAACAACGGTAAACGGCGAGCGGTACACTACACGTCAGCAGCTATTGTGAACAGGTGGCAACAGTTTTTAGACCATGTCGCGATTCCTAGCTATTGGACCTGGTGTCGTCGCTATTCCTGGCAGCGCCAGCTGCAACGGTGCCAGGCTAAGATAGCGAACTATTGCGATCGCACCAGCCGTCGGCTGCGGCCTTAGTTGTCCATACGACACCTATCCACCATATCCAATTTCGTTGAGAATTTTTTCAACCTTAGCATGGTGCTCATGTTCCCAATCATCCAGAGACTTGGCGGCATCTCGCTCTGCCCGTCGTTTGGCAATATCCCAGATGGTCTCTTGTCTCGCTGCCGGAATGACCGCAATTCCTTCTTGATCGGCGACAACAATGTCCCCGGCCTCTACCTGAACGCCCCCACAAATGATGGTACTTTGTAACGTGCCCGGCCCTTGTTTTTGGCCAGGAATCGGCATCACTCCCCGAGCAAACACCGGAAACCGGTGCTCGCGGACCTCCGCCACATCTCGAATTACACCATCCACAACAAAACCGGCAATGCCTCTTTTTTGAGCAACAGCGCAGATATTCCCCCCTGACATGGCGTAGTCTACATCCCCAGCCTTGACCACAATCACCGCACCCGGAGCCGCCCGATAGATAGCCGCGTGTAGCATCAGGTTGTCCCCTGGTGCACAGCTCACCGTATAGGCCGGCCCTGCAATCCGAGGTATGCCAGGCCACATTTCCCGGATGCCCATATCCATAAACTGTTCACGCCCAAGTAGAGCGTCGGCATAGACCGTAGGAGATAGCTCACCAAATTTTACATACTCGTCCATAGAGAGAGTCCGCTTTTATCACCGTTGGATTAAGCTGCCATAGCTGTGGGAACCGCCGCCGCACCCATCAGACATTTGCCAATCTAAACGCTGCTCCCAGCCCAGCCCCCATTTCCTCAGGGGTGATTTTACCGTCATGATCGCTGTCGAGGGCGTCAAATACGGCATCGGCCCCCATCCATTCCTCGCGGGTGATAAAGCCGTCGCCGTCAAGATCGTAGGCACGAAAGACATCTTCAGCCGCATGGCTCACGATGTCCTGTCCATCCAGTTGGGCAAGTCGGTCAGCCAGCAGAGCTTCCAACGATTCAAGGGCTTTGGTAAATCCCTGGATGCCTTCAGCTAGCTTTTCTGATGCCATGCGGTCTGCGGCATGCATCTTATCAAAGGTGGCTTGATCAACTGAGATTTTTTCAATTTCCAGATCTGTTGCTGTTTCCGGGGACAGTTTGCGGGGAAGATTGGCCGTTACCTCATCTAGCTGGGTCAGCAGCTTAGGCGAAATTGTGAGCAGATCGCAGCCTGCTAGCTCTTTCAGTTCATCAGTATTGCGAAAGCTGGCCCCCATTACTTCGGTGCTGTAGCCAAACTTCTTATAGTAATTAAAAATTTCAGTTACGGACAAAACACCCGGATCTTCCGCCGGTGGATAGGAATCTCTGCCCGTATCTTTTTTATACCAGTCAAGAATTCGTCCGACAAATGGAGAAATTAGGGTAATCCCAGCCTCGGCACAGGCAATGGCCTGGTGCAGACCAAACAACAGCGTCAGGTTACAGTGAATACCCTCTTTTTCTAAAATTTCGGCAGCTTTGATCCCCTCCCAGGTGGCAGCAATCTTGATCAAAATTCTCTCGCGGGAAATACCAACCGTCTCATACTGGGAGATCAGATCGCGGGCGGTGGCCAGGGTTCCTTCAGTGTCATAGGACAGGCGAGCGTCGACTTCGGTGGAGACACGACCGGGAATAATATCTAGGATCTTGCGACCAAAGGCGACAGCCAAACGCTTAAAGGCCAGATTGACAATGGCTTGAGTACTCGCATCCGGACCCAAATCGGCTTTGGCAGTTTGGAGGGTTTCGTCAACAATCCCCTGATATTGGGGCATCTGTGCCGCCGCCGTGATTAAGGATGGATTAGTTGTGGCGTCCTGCGGTTTAACTTGTTCAATTGCCTTGATATCACCGGTATCGGCAACCACTACGGTCATTTCACGCAATTGATCCAGGAGAGTTTGTGTCATGGTGTACTCTATTCCATCTGCTGACCACCTTTGCATTGTAGCCATCGAAGGCCCGGTCGTTTGTAATCTAAAGACTAAGTATGGCTTTGCCCCCCTGACCTGGGGGCCAGGAGGGGCTCGCTCAGGTCTGTCCTAGCTGGGTTTACGGAATTCCGTCACCATCAGAGGACTGTGCAAAAGCGTACTTACAATGGAAGCAGCGCTGTTCAACATGTGAAAGTATTCGATTTTCTGATTGATGTCCTGTAGTTCTGACTTAATCTCAGATAGGTCGGCTTCATCCGCCAGCTGGTCGAGCTTATCCAGTAAATGACCGTGGGCAATTTTATAATAGGACTGCATATCCCGAGAAAACGTGTGCATTTTACTAGCAACTTCAATTGGAGAATGCTCTCCTAGGCCTAGGGTAGGCTTCTCGATTTCCATAGATTTTTCGTGAAGTGGCGATATGTATTTACGGTATAGCTGATGCTATGTTTAGCATGCTGCATCAACCGTGACTATTGGGCTAAACAGCTATAGATTTAACAGGATGTTACCCATAGAGTTGGGGTGAGATTAGCAGGGTCTACACAGTCCGGTCGCCCACCCCCCAAGCGATACTTCAATCAATACTGACGGCCAATGGTGTGAATTTTAAGAAAATTTGTAGAGTGGGGGACATGCATCGGTAGGCCCCCTAGCAGCAGCACTTTATCACCAGGTGCTGCAAACCTTTTTTCCATCAGGCAAGTCTCCATCTGCTCTAGGATCGATTCGATGGGGCCGTCCAAATCTTTGAGTAAAACCGGTCGCACTCCCCACACCAGGTTTAGCCGATGGTAGACCTCAATATTTGCGGTCAATGCCACAACCGGAACGCTAGGACGCTCGGCAGCCGCCAGTTTGGCCGAGCGTCCTGTCTCGGTAAGACTGACAATACATTGCAGATCCAGGACTTGGTCAATGGCATTGAGCGCTTCACTGATGGCGTGGGGATCGTCAATTTCGGGGGGCGGATAGTCTACAAACTCGGTTTCTGGCTCGATGTCGGTGGCAATGCGGGCAAGCATTTTGACCGCTTCCACCGGATACGCCCCCACCGCTGATTCCCCTGACAGCATCACAGCGTCGGTGCCATCGATAATTGCGTTAGCAACATCACTTACCTCGGCCCGGGTGGGGCGTGGATTGTGAATCATGCTATCCAGCATTTGAGTCGCCGTGATTACAGGAATCCCTTTCTGATTGCAGAGACGGATAATCTTTTTCTGGATTAGGGGCACTTTTTCAGGGCTCATCTCCACGCCTAGATCGCCCCGTGCCACCATAATCGCATCGCACTCATCGACAATCGTTTCTAAATTGGCGATTGCCTGGGGTTTTTCTAGCTTGGCGAGCACCGGGATATTGCTTCCTTTTTGAGCCAGTCGAGCCTTGAGTTCCTGTACATCCTCAGCCTGACGTACAAAGCTTAGTGAAATAATATCAACGTCTTGGTCCACGCCGAAGTCGAGATCCCGAATGTCTTTTTCGGTCATTGACGGTAGTCGCAGATTTAATGTCGGGAAGTTGACTCCCTTATGACTTTTGAGCAACCCCCCGGTTACCACGGTGCAGCGAACGGCATGGCCCTCCACCGTCTCGACTTTTAGCTCCAGCAGACCATCATCTAGCAGTACCAGATCCCCTTTTTTGGCCTCCTCTGCGACATGGGGATAATCAATACCAATAGTCTTTGCCTGCTGGGTGTACTCTTCTAGGGGAACCAGGATAATATCATCGCCCTGGTGTAGGGTTATCCCCGCATCGGGCAGCTCTCCCACGCGGATTTTAGGCCCCTGTAGGTCCTGCAGCAACGTTAGCGGTAGCTCTAGCTCATCGGCAATGGAGCGCAGCTTTTTGATGAGGGCGGCATGATCCTCGTAGCTGCCATGGGAGAAATTTAACCTGGCCACATTCATCCCAGCTAACATCAGCTGTTTAATCACCTTGGGTGAGCTGCTGGCGGGGCCAATAGTAGCAACAATTTTGGTGCGATGGATCAACGGTTTCATGGATATGCTCCCTTGAGTACAGTCCGACTAAAACAAACGGGTATAAAAACAGTCCTCACTGTTTTTATTGATCCAATATCTGGTGTTTAGTCGCTTTGCCGCTTGGCCAAAGTGCTAAACAATTGACACAATAGTTGTTAATTCCAATGTGACTCCCTCCGCTAGAGAGATTGCCCAGATACATAGTAGTCGATATCAGTGAGTTATCACGGCTGTAATCCGCACGGTTTTCTTTGAAAAAATGTGAGAGAGAATACATTTTTGGCGGTAGAGGACCAGCCAACCGATCGCTGCTTTGAAACTCTCACCATGGGGCTACGATCAGTCGCATTACTCCGTGGGCGTTGGCCTATGCCCTGGAGCACTGATGCTGGGTTCCGACGATTTGATATGCCCTGCTTTGGGATCAGGCATGGGGCAGCGGCTGCGATCGCAGCTGGCTTTCAATATTCTTGATCAATTAAGATTGAACTGCGGGGTCATCACAAAATGTCAGTGTGCAAGGGGGGATTGCCACCGTGCCTGAGTCAGGGTCTCCTGAACCAGAGCCAGCTCGTTAGGGATAGAGATTTTATAAGATCCAAACGTTAATGCTGGAGAGACGTTGCAGGCAATATCTGTACATCCAATAGTGGAGCCTAATTAATTTTGTTTCCTTAGTTTCTCCAAAGCCTGACGGCGATCTGTGGTGTGACCCTAGGGTCACACCATTAGCCATGCCATTTCCTCCCCGGCCCGTAAAGGTACGAGCCCGCCTTCACTAAAGGGGAGTTCATTTGGAATGCGCCAAGTTGTTTTGGTCAAGGTAATTTGCTCGGTATTGCGTGGGAGCTGATAAAAGTCCGGTCCGTGAAAGCTGGCGAACGCTTCTAGTTTATCGAGGGCATCAACGCTCTCAAACGCTTCTGCATATAGCTCCATGGCGTGCAACGCTGAATAACAACCTGCGCAGCCACAGGACGTTTCTTTGCTGTGGCGAGAATGGGGGGCGCTATCGGTGCCCAGGAAAAACTTAGGATTACCAGAGGTGGCCGCCTGCAAAATTGCTTGGCGATGCTGCTCCCGTTTCAAAATAGGTAAACAATAAAAGTGGGGGCGAATGCCTCCTTTGAATAGAATATTGCGGCTAAACAACAGATGTTGGGGGGTGATTGTTGCGGCAATGTTGTTATTGGCCAGGACAAACTCTACGGCGTCTGCGGTGGTAATGTGCTCAAGCACCATACGCAGTTTAGGAAATCGCTGTCTCAGGGGGAGCAGATATTGCTCGATAAACACCTTCTCTCGATCAAATACGTCAACATCGTGATTGGTGACTTCTCCATGTAGCAGTAGGGGCATATCTGTCTGTTGCATGGCGGCGAAGACGCGATCGCACCTCCGAAGATCCGTCACACCGGACTCTGAATTGGTCGTTGCCCCGGCCGGATAGTATTTGACTGCTTTGACAAACTGGGATGCGCTGGCCGCGATAATGTCTTCGGGGCTGGTATTGTCGGTGAGGTAGAGGGTCATCAGTGGCTCAAACTGTCCACCGGCCGGAATGGCTGCGCTGATGCGATCGCGATAGGCAGCCGCATCAGCGAGCGAGCGCACCGGAGGTTTCAAATTTGGCATAACGATGGCGCGGGCAAACTGACGCACCGTGTGTGGCAAGACCGCTTTTAGGGCTGCACCGTCGCGTAGATGCAGATGCCAGTCATCGGGGCGGGTGAGGGTAAGCTGTTGCATCTTTTAATCGTAATGACTGAGCCGTTTTTCAATTTCAGCTTTTACGGCATCTGCACTGGCGGGTAAATGAACCGCAGGATTAGCGTACTGACTGGTTATATCTTCTAGGCTTGATTCGTGGTATCCCACCTTAAAGTCTGTAAATTTCAACCCGTGGGCTGTGCTAATCACCACTGTTTTGTCGCTGGATTTGATCACACCGCGCTTGATTAGTTTTGTCAGCACGGCCAGGGCAACTCCGGTGTGCGGACAGGTAAACATACCGGTCAAATCCGCATGGGCAGCGGCGGCAGCCAGTTCATTTTCGGTTGCCTGTTCGACAACACCGTCCGTTTCCACGATGGCTTTGATGGCCTTTGCATAGCTGACGGGGTTACCAATCCGGATGGCATTGGCCAATGTCTGTTGGGCTGTGACGCTGATTTTTTCTTTAAATCCGTTTTTAAATGACTCATAAAAAGGATTGGCCTTGGCTGCTTGGGCCGCCACTAGCCTAGGCATTCGATTAATTAGCCCCAGGTCCATCATCAATTGGAAGCCTTTGTGTAGGGCACTGATGTTGCCAAGATTGCCGACTGGAATCACGATCCAGTCGGGTACTTCCCAGTCAAACTGACGCAGGATTTCAATACCGACCGTCTTTTGACCTTCGATGCGTAGACTATTCATCGAATTAGCCAGGTAGATCGAATTGTCTTGGGTGATGTCTTTGACAATTTCCATACAGCCATCGAAGTCGGTATCGAGGGCGAGCACGTGGGCACCGTTGGCAACAGGTTGGATCAGCTGTGCCGTGCTGACCTTACCCGCTGGCAAAAAGATTACAGCTGGAATACCAGCATAGGCAGCATAGGCCGCCAGGGCAGCGCTGGTGTCACCGGTACTAGCACAGGCAACGGCTTTTACCGAACTGCCCTGGGCCATCATTTGTTTGACCACACTTACCAATACGGTCATGCCAAGGTCCTTAAAGCTGCCCGTGTGGCTATTGCCGCAGAGCTTGATCCACAGGTCGGGGACACCAAGCTGATGCCCCAGTCGTTCCGCCCAAAACAGGTTGGTGTTGCCTTCGAACATGCTGACTACATTTTCGTCAGCCAGCGAAGGAATGACCCACTCCCGCATGCCCCACACACCGCTACCATAGGGCCATGTCGTGGTGCCGACCCGCGAATCAAACAGCTGTTTCCACTGAGCCGCATTGCGTTTTTTTAGTGGTTCACGCTCGTGGTGTACTTCTAGCAGGCTGCCGCAGGATGGGCAGGTGTAGATCACGTCAAAGATCGAGTGCTTAGCCTCACAGCCTTTGATGCAGCGAAAATATACAGTCTGCTTATCTGTATTCAATTTAGGCTCAACAGCTGACAACATGACTGATTTTGGATGGTGGGTAATACGTTGACATTATAAATGGATCTGGATACGGTTAACTCCGTCAGTCTGATAGGACAAACGCTATGACTCGCTGGAGTTCAGGCTTCTGCTCACTCTATTAGTTCTCTCTGTGGGAAAATACTGTTTTATAAACGGGGTTGACAGAGGGCTAAAATAGCCTCTGTGTCATGGTTTCGGATGGTATTCGAGTGCTAATACATGGCGCACCAATGTTAAAGCGCTGTACAGCTTTATCCCATGGTGTGGCCCCTCTGTAGATAAGCAAGAGCTAGAACAGGCATCGAAAAACGTTTTCATAAGGCAACTTCTCGATCAGGGTTGCAGCTGGATTATCAGTCCTATGTACAACCATTATTGTTGAGGGTAATCGGTCCCAGATAGCCCCAAGCGTAGGCAGGTTAAGGTCAATTCAAGACTTACTCTGTTCTCCGATGCACATGAACAACAGAAGACTGGTCGGTGGGCATCAGAAAAATTTCGCTGATATTAACGTGGGCTGG
>ERZ1740070.2198-NODE-2198-length-11397-cov-9.552989_pt1 | contig 11397 bp, 12 predicted proteins | sample MGYA00581734_ERZ1740070 | MGnify/ENA primary metagenome ERZ1740070 (study PRJEB43018, sample SAMN04849744) | marine metagenome | isolation source: floating plastic debris | place: Pacific Ocean | collected 2008-09-01 | study: EMG produced TPA metagenomics... | reverse complement strand
ATAACTAGATAAGATATTGCTGTTGTCACCACTTTTTCCAGATGATCTTCTTGGGTATTTTTTTAAGCTTCCGGGCTGTTGTCGGTATGCCCTGCCCAAACCTATTTATATCTTAGGTTATGATTTTTTTAATCTGCCTATCTTGGTTTATGGAGTTCATGCATCATCATTCACCTTTTTATCCGTACCTACCGACACATACATTGTACATGTAAGAGACTCGTGGTAATAAGGCATGTTAAGAACATTCCCACAATGCAATTTTCCAGCAATACTCAGTCAAAATCATACATACTTTCACTGACTGAGTGTGTCTGGAATTTATAAAATAATGTATTGTGAGATACTCATTAACATGCCCTATTGGATGGCTCATCGTAATATGAATTTGAAATCTCTCCCTTTGTCCCTTATCCTCTCTGTTTTTCTGAATACGTCGTGCCATCTGATTTTATTCTATCACATTTCCCTGTGAATATGCCAATCTACTGAAATAAGGAATAAAACATTTACCTAGTAATTTCTTAGTTTGGCATCAACTTAATTTAAATGTATTTGAAGAGGCCCCTCCTAACCCATCTACATCACAGCCAGCCACCGAATTGTACCATGTGGCTTTTTAACCATTGCTAACAGCAAAGTGCTGTTCCTCCTAAAACTTCTTGCTCAAATGCAGGTTTAAAAATTTAGAGCACATCTTACATTGGCCATCACAGTTTATTGTCCAGTGCAGTGGTTGTTGTTCTGAAAGTTTTGATGGCAGCCAAGGTGCAAATGTAAGAGGGCAGTATCACAAAAGTCCCAATCAAAACAAAAGTCATAGTAGCAGAATTTGGAAATTCTGTCCCAGAGAAGATTGTAAAATTTTGGGAGTTGCTCTCTTTTGTGTCTATGATGTCATAAGAATGTTGGTGCTCGATGCAAAAAATTCCTCACTTATTGAGATGGTTTAGTAACAATGATGCTCACCATTGCTATGATAGTAAAACTTACGATTGATATTTCTTCTTGATTATTACTCTCTAAACCTTGTTAACGTGTATGAATACGTACGCCTTCTGATTTGGTAACGGATTGAATGAATCTAAGGACTTCGGTAGGTAAAATTCAAGCTCATTCAGTCCAGGCGTTCTATGTTATTCCAATATCTTTCTTGAAAGCTGTTGAGGCTTTGAAATCGAAGATCACCATTCTCAATAAATGTAATCAGGTCGCGTGTAAGGTATTATCATAAATGCTCTCTTCAACTGTAAAATTACATAATTCACTTATACAGGGAGCTAACCCCAATGCTTGCACTATTGAGTCTGTTGCAAGGAACTTCCTGGTAGTGTAGTGTACTGAACATACATGGCCACTAGCTCTGTTTCTCCTACTAGGTTCAATTGCCTCCTGGAAACCCCGGCTACTAAACTACCCATATTTAAACCAACTGGAATTATTTTTCAAAAAGGAGAAAATGATTGGCTGGTGATTGATTGCATTCATGAGTTCCTTGTAGGAACTGCAGTAGTGCAAAAAGTTCTTGACTTCCTTGTGTAGTGTGTAAGCTCCTATTTTGCTTTCGATGTCCATATTTGGATTTGCTTTGAATATTGGGGTTCAAACATGTTCAGACTTACAGCACTTAGTGATAAGGGTTTGTGAGGTCGTCAGGAGTCATGCCCTCTTTGTATCAAAACATACAATTCCGACAATAGATGGCTCAATTCTCAGGTGCAGGTGAAAGCCAGCAAGAATTTTTAATGCATTGTGCAATCCTCCGAACCTCACTGCGCAACATGGTCCTCTCATAGCTTTAGGCAAGTTAGTGTTCTCTGTCACAGGTTTTGCCTTTCAGTTTTGCATGCCTTACTCCTATCAACAAGTAACTGCTTAACAGATGACACCAAATTTCTCGCAAGAACACTTTTTTGTATCACGCTTTGGGGTAGCTGGGATTGTTTCTTCATAATTTAGACCACAATTATTTTGGCATAGAATGATTTATTGTAGATACTGGCAGAAAATAACAGAGAGTTTGCAGGCTCAGCGAATGTACTATTATTGGCACCATGTTTTTAGCCATAGATTTTTGCATGCTGTAAGCGACCATCAACGTTACGATCGAATCGATTGTTATATTGTTACGACCCAAAGACTGACATTGGCTTTGGCACAATGAGAATTCTACAATGACTAACTAGCAAATAGCCTCCCTTAACAACACCGTATCTAGAAGCAAAGTCTTGCATGGACATCATCTGCTAAAATAGTTTGACAAAATAGTCTACCACATAATACATGCCTAGAGGAACTTCAATTTTCTGCACAGTGTAACAGGAGTCGTATCAGCCCTCTGGTACGTAGTGAATTCAGTTGTGTTGTCAGTCTCTTTTTCTCCCATGAAAAAAAAAGAATTTTGTCTCCTGATGTATTACTCATGAATATGATTTCATTGTGCCTTGTTTTCTTTTTTTTTGAAGGTCCGAGGTGATAAGGAACTCCTTGGCAAGAAAAATGTTGCATACCATAATTCTTGTCATTTCTGTTAGCTTGTCAATCCTGCCATATGATCATCCGTCCACCTCTGCAACCAGCACAACAACCGTTCCTACTACTCCACTAACTACACCGCCTCCGACCACAACCACTGTACCCACAACCACTGTACCAACAACTACAGAATCCACAACTACCCCACCAACAACCCCACCAACAACCACCACGCCCACAACGACTACCCCATCAACAACCACCACTCCCACAACGATTACCCCAACTACCACACCAGTACCAGCAACACCGGTTCCAACAACCGCAGTAAATTACAGTAATTCAAATCAGACTACAACTGGCATATGGAATTATACTGGTATCTGGAATTGGACTATTACCGAGTCAGTCAATGATACGGATTTAAATCTTACTACTGCTTTGTGGACTTTCCCACCTTCAAGAGCTACAACAACCACAACAAGGTCCACACCAGTGACCATGCTCACAATGCCACCAACTGTAATGCCAAGTAGGTTTCCAAAGTTATGATTGTTGCATAACAACAGTTCTTATACTAACCTTGATTATTACCATCTTGTATGTCATCACTGAGAATTTTTGTGTAAAGTTTTCCTAACAGATGTTAAGAACTCACACCTAATGAGTCCATTGTTGGAACTGTTTTATGTAGCTGGTTAGTGATTCTATATTTGCCGAAAATCTGACTGGTGTTAGTGTGTTCCAAAACTCAGCATTTTACCTGCATTGAAGCAAGCCAAGGGGGGGGGTTCTTTCAAATAAGAAAATGGTCAAATTCGTTTTTCACCGCACACTTTCACACAAAAAACTCTCATGATGGTGCTGTATGCAATTTTGGCAAACGATTTGAGAGCAAAATGGTGTAGTTGAAACACCAACTTTGGGATCGCGAAAAAAGGTTAGAAAATCTTTGCAACTTGCTAATTGAAACACCTCCCTAGTTAGAGTTAGAGTAAGGAGTAAAAACTCCTGGGCATTAGTTAGACCCTCCAACATAATACATCAATTGAATGCATGTATAGGAGGTCTAGCAGACTACAATAATGACAAATTCACACAGCATAAATAGAATGACTTCACGTTCAGCCAGGGTTTCCGGGCCTACTCATAAGTGTTTGGATGCAAGTTGATTTGGTTGCCTGCACTGCCATTGTTCTGCTCAGACAATCCTTTAACGCACCACTCTCTAGCCGATCGAATTCCACAACCCTCCCAATTATCAACAAAAGCACACAATCATCATTAAACGTATACACAAACAACAGCTCATCAGCAGTGTTAACTCTCATCTGAGTGTGAGCACACAACTCCTCCATTAGCAGTACAGACAACTACAGCAACCTAGTCTCAAGAACTTGCAAGTAGGCCAGGAAACTTTGGCTAATCCGATGTGAGCTTAAAATGAATAGTATACTTTCTTTCAGCATGGATGAAGCTCAGCCCTCCGAACATCAAGGTGTCTACTGGTGAGGGATACAAGTACCATCTGCTGGTTGGTGATATGCAGACAGTGGAACCTGGAGCACAGCTCATGTATGAATATGAAGTGGATGGTATGAGAAGGCGGAGAAGTGCACCTCCAAACAGCTGGGCCAGCCTGGGAGGCATCTCCGCGAAATCCGTTCGGTAATCTTAATGCATTAACATTATGAAATACGATGTATAGTTATATATTTTTATACTCAAATTATCATGTTTAATGTTTATGGTTATATCAAAAACAAACTGATTCATGCTTTGGTGGTAAAAAAAGTAGACTGTCACACATTATGGCACTTCACAGGGATTTATTTATTTATGCCACCAAAAAATTCAGTGATTCAGTGATTTGTTTTGCTAATGTAGCCGCCCATCCTGGAATGTGGACTATTAAAAGCAGTAGTGTATGTTGAGACCAAACCAAAACAAAACGAGCGCTCCTCGGCCCATTGGCTAAGACAAAATGTAGGAGATGTTCCAATCTAGTGCAGCATAGTCTGCGCTCCCTTGTTTCCAGGCAGGGTTGGTGGCGTGGTTGGAAGAGAACCACAAACCCAGCTCTGCTAAGGGGACAGTAAGTGATATGTTGAGATCGAGGACATTGGTCGTTAGAGATTTAACGACAGGGTGATGTTAACCCTAACACGCAAGCTAAACCACCACCGTTGCACCCTGCAACCTCAAAAGATCTTTTGATTTCTGATAAAGGGTTGGAGGCTGGATAGCCAATTCATTCCCAAATCTTCTAATATTCGGAAGTGTATGTTAGCTAACAACATTCACGCAAGACAATTTTGAACTAGAATTTTCAGAAATACTTGGTCAACACTCATATCAGTAACAAGCCCTGTTATTGAAAGCCTGGTGAAGTGGCCAAGTATCTATGTATTGTGTATTTATGTCTACAAACCATTTTTTATTTAAAGTGTGAGGATGTAACATGTATTATTATGCCTTGTCATGTACTGTTATGTTTTTTTATGTTATATTATGTATTATTTTATTTACAGTGTGAGGGTGATGCAGTATGATCCTACGGGTAGTTCCACATCTCCATGGTCAGACTGGAGAACCAACCCAGATCATATCTGTAAGACATTAAACATTTACTTTTTTACCATTATTTAAAAAAGGCTGAATGCTGTAGAGGACAAGAATATTAATAGAATTAATTTTAGCCACCTTGCTCGGATTGGTCAAATTTGCAGTTGTAAATATCAGCGAGTTTTGACCCATAAAATTCACTTATAAAGAGGTTTGTGTAAGTTTTGTAAAGAGTGGAATATAAATTTACCAAGTTTGCCATCAGGGTACTATAAGGGCGTGTGGTATTTAGAAGTAGACCTAAGCATTACCTCAATCTGGCAGTAAACCACATGTACACAGTATATCCGATCTAGCAATCTACAAGATGACCCTGAGAATTCTAGTGAAAGCCAATGAAGTTATATTAAAAACTCGATAAAGTTATATCGCGTGTTTCATGGCTTCAAACCTTTACACATAAACTCAAGCGGCCATTTATAGCAGTATGAATGGTTAGTAACCGGATAATTTCCTTTCATTTAATTGATAGAATTTACTATTATTTGTTTATATTATTATATATGTATTACAGTACTTACTGGTGTATAATTTCAGCTTCTGTAAACGCATTGATAACGTTCGGAGACGTGAGTCAGATGAAGTGCTTGGAACTGAAGACTCACCCTGACACTTTCACAACATTTCAGTATTTAATAGTTCCGGTTATCGGTCAATATATTGGAAATGATGAAATGATCGGACAAGTTAAAGATATCACATTCGCATTGAATGAACTCAGGTATGTAGGTATATGTATAAATCAGCCATAGTAAATGCCTACTAGTATTTATGAAAGGCGGAGCTGCTGCGGTCAAGATTCCAGGGCCAAAACAGTTTGAACTCCATCCTCTTTTCCCGTACATCGAACTTGTCAAAATGGCAAAAAAAAAACAAAAAAAGCCTTCAGAGAAGTTTGAGTGATCTGGTGCGATGTTTGATGTAGAGCATAGGTCAAGTTTGATCCATTTTGCCTGCATTGGAGTTGTTCTCCCTGGACTTATCACGCCACAGACGCTTTGCCTGCGACATGACCAGTTTAGGGGGAGCAACTCCAGTTAAGACAAAATGGATCAATCTTGAACGACGTGGAGCTATGGTTGTGGTCCAAAAAAGATAGACTTAAGATCGCAATTGACTTCAAGCACGGATGGTTTACTTTTCATTACACAGTGGATAGTTTCCAAAAGGAACTGACTTTGAGTCTGTTAGCGGTTGTCTGATGGACCTAATTGATTGTTCAGAGAAATAATTGATGTGGATAGTATAAAATTTCATAATATCCTAAACAACATTTATTACCACTGAATTCAAAAATATGGAGTGGAATTAACTGGTTAGCTCTTGCCAAGCTGTTGGCTAACACTGTGCGCATGATGTGCTCTTTCTCACCTTCATTTGATTGACCAAATGAGTTTCAGTCCAGGCAGAGCTAAAAAATCTATTGAGCTTCCACTCCTGGGCATGACTTAAGAGTGACCACTCAGTTGACCTTGAAAAATACCACTGTACTGCTGAACATGACAAAAGTGGGATCGACACAACTGTTAGATCATACCTCGGGTCTATCCAGATAAGTCTGCATGTCATATTCCAATGATTAACAATCAAGCTTTTTCATTGGCTGGGATGTACTTATTCAAGTATAAACAACAATGTCAGTTCAGTGGTGTTTTTGAGAGCTTGGCCGTGATTGGTTGCTTATCCAAAGACCTATATCCGGTGATCTTATATATGAATAAAGAAAGAGGGTTAGCTGAGGACTTTTGTAAGCTGTGAGTCCAGGTACAGCTTACCCGTGTGGAATCTTTTTAAGCAGGAGGACCAATCATAATGCGGTAAATTGGGCATTGGTCAATGCCAATGCGCAACGAAAACGCTGCCAGAAAATGGCTGCCGTTACTGGGCAACAGCTGGATAGACATAACGTTACCATTTGCTGCCTGATAAAAATGTTCAGCCAGTCATCCTGAACTGAAGTACCTTTATTTCAAGTTTTTCAATTCAGTGTTTATTACAGTTAGTTCAGTGTTTCACGCTGCATGTTTACAGTTGTGGATCTCTGATCGTGAATGCGTCTGTCGGAGTAGTAGGTGATGTATCAGCAGACGATCTCTCTGGAGCTCTCTCCAGGAATCTGGAGACTCAGTCTATTGCTGATCTGAAAGTCACAGATGTTCAAACATCAAATACCAATCAACAATCTGCACGTAAGGAAATCTAAGATAATCTCTGTTTATGTTTTTATGAATGTCTTACACGATACTCTGGATGGTGCCAGGCTGTTTACCACTGGGTTGGAGGGCTCCTTATGTAGAGCTCGAGATTATTTTACTGATTTTACCATTCATTGAAAGAAGTTACATACGCAGAGTGCTGTTGTACTGTGATTCTTTGTTACAACAGCTTTCTATTGCAAGCGCGGAAGTTACCTGTTTTAGGCAACAAAAATAATAAAATTTGTCTCCTTTTTATAACATTACTGTTCTGCATAGTTTGTGAAAATGAATAACAAAAACTACCTCTCTATAGCTGTGTTTCGCCATTTAAAATTATCAGTATCTTGGAGTGAATTTCTTGTATTTCAGCATTTGTGGTCAGGCGGTTCTCAGTAGAGAGAGTAACCAAAGGGAAACTGATGTTTGATTGGTCACTTGTTGGTGCTGATGGAGCTTCCCAACAGGTAGGATGCTAGTTACCCTGCTTATTACCTCTATAAAGATAATACATCTCCTACCCCCTCCCCCTACGCTGTTTTACAGTCCACTTCCCTACCAAAAAGTGTGTGCGGTAAAACAACCTCTTCCTCCATTCAAAGTGAAAGACTCATCTAAAATTATTAGATACACAGTGCATGGTTTCAACCAACATTGGTACAATTAGATTTTGCTCCGATTTTCGTACCTATGCAGCAAATAATACGTAATACAATATTAGCGAGATTTACTGTGATCTTTCAACAATTCAAGGATATGATTGATCCTCAGGGAAACTGTGCCCTTTTCTTTTTTATTTTGGTCATTGGCTGAACTGACCTTACCGATAATTATTTGCAAAATTGAGACAAAGATATCAATTACATACTGTACTTACTTTGATATTGGTTATACCTTATGTTTACCAGGTCAAGGTGACATGCCAGAGAAATGTGGGAAATTCTGGACTCTCGGATGCCTGCCCGTGGGTGATGGACTCATTCCAAACATTGAGCACTGGTGAGGACAGTATGGAAGTGGAGTGTTATAATTCCACGATGTGTGACTCGGTTAACGGAGAGTACACCTTCATGCTTGATATCCAGGTCCCTGTTCAGGGTGGTGCCAACAGAATGCCAAGCTTCGACTCAACGCTGACTAAAGTGATGCGCATGAGTAAGTTTCACACATCCACTACTTCAATGATACGATAGTTTTACGGAATAGTTTTACGGAATAAATTTATCATCATTTCTTACAACTCAGAAATGTGCTTAAATTATTGCAAATGTCAAAACAATTTTGCTGGAAATTAGCTGTATTATGCAATTCCCTGTTTTTTAGAGCCTTGCTGGTTTCTGTTTTCCTTTAGATTCATCATAATATTCAAGCTTTGCTAAATGGATGTGGGAGCGATGTTGTAGTGATGTTGGCAATTAATTTGAAATGTACAGGAGGAATATCGTGAAAATTTTCGTATAATGCAATGTTCGTGCTATCTAGCAATGATATATTTACCATCCTGATCATATTACATAAGAATAAGCTAAGTTGAATGATTTTGTAGCGAGCTGTGGGCTGAACTCAGTATGTGATTATGACATGGATACTCATTTGTGTAGCTGTCAATGTAATGAGGGTTACAATTACGATGCTAATTCAGACACATGTGGAGGTATGATTTATATTGTAACCACTGTCACCTCTTTTGTGGTCTGTAGCCACTTGGGTGGTATGTACTGCAATGTGTGATTTTTTGCACTTTGTGTGGTCTATCACTGATGTGTGAACTCTAGTGCTGCTTCAATATCGATATCATTGACTTTATCGAAAATTGGCATTTTCCATATCGTAATATCGAGGCTAAATTCAAAAGTCAATACTATATCGATTGAAATACCAAATAATCGAAAACCTTTTAGCGAAAATTTTTCTCATTATTTGCTAAGTTTTACATGATAATTTTCCCCAAAATGGGTCCTAAACCTTATATCGAAAATATATTGATATTGAAAATCGAGTTCACGTAACTCGTTATATCGAAATAGCGATATCAAAAATATCTAACCTCCAAACCATATCGAACTTAGGAGTCTCAAATTCCATATCAAATCAGCGCTAATGATAAAGTTGAAGAATTTTACTGAGTCTGCCTAGGAGTACCAGTCAAAACTTACATTATGGACTTTGTGTGCCACATGTTCCAGCGTAAAGTGCCGAGAGTTTTGTATTTGTTATAATTCAGTCAGAAGTATGCTCAATAATGGATAGAAAAAAGATTTATAAACATTATTTTTTTTGTAATATGCATGCCATTATTTTATTTTATCCATTTACATTTACCTATGATTTTTTATGGCTTTGATGTAAGTGATGACATTATTACATATAACACAGATAGCGAAGACAGTTGTGCTTCTAGCCCATGTACAGATCCGAACAATTACTGTGTGAACGGCGAGGGTGACTCTTTTGAATGTGTTTGTAATACTGGATTCACTATGACTAATGGCATATGCATGGGTAAGAATTTTATAAATCAGTCCAGTTAGTCCTTTGTGATAGTGCAATAGGCCAAGCTTGTTAACAGTGGAATTATCTTCTCATTTGTTGGAAATCCCCATTGATGCTTACACGGTACTCAGTTGAATTCTCATTGGCTGCAATTAACTCAGTCGAGAGTATTGCAAGCTGATTGGTTTACACTGGATAATAATGAGTGGTCAAATTTACAAATTAATATGCCATATTGACACTGTTGACAGTGAATGGAGATTTAATCCACTCTTCTAATACAACCTCAAATTCATCGGCGCATTACCATTATGTTAACAAAGTGTTTGGAACTGTGCAGTGATAGAAATCCATCTGTAGATTAAGCCTGAAAGTTCTCCTCTATGGCTGTGGATCTTGAAATTCTTTTATGTGTAGTGTAAAAAACTGCTGTGATGACTATGATAATATGCTGTTGTCAATCGTCAATGTCGGTGTGAATGATCACATAATAGTTGGCTTGATGTTAAGGTTTATGCTGACATTATTGTTAATGTTAATGTTCATGTATACTTGACACAGACAATGACGAGTGTGCTATGGGTATGGATAACTGTGGTATGCACATGTTGTGTACTAATACGGTGGGCTCGTTCAGGTGTTCCTGTCCTGATAGTCTACAGATGAATCCTACTACTCAAAAGTGTGAAGGTAAATCAATCTTTCTTTTATCTTATGAAGTTTTTGAGACCTATGTAGGCGTTTCATTTTACTTGCTTACAAAAATCATCAATGTCACAGTCACAGTATGGTAAGCACAAATACGAATGTCTCAATACGCACATTTTATAGACTTTTCATATTAAGACTTGCCTCAGAGGAAAATTTGCCTTTTAGCTTTTGAGGCTTTTGAGTCTTTGTCGGAGTATTTATTCATTAATGAGCGTTACATTTCCAAGAACTCAACTTTCACTAATCTGCCTCGAACATCAGATTTCTAAGAGTTTAAATGTTCACTATAATGCCAAAGAACCAGATAGAGCACTTATTATGAGATTTTGAAAATGTAATGTATATATTTTGACACTATTGGATATTGATAGCCAAATCATAAAATTTACGCCATATTACTATCCATGTCGGGCAGTATCGATTGTAGGAATAACTAGAACAAAGTCATGTTTGCTATCAATCCATGCATTGTAATATGTATATGGTAAGATTTGTGTTTAATATGTATCGATTTAATCAATTAATTGTGTGATTCTGTATTTATCACATGCAGACAAGAATGAGTGCACTGCCTCTACAGACATGTGTGCCACATGGTACGGAGTTAATACTGTGTGCGTGAACAGGCAGGGTAATGACACGGCATCACCTCGATACTCGTGTCGATGTAGTGATGGTTACTCTCAGGATCATACTGGCATGTGTGTCGGTAAGTGTGGATGTCAAGCCCTCATTCACTGCAAAGGCAAAAGCAAAAAGAAACAGTTATCTACGGTCCAAACAAATTATTACATTATTGAATTATGTTATATGGCGGCTGCAGCAGTTTTTTTTTAAAAGTTTTATATATATATATAAATATATATATAAATATATATATATATATATATATATATAT
>ERZ1740070.2196-NODE-2196-length-11413-cov-4.047103_pt1 | contig 11413 bp, 9 predicted proteins | sample MGYA00581734_ERZ1740070 | MGnify/ENA primary metagenome ERZ1740070 (study PRJEB43018, sample SAMN04849744) | marine metagenome | isolation source: floating plastic debris | place: Pacific Ocean | collected 2008-09-01 | study: EMG produced TPA metagenomics... | reverse complement strand
TATCATCTTTAGGTTGGAGAAAAAAGTGTTGAAACTGCAAGCTTTCAAATTGTGATGGCTGGGCTTCGGGCGCATCTTGCGGAAAAACCAGCTTCAATTCATTGCCTGAGAGCTGTTTTAAGGCCGCATTGGCTTTCGGACTGACACAAATCCAATCCAGCCCGTCTGGCGCAGACAATGTGCCATTCGTCTCAATGCCGATCTCGAACCCGGCGGTCTTGAGCGCGGAAATGGCTGCAGGGTCGAGCTGCAAAAGCGGCTCCCCGCCGGTACAGATCACATAGGGTGTGCCGCCATTTGCGTGGCTTTGCTCCCAAATCTCTCGGACGTGAGCGGCCAAAGCGTCGGCGCCTTTGAACTTGCCGCCATTCTCGCCATCAGTGCCAACAAAGTCCGTGTCGCAGAAATCGCAAATCGCGGCCGCACGATCCCGCTCAAGACCGGACCACAGATTACAGCCTGCAAAACGCAAAAAGACCGCCGCTCGGCCGGTCTGTGCGCCCTCGCCTTGCAAGGTCACATACGCTTCCTTAACCGCGTAGGTTTTCATGCTGGAACCTTTGACCGCCATTTCTCATAGCCGCGTGCACGCAAATCACAGGCCGGACATTTGCCACAGCCATAGCCCCAGTCATGGCGATGCGACCGATCCCCGATATAGCATGTATGCGTCTGCTCGACGACCAGGTCGACCAGTGCTTGACCGCCGAGCTGTTCAGCGAGTTCCCAAGTCTCGGCCTTGTCGAGCCACATCAGCGGCGTGTCGATTTGGAACGATCGGTCCATTCCGCGAGACAAGGTCAATTCCTGAGCATCGAGGGTTCCACGTCGGCAGTCTGGGTAGCCAGAATAATCGGTCTCACACATGCCGCCAACCAAGGTTGCCATTCCGCGTCGCCACGCGATCGCCCCAGCGAGTGTGAGAAAAAGGAGATTGCGCCCTGGCACAAATGTGTTGGGCAACCCTGTCTCAGCGGTCTTGATCTCGACATCACTTGTCATCGCCGTATCGCTGATATCGCCGAGTACGGACAGATCACACATATGATCTTCACCGAGTTTCGCCGCCCAATGCGGGAACGACTGCTTCAGCGCCTCAATGATTCGCGGGCGACACTCAAGTTCCACGGAGTGACGCTGCCCATAGTTGAATCCAACGGTCTCAACACGATCATAGCGAGTAAGCGCATGCGCCAGACAAATTGTCGAATCTTGTCCGCCGGAAAACAGGACAAGCGCTGTACGTTCGGACATTTCTTCCCTCATCCCAGTTAACACCTTGCCATTCGCCGCCTCGGTTCACAAAAGGACATGTGTAACATATGTCACACACCAAACACCCAAGCAGCGCGTACCCTACGTTACTTGTTGACAAAATGACACGCCTGCCTTCGACATGCATATTGAGGCATCTCCAGACAACATGGGGAGCCCCAGAGGAAACGCAATAAAATCTCGTGCCACAAAAGCAGGCACCGAGGGAGGAGTTAGCATATGAAAGTCTCACGACGCTCGAACTATGTCTTATTCGCGGGTGCCTCGGCACTTGCATTGACCGCCGGTGCGCCAATCGCATTCGCCCAAGATGGCGACACCGATAGCGCGCGCACTTTGAATACGGTGGTTGTGACCACTCAGAAAACCGAGGAATCGATTCAAGATGTTCCGATCGCGGTTTCGGCATTCGATGATGAAACGCTAGACAAGCTTCAGCTTGCGGGTGGCCCAGACCTCGTCAAAACCATTCCGAACGTGAACTTTACACGCGGCAACTTTACCGGGTTTAACTTCCGGATCCGCGGTATCGGGGTCGACGCTGTTTCTACCGCAGCGGACGCAGGTGTTGGTGTGCACCTTAACGATGTTCCGCTGACAGCCAACAACCTGTTCGAAGCTGAATTCTTCGATGTCGAGCGCGTTGAAACATTGCGCGGCCCACAAGGAACACTGTACGGCCGGAACGCGACCGGTGGTGTGGTCAACACGATTACAGCCAAGCCAGTTTTGGAAGAGTTCCAAGCTGATGCGCGCCTGACCTATGGCAACTTCAACACGATCAAAACCAAAGGCATGGTCAATCTGCCACTTGGTGAGACCGCAGCCCTTCGTCTCGCTGGCTCTTATCTCAGCCGCGACGGCTATGTCGATAACGTAACCACCGGAAACGATGTCGATGACCGCGAGCTCTTCAGCGTTCGTGGTTCACTCGCATGGGAACCCACCGATCGTCTCAGAACGCTCTTAATGGTCGAGCACTTTGAGGAAGACTCTTCGCGTCTGCGGTCAGGTAAGCAATTCTGTGCGACCGACCCAACCAAGACGTCTTTTAACGGCATCGCGATTTCTGCGTTTGATCAGCTCATTACTTCTCAAGGCTGTGTCGATGAGTCTGTGAACGACCCAGCATCCCTCGGCGGCATCAATGCGTCCTCGACCCTCGGTGCAGGCGTGTTCGGTGTGCTCTCGGGTCTGACGGGTAATATTGGTACAGATGGCAATTTGACCGGCTTCACGCCGAGTGGGTACCTCCCTGACAAGCGGGAGATTGCAAGCTCCTTCGATCCAACCTTTGAAGCGGAACAAACCTTTGTCATGTGGCGGGGCGAGTACGATCTCACGGATGATCTCACGCTGACCTATCTTGGGAGCGTGAATGAGAACTTCATCGCGTCGCAAGAAGACTATAATGAAGCGGCGCCGGTTGAATTCTTCAACACCGCTCCATCACCATTCATTGCATTGAACGGCGACACAGCGGCGGCGTTTGGGGCGGTCTTCCCTACTCTGTTCCCAGGTGGTGTCGTTAGCGATCCACAACTTGGGCAAGCCAACTTCCTCGAGCAAACCGACTTGTCCGGTGGTAAGGCCGAGCAGACGACACATGAACTTCGTTTGCAGTCAGATTTTGATGGCCGGTTCAACTTCAACCTCGGTGCGATCAAGCTTGACTTCGAAACGAACCAAGGCCCTGATCCTGTTGAAAGCTATTATGTGTTCTTCAACACAGGTTCGGCGTTTGTTCAGGCAAATAACGCAGCAGCTGGCCTCGCAGCCTTGCCGCCTGTGTTCTCGATCGCTGACCCAGCAAACGCTGGCGCGACCGCACGCGACAATATCGGCAATGGTGAGGATCGGAACTATTTCCGGTCGATCACGCCGTATAAGCTTGATAGCTTCGCGGTCTAAGGTGAAGGATAATTTGACGTTACGGATGACCTTCAGGTCACGCTTGGACTTCGCTATACGGACGACAAAAAAGAAGTTGGAAATATTCCGACCTTCCTTGCAACTCCGGATGCTCTGCGTCCTGACCCGCTCGTCTTTGTACCAAATGCCGGGGCTACTGCCGACAATGGCGGTGACGGCACACTGAATGCCCAGTTCGAAGAAGTCACGGGACGTTTCGGTTTTGACTGGTCTCCGGACTTGAGCTGGTCTGAGGACTCATTGTTCTACGCCTTCTATTCGCGAGGCTATAAGGGCGGCGGCATTAACCCACCGCAACCAGCAGACAATACATCTGGTGTTCCGCAGACTTTCGATCCAGAGTTCATCAACTCCTACGAGATCGGAACCAAGAACACACTCGCTGGCGGCGCAATGCAGCTGAATGCGACAGCCTTCCTCTATGATTACGAAGGCTATCAGATCAGTGAGATCGTCAATCGGACCTCGGCCAACTTTAACGGCGACGCTGACTGCAGAGGTATCGAAGTTGAGGCCATCTGGAACCCGACCTCGACCCTCGTCCTGAACGCCAACCTCGGTATTCTCGACGCACAAGTTGTCGATACGTTCGGGGTTGATGTTCTGGATCGGACCAATGGCCGGTCGGATCTGGTTGTGCTGAAGAATTTCGCAACTGCATCTAACTGTGTCGTCTCTGCACAGGGCTATGCAACGCTCTTGGGAGCCATCCAAGGCGGTCTCGCGAACCCAGGTGACACACTTGGTCTTTGTTCTGGGGCCCTCCAAGGCGCTGAAGGCTTGTTCGGACTAGATGGCGTCACGGTGAGCTACACTGATGGGAATGGCGACGTTCAAACTGCAACAGCGTTTGAGCCAATTGATGGCGACGCTAAAGACCTTGACGGCAACCGCCTCCCAGGGACACCGGACACAACCTTTAGCTTCGGCGCTGAGTATACCTGGGAAGGTGTGCTTGGCGGCGATTTCGATGTTCGCTTGCGGACAGACTACTATGTTCAGGACAATGCGTTCAGCCGGATCTGGAACACAGAACGCGACTCACTTGAAGGATGGGAAAACTTGAACCTGTCGCTTCAACTCTTGAACACTGAGAGCGATTGGTCGCTTGAGGTCTTCGGTAAGAACATCACCAATGAAGAAGTCATCACAGGTCAGTACCTGACAGATGACAGCTCGGGTCTGTTTACCAACGTGTTCTTGAACGAGCCTTCCACTTACGGCGTGACCATCGCGAAGCGCTGGTAAGAGCGATATGGGGCCTCCGCGATGCGGGGGAGAGAGAGGGAAAGGGCGATCCAAACGGATCGCCCTTCTTTTTTTTGTGCGCGAGTCGACTATGTTGGCAGAGACAGTTGTTTGCAGGAGAAATCTGACGTGCTGCGTTCTAGTTTATCGATTATCGCCCTTGTCTCACTCACCGCGTGCGGCAGCCAAACCGCGACGCCGGAACCGGAGGCGGACGGATCTCTGATTTCTCAGTCGGGTCTGAAGCTTGTCCCGGTCGCTGAAGAGCTTGAATTTCCATGGGGCCTGGCCGGGCTTCCGAACGGCGATCTGCTCGTCACCGAACGCGAAGGACGCTTGCGCCTGATCCGAGATGACGTTCTCGTCGATGCACCGCTGACCGTGTGGCCAGATGATATTCTGGTCGCCGGACAAGGCGGACTTTTGGGCATTGCGCTCGATCCTGATTTCGAAAGCAACCGCACGCTCTATCTCAGCTATTCAAAAGATATGGATGGCACCAATACGACCGCTGTCGTGTCGGCCACCCTCAACGATGATGCAAGCGGCCTAACCGATGTCACCGAGATCTTTCTCGGCGAAACGCGCGAAACCACATTCCATTATGGGTCGCGGATGGCCTTCCTGCCGGACGGGTCGATGATCATCACGCTCGGCGATGGCTATCGCTATATGGAAGACTCGCAAGACCCGAGCCTGCTGCACGGCAAAATCGCACGCATCATGCCCGATGGAACCGTACCGAGCGATAACCCATTCTCCGATGGCGGCGGCAACCCATCAGTTTGGTCCTATGGCCACCGCAATGTTCAAGGTCTCGTCTATCATAGCGCCAGCGGGCAACTGATCGCGCATGAACACGGGCCGAAAGGTGGCGACGAGTTGAACGTCATCGAGCCCGGCAAAAATTACGGTTGGCCAGCCATTACCTATGGCATCAATTATGACGGCACCATCATCACCGATGAAACCGAAGCCGCAGGTATGGAGCAACCAGATGTCAAATGGGTGCCCTCGATCGCACCGTCCGGCATGACGGTCGTAGAGACCGCGGGCTTTGAGGATTGGAGCGGTGACCTGTTGATCGGCGCGATGAACGGTCCTGCCGGTCAGAAAATCGTACGTGTCGATATCGCCGAGGATGGGACGATTGGTGACACGGAAGATCTGCTCGGCGATCTCGAAACCGGCTATAGAGACGTGATTTCAACACCGGATGCGATCTATGTCGCCACCAATCCGTTGGATGGCACGATTTATCGCGTCGAAAAGGTCAGCTAGACGCCGCGGCGCGACCGCAAAGCAGTGGCGAGTGTGCCGTCATCAAGATGGTCAAGCTCGCCGCCAACCGGAACGCCATGGGCAAGCCGGGTGACTTCAACGCCTAAGCCCTCTAACCGTTCCGCCACATAGTGCGCGGTGGTTTGACCATCGACGGTTGCGTTCAGCGCCAAAATGACCTCACGGACGCCGCCGCTCTTCACGCGGTCGATCAGCAACCCGATCGTCAAGTCTTCCGGGCCAATGCCATCAAGCGCGCTCATGACACCGCCAAGGACATGATAGCGCCCGCGAAAGGCGGCAGCGCGCTCGAGCGCCCACAAGTCTGGAACATCCTCGACCACGCAGATCAGGCCATCATCCCGCCCCGGGGCTTGGCACACAGCGCAGGGCTGCAGCGTGTCATAGTTCCCGCAGACCTGGCACTGCTCGATCTTATCCGCCGCATCTGCAAGCGCATCGGCGAGCGGACGCAAAAGGGTATCCTGGCGCTTCAGAAGAAACAGCGCAGCACGCCGGGCCGAGCGCGGCCCAAGCCCAGGCAAGCGCGCGATCAAGTCGATCATGCGTTGTATCTCTGGTCCTGCGGAAGACTTGCTCATCAGGCTAATGTGAGGGACTCGCGCGGCGAAGCAAGAGCCTGCCTCCATCTTGGCACGCGCTCAAATTAGGGTTATTACCCTAAAAAAAGAAATTGGAGGAGACAATGGCCGATACAGCGCACACGATCGAAGATTCTGAAATTCCAGATCCGTACAGTTTGGATCTCGCGACACTTGACGTCTCGCAAGCCGAAATTTTCGAAGCCAATCTACAAGGCGCCTACTTTCGTCGGCTCCGGCATGAAGACCCCATACACTATTGCCCGGAGAGTCCGTTTGGCCCCTATTGGTCGATCACAAAGTATCAGGACATCGTTGCTGTCGACTCCAACCACAAAGTGTTTTCCTCGCAAGACAATATTGTGATCGGAGATGCGCCTGAGGGCATGGAAACACCGATGTTCATCGCGATGGATGGCGCCAAGCACGTCACGCAGCGCAAAACGGTCAGCCCGGCTGTCGCGCCATCTCAGCTCTCCGAAATTGAGGCGCTGATCCGATCGCGCGTTTGCGCAATTTTAGACAGTCTTCCCGTCGGTGAAGAGTTTAATTGGGTCGAGCTAGTATCTAAAGAATTGACCACGCAAATGCTGGCGACGCTGTTTGATTTTCCGTTCGAAGATCGCCACCTCCTCCCCTATTGGTCGGACGTCGCCACAACATCCGAAACCGTTGGCATTGAGGTTGATATGGACGCGCGTATGCGCACCCTTGAGGAGTGTTACGCCTACTTCGCCCGGCTTTGGCAGGAACGGGCAGCACAGCCCAAAAAATTCGACTTCATTTCGCTGTTGGCCCACAATCCCGACACGGCGGAGATGGTCAATGACCCGCAAGAATTCCTGGGCAACTTAATCTTGCTGATCGTCGGAGGGAACGACACAACGCGCAACTCCATCAGCGCTGGCGTCGTTGAGCTCAACCGAAACCCGGACGAGTTGGCCAAGCTAAAATCAGACCCCAGCCTGATCCCGAACATGGTATCTGAGATCATTCGCTACCAAACCCCACTCGGTCATATGCGGCGCACCGCGCTTGAAGACATTGAGCTGGGCGGAAAACAGATCCGCAAAGGCGACAAAGTCGTGATGTGGTATGTGTCCGGCAATCGCGATGAGAGCGTGATCGAAGACCCTGACCGGTTTTGGATCGACCGTCCAAATGCACGACGTCATCTCTCATTTGGCTTTGGCGTCCACCGCTGTATGGGCAATCGCGTTGGCGAGATGCAGCTTCGAATTCTTTGGGAAGAGATCTTGGCGCGGTTTGACCGAGTAGAAATGGTCGGTGAGCCCGAGCGTGTCTTGTCAAACTTCGTCATGGGATACACGAACGTTCCGGTGATCCTCCACGCCAAAACGTCGTGAAAACAAGAGCGCGCATCCTCGAAACGGCGCGGATTGCATTCAATGCGCGTCGGTGCGGCAATGTGACAACAGCTGAGCTTGCCGCGCAGTGCGAGATTGCTGAGGGCAATCTGTGGTATCATTTCAAGAATAAGCGCGCGCTTTTGGAGGCGATCACAGAGCGCTTTTTGAACGATGTTGAACAGCGTCTCGCCATTCTGCCGAGTGATCCAAATCAAATCCTGGAAGACTATGCGAAGATGCTGACGGCCTTGATGGCTGAGATCCGTCAGTACCGATTTCTATACCGAGACCAAGCTGACTATGGCGAGCATACAGATCAATTGCTCGACCGCTTACCTGGAATCTACCGCGACACGCAGGCCCAGTTCCAAGCCTTTTTGCACGGCATGGTCAAAGCCGATTTGCTACAACTCGATCCAGAAGACGTGCCCGCGCTCGCCGTGAATAGCGTGCTCATTCTGCGCTACCATTTAGAGTTTCTCCGAGAGAGCGGGCGCGATAGCGATGTTGGATCTGGCGCGGTGCGCAGCGCAGTTGAGCAACATCTCACACTGTTTTCAAAGGCGTTGGTCCCATCGGCGCGAGACGCCCTCACCGCCGCTTTAGATCTGGCTCTTGAAACAGCTTAGATAGGCTTTTCGTCGTATTCGAGGCCATAACTCTTTCACTCACTCTCGAACGCGTTACATCAAAACTAACGCAGCGAGTGAACAGAGGAGACCAGGATGGTGCATGAAGGCCAAGAAGCGCTGATCAAAGATGCGCTGGTCTTCTTCGTTGCGGCGGGCCTTGTTGTTCCGATCCTGCGTGTGGTCAAACTGCCCGCTGTGGTTGGCTTCATTCTCGCCGGGATCGTTCTTGGACCAAGTGGCGCAAGCACGTTTAGCGACCAGGTCCCGATCCTCGAATATGTCACAATCTCTGATCCCGCCGGCGCCGCGCCTCTGGCTGAACTTGGCGTCTTATTCCTCTTGTTCTTGCTCGGCTTAGAGCTTTCGTTTCAAAAACTGTGGGCGTTGAGACGCACCGTGTTTGGCGCTGGCACCACGCAAGCCATCTTCAGCGCCATCGTGATCGGCTATGGATTATTCTTGTTCGGGTTGCCAGCCACAGAGGCGGCGATCATCGGGCTCGCGCTCGCCCTCTCGTCAACAGCAATCGTCATGCAAATGATGATCGATCATAAAATAGCCGCGAGCCCGGTAGGGCGAAGTTCGCTGGGAGTCCTCCTGTTTCAGGACATTCTTGTCGCGCCAATTTTGATTTTTGTTGGCTTCACCGCGAGCCGTGGGAGCGCAGATCTGACGACGGTCCTAGCGCAGGCGCTGTTCAATGGTGCGCTTGCCTTGGTCATCATCTTTGTCATCGGCCGCTTCTTGCTTCGGCATTTGTTCCGATTGGCGATCAATGCCGGTGGGCGCGATTTCTTGATGGCGATCACGTTGCTAACGGTCGTCGGCGCATCAGTGATCACCTATAATGCTGGCCTTTCGCTCGCACTCGGCGCCTTCCTCGCCGGGCTATTGTTGGGCGAGACGGAGTTCAAACACCAAACCGAGGTCGATCTTGAGCCATTTAAGGGTCTGCTGCTCGGCCTGTTTTTTATGACGGTCGGGCTCGCGATCGATTTATCCGTCGTGCTGGACAGCTGGCAAATCGTCCTTGGCGGGTTGGCGGCGATGCTCGTGATCAAGTCCGTCATTGCCTTCGCGGCGATCCAATTTTTTGTCAAAGACAGATCGACAGCGACCGAAACGGCGTTTTTGCTCGCACCGGCAGGAGAATTTGCCTTCGTCATTGTTGGCGCCGGTCTAGCGGCTGGCACCGTTTCGCTTGGAACCTCTGCCGTCGTCACAGCCATCGCAGCTTTGTCGATGCTGATCATACCAGCCAGTTGGCGGTTTGGGGCCTGGCTTGCAATCCAGCTCGACAGCAAAGAGCAAGCCAACCAAATCCCCAGCGATTTTAGCGCCAATGAAGGGCACGTCATTGTTGCAGGCCTCGGCCGCGTTGGCCGCGCCGTGGCACATATATTGGAGCGCGAGCAAGCTGAAATCGTCGGCCTGGACACCAATCCAACAACTGTATCGCGCCAACGCGCGACCGGGCGAAAAGTCTATTTTGGTGATGGTGGCCGCGAGGAAGTCTTACACAAAGCCGGGCTGTCGCACGCCGGCATGGTCGTGGTCACATTAGACAATCAGGTCAGCGCCGAAAGCATGGTGAAAACAGCGCGGCACAGCCGGCCTGACGTTCCGATCCTCGCCCGCGCCCGAGACGCAGATCACGCCCAACTCCTCTACAAAGCGGGCGCAACCTATGTGATCCCAGATGCGATTGAGGCGGGCCTGCAAATGTCAGCGCGCGCCCTCGAAGAGATGGGGTATGAAAATGAAGCGGTCCAAACGCTCATTTCATCGGCGCGTGACACCGAGTATCGAATGGCCGTCGAAAAGCCCGAAGATGCAAAAGACTAGAACGGCATCTTAAAGCCGGGCAGCATGCCGCCAAGCCCAGACGTCGCTTCTTTCATGGCTTTTTCCATCGCCTGATCAAGATTCTTTCGCGCCTCGCGATGGGCCGCTTTGACCAGGTCCTCGATGATTTCTGCTTCGTCAGACATCAGTGACGGATCGATCTTGATCGAAATCAACTCGCCCTTGCCTTTCAAAGTCACCGAGACCAGGCCTGCCCCGGCAATCCCTTCGGCTTCAGTCTCTTCGATCTGCGCCTGTGCTTCTTGCATCTTTGCCTGCATTTGCTGGGCTTGTTGCATGATCTTTGAGATATCTGTCATCGGGACGGTCCTAGCTTTTGGAGCTTCGTTTCAAAGGCACGACATTGTCTGTCAGGGTCGATGGATCAAGGGCTGGACTGTCCTCAACATCAACTATTTCTGCACCTGGAATGGCCGCCAGCGCCGCGGCAATATCAGGATGCTGAGCGGCATCCGCGAGCAGTTCACTGCGTTCGCGCGTCTCGGTTTCTTTTTGGGTTTCAACCGCAGATTCAGACAGGAGCACGTCCCAGTCCATATCGGTTTCATATTCGAGGAAATCGGTAAGGCGTCGCAACAGATCCTTTGGGGCCCCTGGATCAACCGCGCAGATCAGCCGACCAGGCCGGAAGTTTTCGGCGCGAATATACTTTCTCGCCTCACCCCAGAGCCGTGCCTCTTTGCGCGTGTCGAGATGGTCGAGCACATCCCGAAAGCTCGCGATCTTGGTTTCAGAGGGTTGCACCAATTGTACGACCGGCTCGCTCGCGCTGCTCGATGATGGGGCGGTTTCAGGCTTTCCCGCGGTGCCCGTGGCCCCTCCCCCACTCAACAGCTTTGCCGCCTCTTCCGGACTCGGCAGGCGGGCCGCCGTCACCAAGCGCAAGACCACCATACGCAGCGCCGTGTCTGCCTCTGGTGCCGTTTGCGTGTCGCGATAGCCAGATAGAAGAATCTGCCAATTGCGCTGCGCCTGCGCCGGGGTCAGCGTGCTGGCAAGCTGATGGGTGCGAGACGTCCAATCCGCGGGGCCGGGCAATCGATAATTGTTGCCCGCCGCATGAACCGTCGCAATGTCAGCCGCGATCTCAAGCATGTCTTTGAGAATGACCAAAGGATCGGCGCCAGCGCGGACTTGTTCGGCTACTTCTTCTAAGGCTTTTTGCGCTTCGCCTTGGATTACAAACTCGAACGCATCCAACAGTCTC
>ERZ1740070.2195-NODE-2195-length-11413-cov-17.506603_pt1 | contig 11413 bp, 6 predicted proteins | sample MGYA00581734_ERZ1740070 | MGnify/ENA primary metagenome ERZ1740070 (study PRJEB43018, sample SAMN04849744) | marine metagenome | isolation source: floating plastic debris | place: Pacific Ocean | collected 2008-09-01 | study: EMG produced TPA metagenomics... | reverse complement strand
CCTTACGGTGGATCTTTCAGCGGTTTCAGGCGGTTCATCTGGTCTGGCTCGATGACCATCCTCAGGTCTCTAACCTCTCCCCTGAACGACTGAAGATACTCAAGTTTCTGGGGGCTCCCTGCCAGAAATATTATTTGATTTGCTGACTAACCTGCGGAATGTCCGTATTGAGATTATGCAGGGGTGATATGCGATCGCACTTTAATGCGTCGGTACCCCCTGCGATCGCACCGATAGATACATCAGACAAACGGGTTTACTGTTATGGGTTAGTTAGACTAGGGCCACTAAAAGGGGGATTTATGAACATAGGTGAATTACTAAAAATCAGTATCCTTGTTGCCATTATGGCTGTCATCATCGTCGCCATTATTGAGCAGATCTCGAACATTACAGAGCCTTCGCAAGAAACGGAACAGCGGACACATGAGCTGACTCAGAAGATCTCAAAAGGAGACCCCTGGACAATGCCAAAGGCTGCTGTTCAAGATATCTAGCCACTATGTGTGGTTTGTTGGTCGCTATTCTCGGAAATGTTACGGCACTATCCTGTAATACCAAATCCGAATTCATTAAACCCGATTAGACCTATAGCATCTGTCAGGTTAGTCAATACAGCAGGTGTCCATACCGGGTGCTATCAGTTAGGATTTTGCATAAGTCATAAATTTATTTCCATCTTAAAATCCTTATGAATAGAGGGATTCACTACCAAGGACTGCCAATCGCGGTAAACGACGCCCAAAAGTAGGGATGGGAAAATAAGCTGCTGTCGATGTTGGCCAGCTCATCAGGCAGCGGTAAGGTTCCTCCCGACCAGCGTAGCTGACCGTCCTCGACTCGAATCTCACCGTTGAGCATGGCTAACTGGGCCTGGCGCAGGGCTTCTGCTTTGATCGGCTCCGTCTGCAGGCTGGTATAAAACTGGGTCATTAACCCGGCTGTGCCCACGTCATCCACTCTCCACAGGCTGGCCAAGGCGGTTTTCACCCCGGCCTGGACAGCAAACCCAGCAAAGCCTAGCTCCGCTTCCACGTCCCCCAGGGCTGTGCGACAGGCGCTGAGCACCATCAGCTCCACCGGAGGATTATTTAACCCCAGCTGACGCACCTGATCTAGACTCAGCTTCTGATCCCAAAACTGAATATAGGAGTTGTCCAGACTGCCCGCTTTAAATTCACCGTGGGTGGCTAAATGCACAATGCCGTAGGGTTTACGGGCGCGACTGGCCACCAGGGAGTCGGGGGTAAAGGTTTCGTTAATCACAAAGTCACCGGGCCATAGTTCCTCAGCGATGGTGCTAAGTTCGATGGGCACCGCTGGCAGTTCGGGCTGATCTTCAAAGTCCGAGGCCCCCATGGCCAGCACTTCGGTCTCCCGCACATCCACATAGCGCATATCTGTGAGACTGACGCTGGGCATTAGCCCGACGCTGTAGCGCTCAATTAAAAACTGCTCCCCATCGTGGAGGGCCGATACGGGTAGCGATCGCAACCCCGGTGGCATAACAAAGGCCAGGCTAGTAATGCCCCGGTTGGTCAGTTCGGCTTCGATGGGGTCAATCAGCCAGGAGTTCAGTTCCTGAGCCGCACTCAGATAGGCCCGTGTTCGCACCCGGCTCCGGTTGGTGACGTTGGTGCGGAAACGGTCAACGGTTTTGAACACCTGGGTGTGCTGCACCGATAGGGTTTTAAGAATCGGCGGTCCGTCCGGTGTTACCACCACAATTTCCAGCACATCGGTGGGTTGGATGTCGTCTGCGGCCTTGGTTTGGGAGATGGGGGTGCCTGCCCCGCCTGGTTCGCCATTTAATCCGCCGTCTAAATCCCCCGGCACAAATGAAACATAGACGATGGCCGGCGGCTCCCCGGTTTCCTCTGCAATTAACGACAGCTCAAACTGTAGCTGGGGTAAGTCTGGCTTGGGCGGTTCAGCCGTGCCCAGGTTGAGATAAGCGAGATACTCATCGGTATAGTTGTTTTCATTGCGGAGAATGGCCCCCTCTGCACCGGGAATTAACTGTGGATCAATGGTGAGGAGAGTCCCCGGATCTTCCCCAGACAGCTCCGGTCTGCCATCGCTGGTGGTGCAGTCGGCAGTACAGTCATCCACATCGGGCAGTCTGGATTCTGGGTCTGGGTCTAGTTCTGGGTCTGGGTCTAGTTCTGGGTCTGGGTCTAGTTCTGGGTCCGGGTCTGGATCGGGCTCAAACTCTCCCGTTAAAATAGCAATGTCTCCTTGAATCTCATCGTCTAGAAACGATTGAGATGGCTGGATCTCGTTTTCAATGGCAACAATCGCTGCCGCTGTCCCGTTTACCTCTGCGTTACCCACCTCAAAAGGCGTGACCCCATTGCCACCGTGGGTAATGGTTACGCTACCTTTTTGACTGATGACGCTGCCATTGACGTCTATCCGCTCAATGGCATTACCCTGCGCCCTAAAAAACTGGGGCGTGTTGACGGTAATATCTCCATCGGCAATCAATGTATTGACGTCAATGTCGCGATTGCTAGTGAGGGTAATACCGCCGCCGCCAAAGATATCGTCTGTGATTACAATGCCGGTTTCGCCACCGCTGGTGCCAGTGATGGAGAACAGACCGTTATCACTGGCAATCAGACTTTCTAGTAGCACGCCAGTATTGCTATCGCTTTGACCAATTAGGGTAAGCGCTCCGTTGGCCGTGATCAGCGAGCCGCTGTTTAAATGGATGCCGGAACCGTCACTGGCAACACCGGTTAAGCTCACCGAGCCATCAATGTTAGACCCCGGCAGATTAAAATTACCGTTTTCTGTTGTAATTACATTTTCGGCGGCCAAAATAATGGCGGAGGTATCGGCAACGCCCGTTAAGTTGGTGCTATTGGCGGTGACCGTGAGATTTCCCCCGGCGGTGTCAATTTGGTTATTAACAACAACCTGGCCATTGCCCGTATTGTCGGTGTCTGCCAACAGGTTAATGTTTAGCGGGGCTGAAAAGACTCCAGTAGCACCCCCAAAATCGTCAGGGGCAATGGAGCCATTGATCAAAATGCTGCCCGCCGCCTCTAGGGACAGCGTGGCTGCTTCACTTAGCAAGAAACCCAGGTCAGTTTCTAGGGAGATGTTGCCAGTCTCATTCCCACCATCTCCTGTGGTGACTCTGACGGTTCCTCCAGTTGCAAGAGCGTTTTCAATAATAAAGGCACTCACAAGCGCGGGGGATGAAATGGCAACAAAGGGATTGGCCGGATCAAATCCTTCAAAGACTTCTCCGCCGACAATTCTGACGTCGAAGGGATCAATCAGCCACTCACCCGCTGTTCCTAGGGGGGCGGAAATGTCGGGGCTATCTCCCAGGGTGAGACCGCTGAGACCGCTGGTTTCTATTAGACCGCCATTGCCACCGTTAGCCCCGCCCCGCACTGAGAACTGCCCCAGGGCGTGGGTGGTCTGATCGCTCCAGACAATAATCTCGCCGCCGTTACCGTTGTCTGTGGCGCTAGCATCTACCACCGAGTCGGCACTGACGTAGGTGAGCTGGGCGTTGGGCAAGGGTCCCTGGCCCTGGTAGCTGCCGCCAATGCGGATGGTGCCACCCCCGTCGGGAGCGCTGGCATCGAGCACACTGTTGGCGACGCCGACGGTATCTCCTAGCAGGGTAATCTCATTGGCGGTAATGGTGCCGTTAACCAGGGTGGTACCGGGCGTATTGGGAACGGTCAGATCGGCGTTAACCAGGCGTACGGTGCCGTCGGCTCCTAGCTGCAAACTGTTGGCGATAGTGCCAAGGGCGCTGGTCTCAGCTCCGATCTCAGCCCCGGTCTCATTTCCGGTCCCGTCCCCGGTCAACAGTTCTGGCAGGGTAAGGGGGGATAACGCGTTCAAGCTATCTAAGCCATTACCGGGGGCAATGTCGTACCCCAGGATGGCCCCATCTTGGCCCAGACGAATCAGCTGTTGACCGGGGACGGATGCGATCGCAACGTCACCAGCCGATACCGTGCCTGTGGAGATTACGGTGCCACCCGCCAGCGTCAGCGCCCTATTGTCACCCAGGCTAAGATCCGCGGTATTAATCACCGACCCAGGACTATCTAACCTAAAGACCAGACCCGTCGGACGTCCCACCAGGCTGGCGTAGTCGGGGGTCCCCACCACATCCAAGGTGTTGTCTGTAAACATCAGACCATCCGCCGTGGAGACGTTTAAATCTGCCGGTAATGCCAGGGTGGCATCGGGGCCAAAGATCACCCCCACCGGATTTAACAAAAATAGGTTGGCGGTACTGCCGGTGAGCCCTAGCTGACCGTTGATCACAGATGGGCTACCGCCGTTTATCCGCCCCACCACGTTGAGCACGTTGGGTTGGGTAATAAAGTTGGCCGTTTCTGTAGCGCTTAGACCAAACTGCTCAAAACTATGAAATAAATTTTCCCCATCCTGCGAAAGCGTGCCTCCGGTAATCTGATGGGTGCCATCTATATTGGTAACCGCTGTATCTGCCCCGTTGGGTACAACGGACTGGGCCGAAGCAGCCCCACCGGCCAATAGGCAACCCATGATCACGGCTGCACAGCTTTTGATAGGTGCCATCGTTTATGCCTCCAGCAAATTAGGCCATCCCATAACTTGCCTTACCTTCACCGCGCTGCGTAAATCTACCGGACTCTCTACAGCACTCTATGTGAGGTGTCCGTAAATTTTCTGGTTTGTCTTTACAGGGAACACCAGAATAGGGGACAAGGGGGCAGCAAATCAGGCTATGGCAACAGTTGGCCAAACCTTTGAATCGACTGAATCGACCGATGGCTAAACGTCCCGGATGTACCCATTTTTCTGATACCACTGCACCGTGTCTTTAATGGTGTCTTTGAGCGGGCGATAGGAGGTTTTAAGTCCCTGGGCCGCTTTGGATGCATCAAACCACTGTCTCGACAGCATGACCCGCACCATATCTCCGGGCAGAAACGGCTTTTGACCCTTTATCCGTCCGACTATGTTTTGAATCATGGCCCACAGACGGACTGCAAACCGGGGCAGCTTTTTGTTGGGCACCGGCTGACCGCTGGCTTCGGATAGATTACGCATAATCTCATCCACCGAGTAGTACCCACCGGTTACCAGGTAGCGTTCGTTGGGCTGACCCGAATAGACAGCGGAAAGCATGGCCATGGCCACATCTCGGGCATCCACAATGGGAAAACCACCGCTGGGCACCAGGGGAGCCTTGCCCTTTAGAAAGTTAAGAATAAAGCGTCCCATCTCGGTGGGGGCCGCATCGTAGGGGCCCATCATACCCGCTGGCAAAATCAGCACAATGGGCAGACTGTGGGATTTTAGAAAATTAGAAATGGCTTCTTCGGCCATCAACTTACTCTTAAAGTAAGGATTCTTATGGTTGAATTCCTGGAATGGCGTTGACTCATTACTGGGGGCGCCGCCACGGATAATGCCGACACAGCCGCAGGCGCTACTCACATGAACCACCTTGGAAACCCCGGCTTTTTCAGCCGCTTCTAGCAGATGAATCGTGGCATCTACATTAATGGCCTTAAGCTGCTGCCAATGGTCGCCGTAGTCAAAGGATTCTCGAAAGTAGGATGCTGTATGGAAAAGGACATCACAGCCTTTGAGATGCTGGGCAAAGCCATTGACTTCCTGTAGATCGCCTTGGATAACCTTTAAACTCGGATGCTCCCCCAATATCTTGCTGGCTTTGGTCAACTCACGCGTTAGCGCAATTACTTCAAAGCCCTGATTTAATAATAGATGGGTTAGATTGCTACCGAGCAGACCGGTGCTGCCAGTTACAAACGCTTTCATAAAAACTCCTATACCTGGAATAAACTGGCTGGCTGTTGACAGTGCCCCGGTGGAGCACGATATGCCGATGGGGCCGGAGCGTCTCAGTGTAAAGCACGTCTATGTAACCATTGAGTGCTTATCGAAACATCACCAACACCGCATACACCAGCACCATATACAAAGTTGAATATCTGTAATCCTGACTCAATACAAATTAAATAATTGAGTTTGTCATAAATAGTTGTTGACTGGGATACATGATGACAGATGGGGCCTGTGGGTTCCTTGATCTAGGTAAATTGATATGGCTAGGGGTATTCGCTAGTACATATGGCGTATATGGGGTGCTTGAAATTACCTAAAGTCCCGAATTCATAACAAATGGCCTGACCAATATGGCCAAGGCTATCAATACTAATCTGCCCTAATCGGCCAAAACCTTTTGTAATAACGGCGCTAACTCATCTTTAATTTGACCTGCGCGGATAAACTCGGCATAGGTGTCCGATTCGATGGCCAGGAGTTCCTCTTTTAGCTGTTCTGAGGCAAATGCTTGTAGATCGGGATTGGTGGCCCGCATCTTCCGCATTTTTTCTTGCAGCTTTTCCAGCTGACCTTCCACAAGGGCTAGCTGATAGCGACCAAATTCGGCATCCACCTCCTGCCGATCCATGAGTTCTTTTAGGCGACTGATCACTCGGTTTAGGGCAACGCGCTGGGCCACGCTCTGCATGTATTTTTGGCGCAGGGGCTGGTCGTCTCCCAATAGGTTTAGGGCTTCTAATAGGGGCTTAGTGGTTAACCCCTGGACTAGCAGGGTAAACAGCATGACGCCAAAGACTGTGGCAATAATTTCTTCTCGTTCTGCTAGGGCGGCGGGGACGCTGAGGGCCAGGGCGACGGATACGGACCCGCGTAAACCGCCCCACCACAGCACCGTTTGCTCTTGCCAACGAACGTCCTCATTGTCTGGGGTGATCATGTTGCTAAAGAAGCTCAGACCAAAGACGCTGATTAGACGGGCCAGAAGCATGGTTGCGATCGCAATGCCAATCGATTCCGTATAGTTACCCAAGGTACTAAACCGCACCTGGTCGCCAATCAACAAAAACACAATGGAGTTAACAAAAAAGGCCAGAAACTCCCAAAACTCAGAGACCACCAGCCGCGTACGTGGGTTCATGCCAATACGCGACCCAAAGTTCCCTAAAATCAGCGCCGTGGTCACCACCGCAATGACCCCAGAGCCCCCCAGCTCCTCCGCCACAATGTAGGTGCCGTAGGCCGACACCAGCGTCAGAGACTGCTCCACCAGGGGCAGGTCAAACCGCTGGGTTAAAAACGAAATCCCAAACCCAATCAGCGCCCCAATACTAATACCAATACCGGTAAACACTAAAAACTGGGCAATCGTCACCGACAGGTTAAACTGCTCTACTCCAAGGGCGATTCCCAGCAGCAGGTTAAAGGCCACAACGGCCACTCCGTCATTAAAAAGGCTTTCTCCTTCCATCAAGGTGGTGAGCCGCTTATTCACCCCCAACTCTCGAAACAGCGCCACCACCGATACCGGGTCGGTGGCCGATAGGCTAGCCCCCACCAGCAGCGCCGTTGCCAGGGACGCTCCGGCCACATTAACGAGTCCCCAAAACAACCCCCCGACACAAATCACCACCCCAATGATGGCGTAGAGCACAATCGGTACCCAGTCTCGCTTTAGGTTCTCCCACTTAATATTCCAAGCCGCCTCAAACAGCAGCGGTGGCAAGAAAATAAACAAAATTAGCTCGGGCGACAGGTTCACCAACCGCACATCGAGCACGGCCAGCCCCAACCCCACCAGCAACAGCAACAGCGTATAGGGGATATTGCGCAACCAGCTGACAACTCGTGACAGGGTGGCTACCCCCAGGGAAACCGATAGCACCAGCAAAAACTGACGCAGATTTTCTTCAATGGCTTCATTTTCAACTACCATCTCTGCGGCCGCGGCTGCAGTGGCCAACACACTGTGAAAGTCAGGCAAAGCGCTATTCAACATGGCAAAGGGATACCCGTGGTCAGGCTACATCATAAGGGCTTTCCCCCTTTATTTAGCCAGTATCTTCCCTAAGAAAGATTGTGAGTCTCGATCTAACTAAATCTAAGGGGAGCTCGGACAAGCACCCCGCCGCTTGTTCGATCTAAATTTTGTGGGCGTTGCTGATCCTCGGGATGATTCTATCTGCAAGATACTGTCACATAGCCTATCTAACCGATCGGTTCATCCTCTAAATCAGCAGCGGCATTTTGTGAGTCCCATAAAGTTACGTAAACCTCGGGTGTTATTTATCATGACTCCCGTCTCAGAATGCTGACGGTCTAAGAGCTGACTGGACATGTGGATAGGAAAAAATCAGTCTTCGTCTTTGTTTGTCTGACGTCTGGTCTGTATTTCCCCTCGGACTTACCGATCCCAGTTTATAAATAAGCTCCTATGACATCCTCTATAGTTACCGCTAAGTCTGATCGTCGTCAGCCCATGGGGCAGCAGGTCCAAATTGACGAAACGGCCCTGGCGATTTTTGATAGTCGCGTGGATAATTTACCCCTGCTGCTAGCCGGACTACGCCCTGGCATCACCGCCCATGTGCTTGACCCAGACCGCGACGGCATTGAGCAAATTAGTGAGCTGATTCACCATCGTCCAACGGCATCGCTTACCCTGGTGGCCCACGGTGCTCCGGGGGAGCTACAGCTGGGGGCTGGCAGACTAGAGCTAGGCAACCTAGAGCACTATGCCCATCATCTGCGCAGCTGGTTTAGAACAGCCGAGGCGGCACAGCTAACGTTGTTGGCCTGTCATGTGGCTGCCGGTGATGCGGGCATCGAGTTTGTAGAAGAGCTAGCCGCCCTGACGGGCACCGCAGTTAGTGCGGCGGCCACAGCCGTAGGCAATGGTCACTGGCCCCCCGTGGCGGCCCAAACGTTTCGACAAACCGTACTTGAACAGTACGCGTCCACCCTGGTGCTCACCTTTAAAGAAGATATTAAAGATGGCACCTTTGACGGTGGTAATGAAGATAGCAATCGTCTGTTTGGCGCATCAGGAGTGGCCATTAGCCCCGATGGTAGCCAGCTATTTGTGACCAGCGCCATCGAATCAGCTGTAACGGTCTTTGACCGCGATGAGTTTGGCAACATCACCTTTAGTCAAACCATCCGTGATGGTTCTAATGTGGGGGCAATCTTAGGCTCGGAGCTCCTGGCAGGGGCCTTTGGCATAGAGGTCAGTCCTGAGGGCAACCAGGTATTTGTCACCAGCGTCGGTGACGATGGTCTGACCGTGTTTAATCGCGATGGTGACGGCAATCTGAGCGAGCAACAGCGTCTTAGGGACGGCCGCCGTGACCCCAATGAAAACGACATTAATACCCTAGCCGGAGCCATTGATGTGGCAGTTACGGCCGATGGTTCTCAAGTTTTTGTGGTGAGTCTGACAGACTCAGCCATTACGGTCTTTGACCGAGATGCCTCGGGTACGTTGACCCTGAGACAGTCCATTGCCGATGGGCAGGCAGGGGCTACCGAGCTGTTTGGCGCGTCTGGGGTAGCAGTTAGCCCCACGGGTGATCAGGTATTTGTCACTAGCCACACAGACTCAGCCATTACGGTCTTTGACCGAGATGCATCTGGGAATTTGACCCTACGACAAACCATTAAAGATGGCCAAGCGGGGGCCAATGAGCTGTTTGGTGCCTCAAGTGTTGTTGTCAGCCCCGATGGTAATCAGGTTTATGTTGCCAGTGCCAGCGACGCGGCCCTGACGGTCTTTGACCGTAATGCCGATGGTACGCTGAGCTTTGCCCAGGTCTTGCGAGATAATGAAGATGGGGCCCAACTGTTTGGTGGCGCCAGTGATATCTTTGCCGGCACCGATGTTGTCGGGTTTCCGGCCATCAATGGATTTAGCAGTGTCACCATCAGCCCCGATGGTAAACAGGTGTTTGTCGCCAGTTTTGAAGAGAATGGTCTGACCGTCTTTGATCGCGATGCCTCTGGGCGATTAACCTTTAATCAATTTATTCAGGACCAAGATGGCAACGGTGCTGATGAATTGGCCGGAGCCCTGGGGGTAGTCGTTAGCCCTGACGATCAGCAGGTATTTGTCACGGGCTTTGAGGATGGAGCCATCACCGCCTTTAATCGCGATGTGGCTCCCAGTTTGTTGAGCATTGTCCGACAAACACCAACAGCAGAAAACACCGATGCCGATAGCTTGGTATTTCGGGCCACCTTTGATGAAAGCATCGTTAACATTGATGGGACTGACTTTAGCGTTACCGGCGGGACAACCGCCACAGTGACAACCGTGACCGCTATCAGTGCCACCGTCTATGACATTACAGTCTCGGGAGGAGACCTGGCCGATTTTAACGGTACTGTTGGTTTAGATTTGTCCGTCAGTCAAAATATTACGGACCCTGTAGGTAACAATCTCCCTCTACAGGAGCCTGCCACGGATGAGACCTACACGCTCACTAACGACGCTATTACTGCACCCACCAACCCCGCAAAGCTAACCCCCTTATCTGGTCTAGAAGTAACGGGTCTAGGGGATGCCAATACGGTACGTCTGCAGGTAGACCAGGTAAACATTACCGACATTGGTGAGATTCTTATCTTTAGTGTTGATGCAGTCAGCCGTACTCAGATTGCTAGTTTCTCTATTTTGGCAGGGGGGCAGCTGGCCGATGACTATGCTCCCGCATTTAGCATTGACAATAGCCAAGTGACTGAGGGACAGTTTCTAGAGTTTCAACTGGTGGTCAATGGTGTCACCCAACTGGCCATACCCACGGCAATTAGCGATACTCAAATCTCCCTAGACTTTGGTGATGGCACCCGGCTAACGGCAGAAACATTTACCCAAGTAGCAACGACCAATCTCTTGGTGGGGGATGCCACTGCCATTGACCTGACCGGTCAAACGGGCACGGTTAATGTTGAATTTGCGGTGTACCGTGAAGCGGCCTTGGCCAATACCGTAGGGTTTTACACCACCGAGTTTGCCGATGGTGGCATTCGCGACGACCTCACGGGCAATGTCTTACGTCCAGGAGATGCGGGCTACCGAGAATCGGCGTTAGCCAACCAGCTAGATATAAAACTCTCAGGGAAAAATGACCAGGTGAGCACATTCTCCGCAGCACTGACCGGTGGTGGCTTCCTAGGGATCTTCCTGGTGGCGGGCGGTGACCCAGCGACGGATGAGGTATTCTTTAGCCATGCGGGGGCTAATACGGGCAGTAATGACCATGCCAAGCTGCTAGGCGACAATACCTTTGGCTTTGAGGACCTCAGCGGTCTGGGCGACCGGGACTTTAACGATATAGTGGTGGAGTTTGCGGTGGTTTAGGTGGATAAAGTGTGTGACTGTCACCATGGTACGGGTTCCGACCGATGGGATGATTCGGTTAAAACGCTTGTCATACAAGGGATACAGTCGCTTTAGAAGGAGATTGATAGAATCCTTATTCTGCAAGCATTTCAGCCATTTTTCCATTGCACGGAATTAGTGTTGGGGTATCGACATTTCTGAATAATAGCCTCAACCATGGATTTATCCATAATGATCTTGTCT
>ERZ1740070.2194-NODE-2194-length-11414-cov-3.687561_pt1 | contig 11414 bp, 5 predicted proteins | sample MGYA00581734_ERZ1740070 | MGnify/ENA primary metagenome ERZ1740070 (study PRJEB43018, sample SAMN04849744) | marine metagenome | isolation source: floating plastic debris | place: Pacific Ocean | collected 2008-09-01 | study: EMG produced TPA metagenomics... | reverse complement strand
AGCAGTTGCCCAGCGACCAAAATCCAGATTTCTTTGGGCAGGGTGGGGAGCCACGCGGTGAGTCGATTAGGCGATTGCCCCATGAAAAGTACGCATTGAAAAGTAGCCTACTCAGCATAAGGCAGGGGGCTGCAGATAGGCGGGGTCATTACATTTGCTACAGAAAGCTTAGGGGTGCACTCCGGCGATGCTTTGACTACTCATAACCCGCTCATAAACTTCCCTTTACTTGCCGCCGAAGGATGTTTGATAGCTTTTACTTGCATCAAATATAGCGAGCATACGGATGCATTCGTATGCTTGCGCGCCACTTAGCCCGCAGTACATAAAGGTATTAACCAATGTGGCTGTATTAAGCTAAGCGGCCAACGCTATAGAAGCGCAATCAATATGTTTGGAATCGGGTCTGCGGGAAGGGTGGCATGCACCAAGAGACACGGACAGTAATTAGGCTTGAGTTAAATGACTTTATCTTTAGAGAAAATTGGTAGCTTTACTAGTGAATTTGGCGCGGAAATCATTGCTTATGATGCGCCCAGGGCACTGTTATATGTTGTATCGGGTGACACCGTATTAGAAGTATTAGATTTGAGCGATCCCACTACGCCGACTCAACTAGCGGCAGTGGATATTGCCGGTTTTGGCGCGCCCATTGGTGGCGCGAACAGCGTGGCTTTCAGCAATGGGTTGCTGGCCGTCGCACTAGAAGCTGAGAACCAGACGGACAACGGCGTCGTTGCGCTAGTAGACCTTGAGCTAGCGAGTACCGTCGATAATCTGCTAGACGCGGTCAAGGTATTTGAAGTAGGCGCGCTGCCTGACATGGTGACTTTTACACCTGATGGCACCAAAGTACTTGTCGCCAATGAGGGCGAGCCTGACACAGTTGAAAACGAAGACGGGTCTGAGTCCATTGTTGACCCAGATGGTTCTGTCAGCATTATTGATATTTCGGGTGACTTTGCCGGGCTGAGTCAGAGCAATGTTGCCACCGCTGACTTCACCGGCTTTAACGAACAGGAAGACACCCTGCGCGCAGAGGGCGTTAGGAGTTTTCCTGATGCGACTGTCGCTCAAGACGTGGAGCCTGAGTACATTGCCGTTTCCCCAGACGGGACTAAGGCGTTTGTCACATTGCAAGAAGCCAATGCGATCGCAATCGTCGACATTGCTACCGCAACTATTGAAAGCATCGAGCCGGTAGTCCTAAAAGACTTTAGCCAAAGTGGCCTTGATGCGAGCGATCGCGACGGCATAATCAACATTCAACCCCAGGACGTGTTTGGCCTTTACATGCCAGATTCGATTGCCTCTTTTGAATCCAACGGTGAGGCCTTCTATGTCATTGCTAGCGAAGGCGACGATCGTGGCGATGCGGACGAAGACTTGCGTGGCGATGCAATCAGGCTCAAAGATTTGGGTGATGTAACCTCATTTGGTCGTGATGGCGTTGCTCTAGATGAAAGCTTTGATACGGCTCTTTTGGAAGATGAAGCCCTAGGGCGTCTCACCGTTTCGTCTATTGACGGTGACACTGATGGCGATGGTGACATCGACCAGATTGTCTCTTATGGCGGTCGCTCTTTCTCAGTACTCGACAGCAACGGCAACATCGTGTTCGACAGCGGTGACCAGATTGCACGCATTACTGCTGAGCTAAATCCTGAGCTATTCAATGCTAATGATGGCGACCCAGACGAGTTTGACAATCGCTCTGATAACAAAGGCGCAGAACCGGAGGCCATTACCACAGGGGTGATTGATGGTAAGCCCTATGCCTTTGTGGGCCTAGAGCGAGCGGGTGGTGGCGTACTGGTGTACGACCTTTCCACACCTACCGAGCCAGAATTTGTGCAGTACATTCGCAGCGATGAAGATATCGCGCCTGAAGGACTGGCCTTTATCTCTGCAGAAGATAGCCCCAACGGCAAGCCACTCCTCAGCATCGCTAACGAGGAATCTGATACTGTTGCCATTTACGAAGTGACTGTTCCTGAGGAAAACTTCACGCTGCAGCTGCTTCACTTGGCCGACCAAGAAGCTGGTATTCCGGCTTTTGATGATGCACCTCGCGCTTCTGCTGTACTCAATGCGCTGAGAGATGATTTTGAAAACACACTCACGCTCTCTTCGGGTGATGCCTATATTCCAGGATTGTTCTTTTCTGCCAGTGAGGATGTGTACGGTGGTGTGGGCCGAGGTGATATTCTCATTCAAAATGAATTGGGTATTCAGGCGATCGCACTCGGCAACCACGAGTTCGACCAAGGCACAGGGGTCATTCGTGATTTGATTGCTGGCGGTGAAGACGATCCAGAGACACCTGATATTGATGAGTCTTTTGGCGGTACACTTTTCCCTTATCTCAGCAGCAATCTCGACTTCAGCACAGACGAAAATTTGGCTGACTTAGTGGTTGACGATGACAAAGCGCCCTTGCCCAACAGCATTGCGGCGACTACTGTTATTGATGTAAACGGCGAGCAGATTGGTGTAGTGGGTGCCACGACGCCTACACTGCCTGCGATTTCTAACCCTGACGATGTCACTGTTCTGCCAGGCGATTTTGACTCGGACCCTACCGAGGCGCAGCTAGATGCCCTAGCCGCTGAGATTCAACAGGATGTCGATGAGCTACTAGTCGCGAACCCTGGATTGAACAAGGTTGTTGTACTTTCTCACATGCAGCAAATCTCCATTGAGCAGGCTTTGGCCACACGCCTCACTAATGTGGATATTATTGTTGCGGGTGGTTCTAACACTCGCTTAGTTGATGAGGACGATCGACTAAGGGCTGGTGATACTGAGCAAGGCACCTATCCCATTTTCTCAACAGATGCAGACGGTAAGCCGGTTGCGATTGTCAATACTGACGGTAACTATAAGTACGTTGGCCGCTTGGTCGTTGAGTTTGATGAAAACGGCGAGATTATTCCTGAGAGCTACGATGCTGAAGTGAGTGGCGCTTATGCAACTGATGAGCAGGGCGTAGCTGATTTGGGTGCTGAGGGTTTAGTTGATCCTGAGGTTCAGGCGATTGTTGACAGCCTAGAAGCTGCGGTTATCTCTAAGGAGAGCAACGTCTTTGGTGTGAGTGATGTGTTCCTCAACGGTACACGCGGTAGCGTTCGCATTGAGGAAACAAACCTAGGCAATCTCACCGCAGATGCCAATCTAGCAGCGGCTAAAGCTGCTGACGAGTCTGTTGTCATTTCTATTAAGAATGGCGGCGGCATTCGCAATGACATTGGTCGCACAGTTGTGCCAACAGGCAGTACAGGTGGCGTAGAGTTTTTGCCGAACGAAGAGATTCCGGGTGTAAAGCCTGAAGGTGGGATTTCTGAAAACGATATTGCCAATGCGCTTTCTTTCAACAACGGATTGTCGCTGTTGACTGTGACTGCAGAAGAACTGCTGGAGATTCTGGAGTATGGCGTTGCTGCTAGCTCTCCTGACGATGCAAACACTCAGGGCCGCTTCCCACAGGTAGCGGGTTTGCAGTTTAGCTTTGATCTGACGGCGGCGGCGGGCGATCGCATTCAATCTCTCGCGGTTCTCGATGAAGATGGTAACGACGCTGACGTCATTGTTCAAAACAGTGAGTTAGTCGGTGACAGCAGTCGAACGTTCCGTATCGTAACGCTAGGCTTCCTTGCTGGCGGCGGCGATGGCTACCCGTTCCCACAAGGTGAAAGCGCCAATCGACTGGACCTTGCTCAGGAAGACGATGCTGCTCGCACGGGCGATGCGACGTTTGCGCCTGATGGTACTGAGCAAGATGCCCTAGCCGAGTTCCTCGATGACAACTTCGGTGCAGATAGTCCTTTCGACTCAGCAGATACTGGCCGTGCTGAAGATACTCGCCTGCAAAACCTTGCTTTCCGTGATGATACCGTGATTGACGACATCACAGGCGGTATTGCTTTCCAGGGTGGTCGCACGGCTGATACTTTCAGAGGTACAGATGCTGATGAGATCATCTTTGGCGGTGGAAACCGTGATCGCCTAATTGGCAACGGTGGTAACGATCAAATCTTTGGTGAGGGTGGTCGAGACTTTATTCGCGGTGGCGGTGGTGACGATATTCTCGATGGAGGTGCTCGTAGCAACCGTATCTTTGGCGGTGGTGGTAACGACACCTTTGTTCTTAATGCGGATGGCGACACCCGGATTATGGACTTTAATGCCAGAAAAGATGTGATTGCTCTGGCAGGTGGCCTTAGCATTGGTCAGCTGTCTATTACTAAGCGAGGCCCCAATGCGCTGATCCTTGCTGGCGAAAACATCATTGGTAGAGCGATGAATACCGACGTAAGCGTGCTTACTGAGTCTGTGTTTGTTGAAGTATAGATACCAAGAAATAGATACCAAAAAATTGGACGAGCAAGATTCGGACGTCAATTTCTCGTTTAATATTTTTAGCCCAAGGATTTCGTGGCATTTATCCTTGGGCTTTTCTGTTGAAGATGGCATTGGCGATAGTGATAGCTGTGATGGATATATCAAAAGGTAGATATCTCGGAATAATTAAACAAGTCTACTTTTCAAATTTATCTCTCCTTAATGTCTTATCAATAGGCTTTGAAGTATCACCGTTAAGAGTTCTCAAGGTATATAGGAGAATTCAAGACGGTTTATCTTCTACCCACTTAAGCTCATGCCCAGCAACGTAATTTTCATTCATCCAGATGGGGCCGATCCGTCTCACTATGCTGCCGCCCGATTCGAATCGGTTGGTCCTGATGGACGGCTAAACTGGGACGAAGCGCCCGAGGCGGGCGTTTATCTTGGACACCTAGATGATCAAATTGTCGCCACTTCTAACGCCGGAGCAGTTGCTCATGCTTATGGAATTAAGCCAGTTGCACCTAGCTATGGCTTTGATGATAATGGCGAAGCATACAAGTCTTTAGCGGCTCTGCAAGGTAAGAATGTAGAGGGTTCTGCCGAAGATGCAACAATTTTAGAAGAAGCGATCGCAGCTGGACGCCCTACCGCTGTTATTAACTCTGGCTTTATTGCTGAGCCTGGCACAGGTGTGTTTTTGGCGGATGCTGAGAGTCGGCGCGATCGCGAGGGCATCACGGCTCAAATTGTTGAATCCGGCGTTAGCGTCATTATGGGCGCAGGCGAAATCGACTATCTGCCCGTTGGTACGATTGGTCGCTTTGGCGAAGAAGGTACCCGAGAAGATGGCCGCAACTTGGTCGAAGAAGCGATTGCAATGGGCTACACCGTAGTGTACAACCGTGAAGAGCTAGAGAGCCTTTCGGCTGATACTGAAAAAGTGCTCGGTATCTTTGCTGCAGACGACACCAACAATGATGTGCCCGAAGGTGCACTAGTGGAAGAAGGCTTTGTAGATGCTAGCGGTGAACTCATTACCTACGGTCAGTCGCCTACTAATCCTAACCCGCCGACTGTGGCTGAAATGCTAGATGCAACTTTGAAGCTAGACGCCTTCTCTGAAGAAGATGCGGGCTTTATGATTGTTCTAGAAGAGGAGGGTACCGACAACTTTGGTAATAACAACAACGCCCGTGGCACCATTGACGCCACGCTACGCTCCGACGAAGCGCTTGGCGTTGCTCAGAACTTTATTGAGAACGTTAGCGCCAACACTTTTGTAATTACTGCCGCAGATAGTGCGGGTGGTAGTTTGGAGATTGATGATGTCTCCGACGAAACAGTGGGAACAACCTTTGCTCAAGCTAGGCTTGATGAAAGCGGTGAGCGCACTGGTGATGAGATTCCTTACGATGGCACCACCGGTAGCGATACTGCCCCCTTTGTTGCTAAGCCAGATGCTAATGGCGATGTATTTGAGTACGGCGTTCTGTGGGCTGGCTTGCCTGACTTTGCCGGTAGCATTGTTTCTAAGGCATACGGTGAAGGCGCAGAGCGTTTACCTGCAACGCTCGATAACACAGTTGTTTATCGGTTGATGTACGAAAGCCTGTTTGATGTCAGCCTGGATGCACCCGAAGGTGTACCCGACGATCTCAACGCTCGTCAGGCACCTGAGCCCACCGCTGATACTGGCAACGTTATCTTTATTCATCCAGACGGCACTAGCCCGTCCCACTATGCCGCGGCCCGGTTTGCTTCCGTTGGTACAGACGGTCGCCTCAACTGGGACCAAATGAGTGATGCGGGTGTTTACCTCGGCCACATTGACGACCGTTTGGTGGCCACTTCCAACGCAGGGGCGGTGGTTCATGCCTATGGGGTAAAACCCTTTGCAGGCAGCTACGGGTTTGATGCGCCAGTTGATGAAGGGGGCGAGGAGATCGTATCGCTTTCTGGCTTACCTAAGACCATCATGCAAGAGGCTCAGGATGCGGGTAAGGCGATCGGTATTATCAACTCTGGCTTTATCGCTGAGCCAGGAACGGGTGTTTTCTTAGCTGATGTGGATAGTCGCCGAGATACTGAAGAGATAACTGCCGAGATTCTTGATTCGGGTGCGGATGTCATTTTGGGAGCGGGCGAAACAGATTATCTGCCTACGGGCGTTGTCGGTCGCTTTGGAGAAGAGGGCACTCGTGAAGACGGGCGTAACCTGATTGAAGAAGCTGAGGCTGCAGGCTATACAGTTGTCTTTACGCGTGAAGAGCTGATGGCGGTTGATACCGAAGAGACCGATCGCTTGCTGGGTATTTTTGCCGCAGAAGACACCTACAACGACACTTTTGAGGACAACCTGCGAGATCAGGACCTTGTTGACGAAAACGGTGACCTCATTCTTTACGGACAGCCTCCGCTGAATCCTAATCCGCCTACTTTGGCTGAGATGATGGAGGTCGCGCTGCCTATTTTGGATAGCGACCCAGACGGGTTTATGCTGGTGCTAGAAGAGGAGGCGACCGATAACTTTGGCAACAACAACAATGCAGCGGGTACTATCGAGGCTGCGCTGCGTGCAGACGAAGCGATTGGCCTTGCTCTAGACTTTGTCGATAACGTAGACTCCAACACGCTAGTGTTAACGGCAGCTGATTCTGACGCGGGCGGTCTAGAAGTAGATGATACGCCCATTGGTGAAGGTACATTTGGGTTGACTGAGCCAGCGTCAGACTTTACGATTCGAACGCAGGCTGAAACTCAGGCCTTTGGTGATGGTGCGGATGGTACCCTGGTAGAACTTGACGATGTAGACGGTAGCAACAACGGTAACTTTGAGCCGTTTGTGACAGGTGCTCCCGATGCAGATGGTGATGTCTTTGACTTTGGCGTTGCTTGGGCCAGTCTTACCGATGTGAACGGCGGTATTGTCTCAAAAGCCTACGGTCTCAATTCGGACGAGCTACCGGCAACGGCAGACAACACCGATATGTACCGGCTTATGTACGAAACTCTGTTTGGGGTTGCCCCTGAAGACGTTTCACCTAATCGCATATTAGGAACCGATCGCAGCGATAACATTGTTGGTACCGACGCTGACGAAATTATCTTTGGTGGTGCCATCCGCGACATCATTGACGGTGGTGCAGGCGATGACCAAATCTTTGGTGAAGGTGGCAGAGACGTTATCTCAGGTGGTGCAGGTGATGATTTGATTAACGGTGGTCTGCTTAACAACCGCCTGACGGGTGGTAGCGGTAGCGATACTTTCGTACTTGAGGTGGGTGGCGACTCCCGAGTTTTGGATTTTACCTTAGGTGAAGATTTCATTGGTTTGACAGAAGATGTTTCTTTTGGCCAATTCTCCGTTGAGAAGCGGGGTAAGAACGCACTAATTTCTATTAGCGATGAAATCGCGCTCCGCGTGATGAATACTGCTGTAGATTCACTTACTGAATCTATGTTTGTTGCGGTGTAAACATACTTAGTGCTTTATTAGCCCAAGGAAAGCCTTAATGTCTTTCCTTGGGCTTTTTGGGAAATGTTTACCCTCTTATAAAGTTCCTTTAACGACATAGATAGACATATGGGAAATACTTGTGAGATTAACAGAGAAACAGTTGGACAGTAGGTATATCTATGCTGCGAATTAACCCTTATTTACAACAGCCTTCTAGTGATGGCATGTACATCACTTGGTTTACAGAAGAAAATATTCCTGGTGAATTATCGATTACAGGACCAGGCCTAGAGAGTTCTTTAACCATTACGACTAACCCTACATTTGAATCATCACTCAGCTATACTAATGCTGAATTAAATCAGGAGATTGAAGGGTTAGAACAGGGATCGTGGTTACTTGGCAATGAAAGCTACAAGCACACTGTAGATTTAACGGAACTCTCTCCCGACAGCACCTACGAGTATTCGGTCACTGTTGGGGAGACTACTTTTGACGCTAGCTTTGAGACAGCACCGACAGCTGAAGACTGGGACGCAATTCGTTTTGTTGTGTTCTCAGATAGTGAAACTGAACCTAGGGGCCGAGTCAATCGTCGCGACTGGCAGCAGGGTGCTTTGGATGAAGACTCGTTATCTCGCCCAGGTGTAGAAGGTAGCTCTTGGGCGGAGACGCTTGGTGTGAGTGGCGATCGCCTTAACTACCCTTTAACAGAAAATGTCGGCTACAAAAACAATCTAGAAATTATCAACAGCCGAGATCCAGATTTCATGGTGATGCCAGGAGATTTGATTCAAGGTGGAGGCTATCAACCGGCTTGGGACGAATTTTTTCGACATAATGCGGGCGAGTTTGACAGTGGTTTATCTGAATATCCGCTCTTACCTGCTTTAGGCAACTGGGAGAATTTTGGTGCACTCAACGGTGGCTATGGCGTCGATGAAGACGGACGATATGGTCCTTTATTTGGCCGCGAAAAGTATCATGTTTATTTTGATGCGCCAGAAAATGGCACTCCCGAACATCGAGATAACTACTATCGTACTGACTATGGTCCGGTTACGATTCTGACGCTAGATAGCTCCAATGGCGAACCAGATGATAGCCGTGACAATTATGGTGAGGAAGGACAACCTCCCAAAATCAGTGGTCGTGACTATACGGGCCCTGGCACAGATACCCAGGCAAACGTCACTCGTGAACAGTATGAAGCTGCAGGTGGAACTGATCTTGCCGATTTTAACCCTGGTAGCCCCCAGTGGAATTGGGTGATTGAGCAATTAGAATCAGCACGTGCGGAAGGCCAAATTGTTTTTGCACAGTTTCACCATGCACCTTACTCTAGCGGCACTCACGGCTTACCGATGAATCACGAAGATTCTTCCGGCCAAGGGGGTACACCGATGCGCCAGTATCAAGCCCTATTTGAGGAATACGGCGTAGTTGCGGTTTTCTCTGGCCACAGCGAAATGTTTGAGCGTAGCTTCGTTGATGAAGATAATGACGGAGAGGGCGTTTACTACTACGATGTGGGCGTTGCTGGCGATGGTATGCGCGGACAGCGCACCGATGAGGATGGCAATCTCCTCAGCTATAATCCGTTTAGCCAGTGGACTGCTGATCAAGATGAACCAGAACTATGGCAGGAAGTAGACGGTGTTCTTCAAAATGTTGCGGGCGGAAAGCACTATGGACACTTGGAGGTGTACTTAGTGAGCTTAGGTGATGAGAACGGAACTCGCGTTACCTTCACGCCTGTTTACAGTTTTCCTGTTCTTGATGCCAATTACGACTTAGTCGAGACCGAACGTCGAGTTTATGGCGACGAAATCGTTATCGATATTGAAGGTGAGACGGGGCTAAATGAGATTTTTGGAACTGACCGCGCTGATATTATTGTGGGCACCGATGCTGATGACATCATTTTTGGCGGTGCCATTCGCGACAGGATTGACGGTGGTAAAGGTGATGACCAAATCTTTGGCGAAGGCGGCAGAGATGTGCTGACGGGTGGAGACGGCGACGACCTCATGAATGGTGGCCTGCTCAATAATCGGCTAACGGGTGGTAGCGGTAGCGATACTTTTATTCTTGAAGTAAGCGGTGACTCCCGAGTTTTGGATTTTACCGTAGGTGAAGACCTGATTGGCCTGACAGAGGGTGTTTCTTTTGGTCAACTCTCTATTGATAAGCGGGGCAAGAATGCGCTGATTTCTGTTGGCGATGAAATCGCTTTGCGTGTGATGAACACAAATGTAGATGTGTTAGCTGAGTCTGTATTTGTTGCTGCGTAATGCTGTTAAACACTTATGTTTTCGTGAACACTTATGTTTTAGCCCAAGGATTAGTCGTGGCACTTCCTCCTTGGGCTTTAGCTAGAGCCCCGACTGAGCTTTCTGAGTTAGATAGCCATTTTCAAACAGGACTGTGATTGATGAACCATCTGGGTTCTCCCACTCAAAAGCAATAGTAGAACGAGTTTGAGCCACTTCAGTACCCCTGCCAAGAATAGCTTCTATAGCAGGGATAGACATATCCAATCTAATTCGCTCGTATTCCGCTCGCGTTACTGGCTCATACCGATAATAAATATCAGCCTCTTGCATTCCGTGAACAACGCCTGCACTTAAGGCAGCACCTATTGCAAATGAAAACGCAATGTAATTCCGGATAATAGGTGTCAGCCAAAAGTCTCTTACGTTATTACGTCCTGACGACATGCCCCACAAATTGTCGAAGGAGCGAAAAAAGTCACCCATGATTTTTGCCTATTTATAGTGTTTGTCGGCATGCTTTGAGCATGTTTTGAAAAATCGCACGCAAAAGATTTTTTGGTATAGGTTTTACGACCGAATTAGAGCAATGTTCTCGCGGATTGCAACCATATAAACGCGTTGACCCACAGACAAAAACTCTTGAACATCGTCGTAAAATTCTGCCCGGTAGTAGACCCCATGACATCTGATTCTGCCTCGGCGGTCAGGAAAAATGGCTTGGTCCACGGTGGCTTCTAGCGCTTCGGAAAAGTATCGGACTGTCATGGCTTTCTTAAGGTGCTGATTGCTCAGCAATAGACAACAAATGGGTTATCTGACTCCTTATTTACGACAAACGGCCAATGGCATGGAGGTTTTTCCTCTTTACCACTGACCGCAGAAGTCCTGTCGTGTCTGTGTACTATTCAAAATTACAATGTCCTTGAAAACGGCACTTCTTTCATCCAAGCTTCCTTGCCTATCCATTGTTTAACTGCAAAGAAGATCTTGACAACATCTGCCAGATACTGATGCTATATTTTCGATGTTTGCCGATATAGCTCTATCTGGTGCTGATAGTGTGCCTGAATGAATTTTTTCATCTCTTGAACACACGCCTTATCTAAATACATTTGTTCAGAAATGCCTGATTCCCAGCGAATCTGAAGTGTCTGGTTACTTGGCTTTGGCCGTGCGAATATTGTTAGATTGGCAAAGCCAGAACTCTCACCTATTTCAAAAAGCAGGTAGGCCATAGCTTGAGCGAATATATTATGAAACTCATATATGGACGCCTGCCGTAGTTCTAGAGGAACGGCATCTTTCCGAGCTAGAAACATGCTGTATGCGTTTTC
>ERZ1740070.2193-NODE-2193-length-11415-cov-11.091725_pt1 | contig 11415 bp, 7 predicted proteins | sample MGYA00581734_ERZ1740070 | MGnify/ENA primary metagenome ERZ1740070 (study PRJEB43018, sample SAMN04849744) | marine metagenome | isolation source: floating plastic debris | place: Pacific Ocean | collected 2008-09-01 | study: EMG produced TPA metagenomics... | reverse complement strand
GCGTTGCGATCGCATCCCATCCATAGTTCTCCCGCGCAAAAACACGCCCGTTCTCTCCCCGCTGCTGGCGTTCTGCCGCATCAGCCAGTGCCGCCGCCAGCTTTTGGGTCAGGCTCCCCTGGTCACAGGTAGTCACCCAGCCGCTTTTACTAGTCTCAATGTCTTGCCAAATGTGCACCTGGTCAGAAATTACCACCGGTTTACCCGCTATCATCGCCTCAGCCACAGCAATGCCAAAGTTCTCATAATAGGACGGCAGTACAAACACATCCGCCGCCTGCAAAATTTGCGCCTTAAGCTCGCCCGTTACAAACCCAGTCACCGTCGTGCAATCCTTGAGCACCGACTGTTTTATCTGCTGGGCGATCCCATCTACATAGGTCTGATCCTGGGGGTTGCCACCGCTGAGAATAAAGTGAAACCGTTGATCTGAGCGCCACAGATCTTCTAGGGCAGGTAGCAGCAGATCCAACCCCTTTTTGGGATCAATCCGTGACATAAACAGCACCATGGGCACCCCGTCAGAAATACCATAGCGCTGGCGAATCATGTGCTGTGCCTCAGCATCACCACAGCTAAATTCCGGTAGGACCACCCCAAGGGGCAGTACCATATCCCGCGTTGCCGCCCCAAAGCGTGCTGAAACCTTGGCTTCCTGCTCGCTCGTAAAATGGAGAGCCGCCGCCCCCTGGATATTAGGCCGTTCTAGTAGCGCCGCATAGAGCTGTTTAAACCGCTTTTTCTTGGCTAAGTCCGCCGGGTCCAGGGTACCGAGGGGTCGCAAAATATAGGGCAGCTTTTGCCACCGGGCCACCGTCGCCGCCGCGCTAGTCACCGGAGAAAACAGCGCGTGGATGTGGGCAATGTCATATTCAGCGCCATGGCGCTGCAGCCACTGCAGCAGCGGTAGCGAAAACTTATAGCGTCGAAACGGAGCACAGCGAAAATAGATCGTGCGGTAGCCGTCTGTCTCCACCGGCTGATTTAGGGGCACCGCCAAAGGGGCTTGTCCTTCATCCCCGTTAGAGTCTGTCGTCAATACCGTCACAGTCGCATCCTGTTTGGCCAAAGCCTGACTCAGGCCCCGCACCATCTGGCTTGGCCCCCCATACACCAGAGAAATCGAAGGCACTATTTGCAAAATATTCAGGGCCTTAGCCATGGGATTCGAAAAAAAATTAACGATTGAGCAGACGACGAACGGGTAGCCCCAGGGGCAAAAGCAGCAGCCAGGTCAAAATCGACGGCGATCCTTCTGGAATGGCCGTTGCAGCAACGGCCCCCTGGCTAGTGTCTAACGTTTGGAACCTATCAGCCTCCCTAGGGCTGGTCCCCAGGGGCAAACCATTAGGCCGATCGGCGGGCCAGGATATGGCATCGGCGGCGGCCACAGGTAAAATCTCATCGGCGGCTTCAGCGGTCACAAAGCTGCTGAGTCGAGCCCGCTCAATTTGGTCCGAGGTTAAACGCGATAATCCCTCACCGTCTGGGAAAATATCGTCAATCGTTTCAGGGACAGTGCGTACGCTACCGCTACTCATCAGGTTATCGGCGGGGCCTGCCCCCAGGGTAGAATGGCGTAACCCCAGGTTATGGCCCAGCTCATGGGCAATTACATCTAGGCGGCCCACACCGTTGTTAAAGTCAAACGTATCATCGCTGATCAGGACGCCGTTTAAGCCGATCCAAGCGTTGCCAAACTGTACTAAACCGGTGGATGTTTCAATCACGTCTACAAACCAAAGATTAAGGGGACCCTGGGTGCGGGTAGAGTCGGGGTGACGGCCAAAGGAACCCGCCCCACCGGAAAAGGATAGATCTGCAAACTCATCGTCATCGATGGTCAAATAGGTGCTGTCATTCAGCTGATTAAACGGTAAAAACGTGATCTCAATATTTGCCTGGTGCCAGATTTTATCGGCAATGGTTTCAAATAGCTCAACCTGGGCACAGACAATACCGTCATCGTTGCACACTTGAATCGGCTGGACCTCAAGCACCAGCCGATCGCTTTCCACCACGGGTGTGGCCGGTGGGCTGGTGCTGTCGCTGCTGCTGCCGCAGGCAGACACCATCAGGACCACACCGACCAGTCCCGAAAACTGACCGATACGACCTACAAATGAGTTATCGATGCGCGCTGCAGTTATAACCACTGGCTAACTTCAAAATAATTTGTTGGGTAGCCCTAGTCTAAACAACTTCTCCGCTACTTCCGTTGGGATTGTTGCAATAATCATTCCGGCCATTTGTTGTAAAACGTCTCTATTACTACATCGCTACCAGCTCCTGGTAAAACGCTAACAGCTCAGTGGCCAGGGCCTTGTTTGTATACTGTTTCATGGCTTTTTTATAGCCCTTTTGGGCCAGAGATTGTCGCTGCTCCGGCTGTTGGATCAGCTGTTTTAGTCGGTCGGCTAGGGCCTCGTAATCTTTTTCTGGAAAGACTAGACCGCTGTCGCCAATCACATGGGGGATCTCACCGGAGTCCGAGCCGATGACTGGCACCTGACAGGCCATCGCTTCAATCAACACATGGCCAAACTGCTCTTTCCAGCCGACGGAGGTCAGGGTCTTAAACCCATCGGTGGTCTCAGACGGCAGCACCAGGGTATCCATAAGGTTGATATAGTCGGGCACCGCGTCGTGGGGAACACTCTCAATCCAACGGACGCGCTCGGCAATTCCCAAGGTTTGTGCCTGCTCCTTTAGCCCATCCTTGAGGGGACCACGGCCAAGCAAGACCAGGGTCCAGGGTAGGTGGACCAGGGTTGCCAGTGCCTGAAACAAAGTAGACAGTCCCTTTTCAGGAACAAAGCGTCCCACAAATCCCACCACAAAATCATTGTCAGAAATCGACTGTTGCTGTCGCAGCTGCGGCTGTTCCTGGGGACAAAATAGCCCCTCATCTACCCCCAGCTGGGGCATCACCCGGACCGGACCGTGGTAGCCGCGATCTTTTAAAATATCGGCTCCGTCCTGATTGCCCACTACGAGTCCATCCGTATGACGCAGGTTATAGGATTCTAATAAAGACAGGGGAAATGATAGCTCATAGGGTAAATTCCACCAGGTAAAAAAGAGATTTTTGGCATTGCCCCCCAACAGACGGTTGAGGGTGATCATCTGGGCATACCCCAGGGACTTTGCCCCCTGCTCCACCTGAATCACATCCGGTTTAAATGATTTGAGTAGGGTAACAATCTCCCAGCCAAAGCTCAATAACCCCTGGTTGTTTTGGCTCAAGTTGGCAATGGGCACGATCCGAAAGGAGCCTTCCTGCCGGGGCCGGGGTTCAACGATGCGACTTTGTACCCCCCCTGGATTCCAGCGTTTTGGCACCACTACGGTGACCTCGTGTCCCATGTGGGCCAACGTTCGCAGCTTTTCGCAGTTGAGGTCAACAATATAGCTGTGGCTAGCTACTAAAACTTTCATAGGGTAGTCTTTTTAGCTCTTTTTATGCTTTAGAATTACGCTTTAGAAAAAGGGCGCACGGCGGTGACGTCTTAATTGATCACCGCTTCTGGCTGGGTGTCGGCTTGGGTTGCTGCTGGCATGGTTTGCACCGGCAGGCTATACACCCTACCGCCAGTGGCAAACGACGTGATCAGGGTCCAACAGGCTTGTAAAAAACCTAAGCTATAAAATCCAAACCGGCTGACAATTTTGATGGGAGAACCGCTTTTATTACAGGGGGGATTCCCTAAAACGTGACAGTCAAACAAGCGTCCCGAGAGTCTCAGCAGCTGCCAGGGGGTAAGGTTTTTTAACGCCATCAAAAAATGGTTGTGATAAAACGTCAGCTGATACTTGAGGGACCGGGTACTGATATCGTGACAGCCGCCAGTTTCTTCGCCCAGATGGATTAAATTAGCATCTGGGTCGTACCAGATCTTTAGACCCGTACGACGAAAGCGCAGACAAAAGTCAGACTCTTCACGGACAGCACTGCCTTGAAAACGTTCATCAAATCGGAGACCGTGGGTGGCAAATACATCTCGACGAAACGACATGTTGCACCCCCGAGCCGTCAGTACCTGTTGAGGATTAACCGTATGCACCAGGTCAATGTGGTACCAGGCAATTCCTGGGTCCATAGCCTCCGGCGGCAGGGTTTTAATTTGTTTGGTCGAGCTGGACTCTGAGAGCTTCATGCGATCAAAGACCCGTCCGGCCACCGCACCCACATCAGACTGGGTTTGATAATTGCGAACGTGGGCGCTTAAAAAGCCAGGGGGTAGCTCCACATCGTCATCTAAAAACAGGATAATATCGCCATGGGCTCGCTCAACGGCGTAGTTGCGAGCCGCTGGCAGACTAGCCCAGGGGACCGTATAAAGGGTCACCTGGGGATTTGTTTTTAGGCTATTGAGATAATCTGTCGTTGCCGGTTCATGTGCTTGGGTCTGATCGACAATAATGACCTCAAAGGCGGCGTAGGTCTGGTCTAAAACATTTTTGAGGGTGCTACAAAGAACGGCCTCACGTCCGTAGGTAGGAATGATAACTGAAACTAGCGGTGATACAACTGTAGTCATAGAAAATATAGAAATAATTGGATGGCGAGCAGCTTAGGCTGGCTGGGGTTCTTCTTGATCTAAAACGTTTTCTACTGGTTTTTTGGAGCGCCGGGTTCTGGATTTTTTCTTGGGATTGGCCAGCTCCCGCTCTTGTTTGTCTAACGTTGGGATCTTAAGGGCGATGCCAGCCGCTAGCCAGTAGTAAACAGATACGGGATCAACGTCTAAGGGATAGTAGTAGGGAAAATAGCTGATAAACAAAATAAATACCCACATGGAGGCGGCATATCCTCGCAGGTTTTTATCTTTGGTTTTGCGGTAGGCCTTAAAGGTGGAAACGGTGACGGCGGTGTAGAGGACAAGCACAAAGAACAGCCCCAGGGGACCCAGTTCATATAGCAATTTGGGATGATAGGTCTCAATCAGGCGAATATCGCCAAAAAGGCGAGCCCCGTTGGTAGCCCGCGCTACGCCATTACCTAGGATTCCTTCTTGAGCTTCCATGACCTCTGCAAACTGCTGGCGTACAAACTCATGGGGTGGGGAGGCGTTCCACCTATCTTGAAAGCTATCGACGCGCTCTTGCAGCAGCGCCGGATTGCGGATTGTAAGTCCTACCAGGATCAGTCCTAAAACAACACCGATGGGGACAAACCGTTTGAGGTTGGCCACCTGGCCTGTGAGAATGCTGAGGCCACCGACGGCGATGGGAACTAAAAACAAGGCAATACGCTGGCCGGAAACCACGGACATTACAAATACACTGACCAGGGAAATAATGCCGATTAGACGCCAGAAGGGGGAGCGATCGTTAAAGGCGGTGCCAAAGCTAAAAAACGCGCTGGAGATTAAAAACCATCCCCACTGCCAGGGGGCTACAAAGGTTCCAGGTAGGCGGATCTGGCCTTGGGACGGGCTGTATAGCAGTGCCCCTCCCACAAAACAGCGAGAGGATAGCGACGCCTTGAAAAGCTCTACTCCTTCGGCTCCTAGACCCTCGGTACCAGCGCAGATGCCTGTTCTCAGCATCAAGTATTGAACAAACCCGAGGATGCAGGCGATAATCACCAGCAGCGCCTGTACCCGCAGCAAAAAGTAAAGATCTTCTGTGGTGCGCATCAGGTAGTAGATACAGGTAATGACGGGTAGGTAGCCCAGCAGGATTTTCAGCCCTAGAATTCCCATCATTATCGGTTGCTCTGCCCCACCGGATTCCAGCTGCTGGGGCAGGTTGATGAGTAGAAGATTTAGCAGAACCACTGACAGCACCAGCACCAGCGGCACTTTAATCGACTCTGGTATGAGAATTGCTAGACGCTTTTTGCGACACATGCCAATGACACCGATCAGGGCCGGGACGTAGAAAGCGTCCTTGGCGAGCTGTAGTAGGGCATTTCCCCCCAGCACATAGGTGACGGTGCCTGAAAACGGAATATAGATGATAAACGCATAGAGCGCGTATCGCTGGTACTTAAAGGACAGGCTGAGACACAGCAAACCGGCTGTGGCCGCTATTCCCAGGGTCGGTTCTACCAGCAGACCCAGCAGCAAACCCACCAGCCCCGATGCCACAAACGCTAGCACCGTAAACTGAATTAGCTGGGAGCGGGCCTTGGCTATTTCTCGATCTTTTGCCCGCTGTTCTTTACGACTGAGGGGTTGTTCTGCCCCTTGTTCGGTCTTGGCAACAGCACCGCCTGAGCGTTTTTTCAAGCGTTTGGCTGAACGTATTTTGGAGCGCTTTTGGATCTTTTTACTGGCCATGGGCTAACCCAGTGAGTGACGGTCTAATCAAGTTTGCTAGTCTCAATTTACCCAAAGCTGGCCTGATTGATGGATAAATGAAATTGGAATTGAGCTAGCCTCACGGGAACTTTTTATACGGGTCTGGCGGCCTAGCGACCCAACCGATTGGGAATATCTCGACACCGGCCTGGCAGGGTGGCCCGGGTTTTGCTGCCTCCCCAGGCACAGAGGTAGCAGCGCTGGGCTTCGGAAAGCCTTTGTACATTGGTAAGGTTGACGCCTTCGACCACCGCTCCAGTAAATTCGCCGGTTTCGTAGTTGGGGATATCGCTGCGGGTGCGCGGTGTGGCGGTCTCCGGTAGGCCGTAGAAAAAGCGGGTGCCCATAACATCGACCCCGGATAAATCGGCATCGCACAGAACCGTACGGGCCAGATCGGCGCGGACCAAATCGCACTGGGATAGGTTGGAGCGGATCAGGTTGATATCGCTTAGATCAACCCAGCGCAAATCATTGCCCGACAGATCTCCGGCTGCGAGCATCACACCAATGTCAATGACCCGAGTGCCATTCAATCGATCTTCCGCATAGCCGCCGCTGCCGTCTAAAATTGGCCGCCCTAGCCGCTGGTCGCGGGCCAGGGGCGTGAGCAGTTTTGAGCGCGATAGGAACCGCAGCACCTTGGATTTGCCTTCTGCGTCGATGCTGCCAAGAATAGCTGCGGTACGGGCCTCGGCAATAATCCGCTCCTGGGGCCAGTCTTCGAGCAGTCCTTCATCGTCTAGTACCAGCTCGGAAATGCCCTGGAAGTAGGCGTCAATGGTTTGCTGCTGGGTGATCAGGTTTTGCTGGGTGGTCAGGTCGCGGGAAATAATAAACTGTCGCCAGGCCACATACAGGGCCAGGATGGCGATAAAAATTTGTCCGAGGGCACCGAGAAAATCGCCCAGCGCCCCAATGGCATCCCAACGCAGCGTGTCTCCCCAGGCGAGCAGACGGGCCGTGAGTCCGCTCACCTGCATCAGTCCGTAGATGCCTAAAATAAGCCCCGGAATAGCCACAATAAGGGACTTTTGATCGGCGGAGAGGTCATTGACGACGGCCTGCAGCGTAGGCATGGCCAGGCGAATGGAGATGACTAACGCCAGCAGCGAACCAAAGGAGATAAGCCAAAAACTATCTAGGGTGAGGCCAATCAGGGTGATCAGGGTAGCTGCGATCGCAATCAGCAATGACACCGATACCCCCTTAGGCGATGGCGTAGACAGCTGGGCTGGCGCAGCGGCGATGTCCTCAGACAGCTCCTGCGGTTCCGATTCAAAGTTAGGATCCGGGTTGTAATCGATGGTAAAGCGGTCCGACACCTCGGAGGATGGCGGCGTTAGGGCAGCTGAAAGATCCGTGGAATTGCGATTAAAGGGCTCTTGGGCGCTCATACTAGCGTCGATCCGCAGCATACCTGGAGGTGTTGAGTTTAACTCGAAAGGGACGTCTACCCTTAAACTATCAGCAGAGTTTTAATGATGTCCTAGCCCCGGTCTTTTTGTGCAATGGTGACGGTTCTGATTTTGTTAGCTGCAGCTGGCATTCTTGTGTGGGGGTTTGTGCGGGCGCGCCCCGACGGCAAACTGGGGATTTTTGCCTGGCTGCAGTCGGTGGTACTGATGGTGCCCTGGCTGATCTTTTTTGGACTAGTTCCCTTTGGCATTTACCTAAACCTGGCCTGGGTGCTGACCCTGGTGCTGGTTTCAACCGGGCTGTACATCTATCTGGGGCGGCAGCTGAGGGCCTTGGCCGCCGCCGCCCCGACCCGCCCAGCGGTGTCAGAACCGTTATCAGAACCATCGGTGGACAAGGTACCGGCTGAGCCTGCCCATGACCTGGCAAATGGGGCCGAGCCCGTAGCGGCTGAAGCCCCTGCTCCCCCAGCCGCACCGCCGCCGGTCATTCCAGCAGAGGACCTGGCGGAAATTGAAACCATTTTTGGGGTGGATACTTTTTTTAGGGTAGAAACCATCACCTACCAGGCGGGGGTTTTCTTTAAAGGCAATCTGCGGGGTGAGCCGGAGGCCAGCATTGAGGCCATGACCGCCCAGCTAGAGGAGCGCTTTGGCGATCGCTATCGGCTGTTTTTGATTACGGGTCCCGACGAGCGGCCTGCGGTGATTGTGCTGCCCAGCACCAGCGATCCAAAACCAGCCAACCTACCCCGGCGGATTTTAGCAGGGGCACTTGCGATCGCAACCCTGGTCACCAGCCTTGAAACCGGTGCCCTGCTGCGGGACTTTACCCTGTTCCAGCAGCCCGGTCGCTGGCCTGAGGCCCTGCCCACGGCCCTAGCCATCATTGCCATCCTCGCTGCCCACGAGCTGGGCCACCGCTGGCAAGCCAGACAGCATCAAATCAAACTGAGTCCCCCCTTTGCCCTGCCCGCCTGGCAGATTGGCTCCTTTGGCACCCTCACCCAGTTTGAATCCCTATTACCCAACCGGTCTGTCCTGTTTGATATTGCCTTTGCCGGTCCTGCGGTTGGGGGGCTACTGTCCCTGGCAATGCTGCTGGTGGGGCTGGTGCTGTCCCATCCCGGTAGCCTGTACCAGCTGCCCGTGGAGTTTTTTCAAGAGTCCATTCTAGTGGGCACCCTGGCCCGGGCCGTGCTAGGCCCCGGTCTACAAACCATGGATCTAGTAGATGTCGATCCGCTGGTGCTGATGGGCTGGCTGGGGCTGGTCATTACCGCCCTAAACGTGATGCCCGCCGGACGGTTGGACGGAGGTCGCTTGATCCAAGCCGTCTACGGTCGTAAAATCACCGGTCGCACGACCGTCGTAACGCTGGTTATTCTCACCGTGGTGGCCCTGGGCAATCCCCTAGCCCTCTACTGGGCCGCCCTAATTTTGTTTCTACAGCGCGGTGAAGAACGTCCCTGCATCGACGACATTAGCGAACCCGACGATGCCCGCGCCGCCCTGGTGCTGCTGATCTTATTTTTGATGCTGGCCACCCTGCTACCCCTTAGCCCCAGCCTTGCCGGACGCCTTGGCATTGGTTGAGGGCGACCCGCCCCCTAGGCCGTTGGGCAGAGCGTATAGTCCTCTATTTGAACCTTGATCCAGTACGCCTCGGTTTTAGCCGATGGGGGATAAGTCGCCTCGCGGGCCAGCTCAATGGCTTTTTTATCCAGCACGCCGTAGCCGCTACTCCCCAACGGTGCCGGGTCATTTACCAGGCTGCCATCGGCCGCCACCACCACCCCGATACCAATGTCCTTGGGTTTATGATCCAAACACTGGCTCACAGGGACCGGCAGTGTGAGCGGCGGGTCAAGATCCAGCTCCTGGGGTGCGTGGGCCAGGTTTTGATTAAACCAGCGGTTAAATTTGCCGCTAGCGTAGACATCCCCTGCCTGTTCGCCATCATAGTCACCGTAGCTGTCAATATTGGCCAGCTGCTGGTCGAGGGTAGGTGCAGCCGTCGACCCATCCTCCAGATCTCCCGGCTCACCCCCGGCGGGCTGATTCTCCACCGCTGGGGTCTCATCCCACTCATCCAGCTCCCCAGGCTCAATTTCATCCAACAGCTCGGGCTCTAGCAGCACCAGCTCATCGGGTTCTTCCACCGGCGGTGGCTCGGTGGGCGGTTCCGGCAGGGAGGGTTCCAGCGACTCCGCTCCCCTGGTCAGTTTGGGCAGCGTCACCACCTGAATCACCTCTGGATCGGCCATCTCCAGTGGCTCCGGTGGCGGGTCAGCCAGATCCGGCACCGGCAGCGCCAGCACCAAACCATGCAAACCAATGGAGGCTAAGACCAGAGACGTCACCCAGCTATTTAGTTTTGGCAGGTGAAATTTGGCCATGGGGAGAGGGTACCACTAACCGTAAAGTGTCCTAAAGGATGTGCAAAACTATCATTCCTTGCAAAACTTAAAAGTAGATAGCGTTTCAGACAATTTTTTAACCGGGGATCTAGCGGCGCAACAAACGGCAGCTGTTTCAAGATAAACGGCCAGCCAGCAATCGGCGCTGACCCTGGTCACTCAAAGGTGGGTCACTAATTGGCTACCATCTAGACGTGAATGGGACACCCCCCATAATCAGGAACCCCCCATGGCCCCAGCCAGATTAGGAAAAACTAAAACAGGTAGCTTAGTAATCCTGGGACTATTGTTTTGCCTGGGTGTAGTGCTATATGTGCAGCTAACCACTGCTCCCCCATGGCAAACGCCCCAGGTATCCATGACCCCCCAGCCCACCCTCTTAAGTGATCCCTTTTTACAAGCGCCCACCGCTTCATCCGTAAGAGTTGTGTGGTTTACCGAATTTGAAGGCAGCGCCCACAGCGTAGTCTACGGACCCACCGGCCAGGTTGTCGCGGCGGCAACAACCCGGCTCAGCCGCACCCGTGAGGATGCTAAATCCCACACCGTGCAGCCCTATGCAGAGGTCACCGAACGACCCATCTGGCGACACGAGGCCGAAGTGGGCGGGCTGCGCCCCGGTGAGCGCCTAGCCTACTCGGTTAGCAGTACCACGGCGGATGGCACCGTCGTCGACAGCAGCCAGTTTTCCCTAAGTGCCACACCGCCAGCGGGGCAGCCCCTCAAAATACTGCTGACATCAGATCACCAGATGATGCCGATGACGGCGGCTAACCTGCAAAAGGTGCAGGATACCATCGGTCGAGTGGATGGGGTTTTCCTGGCGGGGGACCTGGTTAATATACCGGACCGGGCCTCGGAGTGGTTTGATGATACGCGCGGCGGCGCATTTTTTCCCTGTTTGCAGGGGCGCGGCAGCTACACCCTGACCAAAAACGGCAGCCGCACCGTGTACAACGGCGGCCAGCTGATCCAACATGCCCCCCTCTTTCCAGCCATCGGTAACCATGAGGTGATGGGGCGCTATGGCACCGCCCTGGATCTGGGGGAGCAGTTTAACGATCCGGTCCCCTGGGCGGCGGCCAAAACCCTATACGACTCCTACGAAAGGATTTTTAACCCCACCAGCGACATCCGGGTCCAACGCCGCTGGTTAGAAAATCATTCATTTAATATAGATACCTACAACGAGATCTTTTCGCTGCCAAAAGCACCGCGCGATCGCGGACAAACCCAGCGCTACTATGCCACCACCTTTGGCGATGTGCG
>ERZ1740070.2192-NODE-2192-length-11420-cov-5.765068_pt1 | contig 11420 bp, 11 predicted proteins | sample MGYA00581734_ERZ1740070 | MGnify/ENA primary metagenome ERZ1740070 (study PRJEB43018, sample SAMN04849744) | marine metagenome | isolation source: floating plastic debris | place: Pacific Ocean | collected 2008-09-01 | study: EMG produced TPA metagenomics... | reverse complement strand
GTCGTGGCCAAAAGGCGCGCCCCGAGGTCGGCCTTGCCGATGCGCCCGCCTGCATTGACACGGGGGCCCAGCACGAAACCAAGATGATAAGAGGTGGGCGCGGTGTCGAGGCGGGCGACATCCGAGAGGGCCACAAGACCGGCGCGACGGCGTTCCGACATGACCCGCAGGCCTTGGCGCACAAAGGCGCGATTGACCCCGCGCAAAGGTGCGACATCGGCCACGGTCGCCAGCGCCACCAGATCGAGCATGTCCATGAGGTTGGGGCCGGTTTCGCCGGATACGCGCAACTGCCGTCCGGCCTCAACCAGCATGAGGAAGACCACCGCGGCGGCGCAGAGATGGCTGAGATCCCCGTCTTCATCCTGGCGGTTGGGGTTCACCACAGCGCACGCATCCGGCAGGGTTTCCCCGCCCAGGTGATGATCCAGCACGATCACGTCCGCGCCTTTGGCCGCTGCAATCGCGTCATGGCTGAGCGTGCCGCAATCCACGCAGAGGATCAGATCATGGCTGTCGGCCAGTTGCGCCATGGCGGTGGGATTGGGGCCATAGCCTTCGTCAATGCGGTCAGGGATATAGAGCGTCGCAGAGCGCCCCATTTGGCGCAGCCAATCGATGAGGAGCGCCGCAGAGCTGCCCCCGTCGACATCGTAATCGGCAAAAACCGCAATGCGGCCGTTGCGTTTGACCTCCTGAAGAAAGCGCCCGGCTGCCGGTTCCATATCTTTGAGGGATCGCGGGTCAGGCAGCAGATCACGCAGCTTGGGGTCGAGATAACCGGCGACCTCCTCTGTTGGGACACCGAGGCGCGCCAAGGTTTGGCAAAGAGGGCGCGGCAAAGCTGTGGTTTGGGCAAGCGCTTCGGCCTGGCGGTCGACCTCGGCACCCGGGCCCACCCAGCGGCGGCCGGTCAGAGAGGTCTCGACATGAAGGAATGCGGGTTGCGGCATGGGCGAAGCGTGTCATGGAACGCGTGGGGTTGAAAGCCCGCTCGCCCCTCCCTGTGGTCGTGTCTCGCTCAGGTCAGAGCGGGTGACGACAGGTCATGCGGCGGCGTTCCCCGGTTTTGGACCGCAGGAGCATGGTGTCGGTTTCAATGTAGCCGTCGCCCAGTTTGAGACCGGCGACCATGGAGCCTTGTGTGACGCCTGTGGCGGCAAAGATCACATCATCGGTGACCATTTCATCGCGGGCATAGATACGGTCGAGATCCGTAATGCCTGCCTTGGCCGCACGTCCCGTTTCGTCATCATTGCGGAAAAGGAGCCGACCCCAGATTTGACCGCCCAAGCATTTCAAAGCGCCTGCGGCCAGCACGCCTTCGGGAGCGCCGCCGGAGCCCATATACATATCGATGCCCGTGCGTTCGGCATCCGAGCAGTGGATGACGCCGGCCACATCGCCATCACCGATCAGGTAGACCGACGCGCCGATGCCGCGCAGCTCGGTGATCGTATCCTGGTGGCGGGGACGTTCGAGAACGCAAACCGTGATCTCAGACGGCGTGACACCCTTGGCTTTGGCCAGTGCTTCGACCCGTTCAGAGGGGGTCATGTCGAGTGAGACAACGTCGGTTGGGTAGCCCGGACCCACCGCGAGCTTGTCCATGTAGACGTCGGGCGCATGTAGCATCGTGCCGCGCGGGGCCATGGAAATGACGGTTAGCGCATTGGGCATGGCCTTGGCCGTGATGGTCGTGCCTTCGAGCGGGTCGAGCGCGATGTCGACGCCCGGTCCATTCCCCGTGCCCACTTCCTCACCAATATAGAGCATGGGCGCTTCATCCCGTTCGCCTTCGCCGATGACCACGACGCCCGCGATATCAAGCTTGCCCAGTTCTTCGCGCATCGCGTTGACCGCGGCCTGGTCGGCGGCCTTCTCATCTCCGCGACCGATCAGAGGGCGACAGGCGAGGGCGGCTTGTTCTGCCACGCGGGCGAGGCCAAGAGACAGCAGGGCATCGTCGAATTGTGCGGACATGGGGCTTCCTTCAGGTTGGTTGTGGCGGGCAGTGTTAGCTTTGGGCCATGGTTTGGGCAAGAGGCCAGCACGCTCGTCGCGTCCTTTCGGGCGCGTCTCGCTTACACTGTCTCAATTCTGAGCGCGACAGGCTCTCCGGTGACGACATCCAGCGTGGTCATGCCAAGGATTGCGGCATCCAGCGCATCGCGGGTCGTCTTATGCGTGACAATCAGTATCGGGGCCGCGCCCGCGTCGTCATGGCGATACTGGCGCATGCGGTCGATGGAAACACCGGCATCGCCCAGAACCGTGGCGAGCTTTGCCAGGGCGCCGGGTTTGTCCTCAAGCGCGAGGCGCAGGTAATAGGGCGCGGGCGTTGCGGTTTTGGCGGGCGTTGTCTCGGTCAGGGACGCAGCGGGCACGCCGAATGTGCTGACACGAAACCCCCGCGCGATGTCCATCACATCGCCCATCACAGCGCTCGCGGTCGGGCCTTCGCCCGCGCCAGGACCGCGCAGAACGACCTGCTCCACCTGATCACCCTCTAGAACCACCATATTTGTGCCGCCTTCGAGCTGACCCAAGGGGCTGGTCGCGGGCACAAGGCAAGGCGACATGCGTTGTTCCAGACCACGGCCAGACATCTGCGCCACGCCCAAAAGCTTGATCCGGTAGCCCATATCGGCGGCCTGGGTGATGTCATCTATGGTGATGCGTTCGATGCCTTCCAGCTCCACGGCGTCGAAATCCACCTGCGTGCCAAAGGCGACAGACGCCAAGAGCGACAGCTTGTGCCCTGCATCGATGCCGCCCACATCCAGCGTGGGGTCGGCTTCGAGATAGCCCAGTTGGTTGGCCTCCTCAAACACCTCATCATAAGGCAGGCCGGCCGATTGCATCCGGGTGAGGATATAGTTACAGGTGCCGTTCATCACGCCCATGACCCGGTCCATATCATTGCCAGCAAGGCCTTCGGTCAGCGCCTTGATGACCGGGATGCCGCCTGCCACAGCGGCTTCAAAGCGCAAGACCGCGCCATTGGCCTCCGCCAGTTCGGCGAGCGCTTGGCCGTGATGGGCGAGCAGCGCTTTGTTGGCTGTGACCACGTGTTTGCCCGCCTTGAGAGCGGCCTCAACGGAGGCTTTGGCGGGGCCATCTGAGCCGCCCATCAGTTCGACGTAAACATCCACGTCATCGCGGGTGGCGAGGGCGACAGGGTCATCCTCCCACGCATATTGAGACAGGTTGACACCACGGTCCTTGCCTTTGCTGCGTGCGGACACGGCGGAGATTGCGATAGCTTGCCCTGCGCGGTCGGCCAAAAGGTTGGATTTTTGCCGCACGATTTTGACAACACCAGCACCCACGGTGCCAAGACCCGCGATCCCAAGACGTAAAGGGCCATTGCCGGAAAGGGTTGTCATGTCTGCGCTCCGTTCGGGGTAATTCGGTCCTGCCCGGCTCTACAGCCTTGGGGCAGAGGGTGCAACGCAGACCTGTGCGGGATTTAGACCTCTTCGTCCTCGATCGTGATGTCTTGATCTAGACGGTCGCGGTCTTCTTCTTCGATCACCTCACCACGGAGGCTGGCGGCGCGGGCGCGCAAGCTGTCGGCGCGATTGTCAATGCGTTCGGCCTGTGCCACCAGCGGCTGCTCGCGCGGCTCAAGCGGGCCGGTGGACACTTGGGCGCGCAAATCCTCTGCGGGCAAAAGCGCGGGGTAGTTCGCGCTTTGCACCTCTGGGCTGATCTGGGCGTCAAGCTCAGGAAACGTTGTGCAGCCGCCCAAACCCGCACTGAAGCACGCGATCACGCCGATGGTTTTGATAGCTCGGAGCATGAGGCACCTTTGCAACGCCAATCCTGATAACGTCATGCCATTTTTGGCAGGCCCCACGCAAGCGGGGATTGATTTGAACGCCCGTTCAGATAAAGCTGCGATATGGCACGGACGCAAGGATCACACTCCGATATCACTGGCCCCAGGCTGCGCGATGCCGCGCGGTCGCTCTTTGCGCGTTTTGGCTATGCCGCTGTTTCCATGCGCCAAATCGCGGCGGAAGTCGGTGTTCAGGCTGGCGCGCTCTACAACTACACCCCCGACAAGCAAAGCCTGCTGTTTGATCTGATGAAGGCGCATATGGATGAGCTGCTGATTGCTTATGATGCGGCGATGCCACAGGGTGCCCCGCTGGAGCGGCTGGAACAGTTCGTGAGCTTTCACATCCGCTATCACGCGGAGCGGCCAGAGGCGGTGTTCATCGCCTATATGGAGCTGCGCAATCTCACAGACGGCAACTTTGCTCAAATCGAAGAGTTGCGGCGCAGCTATGAGGCGCGGTTGGAGGGTATCCTGACGGCCGGTGTTACGGATGGTGCCTTTGAGATCTCGGACACGCGGATCGCCGCCATGGCGCTGATTGCCATGCTCACGGGCGTGAACACCTGGTTTCGCGAAGGGGGGCGGCTGAGCATGGAGGACGTGGAGGCGCTCTATTGGGATATGGTGCGCAAGTCCGTGCTCCGCTGAGGCACATTTTCCCTCTCGCAGGCGGCGCGCAAAGCGGGTAACGAAGCGCCCATGTCAGATGAAGTGATCACCGAACTCTATGCATCCCCCACGCGCCGGTTTCTGGGCGTGGGTATGTTGCTGATCCTGGGCGGGTTGGTGCTTTACACCGGGCTTGCGCATCCCCCCGCCGTGTTGGGCTGGCAGGCCTTTTTGCTGGGCATGGGCGCGGTCTGTCTCTGGATTGCCGAACGCATGCGGCAGGCGACGACCCATGGGGTGCAATTGACCGAAGATGGCTTGCGCAGCAGCAATGGTGAGGTGATCGCAACGATGGACGATATCCATTCCGTGGATCGCAGCATCTTTGTTTTCAAGCCGTCGAACGGGTTTGTTGTCCGTCTGAACCGATCCAGCAAATCACGATGGATGCCAGGCCTGTGGTGGCGAATGGGCAAACGCATCGGGATCGGGGGGGTGACGCCGGGAGGCGCCGGAAAAGTCATGGCCGATATGCTGGCCGCGATGCTGCTCAAGCGGGACAAAGGCGAAGACGGGTTTTTGATGTAAACCCGTCTTCTGTGTCGTTACGATGGATCAGCTTTCGTCTTCGCAGGCGTCAAAGCACATTTGAGGCGCAAAGCGGATGCTTGTGAACACGCGTGTTGAGACGAGGCGATTGTCGTTGAAGCCTACGTCAAACACGGTTTTGTAGATCGCTTCGCTTTCCACAAGTATCAGTTCATCCCCGTCATTCATCGTTGGCAGGTTTGCAAAGTCATTTTGCACATCGGCATCTTCCAACTCGGCCATGCTGCCGGATCCACGGGTCTCGGACCAGTTCACCTGGTATTGATTGTTGGTGCCGTCAAACTCGATCACGCTGATGCGGATCTGGTTGTTGGCATAATCATCGGCGATCTGGTCAAACAGAGTTTTGGTGTTGTCGACATAGACATCGGTGATCACGTCATTTTCCCGCGAGATCATATCGGCAATCGTATAGGTCGCCTTGTCCCGCGCGCTCTGAAAGCGGTGGATCTCGAAGAACTCGAACATCGCGGCCAGGCCCATGATCAAGAGCGGTAAACTCAGCACGGTTTCCACCATGATCGTCCCGCGCGTGTCCTGCGCGAAGTCGCGAATGTGGGTTTTGATCACGTTCCAGTACATCTTACAAAGGCTCCTGAACGAAGGCAGTTGTCACGATCAGCGATGCGTCGCCGCTGGCATCCGTGCTTAGGGCACTGCCGAGGAACGCATCCGGGAAGAGCGGCTCATACTTAAAGCACGCGCGAAGAAGCATCAGTTCGTTTTGCTGACCCGGCTCAAACTCGCGCACCGGCTTGGACGGTTCCGCACTGTCCGTGCAGTCCGCACTCTGGTCCAAAGTGTTCAACGAGCGGATGTCAGCAGAGCGCATTTCAAGACGCAGCTTGGCCTGACAATCCAACAACATCAGCGAATTGGCACAGATGAGATCCTTGATGTCATCATGCTGCGGCGCCGTTCCGGTGCCCAGGCGCACTTCGCGCACGGCGATGTCCATGCCCCGCTCAAGCAGCGTGTGGCGCAGCGTGACGACCGACAGTTCGACCCCCATGACCATCACGGTGATATAGATCGGCAGCACCAGAACGAATTCCACCGATGCGGTGCCACCTTCGTCACGCGCAAAGGCGTGCATATGGGATTTCAGGCTCTTGATCATTGTGTCAGCCTCAGGTTCTTCACGTTGGACGCGATAGACGAGAACGCGTTGCCAATGTTGGCGCCGTCGGTCGGGTAATAGTGGTTCAGACTAGACGCGCAGGTTTCAAGCTGCGTCTCAGCGTTTCCGTTTGCCGTGATGTCATACCCGATGGTGTAGACGATCACGTCTTCGTCCTTGGTGGCGGAGCAGATCGACTGCATGCGCGTGTCCTTGGTTCCACCTGTTTCGAACTCCCGTCCGACATAGTCGTTCCACGGGCCCCAATCGCCGGTCGTGTGGCCGTACCAGTTGGGTGTCATCAGGCCCCAGGCATCTTCCCAAGACAGACGTTCGGTGTCCACATGGGCGGGGTGATCTTCGAATTCCTCGAACACCTCTTCGTCAACCCATGTGGGTGATCCGCCATTGGGCGTGCCTGTGCTGACCACGTCCGGGCTGTCTTGTTCATCAAAGGTCTGGTTGTTGATCGGACCCGTGCCTTCGATGTCGAGATACTGATCATCATCGTAGAGGTAGTAGGCCGAAAACTCGTCACCCGTCGCGATGTATTCACAGTTCCAGTTCGGCTGGCCGCACTTGTTTTCGTTGTTGGAATACCGGATGCCGCCACGGTTACGCTCTTACCAGGAGTAGTCGAACTCCATCTCCTGCCAGGTCAACCGATACAGATCGGAATCTGGCCCGCGATACTGGCTGGACTGGTCGAAATAGTAAGAATACGTGTTTTGACCATCCGCCATCAACACGACGACCTTCAGGGTTTCAGGCTCGTTGTATTGCGCCGGAATATTGGCCAGGGAAGAGTCCACAACATTGGCCGTCTGCAACCCTGTCACCACCTCTTGGAACTCAGGGTCCAAAAGGGCCGCGCCCCACTTCATCCCAATATGGGCGGATGTGTTGCCATCGGCATTCAAGCCGTTGATATGGGCGTGCAGGTCTGCTTCGCTCGTGGAGTAGGGCAGGATCTCGCTCCGGGCTTCCGCAAAGCAAGAGCGCCAGCCCTCATTGAAATCGTCAAAGTCCCCATAGACCGACGTGAAAATCTGCAGATCCTGCGTTTCATCAGGGTCAAGTGCCGGGGAATCGTAGTCTGTCGATCCGAACCGCAAACATGTCGAATAATCATGCGTGATATCGACCGTCAGCTGATCAAAGAGGTCGCGGCCCGGCGTCACGGTCCACGCGAAGGGCACAACAGAAATAAACGTGTCGCCCGGATCCGACTGCGTGAGCATCGTCGTCACGAACGAGTTCGCCGCCGTCTGCAAATTGGTCAGTTTGGTGCCGCGCATGGAGCCGGACACGTCGAGCACGAGCGAAATCTCAAGCTTGGGCCGCGCAACCTGGGCCTCTGCCTCACCCAGGGCGCGCAGCTGATCCACACCTGTCATTTGCAGCAGATAGGTGTCGATATCCATATTCGCCTCGGCGTAAACACGCGTAGCGTTGAGCGAAATTTCAATGTCGTCTGACCCTTGGCCGTCAATATCGATGTCCTGCAAGTAAGACGACATCTGATGCTTGGCGAAATAGTCTTCCACGATGTCCTTGACGTCTTGCTTATCAGAGCCTGTGGGCGCACCGGCCCCTGCCAACACGGCGGAATCCAAAGTCGCCTGCAGGTGCGTGCGCTCCATTTCCTGGCGCATCGCGTCGACGCCAAGACCGGCCAGCATCAAAAGCATGATGGTGATGTAGAAGCTGAACAGCGAACCCGCACCATCCTCATCGTTGCGGAATACATCGATGCAGCGCAAAGCAGTCGAATTCTTCAACGACGCGCGCTTCTCATGGCAGCGCGCCGCCATTTGTCCCCAATCGAATTTCATTCCCTTACCCTCACTCACCCCACCGGTTCACGGATATTTTTAGACGGGCCAGTTATGGTGAAAGAACAGGGCGGAATTATGGCGAAACGAAGTATAAATGAATAAAATCAATAGTTTATGCTGAACAATCTGTTTCAAATTCCTTCACTGTTTCCGGTCCATCATCAATAGCGCGCGATTCGTTAAGGCGCCCAGGCGGTCGCGGATGTCACCAGAACGCTAGACAAAACACGGGTAAGGGGTAACCATGGCGAAAAAGAGACCCCGCATTCAACGCTAGGGCGCATCATCACCAGGGAGAGTGAACCATGTCTGCAAACAGCAAAGAGCCAAGCTTTCGCGAAAGCGTTGATTTGATGTTCAACCGCGCGGTGGCGCTGATGGATTTGCCACCCGGTCTGGAGGAGAAGATCCGGGTCTGCAACGCGACCTATACGGTCCGGTTTGGTGTGCGTCTGCGCGGACAAATTCAGACCTTCACAGGGTATCGGTCCGTGCATTCCGAACATATGGAGCCGGTGAAGGGCGGCATCCGCTACGCGATGGCCGTCAATCAGGATGAGGTTGAGGCGCTGGCGGCACTGATGACCTATAAATGCGCTGTGGTGGAGGTGCCGTTTGGCGGATCCAAGGGCGGTTTGCGCATTGACCCGCGCGAATGGGATGCCGAGGAGCTGGAACTGATCACCCGTCGCTTTGCCTATGAGCTGGCCAAGCGCGACCTGATCCATCCCAGCCAGAACGTGCCCGCCCCCGACATGGGCACGGGTGAGCGTGAGATGGCCTGGATGGCCGATCAGTATCGCCGCATGAACACCACCGACATCAACAGCCGGGCCTGTGTCACCGGCAAACCGGTCAATGCAGGCGGCATTCAAGGCCGGACAGAGGCCACGGGCCGCGGCGTGCAATATGCGCTGCAAGAGTTCTTCCGCCACCCTGAGGATATCGCCAAGGCAGGGCTGGATGGCACGCTGGACGGCAAACGGGTGATTGTGCAGGGCCTCGGCAATGTGGGCTACCACGGCGCGAAGTTTTTGCAGGAAGAGGATGGTTGCAAGCTCATCGGCATCATTGAACGCGACGGTGCGCTTTATGATGAAAAAGGTCTGGATGTCGAAGCTGTGCGCAACTGGATTGCCAAGCATAACGGTGTCGACGGCTACCCTCAGGGCAAATACACCAAGAACGGTGCCAAACTGCTCGAAGAGGATTGCGATATCCTGCTGCCTGCCGCGCTTGAGGGCGTGATCAACCTCGACAATGCCGCCAATATCAAGGCCGGTCTGATCATAGAGGCCGCGAATGGCCCTGTGACGGCCGGGGCGGATGCGATCCTGCGTGAGAAGGGCACCGTGATCATCCCCGATATGTATGCCAATGCGGGCGGTGTGACGGTGTCTTACTTTGAGTGGGTCAAGAACCTCAGCCATATCCGTTTTGGCCGGATGCAACGCCGTCAGGAAGAGACGCGGCATCAGCTGCTCTTGGATGAGTTGGAACGGATCAGCCATGACAATTCAATCAACTGGACCCTGACACCGACCTTCAAAGACCGATATCTGAAAGGCGCAGGCGAGTTGGAACTGGTGCGTTCAGGCCTCGATGACACGATGCGCTCAGCCTATCAGGAAATCGCTGAGACCTGGCGAACCCGCGATGACGTGACGGATTTGCGCACGGCGGCGTACTTGGTGGCGATCAACAAGGTGGTGAGCAGCTACAACTCACTCGGCCTGTGATGGGCGGGCCCCTGGATCACTCTGGGGGCCGTGATGACCTCTGACCCGATTGCGTTCAACACGCGCGATGATGACAAGATCGCGGGCCTGATCCGCGCGCGGCATGTTCTGGCCCGGTACAACGTCACCGGGCCGGAAGATGCAGACGCGCGTCGCGCCATCCTGACGGAGCTTTTTGGTGAGCTGGCGCCGGGCGTCTGGATTGAGCCGCCGTTTCACTGTGATTTTGGGGACAACATTCGCTTTGGACCGGGGTGTTTTGTCAACCTCAACTGCGTGATCCTCGACGGGGCCACGGTCGAGATCGGCGCAGGCTCACTGCTTGGCCCGGGCGTGCAGATCTATGCCACGAGCCACCCAATGGATCCCGACGCGCGCATCTATGAGGTGGACGGCGTGCCCAGCTTCCACACCTTCGCCAAACCCGTCGTGATCGGGGAACGGGTCTGGATCGGCGGTGGGGCAATGATCATGCCCGGCGTCCGGGTGGGCGATGGGTCAACCCTAGGCGCAGGCGCGGTCGTGACCAAGGATGTGCCCGAGCGGGTCTTTGTCGCGGGCAATCCGGCCAAAGTGATCCGGTCGGTGTAAAGGCAGAGCGTCTGAGACCCACCCGTCCCGGACGTGATCCGGGACCTCATACATTGAGCAAAGGCAAGGCCCCGGATCACGTCCGGGGCGCGTTGTGTTGGATTGGACAGTAGCAAGCATAAATCAGGGCGTTTTCGCCCATTGCAATCGACGCAAAAGGATGGTGACACTTTCCGGTAAACCGCGGGAGATGTCTTATGGGCTTTTCAGGATTTCGCATCCTCAAAGAAGGGCTGACCGGCAACAAAGGCTGGGGCGCGCATTGGAAAGATGCCAGCCCCAAAGACGCCTATGACGTGGTGATCATCGGAGGCGGTGGGCACGGGTTGTCGACGGCCTATTACCTTGCCAAGAACCACGGCGTCCGCAACGTGGCGGTGCTGGAGAAGGGCTATCTGGGCGGCGGCAATGTGGGCCGCAACACCACGATCATCCGCGCCAATTACTTTCTGCCGGGCAATTCGGAGTTTTACAGCCATTCGCTGAAACTGTGGGAAGGGTTGGAGCAGGACCTGAATTACAACGCGATGGTGTCCCAGCGCGGGCTGATCAACTTGTTTCATTCCGACGGGCAGCGCGATGCGTTTGCCCGGCGCGGCAATGCGATGCTGGCCCAGGGCGATGATGCGGAACTTCTGGACCGGGCCGGTGTCGCGCGGCTGCTGCCCTGGCTTGATTTCGACAACCACCGTTTCCCGGTCTACGGCGGGCTTTTGCATCGCCGGGGCGGGACGGCGCGCCATGATGCGGTGGCCTGGGGCTATGCGCGCGGGGCGGATCAGCGCGGGGTCGACCTGATCCAGGGCTGCGAGGTGACCGGGATCAACATCGACCGAGGCCGAGTGACCGGGGTGGAAACCACGCGGGGGACAATTCGGGCCAAGAAGGTGGCAATGGTGGCGGCGGGCCGATCAGGGCAGGTGGCGGCGATGGCGGGGATGCGTCTGCCGATTGCAAGCCATGTGTTGCAAGCCTTAGTGACTGAGGGGCTGACGCCCTGTATCGATCATGTGATCAGCTTCGGGATGGGACATTTTTATATCAGCCAGTCCGACAAGGGCGGATTG
>ERZ1740070.2191-NODE-2191-length-11425-cov-4.905101_pt1 | contig 11425 bp, 13 predicted proteins | sample MGYA00581734_ERZ1740070 | MGnify/ENA primary metagenome ERZ1740070 (study PRJEB43018, sample SAMN04849744) | marine metagenome | isolation source: floating plastic debris | place: Pacific Ocean | collected 2008-09-01 | study: EMG produced TPA metagenomics... | reverse complement strand
ATTATAGCCTGTGAATGCCGACACGACGGCCTTCCCCTCATCCCGAACCGGATCGCTCCCCTTGAACGACCCTTTCATCCCCAGCGCCTGCGTCCAGACACAGCTTCCCTGTCGCCGCCCACGCGTAAGCGGGATCGGCGCGCCAATCGAAATGCATGGCGCGAGGAACACAGACGTTGTTGATGGAACCCGGTACTATCCGGGAATGTTTAGGATTTCCACGCCAAAATTAGGGATTTTTGGGGAAGAAGGTTTAAATATCTCTAATTATTGATTTTTTAACCTCAAGCCAATCAACTCCAAGCGCAGCCAGCGCACCAAAATCCCGGAAGTTCTCGCACGAACCCCGCGGAATCAGGGGCGAATCCCTACCCATCCCTGAAACCAATGCAGTCAAAAGCGACCACGGCGCTGCTTTTCCCAAAAAATCCCCAAGGGTCAGACCAGCCAATCCCGGCTGTGCGTCAACGCCGCGGGTCGTCACCGTCTTCCAGCGGTTCGGTTGGCGGTGTGTCTGGAACTGTCACGTTGCCATCAAAGTCAGGTAACAACGCTTCAGGCGCCACTTGCGTCTCAGTCGCCTCGGGTGGCGGAATATCCGGCACAACGCCCGCATCAGCAAGCGGATCGCGTTGTGGCGGTGCAGCGGTTGGTTCGGTTGTTGGCGAGGCGTCCGGCACCGCGGACTCTTCGGCGATGTCCGCCTGACTGCCGATTATGCTGGCAACGCCGATGACAAGGATCATGGCGCAAAGGCCCGTCAGGCCGACCTGCAGACGCTGCAGTGCCTCGGCTCTGGTTCCGCCCAGAGGAGCTCCTTCGGGCGGTTCACCTTCGGTTGCCAGGGTTACCGCCTCGCTCTGGGCGTCTACGTCGTCAAAGAGGTCCCGCTGCGTCATCTTGCGGAAGGAATATCAGCCCTTCGGCGCGGGCGCCAGCCAATCGAACACCGGCAGACCTTTGGTTTCGAGCCATTCGGCGTTGTAAAGCGTCGAAAGATAACGAAAGCCTGTATCGCACAGGATCGTGGCGACCTGAGGGTTCTTGCGACCTTCTTCGACCAGTTGCCGGCCCAGTTCGATGGCCCCCGCCACATTGATCCCGCTGGACAGGCCAAGGCACAAACCTTCTTCGCGCAAGAGACGGCGCACCCACACCAGGCCTTCCTCATCCGACACACGGAATTGGGTGTCGATCAACGCGCCTTCCAGATTGGCCGTGATGCGTCCCTGCCCAATCCCTTCCGCGACCGAAGAGCCTTCGGATTTCAGCTCGCCATGCGCGTAGTAATTGTACAGCGCCGCGCCATGCGGATCGGCAAGCGCGATGCGCACATCGGGGTTCATCGCCTTAAGACCCAGCCCCACACCCGCAATCGTACCGCCGGTGCCCGCGGCGCAAGTGAACCCGTCGATCTTGCCGCCGGTTTGCTCCCATAACTCGGGCGCGGTGCCTTCGATATGGGCCTTGCGGTTGGCGACATTGTCAAACTGGCCCGCCCAGATCGCGCCTTCGGTCTCTTCCGCCATCCGGCGCGAGACGTGCTGAAAGTGCGCAGGGTCCGCGTACTTGGTCGGCGGAACCAAAACCAGCTGCGCACCCAGCGCGCGCAGCGTGTCCATTTTTTCTTTGGACTGATTGTCGGGCATGACGATAATCGTCTTGTAGCCCAGTGCGTTAGCGACCAGCGCGATCCCGATACCAGTGTTGCCAGCCGTCCCTTCGATCACGGTGCCACCGAGTTTCAGATCGCCGCGTTCCTCGGCGTCGCGGATCATGTAGAGAGCGGCGCGATCCTTCACCGACGCGCCCGGGTTGGCGAATTCGCACTTGCCCCAGATGTCGCAACCAGCCGCTTCGCTTGGCCCGGTGAGCCGGACCAGAGGCGTGTTTCCAATCAGGGCGAGGGTATCGCCGATAGGTTGAGTGATGTTCATGAGCGCCGAATTAGTCGTTGCTATCGGCCCCCGCAAACAAGTTTAATCTTCGGGGCTGATAGTCACCTTCATACCGTCGAGATCGGCAGCAAAGGGAACCTGGCACGCCAGGCGCGAATTCTCTTTGCGATGATCGGAGGATTCGAGCAGGTCGTCCTCGTCTTCGCTCATCGCGGGCAGCGTGCCTGAGCCTGCATCGTCGACATAGATGTGGCACGTCGCGCACGAGCAGCACCCGCCGCACAAAGCCAGCAGCTCGTCAAAGCCGTTGTCGCGGATCGCTTCCATCACGGTGAGGCCGTCTTCGACCTCGATATCGCTTGTTTCGCCAGCGCGGTTGGTGACGGTCAGCTTGGGCATACTGGGATTTCCTTCGTGCTCTTAGTTCAGCGCAATCCACGCGCTATCGGACAAACCATGTGGCTGCTAGGAGGTTCCGTGGCCAGTGGCAACCGGGGTTTGTGAGATGGGATTGACCGCAAAGCGGATTAAGGATGGGCTAGACGCGCTGGCGCAAAGCGACGCACGCGTCGCCGAGCAATTGGAGCGCGTGGGTTACCCCGAGGCCCGCATACGCGATCGCGGCTATAAAACGCTGCTGCGCACGATTGTCGGCCAGCAGGTTTCCGTCGCCGCGGCCAGCTCAATGTGGAACAAGCTTGAAGCGGAACTGGGCGAGGACTTTTCGCCCTCGTGCCTACTAAAGCGTGACTTCGACACGCTGCGCGCTTGCGGCCTGTCACGCCAGAAACAGGGCTACGCCCGCAGCCTGTGCGAGTTGGTCGAAGCGGGCGCGATCAATTTTGACGGCATGCCCAATGACGACGAGGAAGCGATTGAGCAGCTGATCCAGATCAAGGGGATCGGGCGCTGGTCAGCCGAAATTTATTTGCTGTTCGCCGAAGGGCGCGCTGACATCTGGCCTGCCGGAGACCTGGCGGTGCAAGAAGGCGTCAAACGTCTGCTGGAACTTGAGGAACGTCCCAAGGAAAAGGAAACCCGCGCGCTGGGGGAACAATGGTCACCGCACAGGGGACCCATGGCGATCTTTACATGGCATTATTATGCCAATCCGGCGTTGTAAGGCTTTCCAGCCTCACACATTCACCACTGGCAACGCCTTCCCAAACTCCGTCACGCGGCCTTCGTCATCCACAAGAGCGAGGTGCAAGGCCTTGCCCGTGGCCGGATCAACCAAGTCGAGCGGCGAGCGGCCCTTGTCCATATATTCATCGCCCCATTCCTATCTGCGGTACGCCGGGGTCGGACCCGAAGCAGGGCAAAGGCTGGGGCGGCGCATCGGTCCGCGCCGGTGTGAACCGGGCAGCCGAGAAGGGTATCGGTGTCCTGCTCGAAACGGCCACACCATCGAATGTAGCGATCTACACGCGGCTTGGCTTTGAGATCGCTGAACAGTGGACGGTTCCCAAAGGCGGCGCTGACTTTTGGACGATGCACCAGACGCCTTCATAGAAGCGTTGCGCGCTTGGCCATTGGCATCGCGCCGTTCAGTCCCTAGCTCTCCGTCAAACATTCCGGAGAGATCATGACAGCCGCCGCACCCGCCAACCTCGACCAGTTTCCCCTCATCCCGCGCGATCATTTGTTCGGCAATCCGACCAAGGCTGGGGGCAAGCTGAGCCCAGATGGCAAATGGCTTAGCTGGCTTGCCCCGGTAGACGGCGTGCTCAATATCTGGATTGCGCCACGTGACGATCAGAGCGCGGCCAAGCCGATTACCAAAGCGACCGAACGCCCAATCCGCCAGCAAATGTGGTCGCCCGACAGCACGGCGGTTCTCTACATCCAGGACAAAGGCGGGGATGAGAACTTCCTGCTCTACAGCGTCAACGTTGCAACCTGTGTCGAAACCACGCTGACGCCTTTTGAAAACACCCGCGTCGATATTGTCGGCGGCTCGGAAAGCATCCGCGATAAAATCCTCGTTGGCCTCAACAACCGCGCCCCGCAGTTTCACGATGTCCACTTACTCAACCTGACGACTGGGGAACTGGAGCTCGTTTACGAAAACAACGGCTATGCGGGGTTTGTCGCCGACGATACGCTGACCCTGCGCATGGCGATGCGCCAGAACGAGGCGGGCGGAAGCGACTATTTTGACATCACCGACAACGTCGTCGCGGATGAACCGTTCAAGACGACCGCGATGGAAGATTCGCTCACCACAACGCCGGCGGGCTACAACAACGATGGCTCGATCCTCTACTGGCTCGACAGCCGCGATCGCGACACCGCCGCTTTGTTCGCGCAAGACACCCGAACTGGCAAGCGCACGCTGATCGCGCAGGACGAGCGCGCCGATATCAGCGGCACATTAGCCGACAAGAAAACCGGTGAGGTGATCGCTTATTCGGTGAACTATTTGAAGACCGAGTGGACCGCTCTGGATGAAGGGATCAAGGACGCGTTCGCTTGGCTGGATGAGCGTCTTGAAGGCGAATTCGGCGTCAACAGCCGCACCGATGACGACCAGACCTGGATTGTGTGGAACGATCCCGTGACAGCGCCTTCTCAGACCTTTATTTATGATCGCGCAGCGCAAACGCTGACGCCGTTCTATGTCACGCGGCCCGAGCTTGAAGGCGCGCCGCTCCAGCCGATGCATCCGGTGGAAATACCCGCTAGAGATGGGCTGACCCTGCCCTCTTATCTGACGCTGCCGCCTGGCTGCGATCCAGACGCCATGGGCCACCCAAGTGCTCCGGTTCCCATGGTTTTACAGGTTCACGGCGGGCCATGGGCGCGCGATGAGTATGGCTTTTCCAGCAACGTCCAATGGCTGGCCAATCGCGGCTACGCGGTGTTGCAGGTCAACTTCCGCGGCTCGACCGGGTTCGGGAAAAACTTCCTAAACGCCGCCAACAAACAGTGGGGTCTGGCCATGCATGATGACCTGATCGACGCGGTCAATTGGGCGGTAGCGCAGGGTGTGACCACGAAAGACACCGTCGCAATCATGGGCGGATCTTACGGCGGATACGCGACGCTGGCAGGGCTGGCCTTCACACCGGATGTGTTCGTATGCGGGGTCGATATCGTTGGCCCCTCAAATCTGGAGACATTGCTGGAGACGATCCCGCCGTACTGGGCGCCGCTGGTCAAAATCTTTCATGAGCGCATGGGTGATCCGGGCACGCCCGAAGGCTTGGCCGCGCTGAAAGCCGCAAGTCCGCTTTACAAAGCGGACCAGATCACCAAGCCGTTGTTGATCCTGCAAGGCGCAAACGATCCGCGCGTGAAGCAGTCGGAAAGCGACCAGATCGTAGGCGCAATGAAGAATGCGGATATTCCCGTCACCTATGTGCTGTTCCCCGATGAAGGCCATGGCTTTGCCAGGCCCGTCAATTCGATTGCGGACAGCGCGATCACCGAGAATTTCCTCGCGCCTATTCTGGGCGGACGCAGCGAACCCATCGGCGCAACGGTTGCGGATAGCACCGCGCAAATCCTGGAAGGCGCCCACTATGTCGCGGGTTTAGAGGACGCGCTTAAGGACACGTGACAACCGCGCAGCCCTCAACTAGTTAGGTTCGCAAAAGAAAACCTATCAAGAGAGGGATCCCAATGAGCACACCCACGGGTGGAACGCCCATGCGTTCGATTTTCATCACCGGCGGCGGGTCGGGCATTGGCCGAGAGGTTGCAATCTTTTTCGGCGAGCGCGGCTGGTTCGTCGGCATCGCCGATATCAACGAACAGGGTATGGAAGACACGCTGGGCCTTATCCCCGGTGGCTTCAAATACGCGCACAAGCTTGATGTTCGCGACCGCGCGGCTTGGGATGTGGCGCTTGAGGCTTTCTCCACCGCAGCGGGAGGCAAAATTGACGTCGTCTTCAACAACGCCGGGATCGGCCATGGCGGCCCGATTGTGGAGCAGACGGGTGATCAAATTGAGGATGTGCTCGACATAAACCTCAAGGGCGTTGTCTACGGCGCGCAAGCCGCGCACTCCCACCTCAAGAAATCCGGGCCTGGGTCTGTGCTGCTCAACACGGCCAGCCTCGCAGGGATTATCGGCGCGCCCAATCTTGCGGTCTATTGCGCGACCAAATGGGGTGTGCGCGGACTGACGCAGGCGCTGGATGCCGAATGGGCCGAGGACGGCATCAAAGTCAGCGCCCTGTGCCCCGGATTTATCGACACACCGATCATCGACAAAGTCGCCCCGGAAACAAACCGGACGGGCAAGGAAATGCTCGAAGAAGCGGGCGTGGAAGTTTCTCCGGTAAGCGCCGTGCCTACCGTTGTATGGGACGCTGTGCACGGCGATAAGGTCGACTACACCGTCGGCAAGACCGCCGGACGCCTTCTGTTCCTCACCCGCTGGCTACCGGGCCGGGTCCGCAAGCAAATCCGCAACCAAGGTGTCGGAACCGACCTCTAAACCATCTTGTCGATCGCGCGCGCCATATTAGCGTCGCGCGTCGACAGGCCGCCCGCGTCATGCGTGGTCAAAGTGATCTCAACCTTGGCGTAGACGTTGAACCATTCGGGGTGGTGATCGTGGCTGTCGGCAAGCAGCGCCACACGGCTCATAAAACCCCAGGCTTCCGAAAAGTCAGCGAACTGAAAGGTTCGCTGGATCGCCTTGCCCTCTCGCGTCAACTCCCATTCGGGGTGATCGGCCAACAGGCGTGCGCGGTCTTCTTCGGAAAGTTCGGGTACGGTCGGCATGAGCGTGGGGTATCCTGTGTCTGACGAGTTGTGAGCGGGAACGCTTTTCCCTAACGCTTTACGCAATGCAAGGTTCTGGGGCTCCTCGAATAATCGCAAGCGACCTCGCCTGTCGGCGCGGTGACCGGTTGTTGTTTCGCGGGCTCTCGCTGCAAATGGGCGCGGGCGAGGCGTGCCATGTCACCGGCGCCAACGGGGCGGGCAAGACCACGTTGATCCGAACGCTGGCGGGCCTTAACGCGCCTTTTGCGGGCGAGGCGCAGTGCGAGGGCGCGGTTGGCCTGCTTGATGAACGCACCGGGCTTGATCCGGAACGCTCGCTTGGCGAGGCTCTGGCTTTCTGGTTCGCGTTGGACACTACGCAAGACCGCGCTGCCATTTTGGGTCGTTTATGCCTGACCGATTTGGTCGACGTACCAGTGCGCTATTTGTCGACCGGCCAGCGCAAGCGAGCAGGACTGGCGCGATTGCTGGGTCAGGGGGCAAGCGTCTGGCTGCTGGACGAGCCCTTGTCGGGCCTCGGCACAGCGTCGCAAGATCTGGTGTGAGCCTTGATTGCCGGGCATCTTGAGAACCAAGGCCCCGCGCTACTCGCTTCGCACCAGCCACTTGACGTTCCGGGCCTTCAATCTCTGGCGATAGAAGAATTCATGGTCCCGCTTGAGATGCAGGAAGGGTGGGACGCGTGATCGGCCGGATGCTTCGCCGCGATCTGGCGCAATTCTTCCCCTTTGCCGGAGGAGGAGGAGCGGGGGCGGCCTTGCCGGTGATCTTCTTCGTCGCGGTGGCGATGCTGTACCCCTTCGCCGTCGGGCCCGATGCGGGCACGCTTTCGCGCACCGGCGGTGGCGTGGTGTGGATCGCGGCGCTTCTGGCCGCCATCCTTCCGCTCGACCGGTTGGTGGGCCGCGACATCGAGCTTGGCCATTTCGACCAGCTGCGTTTGCGCGGTGTGACCGAAGAAGCGATGATGGCGGTGCGCCTAGTCGCGCATTGGGTCAGCTTTGGCCCGCCGCTGATCCTCGCCGCTTTTCCCGCCGCCGCGCTTTTGCAGCTGGATGGACCAACGCTGCACCTGATCCTGCTTGGCCTCTTGACGGGCACTCCGGGCCTTGCCGCCATCGGCCTGATCATCGCCGCGCTCACCGCTTCGTTGCGCAGCGGCGCGGCGCTTTCAGGCCTGATGCTGATCCCGCTGGCCCTGCCCCTGCTTGTCTTTGGCGCGGGTGCCTTGGCGCGGCAGGATCAGGCCAGTCTGGGCTTTGTCGCCGCGATCAGTCTGGGCCTTGTCGCGATTGCGCCATTCGCTGCGGGAGCCGCAATCCGCGCCGTGCGTTAAGGCCGGTATGATTGGGATCATCAGCGACCTTTACGCCTACGCCTTTGACGAAACACGCCCTGCTCCCATGAGCGCGCGCGAGGCCAATCGTCTGCTGGGCCATGTCGCCTTTGCACTGGTGGCTTTTACTGTGGCTGCCTTTGCACTCAAAGTAGTCGTCCATCCCGAACGCGCCGCGCGCTACACGCCTTTGGTGGTGTTTCACGCAGGCGCGATGCTGGCGTGGATGAGCATGCTGGGAAGCCAAGCCTACCTCGCAAGCGCGAGGCGAATGGGTCTCCACAGAAGGTTCGGCACCGCCTCGCTAGGCCTCGTCGCGACGATGACCATTTCAGGCGCGATCATCTCGATCAATATCGGTCAGGAGCTGGGACGCCCCGAAGTGACCGTGGTCAACATCGCCGCTTTCGTAACCTTCATACCACTCTATTTTGCCGCCATCCACTTTGCTCGGCGTCATCAGATGCACGCGCACCGCCAGGCGATGTTGATCGGCACCTTAGCCTTTATGACACCGGTCTACGCACGGGTGACGGATGTCATCGGGCTGCCGCCGCAAGTGGCCAGCGGTGTCCAACCGCCGCTGACCATGGCGATTGCCTTGGGCTATGAGTGGATGGCGCTGGGTCGCATCAGCCGCGCGGTGGCCGCGATGTTGGCTTTCTCTATCGCGGTCGTGTTGCTTATGGCCGGCGTTCTGGCCATCTGGTTCCTCTAGCTTGCTGGATTAGGCTTTACCTGCGGCACCGATTGCAGCCATTCGGGCACAATCACATCTTCACGGAAACGCACATCGGTGGTCTTGGGACGCTGCTCCAAGGCGAGAGACATCAAAGCCGCCTCACGCTTGGCTACGACGAAGGAATAGACCAGCGCCATCACAATAAACGCGCCCGGCCCGCCGGTGAGGTAGGGCACCTCCATATACATGCCCCCAATGATCCCGCCGATCACAATGAATAGCACACTCAGAGTGATTTTCGACATGGCCAAACGCGTCCTTACTTCGAGGTCCTGCGCGGTACTTGCAAGAGAGCTTTTGAAGATCGTGAACGCTTAAAGTTAAGGTCTTAATATCGGGTTTTGCGATTTACCGCGCGCAAGCAAAGGGGATCGAGCGTCACCCCGTGCGTTCAATCGCACTGGCAAGAAGATGGGCCATCCCCGAACGTGCCCGGGGCTGCGATCAAGCGTAAGGCGGCTTGTCGCGTCCCGTTGGGCTCTTCGTGAAGATCTCGACGCCGTCCTCCGTAATCGCGAGGCTGTGTTCGAACTGCGCGGACAGGCTCTTGTCGCGCGTCACCGCGGTCCAGCCATCACCAAGCACTTTTGCCCAGGGCTTGCCGAGGTTGATCATCGGCTCGATCGTGAAGAACATGCCCGGTTTCAACTCAGGCCCCGTGCCCGCTTTGGCGGCGTGGACCACTTCGGGCGCGTCGTGGAACAGGCGGCCGAGCCCGTGCCCGCAAAATTCACGTACCACGCCATAGCGGAACTGCTTGGCGTGCGCTTCGATGGCCGCGCCAATATCACCCAGCCGCGCGCCGGGCTTGGACGCCGCGTCAATGCCGAGCATCAGGCATTCATAGGTCACATCGACCAGACGTTGGGCCTTAATCGAGGGCTCGCCCGCGTAATACATGCGGCTCGTGTCGCCGTGCCATCCGTCGAGCAGCGGGGTCACATCAATATTGAGGATGTCACCGTCCTTCAGAACCTTGGGCCCTGGGATGCCGTGGCAAATCACATGATTCAGCGAAATGCACGAGGAATGCGTGTAGCCGCGATAGCCCAAAGTGGCCGGCACCGCGCCCACGTCCAGCATCATCTCGCGAATGGCGGTGTCGAGGCTTTCGGTCGTGACGCCCGGTTTCACTAGGTCCGCAACTTCGTCAAGGATCGTGGCGGCCAGACGACCCGCCATGCGCATCCCTTCAAAGCCTTCTTCAGTGTGAAGCTTGATCGTGCCGTCGCGATAGACAGTCTCGCTGCCTTCAATAAGCTGATATTCGGTCATGGCGGGGCATATAGCGAATGGTTCGCAAAATTGCGAGGGACTAAGCGCCCGCCCTGGGAGCGATGGCAAACGCCGCCTTGTAGTCCGGCTTTGCCGCTTCGATCACGCTTTGCGTCACCGGCAGCGTGAACTCGAAAGCCCCCTCGGCGTAAGCTCCGGCGACATAGGGGCCGTAATAGACGCCAATCCGGTCAAAGCTCTTGCCGGTGGACGATCCTAGAAACAGGACCGTGTCTTCCATGGCGACGCAAGCCGAAGACCAATCGCCGGGATCAGGCAAGACAGGCGCTCCCCGGCGTTTGGCCCGTTCGGTGTTGAGCGCAGCGCAGGCTGGTTTGCCCAGCGCCGCTTCCAACACAGCGACCGATTGGAACAGCTGCAGCGGTTCTAGCTGAGCTTTCCCTTCGCGGTCCCACACCGTCGAAGTGCGGCCATAATTGCCGTGCGCGCCGCCGGTGTAGGTGGAAAAAGAGCTGGAAAGGCTTAAGAAACGCGGCGTGTCCGCGATCACCTCCCACGTCAGCGAGAAGGTATCACGCCGGCACGAGATGAAGTCTTCGGGGCAGTATTCCTTGGTTTCCTCCCAACGGCGCTTTTGGTCGGTGAGCTGGGTTTGAAGGTCTTGCTCAAACGCGGCGGCCAGTTCCGGTATGGCTGAAACCTGCCTTGGCCAGGAATAATCAAAATCGCGCAGCGCGTTCTCGCCATCGCCTTGGTTGTCGGCAAAGCGAAACGGCTCAGCCTCGGCGGCCAAACGCCGGTCCAGCGTGTCTTGTGCCGTTTCGCCCTGGCTCTCACTTACGGCTTCACTAGCAAGGCCGATTTCGTCGCTCATATCGGTGGGCGAAGAACACGCGATCATAGCCGCGCACGCGATCAACACCAGGCGCTTTTGGATCACGCATCCCCTCCTCAAAGCAATTGACACGTGACAATATTAGCCACGCGATTATGCACGCGCCATGACTGAGATTGCCGATCTGATCCAGCCCGACCGCGGGCAAGAAGCCACCTACATTCGTCTGGTTACCACATCGAGCCTTGAGGGGTTCTTCAAATCGCTTTCGGCAGGCCAACGCGCCAGCCTTGAGGGGCAAAAGTTTGAAGGCGCACCCGGCCAAGTGGGCATCGTGCCTGATGGCGATGCGATCTTTGTCGCAGGGGGAGTGGCCGATCCGGACGCTTTGACCAGCTACTGTTTGGCCGCGCTTTCCGAAAAGCTGCCCGAAGGCACCTATCGACTGGTCGACGCCGAAGCGGGCGCCGCGATGTTTGGCTGGCTGACTGCGCAATATCGTTTCACGCGCTATAAGGCTGACGACAAAGCGACTGGGCCTCGCGTCCTCTTGACCGGGCAGGTTGGACGGATTGAGGTGATCGGCGCCGAAGCGCTGGCCGAGATGAAGGTGCGCGATCTGGTCAACACACCTGCCGA
>ERZ1740070.2188-NODE-2188-length-11434-cov-10.932331_pt1 | contig 11434 bp, 5 predicted proteins | sample MGYA00581734_ERZ1740070 | MGnify/ENA primary metagenome ERZ1740070 (study PRJEB43018, sample SAMN04849744) | marine metagenome | isolation source: floating plastic debris | place: Pacific Ocean | collected 2008-09-01 | study: EMG produced TPA metagenomics... | reverse complement strand
CCATTGGCGCGCCTGCTTCGAACATCGCGAGCATTCTTTCGACCATCGAAGAGAAGGCTGCGTAAAGCATCTGAATTGACTTGGGGGCGCGTCCCTCACGTTGGAACACACCTAAACATACGGAAAGCATAAAATGGCTGATCTGAAAAAACTGGCTGAAGAGATCGTTGGTCTGACCCTTCTCGAAGCACAAGAACTGAAAACAATCCTGAAAGACGAGTACGGCATCGAGCCTGCTGCTGGTGGCGCTGTCATGATGGCTGGCCCTGCTGGTGGTGACGCTGGTGGCGCTGCTGAAGAAAAGACTGAATTCGACGTCGTTCTGAAGAACGCTGGCGCATCCAAGATCAACGTGATCAAGGAAGTCCGCGGCATCACAGGCCTCGGCCTGAAAGAAGCCAAGGATCTGGTCGAAGCCGGTGGCAAGATCAAAGAAGGCGTCGGCAAAGACGAAGCCGAAGACATCAAAGGCAAGCTGGAAGCAGCTGGCGCCGAGGTCGAACTCGCCTAATCCAGATCAATTTGATCAAAGAAAACCGGGTCGCATTTGCGGCCCGGTTTTTTTGTGGGCGTCCGGACAAACCAAGCTGAACAGTGTCGGCAATACAGCTGTTTGACGACAACTCAGACCAGAGATCCCCAAAAAAAAGATGCGACAGGCAAGCCGTCGTCGCGTGATGATTAACCTCGTTGCACACTACCTTCGGTTGATTTTGTTGAAGCAAATCGACCACATGCTATGCTGCCCCAACCTTCGTAGGCAGCAAACAGGGAAAAAATCACGAGCAGTTAGTCAGAAATATCCAAGGGAGGAGCTATTATGAGTACGCGTTTATCCAGAGGACATGCCGCATCTGTGACGGCTATTGTCGCCTCTGTCACGACCTTCGCTTCGGCGGTCACCGCAGATACAAGCCCCAACACCAGCAGCCTGCAGCATTCAATTGTGCTGGAAGGTCTGGATGACCCGTGGGATATGGCGTTTCTGCCCGACGGGACGATGCTGTTCACCGAAAAATGCCAAGGTTTGTCTGTTCGTTTGGCGGACGGAACTGTCAATGCGCTGCTTGGCATGACAGATAGTGCAGGTTACCCAGCCACTGCCGATGACCTGTTTTGCGAGGGGCAGGCGGGTATGAATGGTGTGACGTTCGATCCGGACTTTGCTGACAACCGCCAGATCTATGTCTTCTCAACCTCCCGCCTGTCGTTGCCACCCACGAACCGGGTCATGCGCATGACGCTAAGCGACGACTTCACGACCGTATCGGACCGCATCGATATTGTTGACGACATCCCCTACAAGGAATTTGCGACCGATCATCCTTTTGGCGGCCCCGGCGCGCACAATGGTGGACGTCTTCGTTTTAATCCTGCAGATGGATTTTTGTATGTCACTACGGGTGACACCCATAATGGTGAGGTCCCACAAAGCCCGACGCTACTGGGCGGAAAAGTCTTGCGCATTGATGCGGATGGCGCTGCTGCAGAGGGCAATAACCCACCGCCGGGCTTCGACCCGCGCATCTACACTTACGGACATCGCAACATCCAGGGCATTACGTTCCATCCTGAAACAGGCGTGCCAATCGTTGCGGAACACGGGCCTTGGCACTCGGACGAGATCACCGTTCTTGAATCCGGGGGCAATGGTGGATGGGATCCACGCCCAAATATCGCTCAAAGGGGCGACTGCCCGGACAACTATTGCGGTTACATGCCCAACCAGATGGATGGGATGAATGCATTTGAACGTGCAGCATTCATGCCAATGACAGATGCAGGCACATATCCCGATGCAATGCCGCCGATTTGGAACAATAATGGCCTGTCGCAAGGCACGTCATCGGCAGAGTTTCTGACCGGTGATGCCTGGGGTGCCTGGGACGGCAACATGGTTGTTGGCGTTATGGGGATCGGCTTTGGTGGTACACCGATTGGTCAGCGGATCGATGTGATCGAGCTGGATGATGCCGGGCGTGCCGTTGTCGACGTCACCGAGATGACACTACCGATGCAACCGGGCCGCTTTCGATCACTGGTGCAAGGTCCTGACGGCGCGCTTTATGCCGCTGTGGATGAAGGTGAAATTCACCGCCTTGATCCAAACTAAACACATCAAAAGGGTCGCATGATGGCGCGGCCCTTCTTGTCCGTCGATGTTAGAAGAAAAACGATGCCGATATGCCGAGTTCCGACACCGGATCATCGGTATCCGGTTCGAGATATCTGCCCCGCAGGCGAATATCCCATGTCTCGCTCTGTCCGAAACGCAGGTCGGTTCCTGCTTCAAAGCGGTCGTTGTCGACATCGCCTGTGGTGACCAGATAACGCGCTGAGGCACTGATCCGAAATCCCTCGCCCAGGCTTGCAACCATTGCCAGGTTTGGGCCAACTTCAGCGCCCACCGTGCGGCCACGCTCACCGACCACAGCGCGTGCCTCAAGAAAGGCCGCGCTCGCCGCGCGTTCGCCAATCGGCAGGCTGGCACCAATCCCACCTTCGAAAAAGCCAACAAGGCAACGGTCACATGCGAGGTCACGATCTTCGGCACCTAAACGCACCTTCCAGGCGCGCGTGCGGTCATATGGCAGTCCAGTCGGAGAGACGTTAAAGGCATCAATCCGCAGCAGGTCCAACTGGCGTAACGACACATGGTTGTCACGAACAAGTAACCGGACTTCGCCCATCGACACGCCGGCATATGGCACCGCACCCGCATCAAGCGACAGAAGATCCGCGTAAGCTGGGCGTAAACGCAGCTCTAGCCCCGCGCCAAGGTCGCTGTTTGACAATGGCGTTGCCTGCAAAAGCGATGTGCTATGGCCAGTATGGGGTGGGCCGACATCGCGTGACTTGGGTGTAATCACGGCACCGGCGGGTTGACGCAATCGCAGTAGCACCAGTTGTGACTGGAGCGCGCGCGCTTGTGCCGCTTCTTCGCTGTCGGCATCGTATTTCTCGCGCCCAAACCGGGCATATTGCAGCGCGACCTCCAACACCCGCGTCTGCCCATTGGCATCAAGTGCTGCAAAGGCAGGTGGGTTGCGTTCTCCTTCAGCCAGCCCGTACAGCAAGGCACGCAGCGCCCGCTGTTCTGGCCGGTTCAGGGCAGCATAGGCCTGACGAAAGGTCTGTTGACGTGACGCGACCAGCGTGACGCGCGTGACAGCCGGACGACCATCGGCGAGTTGTGTGTTTGACAGTACTTCGAACAGGTCGCCGGGCGTCGACCACGGCTTGATGGTTGGCAGCATTGGCTGGCCTAGGACCGTGGATATCAGGGTCGCAAATTCGTAGGCGCAGTTGCGCGTGAGAAAAAAGTAGGTGTTGCGGGCATCTTGCAACTCCCACGTATGGTCGACCAAAAGTTGCACCTGCGCGGGGCTCAGGTTCAATTGATACTCCCAAAGATCGCGCAACTGGGTTTCGCCGTAGTCGTGGCGCTGTTGAAAATAGGTGGTTGAGCTGTAGCTGGAGGGGTAACCGCCAAACAAGCCACGCAGCATATAGATGGCGGCATTGTCACCTTCGGGAACAACAGCGCCGAAATTTACGCTGCGATCGGTCAAGCCGCGCGGTGTCTGTGTGCCTTCGCCAGCCTCGTCGAATTTCATCAGGATGTGGCCAAAGAAGGAAGCAGGATTGCCCAGGTCGCCTGACGCAAAAACTAAGCTGACACCTGTGATCTTGCCGCCTCTGCGCCATCGGGTCAGGTCAGTGCATAGCGGCTGATCCGGCGGTGTAAATCCAAGACTTTCCTGCAAAAACCGCATCCGCGCCGGATAGCGACAAAGCGCATGATCGTTTTGGTTCTCCGGCACTGGGGCAAATGCCGCGTCGATGGTAGCTGCCAGTTCCGCTTGCGGGTTTTTACTCCCGTCGGCGGCCAGAAAAAACGGACCTGGGCTAATCTCGCTTCGCGGAATGCGCTGATCCGGATCGCGGTAGTGCAAAAGGTGCAGCCACTGTTGTTCCTGATGCAGGTTTAATGCTGCGGCTTGTTCTGTAAGCGTTTCAACAGTTGCGAGCCTTTCTGGCGTTTGGGCTTGCATTGCTGCGGGCAAAAAGAGCGCAGCCAAGAAAACGCTGAGACGCAACATGATTGAGATGTCCGGGAAAATCGCCAAAATGGCGCATTGAGGTGCAACAAGGGGCGGATACATCGCCCCTTGTTGCCATTACTTATTCGATCGGTGCACAGGCATGTGCATATTTTGCGTTCACCGTGGTGTACATATCGACATACATCTCGCGTGCTTTGTCGCTTTGATCCATTGTGGCATAGTTTGCGTCAGCCACGGTCGCACCCAAGCTGGTGCGCATGTCCTCGATCAAAGATGTGCGCACCTCGGCGTCGCACTCCATGACATCCATCAATGCGGTCAGGTATTCACCTTCGCCAATAGCGACTTCATTCTCAAACTGTGGGTAGGCAGCATGCATCATGCGCGCAGATACACCTGAACCGCCTGAACAGCTATCGGGCAGCAACAAGCCTTGGGTTAACACAGTCGCAGACGAGACCAGGATGTTCACAAGAACCGGAGCAATCGGTTCTTCTGCATCCGGGAAGATCGCGCCGCCAAGACCGCAATCAGTAAAGATGTCGCCGATATCCTTGGATTGGGCAAACGCTGTGTTTGATGACAGCGTTGCGATGGCAGCAGCAGCGACAAAAGTGAGGGTTTTTTTCACGAAGACATCTCCAAATAAAACAGTTGCTAATTATGTTGCCCGACAAGCCAGACATTCACAATTATGTGACTTTGCGCACCCGCGCGCAAGTGACCATAGGCAAGTTGAACAGAACATCAACCGTAGGATGTCATGATTGGCAACGATCGTGCGGATGTACATTGTCCGGCCCGTCACATCTGAACGGGTAAAAGAGGTTGATTTCTTGGATTGGTCTTGAATTTTGACCGAATCTCTCCTAATTGGTGCTCCTCAGACCCGCGCAGCATTCGGAAAATCAACATTCGGCTTAATTGAAACTTATCTTTCAAAGCGCTCATCTTTTGCGTTTTGACAGGTAAGTTGATCGTTTCGGGAGAGGTGTTTGGGTTGCACCTCAGGTATTGAAGCGGTCCTGCCTTAATCGGACGTGCGTTTTGGTGGCCCGACCAAACCGTGCGTTCTGACATTATTGGAGACCCGGCTCTTATGGCTTCAACGTTCCTTGGTCAGAAACGTCTACGCAAGTACTACGGCAAAATCCGCGAAGTGCTTGAAATGCCGAACCTTATTGAGGTTCAAAAATCATCCTACGATCTTTTCCTGCGCTCTGGCGACAGCGACACACCGCTTGACGGTGAAGGCATCAAAGGTGTCTTCCAGTCGGTATTCCCGATCAAGGATTTCAACGAAACGGCTGTGCTTGAATTCGTCAAGTACGAGCTGGAAAAGCCGAAATACGATGTTGAGGAATGTCAGCAGCGCGACATGACCTACAGCGCACCGCTGAAGGTCACCCTTCGTCTGATCGTGTTCGATGTTGACGAAGATACTGGTGCGAAATCCGTCAAGGATATCAAGGAACAAGACGTATTCATGGGCGATATGCCTTTGATGACGCCAAACGGCACTTTTGTTGTCAATGGCACCGAGCGTGTAATCGTATCCCAGATGCACCGTTCGCCCGGTGTGTTCTTTGATCACGACAAGGGCAAGACGCATTCTTCGGGCAAGTTGCTGTTTGCCTGCCGGATCATTCCTTACCGTGGTTCGTGGCTGGATTTCGAATTCGACGCCAAGGATCTGGTGTACTGCCGGATCGACCGCCGTCGTAAGCTGCCTGTGACCACCCTGCTTTATGCGCTGGGTCTGGACCAGGAAGGCATCATGGATGCCTATTACAACACGGTTGAATACAACCTCGACAAAAAGGCAAACGCCTGGAAGACAAAATTCTTTCCGGAACGTGTGCGCGGGACGCGCCCGGCCTTTGATCTGGTTGATGCAAAGACCGGCGAAGTGATTGCCAAGGCTGGCGAAAAGGTGACGCCACGGTCTGTCAAAAAGCTGATCGACGCTGGCGAAGTGACTGATCTGTTGGTGCCTTACGAGCAGATCGTCGGGAAATTCGTCGCCCAAGACATCATTAACGAAGAAAATGGCGCAATTTATGTCGAAGCCGGTGATGAACTGACCGTCGAAACCGACAAAGACGGCGACGTCATTGGTGGTACGCTGAAAGACCTGGTGGATGCAGGCATCACGTCAATCCCCGTTCTGGATATCGATAACGTCACGGTCGGTTCTTACATGCGCAACACCATGGCGCAGGACAAGAACATGAACCGCGAAACGGCTCTCATGGACATTTACCGTGTCATGCGTCCGGGCGAGCCACCGACCGTTGATTCCGCCTCTGCGCTGTTCGACACCTTGTTCTTTGATGCCGAGCGCTATGACCTGTCCGCCGTCGGCCGCGTGAAGATGAACATGCGTCTCGATCTGGATGCAGAAGACACCATGCGCACCTTGCGCAAGGAAGACATTGTTGCCTGTATCAAGGCACTGGTCGAACTGCGCGACGGCAAAGGCGATGTCGACGACATCGACCACCTCGGCAACCGCCGCGTCCGTTCTGTTGGTGAACTGATGGAAAACCAGTACCGCGTTGGTTTGCTGCGCATGGAGCGCGCGATCAAAGAGCGCATGTCGTCGGTCGAAATCGACACGGTGATGCCGCAGGACCTGATCAATGCGAAACCTGCAGCAGCAGCCGTGCGCGAATTCTTCGGTTCTTCGCAGCTTTCGCAGTTCATGGACCAGACAAACCCACTGTCCGAAGTGACACACAAGCGTCGCTTGTCCGCGCTTGGGCCCGGTGGTCTGACCCGTGAACGTGCCGGTTTTGAGGTGCGCGACGTGCACCCGACCCACTATGGCCGCATGTGTCCGATTGAAACGCCGGAAGGGCCGAATATTGGTCTGATCAACTCGCTGGCGACCTTTGCCCGCGTGAACAAGTACGGCTTTATCGAAACACCGTATCGCAAGGTAACGGACGGCAAGGTGACCGACGAAGTCAGCTACATGTCCGCGACCGAGGAAATGCGTCACACCGTGGCGCAGGCCAACGCAAACATGAACGCAGATGGCGAGTTCAATAACGAATTGGTCTCGACCCGCAAAAACGGTGACTACACGCTGTCCCCACGCGAAAACGTCGATCTGATCGACGTGTCGCCAAAGCAGCTGGTGTCGGTTGCGGCCTCGCTTATCCCGTTCCTTGAGAATGACGACGCCAACCGCGCCCTGATGGGTTCGAACATGCAACGTCAGGCGGTACCACTTCTGCAGGCTGAGGCCCCACTGGTGGGCACCGGTATCGAAGAGGTTGTGGCACGCGATTCAGGTGCGGCGATCATGGCGAAACGTGCGGGCATCATCGACCAGGTCGATGCGCAGCGGATTGTGATCCGCGCAACATCCGATCTGGAGCTAGGTGACGCAGGCGTTGACATCTACCGGATGCGCAAATTCCAGCGCTCGAACCAGAACACCTGCATCAACCAGCGTCCGCTGGTGAAGGTGGGTGATACGGTCCAGAAGGGTCAGGTGATTGCTGACGGTCCATCCACCGATATCGGTGAATTGGCCCTTGGTAAGAACGTGATCGTCGCGTTCATGCCATGGAACGGCTACAACTACGAGGACTCCATCCTGATCTCCGAACGCATCGTGCGCGATGACGTCTTCACCTCGATTCATATCGAGGAATTTGAAGTCGCCGCCCGTGACACGAAGCTTGGGCCAGAGGAAATCACCCGCGATATTCCAAACGTAGGTGAAGAGGCGCTGCGCAACCTCGATGAGGCTGGTATCGTCTATATCGGGGCCGAAGTTGGGCCTGCGGATATCCTCGTCGGGAAAATCACACCAAAGGGCGAAAGCCCGATGACGCCAGAAGAGAAACTGCTGCGCGCTATTTTTGGTGAGAAAGCCTCTGACGTGCGCGACACATCCCTGCGCCTGCCGCCCGGTGATTTCGGGACAGTCGTTGAGGTGCGTGTCTTCAACCGCCATGGTGTGGAAAAAGACGAGCGTGCGCTGCAGATCGAGCGTGAAGAAGTCGAACGCCTTGCCCGTGACCGCGACGACGAATTGGTGATCCTTGACCGGAACATCTACGCGCGTCTGTGGGACATCATCTCTGGCAAGAAAGCGGCTAAGGGGCCGAAGGGCTTCAAGTCCGGTTCCATCGTGTCCGAGGAAAGCGTTGCCGATCTGACCCGTGGTCAGTGGTGGCAGCTTGCCATGGAAGACGAGGATGACGCGAAAATCGTCGAGGCGCTGAACGAGCAATACGAGATCCAGAAGCGTGCGATGGATGCTCGGTTCGAGGACAAGGTCGAGAAAGTGCGCCGCGGCGATGACCTGCCCCCAGGCGTGATGAAGATGGTCAAGGTCTTCGTGGCGGTGAAGCGCAAGCTGCAGCCCGGCGACAAGATGGCCGGTCGTCACGGAAACAAGGGTGTTATTTCCAAGGTTGTACCTATGGAAGACATGCCATTCCTGGCCGATGGTACGCCGGTCGACTTCTGTCTGAACCCGCTGGGCGTGCCGTCACGGATGAACGTTGGTCAGATCCTTGAGACTCATATGGGCTGGGCCGCACGTGGTCTGGGTATCCAGATTGATGAGGCTCTGGGTGAGTACCGCCGTTCCGGTGATCTGACGCCTGTGCGTGATGCGATGAAGATCGTTTATGGCGACAACGTCTATGACGAAGGCATCGCAGGCATGGGTGAGGATGAGCTGGTTGAAGCGGCAGGCAACGTCACGCGTGGTGTCCCAATCGCAACGCCGGTCTTCGACGGTGCGAAAGAGGCTGATGTGAACGACGCGCTGGTGCGTGCCGGTTTCAGCACCTCTGGTCAGTCGGTGCTTTACGATGGTCGGACAGGCGAACAGTTCAGCCGCCCGGTGACTGTCGGCGTCAAGTACCTGCTGAAGCTGCATCACTTGGTCGATGACAAGATCCACGCGCGTTCCACCGGGCCTTACAGCCTTGTCACGCAGCAGCCGTTGGGTGGTAAAGCCCAGTTCGGTGGCCAGCGTTTCGGGGAAATGGAGGTCTGGGCACTGGAAGCTTACGGCGCCGCCTACACCTTGCAGGAAATGCTGACGGTGAAGTCGGACGACGTGGCAGGCCGGACGAAAGTGTACGAGTCCATCGTGAAGGGCGAAGACAATTTCGAAGCCGGTGTGCCGGAATCGTTCAACGTGCTCGTGAAAGAAGTCCGGGGCCTTGGCCTCAACATGGAACTCCTGGATGCGGAGGATGAGGAATAGGGCAGCAAAACTCTTCGAAGAGTTTTGGCCATTTCCTTCGAAGGAAATGGTCGCCCATCCCCACCCAATGCACCCCAATTCAAGGAATTGAAGATGAACCAGGAACTGACAAACAACCCGTTTAACCCGCTCACCCCGGCGAAAACATTTGACGAAATCAAGGTCTCTCTGGCCTCTCCCGAACGGATCCTGTCGTGGTCTTTTGGTGAGATCAAGAAGCCGGAAACCATCAACTACCGCACGTTCAAGCCAGAGCGTGACGGTCTGTTCTGCGCGCGTATCTTTGGCCCGATCAAAGACTACGAATGTCTGTGCGGCAAGTATAAGCGCATGAAGTATCGCGGTGTTGTCTGCGAAAAATGCGGCGTGGAAGTGACGCTGCAAAAGGTCCGCCGCGAGCGGATGGGCCATATCGAACTGGCCGCGCCCGTCGCGCACATCTGGTTCCTGAAATCGCTGCCATCCCGCATCGGCCTGATGTTGGACATGACGCTGCGCGATCTGGAACGTATCCTGTACTTCGAAAACTACGTCGTGATCGAACCCGGCCTGACGGACCTGACCTATGGTCAGTTGATGACCGAAGAAGAGTTCAACGACGCGCAGGACCTCTACGGTATGGACGCGTTCCAGGCCAATATCGGTGCTGAAGCGATCCGCGAAATGCTATCGCAGATCGACCTCGAATCCGAGGCTGAACAGCTGCGTGCCGATCTGAAAGAAGCCACAGGTGAACTGAAGCCCAAGAAGATCATCAAGCGTTTGAAGATCGTCGAGAGCTTCCTTGAATCCGGCAACCGTCCGGAGTGGATGGTTCTCACCGTGATCCCCGTGATCCCGCCGGAACTGCGTCCGCTGGTCCCGCTGGATGGCGGTCGTTTTGCGACCTCCGATTTGAACGATCTGTATCGCCGGGTCATCAACCGGAACAACCGTCTGAAGCGTCTGATCGAGTTGCGCGCGCCGGATATCATCGTCCGCAACGAAAAGCGGATGCTGCAGGAATCCGTCGATGCGCTGTTTGACAACGGCCGTCGTGGCCGTGTGATCACGGGTGCGAACAAGCGTCCGCTGAAATCGCTGTCCGATATGCTGAAAGGTAAGCAGGGTCGTTTCCGTCAGAACCTTTTGGGTAAGCGCGTGGACTTCTCTGGCCGTTCGGTCATTGTGACGGGTCCAGAACTGAAACTGCATCAATGTGGTTTGCCCAAGAAGATGGCGCTCGAACTGTTCAAGCCGTTCATCTACTCACGGCTTGAGGCGAAGGGGCTTTCCAGCACCGTCAAGCAAGCCAAGAAGCTGGTTGAAAAAGAGCGCCCAGAGGTTTGGGATATCCTCGATGAGGTGATCCGCGAACACCCTGTCATGCTGAACCGCGCGCCAACGCTGCACCGTCTTGGCATTCAGGCGTTCGAACCTGTGCTGATCGAAGGCAAAGCCATTCAGCTGCACCCGCTGGTCTGTTCGGCATTTAACGCCGACTTTGACGGTGACCAGATGGCTGTGCATGTGCCGCTGAGCCTTGAGGCCCAGTTGGAAGCCCGGGTTCTGATGATGTCCACGAACAACGTGTTGTCGCCTTCAAACGGTGCGCCGATTATCGTGCCATCCCAGGATATGATCCTTGGCCTCTACTATACGACGATCATGCGAGAAGGCATGAAGGGTGAGGGGCTGACCTTTGCGGATATCGAAGAAGTCGAACACGCGCTGACAGCTGGTGAAGTGCACCTGCACGCCAAGATCACGGCGCGGATCCCACAGATCGACGATGAAGGTAACGAGGTGCTGGAGCGCTTTGAAACCACGCCGGGCCGTCTGCGGCTTGGTGCGCTTCTGCCGTTGAACGCAAAGGCGCCGTTTGCCTTGGTCAACCGCTTGCTGCGTAAGAAAGAAGTGCAGCAGGTCATCGACACCGTTTACCGTTACTGCGGTCAGAAAGAGTCTGTCATCTTCTGTGACCAGATCATGACAATGGGCTTCCGTGAAGCGTTCAAGGCGGGCATCTCGTTCGGCAAGGACGACATGGTCGTGCCGGACACCAAGTGGGAACTGGTCAACGAGACACGTGATCAGGTGAAGGACTTTGAACAGCAGTACATGGACGGCCTGATCACCCAAGGTGAGA
>ERZ1740070.2187-NODE-2187-length-11435-cov-4.937083_pt1 | contig 11435 bp, 7 predicted proteins | sample MGYA00581734_ERZ1740070 | MGnify/ENA primary metagenome ERZ1740070 (study PRJEB43018, sample SAMN04849744) | marine metagenome | isolation source: floating plastic debris | place: Pacific Ocean | collected 2008-09-01 | study: EMG produced TPA metagenomics... | reverse complement strand
GCCGTCGGAATTTTCGACAAGACCCCTCACGCCCAAGGTCATCGGGCGGGACAAACGAAACCAGGTTCGGAACAGTTGCGTTCTTAAATCTATCACTCTGCGACACTGCTTCATGGATTCAGGGCTCGCCAAATCGATAAAGTCAGTCTAACAGAGCGCAAGTTTATTTGAGGGCTGTTGTCATGATCCATGCATCTGTCTGGGCAATTCTTGCCACCGTCGCCGTTTTCGGCATCCTGAATCTGATCGACTTTAAACGGTTCGATTAAGATCAACGTCCCTGCCGACTGCGGAGGAGGACGTGTCCATACGCGTTTCACAAGGACCTAAGCGCGCGCTGGTCACCGGCGCGGGCGCTCGCCTGGGAAAAGCCATGGCCGAGGCGCTCGGTGAAGATGGCTGGTCTGTCGCCGTGCATTATCGCGGGTCCAAGACCGGTGCCGAAGCCACCGCGGCCACTATTCGTGCGGCGGGCGGCAAAGCTGAGATCGTGCAAGCGGATCTCTCGAATGAAGAGCAAACCGCAACGCTAGAGCGGGCCGCGCATGAAGCTCTTGGCGGGCCGCTGACACTGCTAGTCAATTCTGCGTCCACCTTTGAGGATGATAGCGCGCTCGAGCATTCCCGTGAAAATTGGGACTTCCACATGGGACCGAATTTTCGGGCCCCGGTCTTGCTGGCGCAGCACTTCGCCCGCGCACTCCCGCAAGATGAAGCCGGTTTGATCGTCAATATGATCGACATGCGGGTGTTGAAGCTCAATCCGATCTTTTTCACTTACACGCTGTCAAAGTCAGCGCTGTGGACAGCAACGCGAACCATGGCGCAGTCCTTTGCTCCCAATATTCGCGTGAATGGCATCGGACCAGGCCCCACTTTAGAGAATGTGCACCAAAAGCCAGGCGAATTTGCCGCCGAGGCGCAAGCCACGCTGCCCCAGCGAGGCTCGAATCCCGGCGAAATCGTCAAAACGCTGCGCTATTTGATCGAGGCGGACAGTATCACGGGCCAGTTAATCGCCAGCGACGGCGGCCAGCACTTGATGTGGCAAACCCCGGACGTCATGCTCTAAAGCATGGACTTTTCCTCTGACACCGCCGCCCCTGCCCATCCAAGCGTCATAGACGCACTTGCAGCCGTCAATAGCGGCCCAGCGGCGAGTTATGGCGCAGATGAGGTATCCGCGCGCCTGGGAGGCCAGCTGGCGGACCTGTTTGAAACTGACGCTTTCGACTTTTGGCTGTGCGCCAGTGGAACCGCCTCGAATGCGCTTGCATTATCGGTCATGTGTTCGGCTGCCGGCGCCATTGCGTGCCACGAAGAAGCGCATATTGAGCGCGATGAGCGCGGCGCGCCCGAATTCTTTTCTGGCGGCGCTAAGCTGCGATTATTGCCCGGACTCGGCGCGCAGATCGACGAAGATGCTCTGCGCCAAGCCCTTGCCCGAAATGATCCAAGCTTCGTGCATGAAACGCCTTTGGAGACCCTCTCCCTCACCAATCTCACCGAATGCGGAACGGCGTACACCGCTGAGCGTGTCGCGCATTATACGGCGCTCGCCCACGAGGCCGGACTGAACGTGCATTTGGATGGGGCGCGGCTGGGCAATGCTTTGGTGGGTACAGGCGCCAGCCCGGCCGAGATGAGTTGGAAAGCCGGTGTCGATGTGCTGACCTTCGGGCTCACCAAAACGGGCGCGATAGGCTGCGAAATGATCTTGCTCTTCGGCGACATGCGAGACCGCTTCTCGGAGCTGAAAGCGCGCGCGAAGCGATCGGGACATATGCCACCAAAAATGCGCTTCCTCGCCGCGCAGGCAGAGGCGATGTTGAAAGACGATCTCTGGCTGACCCTGGCTGCCGACGCCAACCGAAAGGCCAAGGACCTCGCCAACCGACTGTGCGCGGTGGATGGCGTGCGCCTCGCCTATCCGACGGACGGCAATGAAGTGTTTTGCCATTTGCCAAGCGAACTCGCAGGCCGCTTCAATGAGGCGGGCGTCAAATACTATCCCTGGCCGGGAGGGTCGCATCGCTTTGTATGTAGTTGGGCGACGCCTGAGGCAGAGCTTGAGGCGCTAAGTGCGCTAATCGGAAAGCCCTGAAGCGAGCCAGCCTTGCATCAACTTTAAGAAGCCATCCGTATCGATGGGGGAGGCATCTTTGCCGCCGAGAAGTTGCTGATGCAGCGTCATTACCAGAATGGGCGAGAGCATCATGAAAGCCGACGCCCGGCACTCTGTTTCGGTCTCCGGGTGGCCCGGAGTCGCAGCCATTTTCTTGGAAACAGCTTCCAGAGCCGGATCGAGTAAAAGCTCTAAATAGGCGCGGCCAACCACTTCATCGGCCATGCCTTCAATGATCCCGAACGCGTGCGCGCGGGCAAATCCGCCATGCGTGAGGCCGGCTTCGGTGATGCGGAAATACTCGGTCACAGCTGTCGCGGTGTCCGGCGCGCCGGTCTTAATCACCTCCCAGAGCGGGACGCCGCGATCATGGATGTGCCCTAGAATGGCGATGACGAGGCCTTGGCGGGCTCTGAAGTAATGGCGAAGCGTCGGTTCGGAGGCTTTTGCTGCAATCGCAAATTGGCGCAGCGAGGGGCGGCGAAGATCATCATTCAATTCAAATTCGGTCAGCGTTTTTAACAGCGCTGTCCGTTTCGCTTCGAAGTCGTGATTTCTAACACCAGCTGGCCGCGGCATTTGCCCTCCATCGCCCAATAACACACGGCCCATCTTTGTAGCGTCGTGCTTATTGGTTTTGCAACTGCAATATCAGTTGTGCTTTTTCTATTACAGATCGCGTTGCGCACGGCTCGTCTTGACGCGCTCGAGAAAATCAAACGCTGGACCGACAATTTTGCTCCCCGCCTGACCGACTTGCATGGCCTGCCTCAGCCGGCGCTCAATGAACTGATCCAGACCATCAGGGTCGTCATGATCGAGCCAATAGAGCACGATCGATGGGATCACTGCACTTAACAGCGCGCGCTTGGTCTGGCGATTATAGTCGGTCGCAGTATCTCCGGCGGCTTCCCAAATCGTATCTGCAATGGACCAGACGCGCTTGGCCGCAGCACCTGCACCCCAAGGTGCGAGCCCGCGTCCGGCAGCTTTGCGGACCACAGTTTTGTGCGGCTCTAAACCGCTGAGCCACGCCAGAAGCCCGGCTGCGACGCGCTCATGGGTGCGCAACCGGCCGAGATCTTCTTTCGCGAGCGCGACGAGCATTTGATCGAGCGAGCCTTCAAAGAAATGATCGATCAGATCGGTGACGCCATTTGGCGCGGCAAGTGCACGTTCCCCAAAATCCAGTTTAGCTTCGATTGCCGCGAGGCGAGCGGCGCTGCTCGTCCAGCCGCTTTCCTCGACCCTTGGGAGCAGGGCGGCGAGCCATTTATCTCGTAATTTTTCCGAAGGTGTAGGCATATCTGAGTCCGGGGATAGGCAAGGCGTTATCCACATGTTATACGCGCGCTTTGATTTCGGCCCCATAGGCCACAACCGCACACGTGCAGCGCCGCTGCCCCGACCTTTTATGGAGAGTTGACCATTATTCAGATTACCGTTCGCGACAATAATGTCGAACAAGCCCTACGCGCCCTTAAGAAAAAGATGCAGCGCGAAGGTCTGTTCCGTGAAATGAAATCTCGCACTTATTTTGAGAAGCCATCTGAGAAGAAGGCTCGTCAAAAGGCAGAAGCTGTGCGCCGCGCTCGCAAACTTGCTCGGAAGCGCGCCCAGCGTGAGGGCCTCGTTTAAGCGAACGGCTTTGACGGATTAAAGAAACCCCCGCACCGGAAGGCGCGGGGGTTTTGTTTTGGGGGTAATGCGCAGCGAATGTCCTGGCAGACGCTTAGAAATGACGTGGAATTTTTCGTTCAAATATAAGAGCGTTTGCAGCTTGATTTGTTGGCATGTCTATCGAAGATAGACGACCAACGCTAACGCGTTTCATGAGCTCAACAAAAGGCGATAGAATGACCTTCCAAAGCAGAAAAATGATCCTGATGGTTGCGAGCGGGCTCTTCCTTGCCGCTTGCGCGACGACGGCGACCCCCGCTGAGCAAGGTGTTGTGACCGAGCAAGTCGAACCCACAACCGGTGCCAAAAACGTCATCCTGATGGTCTCTGACGGGATTGGGTTCAATGGCTGGCTGGCCGCTGATTATTATCAAGGCCTGGCGGGCCAGCAGTCCTATCAAGTCACCCGCCCAGATGGCACGCAGCCTGTGATTTTTGGCATGAGCCATGATGCGCTCAATCTGCTTGATGCGTCAGGCGACCTGATCACCGATCCTGCTGACATCGCCACCGCTGTAAGCGCTATTGAGCAAGGCTATGACCCGATTGAGCGTTGGGATACATTCGAGGGCGCATTTGCCAATGATTTTGATCCGCTCCGAGCGCCATATTCCAGCTATACAGATAGCGCGGCCGCCGGCACCGCGCTAATGTCAGGCCGCAAGACGTCAAATGGACGTCTGAATGTCGATTGGAGCGGGGAGCAGTCTTTTCAGACCATCGCTGAACTGGCTATGGATCAGGGTCGCTCAGCGGGTGCGGTCAGTTCCGTGATGGCCGCTCATGCCACACCGGCTGCGGTGATCTCACATAATGTCTCGCGCAACAATTATGCTGAGATTTTCAACGAAATGGTGGCGAGCGAGCTCGATGTTATTATGGGCGGCGGTCACCCGTTCTATGATGCCAGCGGCACATATGCCGAGCCGGAGGCTGCGGCCGCCTATCGCTATGTTGGCGGTGAAGACACCTTGGCGGCGCTGACCAGCGATGCTGGCCTGAATGGTTACACCTTCATCGACAGCAAAGACGACTTCGAGGCGCTGGCGGCCGGCGACGTGCAGACCGCGCGCGTGGTCGGCATTGCCCGGACGAATTCTACGCTTCAGGCGGCCCGAGAGGACCTGCCCGCGGCCGACACACCCTCAGGCATGGCCTATAATGACCAAGTGCCAGATCTTGCGACCATGAGCATCGGTGCGCTGACCGTTCTCAGTCAAGACGAAGACGGACTTTTCCTGATGATCGAAGGCGGGGCCGTCGATTGGATGGGGCATGGCAATAACATGCCGCGCTATATTGAAGAGCAGATCGATTTCAATGCCTCCGTGGCGGCTGTGATAGATTGGATTGAAACCAATTCGAGTTGGGACGAAACACTGCTGATCATTACCGCGGATCATGAATGCGGCGGGATCTGGGGCGAAGGCACATGGACCAATAGCGAAGGTGGCCCCGTCGCCGCCGATCGCAGCGGCGCCGCAATTTCGACTGCTCGGTTTGATCCATCTGAAGATACATTCAACGCGTTTCTCGCCGTCCAGGATCGCGGCGCCGGTAACATGCCCGGCTATCAATTCGCCTCCGGCAACCATACGAACGAGCTGGTACCGCTTTGGGCCATCGGCAAGGGATCTGAAGACTTTGCGGGCTTCACACAGATGGATTTGAACGCTCAGGGACTATGGGGCGAGCCGTACAGTTGGGATGGTCGTTTTGTAGACAATACCGACGTGTTCGCGGTGATGCGCGACGCCTTACGCTAACTCCTTTTCTCCCCGTCGGCCTGGTCGATGGCCATCACCGGCAATTGTCCTCACCGCGAGCGGCGTAAACGGATCAAGAAAACCCCATACCGGAAGGCGCGGGTTTTTTATTTTTGGGGAACATGCGACCTTCGTTTGCCGACCATTCAAAGCAAAAAGGCCGGGCAGAACCCGGCCTTTTCAGTATTTGTCAAACGGCTTGCTTATGTGCCGTCAAAAATATCCCAAGAGAAACGAACCCCGATCGCACGTGGCGGCGCAACAAATGCACCGTGCGAGCGAACATTGGCCCCAAGCGGCGCTTGGTTGGATAGCGGGGTGGCACGGATGCCGGTTTCCGCATACTCGTCAAACAAGTTATTGACGAAAAGCGTAGCCGTGTAGCTATCGGTTTCATACACCGCCGATACGTTGGCGATGCCGAACGAATCCAGAGTGACTCCACTGCCGCGCCCTCCGGTACGGGTCAGGATATCACCTTGCCATGCATAGCCGAAATTGAACGAGACGTCGCCATTGTAAAGCTCGCCATAACGATAAGTAGCGAACGTCGAGAATTGGTTCTCCGGTGACCCCGGCAAGCGATCGCCAGCGAGGCCGTCTTCAAACGCGGTGCCAAATCCTGGAGGTGTAATGGTGCGAACCAGAGAGGGTACGTCTGCTGTCAATTCGGTTTGCGTATGGCTGAAACTCCCGCGAATGTCGAATTGGTCGTTGACGCGCCAGTTGGCTGAAGCCTCAAAACCAATCGACTCCGCGCCTTCGGCATTGATTGTGATTGGAATGGACGCATTAACGGTCGCAGACGCGACTTGCGGGTCTGTCCACTCGATATAGTAAGCCGCCCCGTTCAAGATCAGATCGCCATCCGCAAGCGTCGACTTAAAGCCAAGCTCATAATTGGTCGTTTGGTCAGGGAAAAACTGGCGCTCGTCAAAGACAGCAACGTCTTCCGGGTTTGGTCCAAACTGCTGTCCCGGTGCCAATGCACACGAGCCTTGAGTTGCATTCGGATCGAAGTCTGGGCAAGGACCTTGGCCATTTGAATCACCGATCCGATAGCCTTCTGAAACCGTACCGTAGACCAGCAAGTCATCGCTGACATCATAGGCGACGTTAATCTTGAATAGCGTTCCGCTATCGGACTGCCCTGTCCGTTCAACGCCGTTAATACCCGCGGCAAAATCAGACTTAAGCCCATCTTCGACTTCGCCGACTGCACGAGCTTGGAAATCTGGATCAAAAAGTGGGAAATCAACATCACTGAAGGTTTCCAACTCATAATCATAAGATCGTGCACCGACGGTCACGGTCAGCTTATCAGTGATATCATAACCAATCTCTCCAAAAAATGCGGTCTCCTCCAAGTCGACAAAACTTTGAGAGAAGTATTCCAGATTGTCAGGACGATTGAAGCCTGCGAACTGGGCGTATCCTGGTGTAAACTCAGCCGAGAAACCGTTCGTCTGCAGACTGTTGTAAAATCCGCCGACAATCCAGTTCAAAGGCCCATCCGTTGTCGAAACCAAACGAAGCTCTTGGTTGATGCGTTCTTCTTCCCCTTGTTCGTTTGTAAAAGCGGTAAAGGTCGGGAATGTCTCGTAGCTATACTCCAAGGTGATCAAAAGATCTGTTTGGTCCCGCTGACCATTGTCCTCAAATGTGCTGAAACCCGTTGCAGATGTGAGTTCTGCAAACCCAAGATCAGCTGTGATTTCTAGAGCCAAAAGATCATTCGTGATTTCGTTCGGTTCGACGACGCGCAAAGCGGACTCGAAATCGCCTGCCGGCACACCGCTCCGACGACTTGAGAATTGGCGGCCACCGATATCGACGTTCTGATAGTAGTAAGTCAGTGTGCCATCGAGCCAATCTGTCGGCGCCCAACGAGCCGCGATTCGACCGGAGATATTTTCTTCACTGTTCACATCCTCCTGGGGAGCGAAGTTCGCAGCAAGTGCCGCTGGGTCAGTGAAATCTGGATCTGGGTTGGAAACACCGATCTCCTGCACAATGTAAGGTTGGTCGATAAATCCGCTATCATCTTCAAAGTCGAGCGATCCACGGATCGCAAATGAGTCCGAAAATACTTTGTTGAACGTCGCGCCGACTTCATAGCTGAGATCATCAGCTTCAGAGTATTGCGAGATCTCTGAGCGAACTGAGAACAAGTCACCTGTAAAGTCCGGCTTATTCGGGATATAGCGGATGGCACCCCCCAAAGTTCCAGCGCCATAGAGCGTTCCCTGTGGCCCGAGAAGAACCTCGACGCGCTCTAAATCATTTAGCTTAAGGTCGATATAGACCGGGATCTCACCGACATATGTTGCGACCGAGCCGCCACCATCATTGTTGCCGTCACCAGACCCGCGCGGATCAGCGTTTAGCCCGCGCACAATGATTGGATTTCCCTGACGGCCGCCCCGGTCAACGACATTAATGCCAGGTATGTAGGCGAGCGTATCGGCGAGTTCTTCGAAGCCTTGCTCTTCGATTTGTGCCTCGCCAACGGCTGCAATGTTTAATGGGATGTCTTGTACACCTTCAGCGCGACGCGTCGCGGTGACGATGATCGTATCCGCGCGGAGCTCACCTTCGGGCGCTTCGTCTTGCGCGAATGCTGGTGCAGTTGCGAGAATACCTGTTGAGGCGATCGCCAAAGCGCTCCCAGACGCCAAGAATCTTTTATTCAGTTTCATTTTTTTTACTCCTCGTGTGAACGCACGAGGCAGAGAATGATCGTTCAGGCGCATGAAGAAAAGATCGAGCTACAGTTGTCGTGGCGACAAAGACGATTTTATCTCATGTAGTTGCATTTTTGCCCAATAATATGGCAGTTCGGTTGTTCTAACCGAAGAAACTCTGGCTAGAACGCTAGGATGAATGTTGCTGAGCGTCTCAAAACTGCGCGTAATGCTCTGGCGCGCCGATCGTATCGCGAGGCCCATGCGGCATGCATGGAGATCCTCCGGCATGACCCCAAAAACGCCGAAGCGTTTCTATTGCTGGGGATACTTACGGCAGATCATGCCAACCATCAAAAAGCCGTCGAATTGTTTGATCGAGCGCTTGGCTATGATCCGTACTTGAACGCGGCAATCGCTAGTAAAGCCCGCAGCCTGATCGCTCTAAATCAACGCGAGCGAGCGCTTGAAGTGGCGCGCTCAATTGCTGATCTGCAATCGGTAGATCCCCACACACTAGATACGCTCGGCGTTGTGTTCTCGCGGGCAGGCCGTCACGAAGACGCGCTTCTCTATTATCAAGCCGCTTTGGAGAATGGATCAGACCAAGGCAATTACTATTATAATTATGGGGCCGCCTATCAGTTTTTGGGGCGCATAGACGAGGCACGAGCGGCCTACCGTCAAGCGATTGAACGCGATCCGGAGGATGCGCGCTCCTATGCAGCCATCGTGACCATCACCCGCCAATCCGAAACCGACAATGACATATCGAAACTCGAAGCCTTATTCCCGCGCTTTGCAGATGACCCCAATGCGCGACTGAATATCGGACACGCCATCGCAAAAGCCTATGATGATCTGGGCCAAGGTGCACAGGCCCTTTACTGGCTAGAGAAAGCCAAGGCTCTGAAGAAGCAAGAACTGGCTTATGATCCGGCATTCGATCGCGCCGTTTTTGAGCAAGTGCGCGCTCTCGCTGGAATAGAGATCAATCCGCGCCCAGATGCGCTTGGACCGATTTTCATCACCGGCATGCCGCGAACCGGAACGACGCTCGTAGATCGGATCGTCTCAAGCCATAGCCAAGTGACCCCTGCTGGGGAACTGACCGATTTTGGCCTGTTGTTAAAGCGTGCGGTTCGTAGCCCGGGGCCGTTTGTGCTCGACGCCAATACGCTCGCGGCCGGCGCGACCGCAGACCTTGAACAGATTGGTTCCGCTTACATCGCTCATGTCCGAAAGACGATTGGAATTTCAAGCCCGACATTCACCGACAAGATGCCGCTAAACATTCTCTACACCCCACTCATCCTAAAGGCGATGCCGAATGCGCGTGTGATTTGTCTCAAACGCCATCCGGCCGATACGGTTCTGAGCAACTATCGGCAACTGTTCGCGACGACATATAGCTATTACAACTATGCTTACGACTTGGAGACGACAGCACGCTATTTTGCGCAATTCAACCGGCTTGTAGACCATTTCCAAGACGTGTTGCCGAACACCCGCTTCGCCACCGTTGAATATGAATCGGTCGTCAGTGGAATAGAGCGTGAGACCCGCCGACTATTGGAGTTTTGTGGACTGGACTTCGAACAAGCCTGCGTCGATTTCCACACCAATCAAGCCCCGGTCGCGACCGCGAGCTCCGCGCAAGTGCGCCAGCCGCTTTACTCATCCGCCATGGCGCGTTGGAGGCGCTATCGCCCCGGTCTAGACGCCATGCTCGATATATTGGTCGAGGAAGAATGCCTAGATCCCGCAGAGCTAAAGGCCTAGTCCGCTCGATTTGGCGCGGACTGTTTGGCTACAGGCAATCCTGCAACTGACGCCGGATAATCTTGCCGATCGGATTTTTTGGCAGCTCGTCGATGAAGTGCACCTTGCGGGGTACTTTATAGCCGGTGAGGTGGTCGCGGCAGTAGGAGAGCACGGCCAATTCGCTGAGCTCTGGGTCGCCTTTAACGACAAAGGCATGCAATTCCTCGCCGCCAGATTCGGTGCGAATACCCGCGGTCGCTGCTTCCCCGATGCCCGGGCACGCCGAGAGAACGGCATCAACCTCGTTCGGGAAGACGTTGAAGCCAGAGACCAGGACCATGTCTTTGCAGCGGTCGACAATGTGCAGTTCTCCATTGGCATCGAACCGTCCCATGTCGCCGGTTTTGAACCAGTCGCGATGGTAAGAGGCTTTGGTCTCTTGCTCGCGGCCGAGATAGCCGGACATGACTTGCGGGCCGGAAATCACGATCTCGCCAACAATGTCCGGGGCTTGGGTGACGGCGTCATTGCTGAGGATGCGCACGTCTGTGCCGGGGAGCGGCGAGCCAGCAGACCCTGCCGATTTGCTGGCTGAATGGTCGCGCACCGCGATCAGCGTGGTAGCTTCGGTCATACCATAGCCTTCGATAATGTTCGAGCCGGTCGCTTGCATCCATTTTTGCGCGGTATGGTCATGCAGGGCCGCAGCGCCAGAAATGGTGATCTTGAGGCTTTTGCCATACTCGGCAAACCAATCTTCTTCGAGCAGCTTCTCAAACAGTGTGTTCACGCCTGGAAAATAGTCCGGCTTAAACTGCTTAAAGGCAGGCTTCATATTGGTCAGAGGACGCGGGTTCGGAATCAGGACCAGATGGCCGCCATTGGTGATCGCAATCACAGAAGCGAGCATACCGAATACGTGATAGACCGGCAGCGCAAGCAGCATCGTCTGGTTCGGGGTGTGGAGCAGCTCCGGCGAGGCAATCGCTAACTGGGCGATATTGCTCATTAGGCCCTGTTCGGTCAGGCGCACGCCCTTGGACACACCCGTGGTGCCGCCAGAATATTGGTAGATCGTATCGCGCGTGGGCGCGAGCTCGCTGACATAATCAGCCCGTACATCGACTGGCGCGGCGAGGATATCCACCAGGGTTGAATGTTCGCCTTTGAAGGCACGGTCGAGGCGTTTGACCTTGCGCAACAGCAGATTGAGGAAACTGCGGGTCATTGGCTTGAAGAAGTCCGTCACCGAGATCGCGATGAGTTTGTCGACTTGCGTGCCTTCAATCGCATCTTCGATCATTTCTGAGAAAATGGTCGAGCCAATCACGCAGCGTGAGACGCTATCATTCAAGTGGCGACCACTATAAACGGCAGTGTTAAGACGGGAAAAAAAGGAGATGGTAAGCCCAGAAC
>ERZ1740070.2186-NODE-2186-length-11437-cov-4.723687_pt1 | contig 11437 bp, 12 predicted proteins | sample MGYA00581734_ERZ1740070 | MGnify/ENA primary metagenome ERZ1740070 (study PRJEB43018, sample SAMN04849744) | marine metagenome | isolation source: floating plastic debris | place: Pacific Ocean | collected 2008-09-01 | study: EMG produced TPA metagenomics... | reverse complement strand
TGGCGTTGGCGGCCGAGGCTTCGTACAACGGCTCGAAACACGCTTCGCCGCGCGCCGCTGCCCAGGCGCGCTGAAGGTATTGGCCAAAACGGTCGGGCGTCATGTCGGGGTAAAGCTTGTCCGGGTCGCCTTCTGGCAGCGCGGGCAGTTTCATCTCGATCACGTCCAGATGCGCCATCGCCTGCGTCAAAGCTTCTGCAATATCGGCAAAGTCATCCGACTGCCCATGGCCTGGAACGTCGCCGGCGATCTCGTCCTCACCGGGCTCGAGCATGTCCTGCGCGGGGCCATGGAGGAGGAGTTTGCCAAAGCTGCCCTTTCGCGGGCCGTTGCTTTTCCAATGGATCAGGCCATCGTCCAGCGCGAGCCATCCCTCATGGGCGTCTTCGGCGAGATCGGGGCATGGTTGCGAAGCGCCATGTTCCTTGAGGAAGTCGAGACTAGAGGCGTAGTGTTCCGCGGGCGCTGCGACTTTGCGTGCCGACCATCCGGCGGGCATCTCGCCCAGCCGATCAATATGCGCCTGCAGCGGATCGCCATCGTAAGCTGTGATAAGGCATGGCGGGACATCGGCATCCACCGCCGGAATATCTCGCGGCGCTCGCAGCACCGCTCCGTAGCCCGCCTGATACGCGTTTCCGGCGTCGAGCATTTCCGACACGGCTTGCGCCACGCGCGGCACGTCGGCGTGTGCGACTGAGAGCCGCGCTTCTTCGCGCGTGTCGAACCAGGGGAAGACCCAACTTTGTTCCAACATGCGATTCCAGAGCCAGGTCAGGTGCTCGCCGTAATCGCTGGGGTGGAATTCGGGCAAATAGCGCTCTCCGAAGATACGCATCTCTTGGGCGGTCCAGATCGCGTAGCCGCCTACTGCCAGCGCCGTGAAGCGCTCCGGATGGCGCTTTATAGCGGTCACCAGAATGATCCCGCCCGAATGAAAGCCATAGGCCGGGCAGCGTTCGACCCCAAGCGCGTCCATGAATTCGATTAAACCGTCGGCGAATTCATTGATCTCTGGTGAGCCGGGCAACGGATCGCTTTGTCCGAACCCCGGAGAATCGGGCGCAACACAGGTGAAGTGCTCGCCCCATTGGCGCATGAGAGCCTCGTATTCGGCGCTCGAACGCGGGCTTTGGTGCACCATCAGCAGCACCGGTCCCCGTCCACAGCGGCGGTAATGCACACGCCTTCCTGTGCTGGGAAGCGTCAGAATATGCCGGGTGATGCGGGTCAAGTCGGGCCTCAAATTTGTCCGGACAAATTATGCTCGACAAGCGCATAGGCAACTTTATTGTAGCTTGTCAAAGCTTCGCGAGAGGGACGATACGAATGAGTGACATGGTCGGCACGAAAATGGTCGAAGACGGCAAAACCGCGAAGGCCATTTTCGAAGAGGTGATGGCCAATCCGGCGCGCAAGAAGTTTGGTTTTGGCGAGAAGCTGGCGATTGTGAACGTCGATGTGCAGCAGGCCTACACCCGCACGGAAATGTTCAAGACCGCGTATGAGACCGATCCACGGCAGATCGAGTATATCAATCGAATAAGCGCTCTGGCCCGCGCCAAGGGTATGCCGGTGATCTGGAGCCGCGTCGCCTATAAGGAGGACGCGGCTGATGCGGGCGTATGGGGCACGCGCACGGACACGCCCGACAGTTTGCAGAACATCAAGTATGGTAGCGAGCGCCACGCCTATGATCCGCGCTGCGAGGTGCACGAGGATGACCTGCAATTCACGAAACGCATGCCATCGAGCTTCTTCGAAAGCCCTCTGGCGAGCTATCTCACTTTTCATCGCGTGGACACAGTTGTTGTGACGGGTGGCTCTACCTCGGGATGCGTCCGGGCTACTGCGGTCGATGCGTTGAGCTATGGTTATCGCACTATAGTCCCGATTGAGACCTGCGCGGACAAGCACGAGAGCTATCACTTCGCCAACTTGACCGATCTTCAGTTGAAATACGCCGATGTCGAGCCGGTGCAGACGGTAATCGATTGGCTAGAGGCGCGTTGAACCATGAAGGAAGGCGCTCCCGATCCCGGGCTTTACGATTACCACCCCTACCGCACCGGCGATCACCGGCGCCCCAAGCTTGCATGGCCGGATGGCAAGACCTGCGCCGTCTGGGTCGCGCCCAACCTTGAGTATTATGAGATTGATCCGCCTTCGAACCCGCACCGCAAGCCCTGGGCCAAGCCGCACCCGGACGTGGTCGGCTTTTCTTATCGCGATCATTCCAACCGCGTGAGCCATTGGCGCATGGCCGATGTGATGAGCCGTTATGGCTTTCCGGGATCGGTTAGCCTTTCGGTGGCCTTATGTGACCACCATCCCGAAGTCGTCGCCGACGGGGTTGAACGGGGGTGGGAGTTCTTCAGTCACGGGATTTATAACACGCGCTATTCTTATGGTATGTCCGAAGCGCAGGAACGCGCGATTATCGAAGATTCTATCGAGACCGTTCAGCGCGCCACTGGGCAACATATTCGCGGTTGGCTGGCACCCGCTTTGACGCACACGCCGCGCACGCTCGATCTGCTGGCGGAGTACGATTTTACCTACACATGCGATCTGTACCATGACGACGCGATGCAAGAGGTGAAGGTCGCTAAAGGTCAGCTCGCTTCGATCCCTTACAGTCTTGAAGTCAACGACCATTATGGCTTCAACGTCTATGGTATGTCGGGGCGTGAATACGCCGACGCTCTGATCAAACAGTTTGATCGCTTGGCCGATGAAGGCGAACGCATGGGTTCGGGCACCGTCATGTGCATCCCTCTGCACGCTTATTTGATTGGCCAACCGCATCGGATCGGCCCTTTTGAAGAGGCGCTTTCCCATATCGCGGACGATCCGCGCTGCTGGAAAGCGCGTGCGGGCGAGATAGTGGACCATTGGAGGGCCGCCCAATGAGCCTGCCCGAAGAGTACACCACCTATCCAAGCCGCCGCGAAGGCTACGATCACGACCTGTATCCATGGTCCAACATGCACCAGCGCGCGCCGATTGCATGGCCAAAAGGCTGTGTTGCGGTTTGGCTTTGCGTTAGCCTTGAGTGGTTTCCGATTACGCCGGGCGGCCGCTTTAAGGCGCCCGGCCATATGGTCACACCCTATCCTGATTATCGTCACTACACAGTGCGTGACTATGGCAGCCGCGTCGGCGTGTGGCGCATGCTTGACGCTTTCAAGTCGGCTGGGGTGAAAGCCAGCTTTGCCACCAACGCAGCGATTGCCGAGCGTTATCCTGAGCTGATCGAAGCGGTTCTGGCTGATGGTCATGAGATTATCGCCCATTCGACCGATATGAACGGGACGATCACTTCCGAGCTTTCCGAAGACGAAGAGCGCGCGCTGATCGCCGACAGCTTTGCGCGGATCGAAACGGCCTGCGGGGTGCGTCCTTCAGGCTGGCATTGCATCGCCCGCTCGCAAAGCTTCAACACGCTCGACCTCCTGGCCGAGCAGGGCCTCAAATACACGTGCGATTGGGTGAACGATGAACTGCCTTATCGCTTCAACAACGGTGTCGTGAATCTGCCGCTCAATACCGAGCTTTCCGACCGGATGATTATCGCCACGCAGCAGCATTCGGCCGAAGGCTGGGCGCAGATGATGCGCGATAGCTTCAGTTGGCTCACCGCAGAGGCGAATGGGACCGCGTACACAGCTGGAGGTGGTCGGATGCTGCCCATACAGTTGACCCCGTATATTATGGGCCTTCCCTACCGGATCGGCGCTCTGGAAGACTGGCTGGACGAATACGCCACACGACCTGACGCTTGGTTTGCCACCGGCGCTGAGATTGTCGCTGCATGGGAGAAACAGCAGTGAAGGCGCGTAACCCCCGTACAGGCGTAGAAGACTACGAATTCGCGGCCAGCACACGAGAGGAGATCGCTGCCGAGGCCGCTTCCCTGCGCGAGCGCCAGATCGCGTGGGAGGCAATGGGACCAGAAGGACGCGCTGGAGTGCTTAGCCGCTTTGCCGACGCGATAGAGGCTGCCGGCCCGCACATCGCTGGAGCGCTCAGCATCGATACCGGGCGCGGCGCGGTTTCGTGGATTGAAGTGCAGGGCGCAGCGGGCAATATTCGGCGTTGGGCGACGCGCGGGCCGGAGCTGTTTGCGGGGCTGGATCGCGGCCCTACGGCTTCGGCGACGCCCGGAATTGAGATCATTACAGAATATTCGGCCTTCCCATTGTTCGGCGCAATCTGCCCTTGGAACTTCCCCGTCATCCTCAGCCACATAGACGCCGTGCCCGCGCTGATGGCGGGTTGCGCGGCTCTTGTGAAGCCGAGCGAAGTGACGCCGCGCTTTGTCGAGCCGATGCGCGATGCGCTGACGCAGGTTCCTGAATTGCCGCTCGCCTACATTATGGGCGGTCCCGAGGTCGGTCAGGCGCTGATCGAAGAGGTCGACTATGTCTGCTTCACCGGGTCGACCGCTACGGGCCGCAAAGTGGCAGAGGCTGCCGCGCGTCAGCTCATCCCAGCTAACCTCGAGCTTGGCGGTAAAGACCCGATGATCATCACGGCCAATGCGGATCCGCAATGGGCTGCGGGTGTGGCGCTGCGCGCCTCCGTCGTTGCAACAGGGCAAGCGTGCCAATCGATTGAAAGGGTGTTCGTCGCGCAAGAAATCGCCGAGCCGTTCTTGGCTGCTCTGATCCAGGGCGCAAAGGCGGTTGAAATCACCCATCCCGATCCCGCTAGCGGTCATATCGGCCCGTTCATCTTCCCCTCGCAAGCCGGCAAGGTGCAGGCGCATATCGACGATGCGGTGGCCAAGGGTGCTCAAGTGCTGGCGGGCGGACAAATCGAGGAATTGGACGGCGGCCAATATCTGCGGCCCACTGTGCTCGCTAATGTGACGCCAATCATGACAGTGATGCGCGAGGAAACTTTCGGCCCCGTCATTCCCGTGACGATCTTTGAGGATCTGGACGCGGCTATCGAGCAAGCGAACGACACCGAATACGGCCTTTCAGCGGCTGTTCTGGCGGGCTCACTTGAAGAGGCCGCGAGCATTGGTACGCGGCTCGATGCGGGCGCCATCAGTTTGCAGGATGGCGCGCTTACCAGCATGGTGGGCGATGCGCCTAACCAATCGCGCAAGGCGTCTGGCCTTGGCCCCAGTCGGATGGGCGATACAGGCATGCTGCGCTTTCTGCGCGAGCAGGCTATGATCCGGCAAACCGGCCAGCCACTTCCCATTCAAGCCTACGCCGAAGGGCAGGGCGGATGAGCAATCGCGCCGCGCTCAAACGGGTGATGCCCGCCATGCTTCTCCACGATGGCTGGTGGGATGGCTGGTATCGCCATTTCGACACCGAAGGCGCACTGATTGACCAGCACAAGGTCAAGACTCATTGCGAGTTCCCGGACGAGGGCGATTGGCACTACATCCAGCACAACTGGCTGACCTGGGAGAACGGAGACAACGCCGTCTATGAGTTCGGCGGTAAACTCGATGGCTCTTTCATCCGCTGGGATACAGAGCGCTTCAGCGGATATGGCTGGCAGACGGGCGAAGACACGCTGATGCTTAAGTTGGATCGGCTAGACGTGCCCGGTGCCTATTATGTCGAGATGATCAACGTCGCGCCCGATGGCGAGACCCGCGCACGCACCTGGCAATGGTTCAAAGATGGCAAGCCGTGGAAACGCACGCTTTGCGATGAATGGAGGATCGAGGGTCCATGATAGCGTCTATACTTGTAGCGGCTCTGGCGCAGGCCAGCGCTGGTGTGGGGGCTGGCGATGCGCCGCCACCGCCGGCCTCCACCTGCGACACGCCGGTTCTGATGGTGATCGAGGGCCGCACACTCGACCGCGCCCGTATGGGCCAATACGCCGCCGCTATTGCCAAAAGCGAGATCTATCAAAAGCTGGGCGGCTACTACGTCAACGTGCCACGCCCGCTTGAAGTCTTCGAAGGCGATCTTCCTCCCGACTATGTAAATCTGACCGTCCGCTTTCCCTGCGTCGAGAACGCACGCGCTTTCTGGAACAGCCGCGTCTATCAGAACGAGATTATCGATATTCGCCGCAAGCCTACTTCGGCGGGAGACTATACAGTGACCCTTTACGCCGAGGCGCCTTTGCGTGAGGATATGATTGGCAAAGTAGGCGAGGCCCGCTTCACCTATGATTTTTCGAACCCTGACGTGCCTCAGGTTGCACAACCAGTGGTCGGCCCCCAAGCCCAAGGAGACAACGAATGACCGTTGAACTTCAACACCCAATGAAAGCCGATGCGACGCCTGACGAGATCGCGCGAGGCCGCTTTACGTCCGGTATTCGCAGCCTGATCCTCAATGACCTCGCCGCCGATATGCGTTCGGCCTACGAGCGGCGCGCGGCGCCTGCTTTCAAGAAAGAGCACGGACACGAGCCGAAAACGAGCCGTGAGGCGCACCTTGCTCTGCGCGGCGATCCCGCGTTCAACATTTACTCCGCCATGCGCGTGCAGGCACAAAAAATGGTTTGGGCGAGCGTAGCCGACAGCGTTGAGCGCGAAGCGGATCGCTTGGCGGAGGAGGCCAGGACGGCCGAGGGCGCGCCCGGATCGCTAACCCTCTCACCCGATCTCCACGTTCCCAAGAATGTCAACGCCATCGACGTACACCTTATGCCCGGCAGCTACACGCGCGGGGAAGACAGTCTCGAAGCCGGCGCGGTCTACGACCGTGGCCTTGCGGTCTTCTCGATGGGTCTGATGGGCGCCAATCTCGACGATATCGGCCTCTCGATGAGCCAATACATTAAGCAACGTTTCCCCGCCTTTGCGCCCACCCGCATCCTCGATACCGGTTGTACGATTGGTCACAATACGTTGCCCTGGAAGCAGGCCTATCCTGACGCTGAAGTGATCGCTATTGACGCGGCCCCCGGCCCGCTCGCCTATGGCTCGGCGCGCGCAAAAATGCAGGGGCAGGAAGTCCACTTCCAGCAAATGTGCGCTGACGAACTTGCCTTTGAAGACGAGAGCTTTGACGTCGTGTGGTCGAGTATGTTCCTTCACGAATTGTCCAAGAAACAGCGCGCTAGGGCGTTTGAAGAGGCATACCGTGTCCTCAAACCCGGAGGGCTTGTGATCCACATGGAGCTTCCGCCCAACGAACAGATGGGCGCGTTCGATGGCTTCTACCTTGATTGGGACAGCTATTATAACAACGAGCCCTATTACAAAGGCTACCGCGACGAAGTGCCCGCTGATCTTTGCGCGCGAGCTGGCTTTGGCGCGGATGAGTTCTTCGAGTTCGTCGTGCCGTCCGTGGGCATATATGGCGCTGAAGCCGTGGCAGAAGCGGCCAAAGGTGATCGGGCTGAAGGTGTGGGACAAGAAACCACCGGGCGCCTCGCCGAGGGCGTGATGTGGTATGGCTTCGGAGCTTTCAAAAAGTGAGCGAAGAAAGACTTCGTCCCGAAGACGCACCGCCCAGCCTATACGATGATCAAGGCAATCCGCGGTTCTTTGCCGATCCAAGCATGGACCGCTTTGTCGCAGTGGTCATGAATCTGGCTCAAGAAGTGTGGGTGCAAGAAGAACGCCTTCTCGCGCTCGAGGCAGAAAAGACCGGCCAAGCGGTCGATCCGGAGGCGAAGGTGAAGGAATTTATAGACCGCGTTTTTGCTCCGATCCGGGAGGCCTGAAGCTATGAAAGCGTGGGAAATCGGGCCGAGAGGCGGTGTCGCGAGCCTAAGGCTTGTGGAACGGGATGATCCCGTTGCGGGGCCTGGCGAAATCCTTGTCGCGGTAAAAGCGGCTGGCCTTAACTATCGCGATCTGATGATTCTGCGCGGCCACTATGGCACCGACCTGCCTGAGGATCGCATTCCGCTGACCGATGGTGTGGGCGTCGTTGAGGCCTTGGGCGAGGGCGTCGAAGGATTCGAATTGGGCGACCGCGTAGTGGCATCCAATTTCGTCGATTGGGACCCTGAAACCGGCTTTGGCTTTCACATCTTTGGCCGCGACATCGGCGTGACGATGGATGGCTGGCTCGCCGAAAAAACCGTTCTTCCGGCCAAGGCCGCGATCAAGCTGCCTGACGCTATCTCTGCCCGAACCGCTGCGACCTTGGCCGTGGTGGCTGGCACGGTTTGGCATGCGATGGTGGCGTTCGGTCATGCCGGTCCCAATCGCGCAAAGGGCAAGTTGGTCCTCGCGCAGGGCACAGGCGGTGTCTCCGTCTTCGCGCTATCTCTTGCCAAGGCGATGGGTGCCCAGTTTGCAATCACCTCTTCCAGCGCCGAGAAGCTCGCCAAGGCGCGCGAAATGGGCGCGGACTTCACCGTGAACTACAAGGAGCGGCCCGACTGGGGCGCGGCTCTGCTCGAAGCCACCGGCGGACGCGGCGCTGACGTGGTGGTCGACACTATCGGCTTTGGCGAGTTCGAGCAGACCCTGCTCGCCACCGGTGTTGAAGGCCGTATTGGCACCATCGGCGCGTTGTCCGGCAGTCCGCAGGACACAGGCAACTTCGGACAGGGCGGGATCCTGGGCAAGAACATCACGATCAAAGGCATCACCAGCGGGCACCGTGGGATGTTTGAAGAATGCCTGAAGGTCATGGCCGAGAAAGGTGTCGAAACGCTGGTTGACCAGACCTTCTTCTTCAACAACGCCAAGGCCGCCTACGCGCATCTCGAAAGCGGATCGCATATGTGTAAGGTGATGATCCAAGTGGCTGAGCGGCGGACGAAGCCGCGTAGTTAAGCGCAAGGCGGGCGCCCGTGTTGCGCATCCGAGCTAACTGCGCATCCTAGGGGCTCATCGACTAGTAGACTTGCTGCTGGCTGACCGGTTTGCTCACCTAGGTTAGCCAGTCGGGGACCAAGTTAGCCAGAGACGAAGTTGCTGTGCGTTTGCTTGTCGGTCTGTAACCGTCGGATTGCCCGATCGCCCTTCAATCGCGCGATTGCGGAGCAAGCAGACGATCAGCGGCCCACCATGCCGTCACTGCGCCAACAAACTGAATTGCGATGAACCAAACGGCGTCAGCAGGAGAAATCCCCGCGAAGGTGTTGCTGAACACCCTAGCTATCGTGACCGCAGGGTTGGCGAAAGACGTGCTGGCTGTGAACCAGTAACCCGCTGTAATCACCAAGGCCACGGCCGCTGGAACGGCTGAGGGGCGAGCGCGCAGAGTCATTAATATTGTGAACACCAGTGCGAAGGTCGCAACAGCTTCTGAGAATACCTGCGAGGGGCCCGAACGCGCTTTGACCGAGATCTGGATGATCGACTCTTCAAACATGGCATGCGCGGCCAGTGTTCCAAGAAATCCCCCTGCGATCTGCGCGACCATAAAAGCAATTGCAAAGCCCCAGGACAGTTCGCGGCGGAACGCAAAGATCGCGCTGACGACGGGATTAAAATGCGCACCGGAAACGGGCCCAAGGGCGGTGATCAGGACAAAGAGAATAGCCCCCGTCGCGACCGTGTTTGCCAAAAGCGCAATCGCAACGTTACCATCTGACAAGGTCTCTGCCATGATGCCTGATCCCACGACAGTGGCCACAAGCAATCCAGTGCCAAGCGCTTCTGCAAACAACTTCTGCAAATTTGAAAAACTCATAAAGCCTCTGGGCGCCATAACTCAATAACCCACTAGTTATCGAACGTGACGAAGGCGCTTCAAAACGCGGATTTGTCGCCAGTTTCCTGCTTTCCAAGAAGGGGAGGGCTTAGCGAACCAGTTCGACCAATTCGTACCGGTTCATCATGTACCCATCGATTGAGCCGTAGACGAGGACCGAGTCCTCGTCCGCCGTCACCCACATGTCGAAATCGGGGTGGCGCGTGCCGCCCATGCCCTCTTCGCTGTCATCGACATAGCGGTAGCGGCGGCATTGGAAGGTGCCGGCTTCGACTGTCTTTTCCTCTTTGCCAACATACTCCATCACCATTTCAAGATAGGCGATCTGAGGCGCGCTGGCTCCCCGATGGTCGGGTGAGGGGAGGAAAAACTTAAGGCGCCGTTTGTGCGGGCCCTGGCTCACATCCATCAGCCGCGTGGTAAAACCATCGCCCGCAATGGGATGGGTGCCGAAGGCGTCAAATTCGCCCGCTTCGCGCGTTTCGGAATTGCGGCCAATGTCCGGCCCGGTGCTCTCGCAAATGATCTGGCCGTTATCGGCATCATAGGCCATCCAGCCCGAGCCGAGAAATTCATCGCCCAGCGTCAGATGCACCAGCAGATTGCGCGGCTTGCGATCCGGCCCGATATGGCAGGTGATATTGCGAAGCACAGTGGGGTCGGGCTCCTCAATTTCGCAATGCGCGCTCATGATCGTGGAGCCATCCACGTGGTGCGAAAAGTTGAACCATTCGCGCCCTCGCTCTTGGCCTTCCATGCCCGGCTTCATTGAGGAATAGCGAATCTTTCCGCGCACGTTACGGTGTTTCATCAGATGATCCCTGCCTTATCGAGGCGCTCAATCAGATCGGCTTGGCGACGACGGAAATAGCCACGCTCGGGGATGGCGGGTTTGCCATCGGTGACCATGTCCTCTTGCTTGAAGTTGTACGCCGCGGCGGCGTAGGCCTCGGCAAACAGAGCCGGGCGCTGGCGGGCGAGATAGTTGGTCATCGCGGGTGTGCGGCGCGCTTCGCGAAGGGCGCCGAGATCGACGGTTGAAAAGGCGGTAAAGGTCTCGCCATCGCCGGACTGCGCGACCACGCGGCCTTTCCAATCGACCACCTGACTGTTCCCTTCCGCGCTCGATAGGGGCATCGATGTACCCGCAATTCCGGCGGTGTTGGCTGACACGACATAAGCGAGGTTTTCAAACGCGCGCGCTTGCTTCGCGATATCCTTGTTGGTCGCGATGGGCGAGCCGACTTCGCTGGAGGAATGGCAGAAAATCTCGGCCCCACGCAGAGCCAAAGCGCGGGCGATTTCGGGGTAAAGGATTTCCTCTGACGCGATGGCGGCGAGAGTGCCGATCTCGGTGCGCGCGACCGGGAACACACCTTCCAGCCCGTATCTGTCGAGGTAAGCGTCCCACACGTCGTGCGGGCTGGGCGCGAACATTGAAATCAGGCGGCGATAGCGGAGCACCACATCGCCTGAGGGCGCAACGATAAAGCACGTCTGAAAATAGAAGTCGGGAAAGGCCTCGTCGGTCTCGTAAGCGTTGCCTGCAAGGAACATTCCTAGGTTCTGAGCGACTGTGCCCAGGGCTTCGTACTCTGGCCCGCCCTTGGCCCAGCCCACGCGGGCGGCGAAGTCTGGAATCGAGATACGGCCCGGATAAGAGGTGAAGAGGTATTCGGGCAGCACCACAAGCTTCATCGGTTTGCCTGCGTATTGCGCCACGAAAATGGAACTGGTGCGGATTTGCCCCTCAATCTCGGCGATATGTTCCAGCATTGCGGCGCGCGCGGCGGGGGTTGACGGGGTTCAGGTCCACGCAGCGCACGGCT
>ERZ1740070.2184-NODE-2184-length-11439-cov-5.192200_pt1 | contig 11439 bp, 10 predicted proteins | sample MGYA00581734_ERZ1740070 | MGnify/ENA primary metagenome ERZ1740070 (study PRJEB43018, sample SAMN04849744) | marine metagenome | isolation source: floating plastic debris | place: Pacific Ocean | collected 2008-09-01 | study: EMG produced TPA metagenomics... | reverse complement strand
GCTTGCTCATTTTTCCTTAGGGCCGGATACCAGCTCTGGTATAACAGCTGCAAAGCATGCGCACCTTTGAAAGTTCCTTGCTTGAACGCGCCTCGGTTAACAGGCCCTTGTTTAACAGGCCCTTGTTTAACAGGCCCTTTATCAACAGGCCCTGGAAGGTGAGTTTGTATCGAAGTCATTACGGCAGGTAAGCCAAGCGCTGGGTAAAGGAATTGCGGTGTCATTAATCTACAGGATTTCAATCGTTCCCTGCTGTCCATCGATGCGCACCCGCTGACCGGTGGTCAACCGATGAGTGGCATCGGTGACATCCATCACAGCCGGGATACCATATTCACGAGCAACGATGGCACCATGTGACAGCTGCCCCCCCACTTCAGAAATCAGCCCTCCAATGCGGGCCAGTAGAGGCGACCAGCCAGCATCGGTATAGGGCACCACCAAAATCGTTTGAGCATCAATATCAGTCATAGCATCTGTGAGCGTCTCCAAGACCTGCACCGTGCCTTCTACTCGACCGGCACTCGCACCAATGCCTTCTAAGGTACCAGCGCCTAAAGTACCCACATGCGCTGAGGGAAGCGCCGCCGGTTCGGCAATATCGGCTGGGGTGTTTTTCCCGTATATCAAGTAGGGTACCCGGTGCGCACTTTGCCTATGCCACTGTGCTTTTTCCGTATGAATTTTCAGGCGTAGCTCATCAACAGACATTGGATGGGTGAGCTGCGTCTGAATTTCAGCCCAGGTAAGGAAAAATATGTCGCCTTGGGCTTCTAGCCGCGCCGCGCTGAGCCATCGACTTTCTAGTTCTACAAAGCAGCCCCGCAGCGCCGCCATGAGTCGGTCGTACACTTCTGCAACCTGCCCCTTTAAATTCAGGCGAGCCTGCACCTGACGGATTTTCCACCCAGGTGATTTTTGTGCGGCATCAACTGCACTGCCTTCCAGATTCACAGTGTCTGAATTTACAGACGCTGCGTTATCTGGATTCATAGAATCTGGCCTTATGGAATCTGGCTGTAGCAGAAACTGAGCGAGTAGCTCACGCACAGGCTGAGGCGATTCTTTCCAAGTGGGGACAGCGATATCTGTAGCGACTTCGCTGAGATAGCCGTACTGTTCGAGGAAGCGATCGAGCTGGTCGAAAACGAGGTGACCTTCAGGATGCTCGGAGAGCGCTGCAAATAGGGCAGCGCTGTTGTTGATTGGCTGGGCTTGGTCGGTATCAGCACTGGGATCTGTGCTGAGCTTTGGCCGCTTTGCAGACAGTGTTTCCCCCAGGGAGGTGCGTAGCTGTTCGGCAATGCCTTTTAGTTCTTCGAGCGCACGGACTTCAGGGTTTTGCCGACTGTCTAGCTCGGTGAGGTCGATTTTGAGCACGGCTTGGCGAAGGGCCAGGCTTAGCGGTGCCAAAATGTTGAAATGAGTAGATTGTTCTAGCAGCGCCAGAATCGATTCAATGCGCGCTGTGAGCTGATCTTCTGAAAGCGTTGTAATGGGTTCTGAGTCCCACTGAGCAAACGCTGGGGTAAAGGCCTTTTGTTTGGCTTCAGCAAACCGGTTAGGTGCACTGCGTTCCTGCTGCCATAGTCGCCACAGTCCAGGCAAGTTGCGCAGCGTCGTCAGCAATGGTGGCTTTTGAAACTTCGTGCCCCGCGTCAAAAACTCTAAGCTGTCGGGCGGTAGGCCCATACGGGTAAAAATATCGCCTAGCAGCGTGGCATTGAAATAGGCTCTGGCATAGTGCAGCGTCGCCGTCTGCGCAAAGTCGAGGCCTTGGGCTTTGTCTTTGAGCACGGTGGTAAATAAATTACCCCACTCGCCACAGGTCAGCGGTTGATTGATCGACCAGGTCAACGGACGAATCACGCCAGGAATGACCTCAGCCGCAATCTTACGGGTCCAAATTGGCATGAGCGTGGTGATAGGCCGACTCTGCAATACCCAAAGCTGCTCACCATCAAAGGTCCACTCAATGTCTTGCGGGATGCCGTGAAAGCTGTTTTCAATATGGCGAGTGAGATAAGCCACCTGCTGAATCAGTTCTTTGGGCGCACTGCCCATTCCCCTTAGTGGCAATGTCGTCTCAGCAGGCATTTTCCAGTCACCGTTTTCTGGCAATTCGCTCACATTAACCTGATAGCGCTCGGGTGTAATTTGGCCAGATACAACTTGGCTCGCATCGCCCGGTAGCGCCTCGACTACGACCGTATCACCGACATGGGTCACCGGGTCTCGGCTGAAAGCTACGCCTGAGAAAGCACCAAAAATATGAGGCTGTACCAGCACGTTCATTTTGCCTTCAGGAATGTCCCGGTCCTGACGGTAGCGAACGGCTGACGGCGCGTTGTAGGCGTTGAGGCAAACGGTGATGGCTTGGTCTAGGGCTTCAGCGCTGGTGATTTCGGTGACAGAGACATATTGGCCAGCGGCAGAGGCGGTAAGGGTATCTTCACCCACGGCAGAAGAGCGGGCGACGACAGTAATGCCGGTCCGCTTGCGATCTCGTTTCCTTTTGTAGCTACCTTTGCGGTTTAGGGTCGACGTATCGGGAGCAGGCTCGTGAGCATTTGGCCGCAGGCTCGCATGCGGGAAAACGGTGTTGAGAAGAGCGGTGGGGTCATCTCCAGCGGGGAGGACGTAGCCGGGTGCGACGGGGTAGCCCCAAGCGTAGAGCTGGGAGAGGGTAGCGGCTTTGGTGCCAACTTTGTCTGCTGAGAGGAGGGTGGTGAGGGAAGGGAGGGCGCGATCGCCCTGAAAAAATCGAAACATCCGCCGAGACTGCCCATCACTTTCCACCGCCGCCATCTCCAAATCATCAGGAATTTTGTGATAAATCCAGGCCACCACCCCAGACAAGCAAGCCACAACCAGCACCCGCATGCCATCCGTCGGGTGAAACAGCGCCGTCAAAACCGGCATCAGCACTAGCACAAATAACTTGCCCTGCTGCTTCATACGCAAAAGCGTAAAGCCGATGAGACTAATTAAAAAGGTAAATCCAGCAACCACTGGGTCGTAGACGAAAAAGCCCCAGGCAATATTGGTGGTTCCGGCACCCTGGCTTCCCCAGTAACGGCCCATCACCAGAAACATCAGTGAGAGCACAGGCCAAATAGCATCGGCGCCAAAAAAATAACGGGCGAGCAAAACAGCGGATACGCCCTTAAAGGCTTCAGCAGCCACAGACAGGACGCCGGCAACGGTGCCACCGTGGTAAAAGGCGGCGGATACGCTGACGTTTCCTGTGCCCAGCTTTTTGAGCTGTTTCCCGGTGAGTGCACTGACAATCCACCCCGTTATAGGCAACGCTCCTAGCGCCGGAACAAGGGTAAATATCAGCAGGGCACCGAGAACTTGGGCCATTGGGGCGACGGGGAATAGAAAGAACTTAGTCTTGTGTAGGTGCCATAACGCGCCAGACTATAGAAATTTTATGTCGGGAGAGGAAAGTTTTTCAGATAGCCTCTGAATCTATTAACAAGCCCATCAGGTGCATTGAACTAATACTCGTGATTAATGGCAGCCCAGGGCCAAATCAACATGTGTCATTCTTAGGCACTATTGTAGAAATAAGCAGGGTACGCTTGTCTTCTACCTTGAGCCATAAAATAACAGGGTTAAAAAGTCCTCTCGTCAAAAGGTTTCGCGACACATGACTTCACTGATGCAGCTGGCTTTGCATGTCTTGCCCTTACGCACTGTTCGATTAGCTGCGAATCGATTAGCTGCGAAAAGTCCTATCAGACGTTTGAGTGCCTTGTCTTTAACATTGCTATTTTTGGCGGGTGGTTCGCTCAGTGCAGTCGCACAGTCAAAAGTCCCTGCGGCGATCGCATCTTCTAGCGGTCAAACTTCTAGCACTCAAACTTTTGGCAGTCAAACTTTTAGCAGTCAGCTAAACGAATCGGCGCAGCTCGAAACCGACATTCAGCAGATGGTCGCTCAGGTCATAGCGGCAGAGACCACGAACTGGAGCCCAGCGCAAAAAACGGCTCTGAAAGAGATGGAAGCGATGGGCCTGAAAAATGAGGAGTTGATTGCCATAGCATCCCTCACCCCCAGCGAAATGAGCACCCAGCTCAAATCCAACCCAAAACTCAGCAAGCTCAGCACTATTAGCATCTCCAACGAAGAAGCCCTCAAACTCGCCCCCACCCTCCTCCTCAGCCGCTACCTCTTCAACATCGGGAGAGCAGCCCTCTGGGGCAGCGTCATCTCCGCTATCCGCAGCGCAGACTTCGACTATCGCGCCATGACCTCCGCGCTCACTTCCGGCAACACCCGTGAGTTCATGTCCTTGCTTAGCGACGGCTTCACCACCGACCAATCCAGATTCACCCATCTAGTCGGCACAGCCGCCACCTTTGCCTGTGGCTCAGCCACTCTCGACGTCACCCCCGGTCTATGCAGCCGTTTTGCCAGCGGCATGCAAAAAATATTCACCCGCGTCAATCGCTCGAATACTCGCACCATCCGCCGCAGAGCATTACCCATTGCAGCGCCGAGCAAGGCCACTGCTAAGCCTCAGTCGTAACACGGCAGCGCGCTAAGCTAGAGAGTAGCAAACTCAGCACCTCAGCAACACAAGCCAAAGTATGGAGCCACGCAAACAGCCACGCAATCCTCTCCTGTGGAAGCGCATTCAGCGCAACTTCGTATGGCTGAGCCTTCTACTTTTCGTATGGCTCATGTGCAGCGCCGAAGCCAGCGCCGAGACTCTACGAGAGCGTCAGCAGTCCTTCCCAAACTGGCAAAGCAAACCTCCTGTACAAGTATCAGAAGGCGACCTCATCTACCCAAAGTGGATGGCAGGCACCTGGCGCATGAGTTCCACCCTCGTCGATATGGTGGCTCCCCTCGCACCAGAGATAGTGACCCCCGGATTTGAAGGCAATCGCCAGTTCCTACGCAAATCTATCCCTGCAATCATCAAATTCGTACCTCAGCGAAAATCGCGAGGCCGCTTTCTCAATCAGCCATTACCCACTCCCCGCGTTGGCCTCAGCACCCTAGACCTAGATGACGATGACGACATCGAAATCGTGTCCGACCGGGCATACAACGGATTGAGCCTGGCAAGAGCATATCTAGGCGACGACTGGGTGAAAGCCGTCAAGGTAGACCCAGACGATCCGAACCGTCAGGTTACTTTCCTCAAAGACAATCAACAGCTAGTGTCAACAGTGACTGGCCGCATGGTAGAAACCCCAAACGCGGGCTCTTTTGCTACCACAGAAGTCTTCCAGCAGTTTTTCCGCAATACCAAAAACGCCGACGACACCCCAGCGGTGTACCTCAACGAAGTCGAAAACACGACCATCTACCGCAAGCATTCGGACCCCAATTTCCCAATTATGGCGGATCAGATCACCGCAATTTATCTTTCACCGCAAGACCCGGATTACTTTAAAGCGAAAGACAAGCCGGTGGCGCTGTATAGGTATCAGCTGGCGTTTTCTCCGTTGGAAGCGGGTTCTGTTCCTGAGTAGGGAGGGAAAGGGAACACCTCTCTTCTATCGCCTCCGCCTTGGTCGATAGTTTCCGTCTCTCGGATAATCGTTGTAGCCGCCATTATCAGGCCGGTTCCCATCGTAGCGGCGGTCGTCGTAGCGCTCATCGTACCTAGGGCGGTCGTCGTACTGCCGCTCTGGTAGCCGCTCTCGATATGAGCGGTCGTCGTAGGGTGGCTGCTGCCTGCCGTAATCCTGGCCGTATCTAGGATCGTAGCCTTGGTTGTAGCCCTGATCATAAGGCTGGCGATAGTCCTGTGGGCCATATCCTTGCTGGCCATATCCCTGCTGGCCGTTGCCGAGCACGGTGTTTTCTACATGCATCTTTAGCTGTTGAGACATCCGCCGTAGGCCCTCCCGCTCGTCTTGCCGAATAAAGGGCAAAAAGACTTTGGAAAGGATGCCTGAGAACAGCTCGCGGTGCATGTAGCGGGTGCGCCCAGGCACATTCTCTCTTAGCTCAAAAACGTGCTCTGTACGCAACCCAGGAATCGTAGAGACCCAGCGCAGCATGTAGGGCGGGCGCAGCATCGTAATCAAAGGCTGAAACTCTGTTTCTTCGTCACCTTCTAGCCGCTGCATTGCCAGAAAAATTTCGTTGCCCCTTGCGAGCCGAAGCCCAGGATCGCAATCGTATAAAAAGGTATTCCAAAAGCGCCACTGATCTTTCCGAATCAAAGTATCCCAAACGACACTTTGAGGAGCGTTGATGTCGATTTCTGCGTAGAGAGAAGGCATTTGGGGAGAAGGAAGAAAGGGGAAAAGGAAAGGGGTTTGGTTAGCAGGATAGACGATGAATGGGAAAAGTCGCAGGCCCTTGTCATTACGCTTTGGGCTTTTTCCAAGTTTACCCGGTCGCTTGCTCGCTTTATGTCGATGAAAAGGGATACGCTTTATAGCACTGCTTTTCCCTATAGTTCCATCTTTTTTCTATGGTTAGTTTGACGCCAAACCCTAGCTACAGCGTAACGCTCCGGATTAAGCTACCGAACCAAGTCAGTCGGCTGGCAGCAGTGATAGAGGCGATCGCACGCTCAGAAGGCAACCTAGGAAATATTGATGTTGTGGAAAAAAGCCGCGAGTACATTATTCGTGAAATTTCAGTGGATGCCGCGAGTACAGAGGCAGCGGAGAATATAGAGAAGGCCGTGCGATCGCTCGACGACATAGAAGTCCTCGCCGTCTACGATCGCACCTTTGCCCTGCACCGAGGCGGCAAGCTCCGCATAGAAGCCAAGATTCCTCTGCGTGAGCAAGATGATTTGGCCATGGCCTACACCCCTGGCGTTGGGCGAGTGTGCGTAGAAATCGCCAAAAACCCTGAAGCCGTTTACGACTACACCATTAAAGGCAACACAGTGGCGATTGTCAGCGATGGTAGCGCGGTTCTGGGCCTCGGTAACTTGGGCGCAGAAGGCTCCATGCCGGTGATGGAAGGTAAGGCAATGCTGTTCAAAGAATTCGCCGGGCTCGACGCGTTCCCTATCTGCCTAGACACACAAGACACCGAAGAAATCATTGAGACCGTAAAGCGAATCGCCCCCGTCTTTGGCGCAGTGAACCTAGAAGATATCAGCGCGCCACGCTGCTTTGAGATTGAAAAGCGGCTGCAAGAAGCACTGGATATTCCAATCTTTCATGACGACCAGCACGGAACGGCGATCGTCAGCTTGGCAGCGCTTATGAACTCGCTGAAAGTCGTAGGTAAGAAAATCGGTGACATTCGCCTGGTTATCAATGGCGCAGGCGCAGCCGGTCTATCGATGGCGCGTTTGTTCAAAAAAGCGGGCTTGCAAGATTTGGTTGTTTGCGATTCCAAAGGGATTATTAGCAGCGACAGAGACAACCTCACCGCAGCCAAACAAGAATTCGCTGTCGCTCAGTCCGGCACCCTCGCAGACGCCATGAAAGGCGCGGACGTTTTCATGGGCGTGAGCGCACCGGGCGTCGTCAGCGTAGATATGGTGAAATCGATGGCTGAGCAGCCTATTGTATTCGCTATGGCCAACCCCGTGCCAGAGATTCAGCCTGAACTCGTAAAAGACGTCGTTGCAGTGATGGCAACTGGGCGTAGCGACTACCCGAACCAGATTTATAATGTGCTCGCTTTCCCTGGCGTGATTCGGGGCGCGGTAGATTGCCGGGCGCAGGCAATTACGACGGAAATGTTTTTGGCGGCTGGGGGTGCGATCGCCGCCCTCATTCCCGACCCCGACCTCACCCCAAACAACATCATGCCCTCCGTGTTCGACCCGCGCGTCGCCACCGCCGTCGCCGCTGCCGTCAAAGAAGTCGCCCGCAACGCCGGTATCGCCAAGAAATAGCTCCATGCGCAAGATTGAATACAACCTCACCATCTATCCTTTCCACATCGATGCGATGGGTCATGTGAATAACATCATCTACGTTCAGTGGATGGAAATTGGCCGTGTCAAGCTGCTGGACGCAATAGAAATGCCGATCGATCAAGTGATCGAAGAAGGCTTTGCACCCGTGCTGGAAGAAACAACTATTAGCTACAAGGTGCCGCTTTATTTGGGCGATCGGGTCACGGGCAGCATTTGGCTATCGCAGCTGCGGAGCGCTTCTGCGGTAATGTCGTTCGAGTTTTGCTATCAAGATGGTGAAGTAGCGGCTATAGGGAGCCAGCGGGGGCTGTTTATTGATCTTGCGAGCAAGAAGCCTAAGCGATTGGATGAGAGGGTGCGCGATCGCTTCGCCACCTATCTCATCACCGATGTCTAACGCACGAGCCTGATCCCACAGGCAGATTCCTGTCATTCTCCTTTTGCCATAGACTTACCCCTAGAACGCAACCAAAAGGATCATCATGCTCAACGAAGCTGCAAAAAAAACAATGCTCCGCCACATTCCTCATGGGCTATACATCTGTGGCACTAAAGACGGCGACGACGTCAACGGGTTCACGGCTAGCTGGGTAATGCAAGGTTCCTTCGAGCCACCCCTCGCCATCGTATGTGTCAAAGCAGATTCTACTTCTCACGCCATGATCAAATCGGGCGAAGTATTCTCTCTCAGCGTTTTGGAAGAAGGCCAAAAGTCAGTCGCACAAAACTTTTTCAAACCCGTGAGCCGCGTCGGCAACAAGTTTGAAGAGATTGAATTCTACCCTGGCGAAGAAACTGGCTGCCCCATCATCAAAGACTCCCTTGGCTACGTAGAATGCCGCGTTGTCGGCAGCGTAGAAAAAGGTGACCACACTGTATTTGTTGGGGAAGTAGTCGGCGCAGGTGAGCACCGCGAAGGCAAGCCTCTCCTCCTGGCAGATACTGGCTGGAACTACGGCGGTTAGAGAATCTCTCCAACCTCACTGAAACGGCGATCTAGAAGCTTCCTACAGTTGACCAACAACCGTAGGAAGCTTTTTTGTGCTTAAGATGTCTGTGCTTGAGATAGCAGATCTGTTAAATCTGTCACAGTCTCCGCTGTAATTGAAACCATTCCCCATTTTTTACCATGGTTCCTCTTCAAAAGTTCATCAACGACTTTCACAGCCGATATCGCACTCTGGACGAAGGGCAGCTAGCGAGCTACATTCCAGAACTAACCAAGGCAGATTCTAGATGGTTCGGTATCAGCATCGTCACCACAGACGGCCAGATCTTTGACGTGGGAGATACCCAGCAAAACTTCACCATCTAATCCATCTCAAAAGCATTTGCTTACGGCCTAGCGAATCGATCGGTGCAGTTGACGCTTGACCAAACAGTCCCTGAAGATGTGAGTAGCAAAAATTGGTAGCTCATCATGCCTACAGCGATTCGAGACCTTTTGCCAGCGATTGCTCCTCTTTTCTTTGCCATTAGCAATACCGTCTACTGGTGGCTACCGGCAATTGTCATCTTTCTAGCGCTAAAACTGTTGCTGCACCGCCGCTTTCGTCAAAGGTGGGGTAAGCCGCTTAAGCGATTGGCGATCGCAGGCTTTCTTTCTTACCTAGCGGCATTTGCTCTGCTCTACGTAATGCAGCCACGGCTGATGTATCACCCTACCTCCACGCTTCAAACCACGCCCGCCTCTCACAATCTCCGCTACGAAGAGGTTTGGGTACCCGCAACACCCACCCCTGCCTCAACCGAAAAGCTACATAGCTGGTGGATTCCTCAGCCAAATCACCCCATCGGCACCCTGATTTACTTTCATGGCGCGGGGCTAAATATTGGTTTCAACGTCACGCAGGCCTTTTGGCTACGGCAGTCGGGGTTTAACGTGCTCATGATGGAATATCGGGGATACGGACTCAGTGAAGGAGACTTCCCTACGGAAGATTCCCTGTATCAAGATGCTGAGACGGCGCTAGCCTATGTGACGCAGAAGAAACAGATTGAGGAAAGCGATATCTATGTGTACGGACATTCTTTGGGCGGTGCGATCGCCATCAACTTAGCCAGCCATCATCCAAACCTCGCCGGGCTCATCATTCACAACTCATTCACCTCCATGGCCGAAATGGTCGCCCGCTCTAAGTACGCCCGCTGGTTTCCCGTGCAGTGGATACTCACCCAAAGATTTGAATCACTCCAAAAAGTAAGTCAGCTGCAAGTGCCGCTACTCCTCATTCATGCAAAAGGAGATCCGCTCATCCCAGTCGAAATGGGCACACGACTATTTCAAGCAGCCCACAGCAGCCCGCTCAAAGAACTCGTTGTCGTCGACACCAACGTACACAACAATGCAGCCGCCATCTACAAAGATGCTCGCCACCTGGCAAAGGTGAAGCTGTTCGCCATGGGAGCACGCGCTACGCTGTGAATTGAACATAGCAAGCATTAGACTAGCTGAATAGTCCACGGCATCCTCTAACACCCTTGAATGAGCTTAAAACTGACAGGTCATCAGTAAACTGTTGAAAGTAGTGATGTAGATGATTTTGAGATTGATATTACTAAAACACAGCAGCCATGGCGACAATCAACTTCAACACTTCAAATAATACCTTTCGCCAACTACTAGGCAATGGCCTTACCTATCGCGTTCCTAGGTTTCAGAGTGATTACTCTTGGGGCACAGACGAATGGGACGACCTTTGGCAAGACATCGTAGCGCTCTTTGAAGATGATAGTGAATCAGGCCATTACCTGGGCTATCTAGTCCTACAATCTTCAGGCAACAAACAATTTGACATCATTGATGGACAGCAAAGAATAACGACCTTGAGTGTGATGATTTTAGCCGGTCTATCACATCTCGAAGACTTGGTAAAGTTAGGATTAGATGCAGATAACAATCAGCAACGCAAGGACGAATTGCATCGGAACTACATTGGTTTCATAGAACCAGAAACGCTTATCCCTCAATCAAAGTTGGCGCTCAACCGCCATAATAATTTGTTTTATCAAAGCTACCTAGTTCCTCTTGCATCCATTCCAATGAGAGGACTTAACCAGTCCGAAGATCAGCTTAGAGAAGCTTTCATTTGGTTTAAGGAGCGTGTCAGAACAAGGTTTGGTAGCGAGCCCTCCAGCGGAAAGAATTTCACTGGATTTGTAGGTGCGCTAGTAGACAAGCTTTTCTTTACAGTGATTACTGTGACAAATGAGCTAAACGCTTTCAAGGTGTTTGAGACATTAAATGCTCGCGGCGTTCGGTTATCCTCGACGGATTTGCTCAAGAATCACCTATTTTCCGTCGTTGGCACAGGCGATATTCATGAGACAAAGATGCAGGTGCTCGAAGATCGATGGGAGAGGATTGTAGGCGTTTTAGGGCGCGAAAGCTTTCCAGAGTTTTTGAGATTTTACTGGAACAGTCATCACAAGTTAATCCGAAAGACAGATTTATTTAATGCGGTACGGCGAAATGTTACCACGCGCCAGGAAGCGTTTTCGCTTATCAGAGACTTTGATTACTATAGACCTTATCGGAAATTAGAGCGCTAGAATCAAAAATGAGGTTATACAGCCAG
>ERZ1740070.2183-NODE-2183-length-11441-cov-3.765501_pt1 | contig 11441 bp, 10 predicted proteins | sample MGYA00581734_ERZ1740070 | MGnify/ENA primary metagenome ERZ1740070 (study PRJEB43018, sample SAMN04849744) | marine metagenome | isolation source: floating plastic debris | place: Pacific Ocean | collected 2008-09-01 | study: EMG produced TPA metagenomics... | reverse complement strand
GCGTCACAGAGTCTTATGAGTGAAGTGTGGGTACATCATAGCGGGCGAATCTGTCTTGGCCGACAGTGTTTTAGTTAATTTTTATTCGTCGCGATTTTATGTCGCGATTTTATATTGGCTGCCAAGGGCTCGTCCTAACTGTGAGGCTCTGTAGGAGAAAACCAAGCGGCATCTAAGTAGCTGCTGCGGGCAGCCGGGCTGAGAGCAGTTAAAACCTGACGCGCGTAGCTAGGGTGGTTGACACGATTTTCTAGCAGTGCAATCACGCCGCCGCCCGAGTCATGGTTGACACTGCGGTACGAGCGCACGGGAGCAACCGCTTGCTGCAGGGTACTGAGTGCTGCGGGCAGCAGATAGGCTTTGAACCAATCCTGTCGGCGGCGCTTGTAGGTGGCTACTCGCCCTGCTACTAGCGGATTTTCTAACGATGGGATGGGCAGTGTGGTGATAATCATCAGCGCGGGCGGCGCAAATGCTGACTGGTGGATGCGCCAATAGTCCCAGCCGGTGATGAGCACGCCATTTTCTTCGATGGGTGATTCTAGCTGTCCGCGCGAACCAAATTCGGCGGCCAGTATGGATGCGAACTGAGCCTTGAGTGGGACATCGCCAATGACAATCACGGTAGGGCCATTAACTTGACCGACGGAGTCTTTGGTTGACACGTCTTGATACGGTTGGCGGCTGATTTCGCCACCCTGCCTGTGGCTAGCCGTGTGCAAGCTACTAGGAAATGCTTCTGCGAGCGTGGGCGTTCTTTCACCCAGCAAAGTGCGAATTTCCTGCAGCGCTGCCGATTTGAACTGGCTGGTGTTCGGCATAGGCAGCCGATCTGGCAGGTAAAGCTGCACTAAGTCGTGATGGCGATTTGGGCCAAATTCTAAACAGGTCATGTCGCCTAAGCCCAGCCGCTCACGGTAGCGAATCGCCTTTTTGTCGGTATCTAGAGCTGAACCGATGAGTACGATGGGTTGCCTTTGCCATACGGGCGCTAGCGTTGAATGAATATCTGTAGGCCCGCAGCAGAGCACCATACTGCCCAGGTCGCGGTCGAGCTGACTCCAGGCAAGGCGTTCCTGCTGAAAGAATCGCTGCCAGAAGGTTTGCCAGAGGGGCGGCATTTGACCGGCGATGCCGTGGGTTTTTAGCGCATCGTGTAGCTCTGTGAGCAGTGATTTTTCTGGGTCTTCGATGAGGTGACAGCCGTAGGGATTCGCTGGGTGCTGAAAGGCAGCGTGAGTAATGCGCACTCGCAGATCGCGAATGAGGGCGCGCTGGGAGGGATACGCCAGCATGAGCGATTCCCAATCTGCCGTAGAGAGTGAAACGCTAAGGCGCGATCGCACCCAAAGCTCCAAGTCACCCGCACCATCTATCAGAGTCGGGATATGGTCCGGGAATCGGCTGTGCGCGGTCCTGTTTGCTGCGGTCCCGTTTGCTGCTGTCTCGTTTATGGAGGCTGAAGTACTGAGGCGATCGCTTAACCAATCCTGTACAGAAGTTACCAACAGCCCCCGAAAATTGGCACCAGGCCAGCGATCGCCTCGCTGTACAGGCTTAATCACAGGTAAATTCTGCTGCAAGTTGGGAATATCCTGTAGCAGGATAGGCTCTAGCAGTGATTCTGGAAGAGCGAGCACCGCAGGCCCTGGCCACAGTAGCGCCGGGATTAAATAGCTGAGCCGATAGGTGCCTTGGTAAGCGGCCAGGCTATCGGTTTGAATAAGGGCGCTGCGATCTACGCGCAGTGCCCTGGCCACTAGCCGGGCCATGGTGAGGTGATGGGGCCACTGCGTATGGCCTTGATCCCTAAGGTACGCCCGCAGACGCTGATGGACTTCTGTTTCGATCACAGGCGTAAAAGTGAGGTAGTTCTTATCAAAGTGACGGCAGAAGAACAAAATAGGATGGATTTCATTGTGACATATCCCTTTGGATAGTCTGGAGCGAATCTGATGTTCACTTTATAGAATATGGCCCTTGAAGGAGGAAAACCAAAGCCGAATGAAAATTGGAATTGTAGGATTGGGGCTGATTGGCGGCTGCTTGGGTCTGGACTTGATAGCAGGTGGACACGAAGTGTATGGCGTGGCACGCAGGCAGGCGACGTGCGCGCAGGCTTTGGCTTTGGGGGTTGTGACTGCAGCGAGTACGCAGCTAGCTAGCTTACGAACCTGTGATGTGGTGTTTGTGTGTACGCCAATTGCCACGATTGTACCGATGGTGGCGCAGCTGGCACAGGTACTTTCACCACAGGCCGTCATTACAGATGTGGGCTCGGTGAAGGGGGCTTTGGTAGAAAAAGCAACTCGGCAGTGGCCTAGATTTGTAGGTGGACATCCTATGAGTGGCAAAAGCGAGGCAGGAATTGAAGCGGCGGAGCGGGGGCTGTTTGAAGGAAATTCCTATGTGATTACGCCTGTGACGGTGGGTGGGGTAGAGACGGATCAAGGTGCGATCGCACTCATAGAAAAGCTCGCGCAGGAACTAGGCTCTGTGGTTTACCACTGCACGCCTGCCGCGCATGATCGCGCCGTCGCCTGGATTTCGCATTTGCCCGTTATGGTGAGCGCTAGCCTGATTCACTCGGCAATAGATGAGCCGGATGAAACGGTAAGGACACTGGCTGAAAAGCTGGCCAGTTCTGGATTTCGCGATACTAGCCGAGTGGGGGGAGGGAACCCGGAGTTGGGTTTGATGATGGCGAAGTATAACCGGGAAGAAGTGGTGCGATCGCTCAAGCGATATCAGCAGAGAATTGCCGTCACTATTAAGCATCTGGAAGCAGAGGATTGGGAGGGGTTGGCGAAAGTTTTGGCGGAGACGAAGGCAGCGCGGGGGCGATTTTTGGGATAACGCACTTTGCTGCCGGGGGACAGTGTAGTACTGGCTGCTGAGCGCTAGGGGCCTGGGGCTGTGCCGCCTAGCTCCATGACTGGCTCTTGGTACAAAATAGCGGTGAAGGTGACTGTGGAGCCGAGGCCTTCGCCCATGCTGATGAATTGGACTTTGCCACCCATTGCGTCAATTAGGCGCTGAGAAATTGACAGGCCTAGCCCTGTGCCTTCGTACTGACGGGTGCGGGCACTGTCTACTTGGCTGAAGGTTTGGAATAGGCGATCTTGCTTTTCGAGGGAAACGCCGATGCCTGTGTCGGCCACGCTGATTTTCACGAGGCCGGGCCAGGTTTGTCCGCCAAACTCGAAAGGCACAGGCTTGATTTCTACACTGATGGTAATGCTGCCTTCATGGGTGAACTTATTGGCATTGCCGACCAGATTGAGCAGGACCTGCTTGAGTCGTTGATAATTGCCGTACAGCTTAATTTCGTCTAGAGTCGCCGGTAGCTCAATATGGAATTCGAGGCCGCGCCGTTCGATGTGCATGCGCTGCGAGTGGTCTAGCTCGGTAAGCAGCTCCTGAAGGCTGAGGGCGCTCATTTCTAGATCCATCTTGCCTGCTTCAATTTTGGCGATGTCGAGCACATCGTTAATGATATTTAGCAGGTGAATGGCTGAGTTGTGCGACTCCTGAATGAATTCTGTTCTTTCGGCGTCATTGTCGGCCATGTCGTCAAGCACGAGGCGCAAAAAACCGATCATGCCGTTGAGCGGGGTGCGCAGTTCGTGGGAGGTGTTGGCCAAAAAGTCGCTTTTGAGACGAGAGGCTTCTTCGGCCTGGCGCTTGGCTTCTCTTAGCTCGGCTTGCTTGCGCAGCAGTTCGTCGTTGGTTTGCCGCAGAGCGCGGGATTTGGTGCGGAGCTCTTGGGTGATGTCTTTGCTTTCGCTGAAGAGTTTGGCATGTGCGATCGCCGTTCCCACCTGGTCCGTCAGCTCTTGAATCAGCTCAATTTCAAAGGGCTGCCAAGGACGCCCCGGCGGCTGCTGCAATACCAAAATGCTGTTGGGCTCATTTTGATAGCAGGTCGCCACCGTCAGCACAGTGTAGGGCGCACCTTCTACACCCTGATCAAAATCAGAAATGACCGGTTCTAGGCTCTGCAACGTATCTAAAAAGTCTGCTTTTAGCCCTAAGTCGAAAGTTTTACCTAGGCAAGAGTACAAATTGGGACTGTAATATTCGGCAACGACGGTGACCGTTTGCATCGCTTTTGAGTAGTCGCACACTAAGCAGCGATCTAGGGCCAGCATGTCGCCTAGGCCGTCAACCGTTTGCTGCCAAATCGTTGTGAGATCGAGGGTTCGGCGAATTTTGGCAGCAACTTGAGACAGCAGTCCGTAGTAGCTACCACCGCCACCCACACCATTACTATTTGCCAGTCGCACTTCTGAAAGCTGAGCAACTTGCGGCACAATTCGGCGGACCACGCCCACAATGCCAATTTGGGAATCGCCTGCTGAGCCATTAGTACGCCCTTCCACACCTAGGGTGGCCGTTTCGTCGGGTACGCCCTTTGAAGGAGATGCGGAACTTAGCGGAATTGGGCTAAGGACCAGCTCAAAGCTAATCGGCTGTTGACCACAGCGAACCACACACTGAAACGAAATGGGCACACGCTGCTCGAGCACCTGCGCAGCTTGAGCAATGTAAAAATCTACTGCTACTGGCCCAAATAGCGCCGATACCGACTGGCCCGTTAAATCATCGCAGACACTACAATCTCTGGCAGCTGGCCAATGTAGAGATAAAATTTCACCTTGAGCCGTGTGGGTAACCACTAGCACATCGCTCGCATTGACACTCTCAGCTGACAGCGGTGCCGACGAGTCGCCATTGGGCACCGCTGTCTGTTCAGCAGACTGTATAGATGAAGCAGGGTGAGCAGACCGTGGCATTACATTAAGCTCAAGAGACTTAAACAGGCCTAAAAACGTACAGGCAGCGACATCTTCGTCGGCAAGTGCGCAGCGAATCAAACCCTAGGAGGCGAAAGGTGCGAAAGCCTGTGTGGCAGACGATTACGAAATAAACGAAGCGGAATAGCAGATGCAGAACGATTAGTAATCTAGATTCATCAAGATTATCGCCTATTTGCATTATTGCTCACTCAGTAAGATAAGCAAAAACTACAGCCAGAAAGAATACCGGTCACAGAAACTGTAATTGATACCTCCCTAATAGCAATCCCATTCCGCCCATAGAAGCTTCAGTGATCTTCATCAATCGCAGTTACTTTCAGACACGGACGGTAGGATTTAAGATAAGTTTAGACTTCTTCTGTAAGATTCACGCTTGGCTTTTTTGGGGCCTCGCCTGTTCGCATTCCTCTTTTTGGCCTTTCCATGACCGATGTACCTGTTTCACGGCTACGCAATTTTTCTATCATTGCTCACATTGACCATGGCAAGTCCACCCTGGCCGACCGGCTGCTGCAAAAAACAGGCACAGTCAGCGACCGAGACATGAAGGCGCAGTTCCTCGATTCGATGGACATTGAGCGTGAGCGCGGCATTACCATCAAGCTACAGGCCGCCCGAATGAACTACACCGCCAACGACGGTGAAGACTACGTACTAAACCTGATTGATACGCCCGGGCACGTGGACTTTACCTATGAGGTATCCAGGTCGCTCGCAGCTTGCGAAGGCGCGCTACTGGTGGTCGATGCTTCCCAAGGTGTGGAAGCGCAAACCCTGGCCAACGTGTATTTGGCGATGGAAAATGACTTAGAAGTGATTCCTGTGCTCAATAAGGTGGATTTGCCTGGGGCAGATCCTGAGCGGGTGAAGCAGGAAATTGAAGAAGTGGTAGGGCTCGACTGCAGCAATGCGGTGATGGCCTCTGCCAAAGAAGGCATTGGCATTGACGAAATACTGGAGGCGATTACCTACTTGGTGCCGCCGCCAGAGGAGAAAACGGAAGCTCCGCTCAAGGCGCTGATTTTTGATAGCTATTACGACAGCTATCGCGGTGTGATTGTGTATTTTCGGGTGATGGATGGGGTGGTGACAAAGCGCGATCGCATTCGCCTCATGGCCTCTGGCAAAGAATATGACATTGATGAACTAGGCGTACTCTCCCCAGGCCAAGTACCGGTAGATGAACTCCACGCAGGCGAAGTAGGCTACATCGCCGCCTCCATCAAATCGGTAGAAGATGCCCGCGTAGGCGACACTATCACCCTAGTGAAGCAGCCAGCCGAAGAGCCGCTAGAAGGCTACATCGAAGCCAAGCCCATGGTATTTTGCGGCCTATTTCCCACCGACTCCGATCAGTACGAAGATTTGCGCGAAGCCCTCGACAAGCTGCGGCTGAACGACGCCGCCCTGCAATACGAGCCAGAAACTTCCAGCGCGATGGGCTTTGGCTTCCGCTGCGGATTCTTAGGTCTTTTGCACATGGAAATTGTGCAGGAGCGCCTAGAACGCGAATACAACCTAGACCTAATAACCACTGCGCCCTCGGTGATTTATCAGGTGTATACGGTCCAAGGCGAAATGATTGAAATCGACAATCCTAGCCTGCTGCCCGACCCGCAGTATCGAGAAAAAATTGAAGAGCCCTATGTACGGGTAGACATCATCACGCCAGAAGAATTTGTTGGCACCCTGATGGAGCTGTGCCAAACGCGCCGAGGCGACTTTCAAGATATGAAGTACCTCACACCGGGGCGGACTACTCTGATATATGAGCTGCCGCTGGCTGAAGTAGTGACCGACTTTTTTGACCAGATGAAGTCGCGTAGCCGAGGCTACGCCAGCATGGAGTACCAGCTAATTGGCTACCGGGTGAATAATCTGGTGAAGCTAGATGTGAAAATCAATGGCGACACGGTCGATCCGCTAGCGGCCATTGTGCACCGTGATAAAGCTTATTATGTGGGCCGGGCGCTCACTGAAAAGCTGAAGGAACTGATTCCAAGGCATCAGTTTAAGATTCCGGTGCAGGCTTCGATTGGTAGCCGCATTATTGCGAGTGAGAGCATTCCGGCCCTGCGAAAAGATGTGCTGGCAAAATGCTACGGCGGCGATATTTCGAGAAAGAAAAAGCTACTGAAAAAGCAGGCAAAAGGTAAAAAGCGTCTAAAATCAATTGGGACAGTAGACGTACCGCAAGAAGCATTTATGGCGGTCCTGAAGCTGACATAAATACTGATTTAGCGAACTACGTAACGAATAATCCTGATAAGAGCGTTTGCCTTCTGGGTATTAATAGAAACGGTTGAAGTTTTAGTGAATACTAAAGCTTTTATTAAACGTATCAAGTATTGTTTGTTAGTTTTTTAACAGCTTTACGTATACCGCTGGTATCTTTTCGGACATCAACTCTATGAGAATTTTGGTCACTGGAGGGGCTGGCTTCATCGGCTCGCATCTGATCGATCGGCTGATGGCAGAGAATCACGATGTGATCTGTCTTGACAACTTTTACACCGGACACAAGCGCAACATTGTCCACTGGATGGACAATCCGTACTTTGAAATGATTCGGCACGACATCACCGAACCGATTCGTTTGGAAGTCGACCAGATTTATCACTTGGCCTGTCCGGCATCTCCCGTTCACTACCAGTACAACCCGGTAAAAACGGTGAAGACAAACGTACTGGGCACGCTCAATATGCTGGGCCTAGCAAAGCGGGTAAAAGCGCGCTTTTTCCTAGCTTCTACGTCAGAAGTATACGGGGATCCAGAGGTTCATCCCCAGCCAGAGGAGTATCGGGGCAGTGTGAACCCCATTGGTATTCGCAGCTGCTACGACGAAGGCAAGCGCATGGCCGAGACCCTCGCTTTTGACTATCACCGACAAAACGATGTGGATATTCGGGTGGTGAGAATTTTTAATACCTACGGCCCTCGCATGCTGGAAAACGACGGGCGGGTCGTGAGTAACTTTATTGTGCAGGCACTCGGCGGCCAGCCCTTGACAGTGTATGGCGATGGCCAGCAAACCCGCAGTTTCTGCTACGTGTCTGACTTGGTAGAAGGCTTTATTCGGCTGATGAATAGTGACCAAACTGGGCCAATTAACATCGGCAATCCTGGTGAGTACACCATCCTTGAACTAGCGGAAACCATTCAAAGGATGGTGAATCCAAACGTAAGCGTGCAGTATCAACCCTTGCCAGAGGATGATCCTAAGCGGCGGCGGCCAGATATTACTAAGGCAAAGCAGCTTTTGGCTTGGGAGCCAAACGTTGAGCTACAGGCGGGACTAGAGAGAACGATTGCTGACTTTAAGGCGCGCATGGCTGCGAATGGCACCCTCAGTAAAGACCTTCCAGACACCGTTGCAGCAGTTTCTTAGCGGCAGGTTCCTAAAGGTGCTGGCTGGTATCTTTCCTTGTAAATGCTGCTGTAATTTTTTAGGGACGATTTTCCAGGTCATTTCTCCAATACTTCTTTCCGTGATTTTCAAAGGGCGATATTTCAGCTCACTTTTTTCCAATCATTAGTTTTTAGAGAGTAACTATCATGCGTGTATGTGTCATTGGAACAGGATATGTGGGTCTTGTGACGGGTGTTTGCCTATCGCACATTGGCCACCATGTGATTTGTGTGGACAACAATGAGGAGAAAGAGCAGCTGATGAAGTCGGGCCAGTCACCGATTTATGAGCCGGGCCTTTCTGACCTGATGAAGTCTTCTATGGAGTCGGGCAATTTGGAGTGTACGTCTGACCTGGGTGCAGGCGTTAGCCATGGCGATATTTTGTTTATTGCGGTGGGTACGCCTGCGTTGCCGAATGGTGAGAGCGATACGCGCTATGTAGAGGCGGTCGCTCGCGGCATTGGTGAAAACTTGAATGGCGGCTACAAGGTGATTGTGAATAAGTCTACTGTGCCGATTGGCTCTGGTGACTGGGTGCAGATGATAGTGCTCGATGGCCTGGCGGAGAGAAAGGGTGATGCGTCCTTTGATGTGGTGAGTAATCCTGAGTTTTTGCGCGAGGGTTCGGCGGTATTTGATACGTTTAATCCTGACCGGATTGTGCTGGGTAGCAATAGCGAGAAAGCGCTTGGCATGATGAAGGATTTGTACACGCCGATTGTGGAGCGTCAGTTTGCGGAAGATAAGAGCGCTGAATTTGTACCCGTGGTGACGACGGATTTGAGTTCGGCGGAGATGGTGAAGTATGCGTCGAACGCGTTTTTGGCGACGAAGATTAGCTTTATTAATGAAGTGGCAAATATTTGCGATCGCGTTGGAGCAGACGTTACCCAAGTGGCAAAGGGCATTGGCCTCGACTCCCGCATTGGCAGCAAGTTTTTGCAGGCAGGCATTGGCTGGGGCGGCTCTTGTTTTCCTAAGGACGTGTCGGCGCTGGTGCACACAGGTGATGACTACGGCTATGACGCGGAGCTGCTAAAAGCGACTATCAACGTCAACACTCGTCAGCGTTTGCTCACGGTAGAAAAGCTTCAGCAGGTTCTGAAGATTCTAAAGGGTAAGACAGTTGGTCTACTCGGCCTTACCTTTAAGCCTGATACAGACGACATGCGCGATGCACCTTCTCTGATTATGATTGAGAGCCTGAATCGACTGGGCGCGAAGGTAAAAGCCTACGATCCCATCGTTTCGCAGAGTGGTGTAAGCCAGGGCCTTTCTGGCGTAATTGTAGAGACTGATCCTGAGCGCTTGGCCGATAGCTGCGACGCGCTAGTGCTGGTCACAGACTGGGCACAGTTCAAGAATTTGGACTATGGCAAAATGGCTGGGTTGATGAATGCGCCTGTAATGATTGATGGGCGTAACTTCCTAGACCAGAAGAGCTTGGAGTCAGCTGGATTCCAGTACATCGGCGTTGGTCGATAGGTCGGAAGCTCAAGTAACCGAAAATAGAGAAAAGCCCCTCGTTTTATTAGGCATAAACGAGGGGCTTTTACAATGGGGAGTAAGTCAGCGGATAAAGTGATGATCGCTCAGCCTAAATCAAGCGTTCGGTGGACAACTCGCGATCTAGAGGTGCTACCGAAAAACGAATGGACAACTTACGAAATCATTGACGGAGAGCTTTTCGTAACAAGATCCCCTCACATCGATCATCAGGAAGTGGGCGGGAACATTCACGGTGAGCTTCGTAGCTGGTCTAAACAAACTGGATTGGGCAAAGCCATCTTTGGGCCCGGCATCGTTTTATCCGATGCAGATAATGTAATACCAGATGTTGTGTGGGTTTCAAAAACACGTTTGCCTTTGATTACGGATGAGTCTGGTCATTTAACGAAGATGCCTGAGATTGTAATTGAGGTGCTTTCTGCTGGGGCAGATAACATTCGTCGTGACAGAGAAGCCAAGCTCAAGTTTTATTCTGTTCAGGGTGTTCAAGAATATTGGATTGCTGATCGCTTTACAAAGCAGCTAGAAGTATATCGACGAGAAGAAGGGAGACTCTCGCTTGTGATGACGCTAACAGACAAAGACACGCTAACGTCTCCTTTATTGCCGGAGTTTGCTTGCCCATTGCAACAGATATTTGTTTAGGAACTGAGAAGTGTTTCTAGCGATCGAAACATCGCTGATATCTGTTGCTCTAGTGCTGTTCCTTTTATGCGAGAGACATCGATCTCCTCTCGAATGATTGAGATAGGAAAAGAAGCCTCTTCAGGAGTATGAGCATCTAGAGCGCTCAACGTTTGAAGGAGCCACACGAGTGCTCTATCGCCACCGCGCGGTGATGGTGATGCGCTCAGTGCCGCGACTGGCTTTTTGTAGAGACTGGCAGAGGAAACAAGCCAGTCGAGCGCATTTTTGAGTGAACCTGGCATACCGTAGGCGTACTCTGGTGTACAGATAAGAATGGCGTCAGCGGCGTTGATCTGTGCTCTAAAGCTGATGACAGACTGCGGTGAGGCCTCTGTATCAATATCAGGAGAGAATAAAGGAAGATTGCCTAGATCGTCGAAAACGCTAACGTTCACAGGGGCCAATTCTGCAATGATTTGTACTAGTGCCGAATTAGATGAATGAGTTCGAAGACTGCCTGCAATGGCGAGGATGTTCATGTTTTTGACGCACGCATAAAAAGTGCAGATAATGACTACGCACTATAAGTTCAGTATCTCCTCTGTGCCCTTACTGAGATTGCAGTCTGCGCAGAGTATGCGGAGATTGTGAGGGGCAATCGCCAACTCAGGATAGCGGCTTAACGGCTTAATATGGTCGATATGTGAACCCTTAAGCGATATCGACCGCTGACAGCCAACACATCGCCCCTCTTGTACCTGATACTGCTGCCGCTTCCATTTTCTCCCACCTAGCGTTTGCTTCCACCGGTCAAACTCTGTTCGCGGCTCGTACTTTTTCTGAATCTGCGTAGTGCTCTCCTTTAGTCGTAGCAGACTTTTATCTACTCGCTTGGTTACCTGCAACAATTCTCTGACTAGGTTCTCGAAGGTAGACATCTTGAGTTAATGCTTGTACTTACCGATAGAGACAGCTGTTGCTTTCACTTCTGCAAGTGACTTTTCCGTACGATGCATTTGAGTCAGTAGCTGACGGGCGATATTGCTGACTTCTGTCGTGACAATAGTTGAGATA
>ERZ1740070.2182-NODE-2182-length-11441-cov-5.760056_pt1 | contig 11441 bp, 12 predicted proteins | sample MGYA00581734_ERZ1740070 | MGnify/ENA primary metagenome ERZ1740070 (study PRJEB43018, sample SAMN04849744) | marine metagenome | isolation source: floating plastic debris | place: Pacific Ocean | collected 2008-09-01 | study: EMG produced TPA metagenomics... | reverse complement strand
CATCGAGGATTTGCCCGCCCCGTTCGGCCCGATAATCGCACGGATTTCGCCCTCACGAATGTCAAACGAGATGTCCTTGATCGCCACCACACCGCCAAAGCGCAGGGTGATGTTCTTCATCTCCATCATGACGCCGCCAATCTTGCGCCCGTCCTCGGTGATGTAGCCGTCTGCCATGTCTTTCATGACGCCACCTGACTGTAATTGCTCATGAAATCACTCCGCCGCCATCTGCTGTTGCTGGTCGACAACCTTCACATCGCGCAGCTCCAGCGTCGCTTTGATCGAGCCTTTGCGCCCGTCCTCATAGGTCACTTCCGTCACTGTCGAGACCGTGTCGGACCCGTCGTACAGCGCGTTAATCAGATCCGAGAATTTCTCCTCCACAATCCGGCGGCGAACCTTGCGGGTGCGGGTCATCTCGCCGTCATCCGCATCCAGCTCTTTATGAAGGACCAGAAAGCGGTGAATCTGACAGCCTGACAGCATTTCGTCCTGCGCGATGCTCTCGTTGACCTCTTCCACATGGCTTTGGATCGTCGCCAGAACCTGCGGATGGCCCGCCAGTTCCTGATAGCTGGCATAGGCGATGTTGTTGCGCTCTGCCCAGTTGCCGACGGCGGTCAGATCAATGTTAATAAAAGCCGTGCACATCGCACGGTCGGCGCCAAAGACAACGGCCTCAAGAATATTGGGGAAGAACTTCAGCTTGTTCTCGACGTATTTCGGCGCGAACAGCCGCCCGTCGGCCATTTTGCCCACGTCCTTGGCACGGTCGATAATGCGCAGTTGACCTGTCTCTGGCTCGATAAACCCGGCATCCCCTGTGGCCACCCAGCCCTCACCGTCCTTGGTATCCTTGGTGCTGTCAGCGTTCTTGAAATACTCCACAAACACGCCCGGAGAGCGGTAAAAGACCTCGCCATTATCCGCGATCTTTAGCTCGACACCCGGGGTCGGCGTGCCGACCGTATCTGAACGAACCTCGCCGTCTTTTTGCTGCGTGATGAAGACAGATGCTTCCGTCTGGCCATAAAGTTGCTTCAGGTTGATCCCCAAAGAGCGATAGAGATCAAAGCGTTCCGGGCCACTCGCCTCCCCCGCGGTATAGCCCACGCGCACCTTCGACAGGCCCAGCGTGTTCTTCAAAGGCCCATACACAAACAGATTGCCCAGCGCATATTTCAGCTTGTCCACGCTGCTGACATCTTGGCCATCCAGGATCTTCGGCCCCACCCGTTTTGCATGTGCCATGAACGTCTTGAACAGCCACTGCTTCAGGCGCCCTGCATCCTCCATCCGGATCATCACGTTGGTCAGCTGCGTCTCGAAAATACGCGGCGGGGCAAAGTAATAAGATGGCCCGATCTCGCGCAGATCCGTCATCATCGTGCCCGCGCTTTCGGGGCAGTTCACGCAGAACCCTGTCCAATAGGCCTGCCCGATGGAGAAGATGAAATCGCCAACCCACGCCATCGGCAGATAGGCCAGCACCTCGTCCCCTGGCAAAAGGTTGTCAAACTCGGCCGAGTTCTTCGAGGTCTCGATAATGTTCCGGTTCGACAGCACCACGCCCTTGGGCCGCCCCGTTGTGCCGGAGGTGTAAAGCATCACGCATGTGTCGTCGTAATCCAGCCCTTGCCAGCGCGCCTCCAGTTCCTTGTCAAACCGTTCATGCGCAGCTTTGCCGGTGGCCTGAATATCGCCCAGCGCGTTCATATGCGTATGGTCGTATTTCCGCATCCCGCGGCGGTCCTGATAGATGATCTGGTCAATACCGCTCACGGTTTGCTGCACTTCGATGACCTTATCGACCTGCTCTTGATCGCCCACGATCACAAAGCGCGCACCGCAGTGTTCAAGCACATAAGCCATCTCTTCCGCGACGGCGTCCTGATACAATGGCACCGGCACCGCACCGCACATTTGCGCGGCGACCATCGACCAATACATCGCCGGACGGTTGCGCCCGATAATGGCAATGAAGTCACCCTTTTCGACGCCAAGCTCCAAAAGGCCCAGCGCAATCGATCTGATCTCGGCCTCGGCCTCGGCCCAGGTCCAGCTTTGCCAAATGCCGAATTCCTTCTCACGATAGGCCGGCTTGTCGCCAAACGCCGACACGTTGCGCGCAAGAAGATGCGGAATAGAGACCAACGCCCCTTCGGACGCAGCAGTCGTTGTCATCGTTAAGTCCTCCCAGACCTGCACCTATGGCAGTTCCCCGGTCTTAGCGTCGGGGTTGTAAAATATGATGGGGCGGGTTCGACGTTGCGTCAAATGATTTTTTTGAACAAGTGTTCAGTTATGATTGCTCGCCATTGGCATCCGGCTGGATTTTGCCTAAGCCTTCGACAGATCGGGAGGGATGCATGACACATCTTTGGGTACGCGCCGAGGAACGCGAACATGAACAGCGGGTCGGCCTGACACCCCAAGGCGCAAAAGCGCTTCTGGACGCTGGTTTGCGCGTGACCGTCGAGGACAGCAGCGCCCGGGCGATTCCCTTACAGGATTATAAAGACGCCGGTTGCGAAATCGCCGCCGAGAATTCATGGCGGCAGGCGCCAGAGGATGCGATTGTCTTTGGCCTGAAAGAACTGCCCGAAGACGGCACCGCGCTAACCCATCGCCACATCATGTTCGGGCATGCCTACAAAGGACAACCGTCCGGCAAGCAACTGCTGGAGCGGTTCAAGACAGGCGGCGGCACTCTTTACGATCTGGAGTATCTGGTGGCCGAGGATGGTCGCCGGGTTGCAGCCTTCGGGTATTGGGCGGGCTATGCCGGAGCCGCTGTCGCCTTGAAATGCTGGGCTGCGCAACAGCGAGACGACATCTGCGGGCCCGTCGGCGTCTATGACAGCTCAAAGCATCTGCTGGCCGATCTGCAAACCGATCTGAGCGGGGCGTTCACCCGCCCGACCGCGCTTATCATTGGCGCCTTGGGCCGCGTTGGCACCGGGGCGGCGGATCTGTGCACGCATATGGGCGTGCCGGTCACGGGCTGGGATATGGCCGAGACCGCCCATGGTGGCCCTTTCCCCGAAATCCTGCAGCATGAGCTGTTCTTCAACTGCATCCTTGCGCGCCCCGGCACGCCTGTTTTTGTCCCCGCCTCAGCCAAAACAGCTGACCGCAAACTCAGCGTGATTGGCGATATCGCCTGCGATCCGGACAGCGATTTCAACCCGATCAAGGTCTATGACCGCGTCACGACATGGGAAGACCCAGCGTTGCGCGTCCATGATGCCCCGATGCTGGATGTCACCGCGATCGACAATCTGCCTTCGATGCTGCCCGTCGAAAGCTCCGAAGATTATGCAGGGCAATTACTGCCCACATTGATGCAACTCGACGCCATCGACAGCGGCGTCTGGGGCCGTGCGAAAGCAACATTCGACACTCATATTGAAAAGGTTTGAGCCATGACGATCCATTGGTGCGGCACCGGTCTGTCCGCGATTCCCGGCCTGCGCCGCCTGATTGAAGCGGGGCACGAGGTTACCGTTTGGAATCGCACCATCGAGAAGGCGCAGGATGCCGTGGGCGATCTGACCCAGCGCATTCAGGCCTTTGATATTGACACACTGGCCGCAGAAACCCAGCCCGGTGATGTGATCGTGTCGATGCTGCCCGGTGACTGGCATGTGCCATTGGCCGAGATGGCCATCAGCAAGGCCGCGCATTTCGTCAGCTCAAGCTACATCGCGCCCGAGATGCGCGCGCTGCACGCCAAGGCGGAAGCTGCGGGTGTTTGCCTTGTGAACGAGGTCGGGCTTGATCCGGGTATCGACCACCTGATGGCCCATTGGCTGGTCGCCGATTATCGCGCCTCTGACGCCTATGACGCTGGCAACCTGCTCTCGTTCATCTCATATTGCGGGGGCATCCCCAAGCATCCCAACCCGTTCCGCTACAAGTTCAGCTGGGCGCCTTTGGGCGTGCTGAAGGCGCTGCGCTCACCCTCCAAGTCTTTGCGTGATTTCAAAGAGTTCAACGTCGCCCGACCATGGGATGCGATCAGCAGCTACATGGCCCCTTTGGAGGTGGCAGAAAGCTTTGAGGTCTACCCCAACCGCGACTCGCTGCCGTTCATGGAAGACTACAAGTTCGACCCCGCCTGGAAGGTCCGCACCTTTGTTCGTGGCACCTTGCGCCTGAACGGCTGGAAAGAGGCGTGGACCCCGGTGTTCGAAGAAATCGAAACGCTGGAAGGCCCCGCAGGCGAAGCGCGGCTCAAGGAAATGGCAGACCAGTTCTGGGCCGAAAACGCCTATGCCGAGGGTGAGCCGGACCGCGTGGTCATGTGCGTGTCGCTGCAAGCAGAGCGGGACGGCAAAACCGTCTATCACAAGACCTACGCGATGGATGCGTGGGGCGACAAGAACGGCACGGCGATGGCGCGCCTTGTCTCGATCCCTGTTTCCTTGGGTGTCGAGACGGTCCTGAACGGTCAGATGCCAACAGGCGTATCAGCTGCGCCCAGCGATCCGGCGCTTTTCAACGCGTGGCTGGGTCAGGTCGATGAATTGGCGCAACACTTGGCCGTGGTGGATCACGTCTAAAGGAGGTCATCCTCGGCATCCGAAGCGCTGATCCCCAAGGCATCCAGACCGTTCTCAAGATGATCCGCCAGATGCGGCGTGCCCATCAGGTAGTCGGCTGTTGGCGTCGTGGCTTCTTCGCGCGCGGTCACTTTGGCTTCTTCCAGATCGTCGGCATCAAAGCTGTCGCGCCCGATCCACATCACTGCGACCAGCGAGGCAAGTTCGTCCTCATTCAGATTATCGATGAACCCACGCAACTCTGGCTCTGCCCGCTCCATTTCGCGCGCATAAAGGATCACCTGAGCGATCTTGGATGTGTTGATATCAAGCATGATGGCCTCCCGGGTGTGTCACCAAACTCTAGCGCGCTGCTGCGTCGCCGCGTTTGACCTGGGACAAGCCTTCAGGCGAAAATGCGGTAATAGAGCCAGTCGGGCAGAAATTGGCTGACCCGGAAGAACCACGAAAAGAGCATCGGAAAGCTTTTCTTGAAGCTGTCGTCGTTCATGTGCTCAAAGAACTCCTTGGCGGCCTCTTCGGGTTCCATGATGAAAGGCATCGTGAAATCGTTCTTTTCCGTCAGCCGTGTCTTGATGAAGCCAGGGTTCACCACCTGCACCTTCACCCCCGTGCCGCGCAAATCAGCGTGCATGGATTCGGCCAGATACATCACGCCCGCCTTGGACGCACCATAGCCCACGGTGCCTGGCAAACCGCGAAAGCCGGACAGGCTTCCGGTCAGCACGATATGGCCTTTGTCTTTTTCCAGCATATCGCCGATGACCGACCCGTCGACGCGGAATGCACCGGTGAAATTCACATCGGCCATCGTCTCGGCCTTCTGGATATCCCATTCGTGAACTTTCATCGGCCAGTAGATCCCTGCCAGAAAGACAACGCCGTCAATCTCGCCGACCTCTTTCGCGGCAGCCTCAACGCTTTCGCGGTCCGATACATCGACCGTGACGTAAGACGCCTTGCCGGGAAGGTCTGCGACCAGCTCTTTCAGCCGGTCTTCCGAGCGGGCCGAGACAATCACCTCGACGCCTGCACGGCTCATCACTTCCGCTACAGATCGCCCAAGCCCCTCACTTGCCCCGACCAACCAATAGCGCTTCCCGTTCCAGTCTTTCACGTCGTTTCCTTTTTCCTCATCGTCGCGACCAATTCGGCTACTTTGAACCCAAATTTACGAAACTGGCTGCGGTTCATGATCGATCCGTTTTCGACCAGATACATCCAGTCGGTCGTGTCCAGCACATGCCCGCCCGCGTCATCCGACAGCTTGATCTTGTAGTTCAATTGCACCGCTGAGCCCTGCTGCTTGCCACGACCAGCGCCGATCACGTCAGGCGCCTCGGCCTTGATCGATCCGTCATTGCCCAGCGTGAGGGTCCATTGGCGCTCTTGCGTGCTGCCACTGTCATAACGGAACACTTCCTTCATGGTTCCGACATTGCCGTTCCACTCGGCATCGAAGTCAGCCACAAAGCGCGACGACACACGGCCCGTGGGCCCATAAATCACGCCTTCGCAAATGATCGGGCCAGACAGCTGTTCGCGGATATCGAACTGCGGACCCAGGCCATCGTAATCCGTCGGGCTTTGCGCCTTGAAGGAGAGGAAACGGTTCTTCAAAAGCACCATCGCAAGCACAAGAGCACTGCCGAGGAGGATGTAGATCACATAATCCATGGGTCTTAGCCTTCTTCCAAAGGTGTGGCCGCCAACAACGCGACGGCAATAAGTTTCAGTGCACAGGGCACCAGAGCGTAAAGGTACGTTAATGTGGCCAGCGCCGTGTCGGAGTTGGCGTCTCCAGCGCTGAATCCATTGGCTTCTAGGATGGGAAGTAGCGCTGCTGCCGCAAAAGCGAGGGTAAACTTCGAAACAAGGGACCAAAGGCCAAAGCCCTGCCCGCCATTTGGCGACACGCTTGCCATGCGCTTTGCAAAAAGCGCCGGCAAAAGCGTCAGGTCCGCGCCGATGGTGGCACCAGACAGAACGCAGATAATCGCAAAGGCCGTTATGTCTCCCTCGCCAAGCGTCAGCACGAAGGCAAAGGACCCAATCGCAAGCATCATCGCCGACAAAAGCGCGTAGCGCGGGCCGATCTTGCCAGCAAGCCATGACCAAAACGGGCTGGATGCGGCGGCGGCCAGAAAGAACAGCACCAAAAGCGGGCCTTCCATGCCGGGCGCGTTCAGACGGCTTTCGACGTAGAACAGAAACAGCGTCGAAGAAACGGCCAGTGGCGCTGCATTAACCAAGGCCAGGATCAGCAGGCGGCGCGCCAGCTTGTCGGCCAGGATCTCGCGGATGGGCGAAGGCTCGTTCGTGACGCTGCCGCGCCATTCGGGGAGCATGGCAAGGGCCGCCAACACCGTGATGGCAGCAAAACTATAGGCGAAGATGGCAAACGGCTGATCCACGTAATCGGCCAGCAGTGTCGGCGCGACGGCCGCGATGCACACGCCCAAAAGCGCGCCGGTTTCCCGCCATGCGGCAAGCCGCATATGGCTGCCCCGCACGCTCTCGGCCTTGCCGACACCTTGCGCGTAGAAATTGATGCTCAGAAAGCTGAACGCCGAGAAAAGCCCTGTGATCGTCAACGCGAACCACAGCAACGGTGCGATCGGTGGTGCGATTGCAAAAAGGCCAATCATAGACACCGCCAAGACGGTCGCCCCGATCCAGACAGCCAGGCGACGCGCCTCCCCCAGCCGTTCAGACAACCACCCCAAAACAGGGTCCTGCACGACATCAAACAGGCGCAGACCAAACAGCACAGCCCCCAAAGCGGTCAGGCTGACGCCAAAGTTGTCGGCATAGAATTTCGGCGCGTAGATATAAATCGGCAGACCTGCACCGGACAGGATCATCGCGAAAAGCGAATAGGCCGGAAGACGCTCTGACCGGGCTGTTGCGGTCAGGCTGGTCATTTTGAGACGTCTTGTGTGGGTGGCTCAGGCCGCACGTTATACCGCGCCCCCTTTGCCCAATACTTCAGAGCCTGCCAATGGACCAAGCCCAGCACGCGGCGCGATCCAAAAGGACGGCGCAGACAGGCCTTGACGATGCCCGCATTGGTAAGAGGCACGCGTTTGCCCGTCAGTGTTGCGATCCGCCCGCCATTGCCCGCCATATAATCGATCCAGATGCCGATTTTATCGTCGCGGATATCAAAGCGGAACGTGTAGCCGCCTTCGATTTGCTGAAACGGCGAGACATGGAAAATCTTGGCCGCCTGCAGCGTGTCCTCTCGCGTGATCTCGCGCAGGTCATCGTGGTGGCACAGATATGAGTGCCGGTCGCCAAAGGTATTGGAGACCTCGGCAATCACGGCGCACATCCGGTCTTCGGTATCATGGCAAAGCCAGAAACTGACCGGGTTAAAGACATGCCCCATCACACGTGGCTGGGCGAGCAATAGCACACGCCCTGTCAGATCAAGATTATGGGAGACCAGCACATCGCGCACCCACGCCGCACCGCGACCCTCTTTGGGCGGTCCGCCATGGTCGCTGTCCAGCAATGCGGTCAGATTGCTTTTGTTGCGCGAGAAAAGCGTGGGCATGGGGGCATGCACCTCGGGCTCAAGCATCACGTAGTCAATCGTATAGCGAAACGCGTTTTCAATCGCGCCGCGTCGACCGTGAAAGGTCTCACCGGGGATATGATCGATCCTGTTCACTGCGCTGCGACAGCGGCAGGCGCTGCGCGGTTCATCGCCTCGACGACATCGACAGCACTTGAAAGGCCATCCTCGTGGAACCCGTTCTTCATCCATGCCCCGCAGAACCAGGTGCGGTTGGTGCCATTTGTCTTGGCGATCACCTTCTGGGCATTCAGCGCAGGCATGTCATAGACCGGATGACGCAAAACGGTCTGGTCGTAGATGCACTCTTCCCGGATCGGGCGGGTGCTGTTGAGTGTCACAAAATGCAGATCATCCATCGGGATCGGCTGCAAGCTGTTGATCCAGTAGGTCAGGTCGATCCGGTCGGTCTGTTTGGCGTAGCCTTCGGTATAGTTCCACGATGACCACACCTTGCGGGCCTGCGGCATGATGTTGGTGTCGCAATGCAGAACCACGTCATTGGGCTGGTATTTCACAGCGCCCAGCGTTGCCTGTTCCTGAGGTGATGGATCGGCCAACATGCCCAGACTGTCATCCGAATGGGTGGCAAAGACGACCTCGTCAAAAAGCTCCCAGTCGCCCCCTTTGGCTTTGACATGCACACCCGTCGCGTCGCGCTTCACAGCATCGATCGGAGCGGCCAAACGGATCTCGACGCCTTGCGCCGTCATCGCTGCTTCAAGCCGGTTCACATACTGGATCGAGCCGTCTTGCACCGTAAACCATTGATGCTGACCGGTGTGGTTCAGCAAAGCGTGGTTTTCGAAGAACTGGATCATAGCATTGGCCGGAAAATCCATGACGTTTTCAATAGGCATCGACCAGATCGCGCCTGAGAACGGCAAAAGATATTTGTCCCGAAACCAATCGCCCGTTCCCAGCACATCTAGAAACTGGCCAACTGTCAGATCCCTGTCCTGCGCAATCCGCAAGGCGTTCTTGTTGAACCGAAAGATATCGCGAACCATGCCAAGGTATTTGGGACTGACGAGATTGCGCCGCTGCGCAAACAAAGTATCGAGTGAGTTCAGCGCATATTCCAGCGCGCCGCCGCCAATAGACACGCCAAAGCTCATATTGCTTTCAACAACCGGCACGTCGAGCTTTTCAAAAAGCTTCACCAGATGCGGGTAATTCACGTAGTTAAAGACAAGAAACCCGGTATCGACCGGCTGATCCCCCCGTTTGCCTGCAATAAGCGTGCGCGCATGGCCACCAAGGCGCGGCTCGGCCTCGTAAAGAACGACGTGGTGCGTGTCAGCCAGCATGTGCGCAGCGCCCATGCCCGAAATCCCCGCCCCGATGACAGCGATCTTCTTCGGCGCGTGGGCCGGCGTTTCAAATGGCATGGAATGTTTCTCCGTCGTCTCAAAACCGTTATATTGCAGTACGGTTCGACGTTGGCAGCGGATGAGAAAAAAATATCACCCTCATGTGATCCAACCTAAGCCACACCTCGTATCTCTCACATGTTAACGGGCATTCAGTCTGCCGAGGAAAAGGGTGCAAACCTGCCCCCGATCCCATATGGTGCTAACGCGGGACAACGTATCCGTGTCATCGAAAGTGGACAAGTGTCTGTCAACGAAACGCTGGAACAAGGGCCGTGGATCGCACAAATGGAGCGTATCCAAGCCGCGCAAGATCAATCGGCTTTTGCCGAGCTATTTGCGCATTTTGCCCCAAGAGTGAAAGCGTTTTTGATGAAGTCGGGGGCAAATGACACCCTCGCGGAAGAGATCGCTCAGGAGGTCATGGCGACCCTCTGGCACAAGGCCCATATGTTCGATCCCTCGCGGGCGAGTGTGGCAACGTGGATTTTCACGATTGCCCGAAACCGCAAGATCGATGCATTCCGCAAACAGCGGCGGCCCGAGCCCGAGGATCTGACATGGGGCCCTGAGGCAGAGCCGGATCAGGAAGACGTTCTGGCCCTGCAACAAGAGACAGACAAACTGGCTCAGGCGATGTCTGAGCTGCCGGAGAAACAGAGGGAACTGATTGAACGCGCCTATTTCGGCGATTTGTCGCATAGCGAAATCGCTGATGAAACAGGCCTGCCCCTTGGCACAATCAAGTCCCGGATTAGGTTGGCGCTTGAGAGATTGCGTCACGCGATGAAGTGAGTGGAATGGAAAAGATCAAACATCATCTGACAGATGAGATTCTGATGGCCTATTCGGCCGGGACGCTTCCGGAAGCCTTCAATCTTGTCGTTGCGACGCATATTTCGCTATGTGACGAATGTCGCGCAGCCGCTGATAGCTATGACGCTCTTGGCGGTGCTGTTCTTGAAGATCAGGAAGTCGTCACGATTTCTGACGGTGCGCTGAAAGCCACGCTGAAGTTGATTAGCGAAATGCCCAAAGATGCCATCAAGACAATGCACGCGCGCAAGCCCGGCATTTTCCCGGCGCCTTTGCAGGATTACGTCGGCGGCGATGCTGACAGCGTAGAGTGGCGCAGCGTTGGTATGGGTGTGAAGCAGGCCGTCCTGAAGACATCCAAGGAAGCATCGGTTCGGCTACTTTACATCCCGGCTGGTGTCGCGATGCCCGATCACTCGCACAAGGGCAAAGAGATGACGCTGGTCCTGCAGGGTGCGTTCAGCGATGAAGATGGCCGCTTTGCACGCGGAGATATCGAAATCGCAGATCAGGAATTGCACCACCACCCTGTCGCTGAAGAGGGTGAGGATTGCATTTGCCTGACGGCAACTGATGCGCCGCTCAAGTTCAACTCGCTGATCCCGCGCATTGCGCAGCCTTTCCTGCGGATTTGACGCTTAAGGCATAACGCAAAGCTTTGAGGCGGGGACAGACCCCGCCTTTTTCATTTCGGGATTGGATTGCCCGCACGGTCGGCCAGGGTCCGCACCCCGTCCTTGACCGTCAGCACCTTGTCCTTGTCTGCATACCGAACGTCATTGCCAGACCGTGTTCCAACCACAAGATAGGTGACAGGCGCCGAATTGGGTCAGTTCACCTGCATCACTCAGCAGATGCGCGCGGTAAGGCCCAAGCTCATCCGCGTTTTCGGGGGTCATTTCCTCAACAGGCGCTTCGGCCAACTTGATGATCGGCATGGCTTTGGTCCTTAGGGGCTGGGCCTTATTCGGCAGGGCCTTTCAACTGGACCACCTTATCAGAACCCTCGGCCAGTTCCTCAAAATCAAAGTTATCAAGCCGCTTTGCGCGACGCCCCGCCTTATCGGCAGAGATTTTGATATCCGCGATATCTTTGGCGGCTTG
>ERZ1740070.2181-NODE-2181-length-11441-cov-6.102846_pt1 | contig 11441 bp, 13 predicted proteins | sample MGYA00581734_ERZ1740070 | MGnify/ENA primary metagenome ERZ1740070 (study PRJEB43018, sample SAMN04849744) | marine metagenome | isolation source: floating plastic debris | place: Pacific Ocean | collected 2008-09-01 | study: EMG produced TPA metagenomics... | reverse complement strand
ATGGTCGGTATCCTTTCACATAGGACCACAGGCCTGTTTCCTGGTATTGCGGCCAGTCGGCATAGCGTTGAGCAACAGGTTCGGTGATGATTTTGCGGTGACGTTGCCCTAGCCAAGTAGCAATTTCGACTTTGCCTGGCTTGGAATGGAATGGGTCGCGACTGTAACGCCCTGCGTTCGTTTTGGTCTGCCAATACTTGGGCACATGCGCGTAGAACGGATGGTCAAGCACACCAGGCATAAAAACGTATGCCCGCTCATTAGCTTCATTGATCACCTCATCAACAGAGCGCAATTCGCGTGACATTTTGCTCTGGTGATGAGCAAGGCGGTCCTGGTGTTCCGCCGTCATGATCGCCTGAACAGGGTCACCGTATCCAAAAATTAAATCGTGCAAAGCTTTCGATTTGGCGGCCCGGGCACGTTCTTGTTGCGCAAAATCATCGTAGTGAAGCGTTTGACGCCCCAGTTGTCGGCTCACCAGCGCAGCCTGCTGAACCGATCTTATGCCCATATAGATGGTTGTTCCGCATGAGTTAGGGATCACCGAACTTGCGCCTTTTTTCAGGCGTTCAAACTGTTCGGTGGACTGCACCACATATGCAGTGCGGATATTGTAACCAGCGGAAATGGTAGCCAGTGATTCAGCCAAGGGCCATGCGCCCATAGCAGCAACTTCGTTGAGTAACCAAAACTGAGGTCTTGCCGAAACAGCGCGGCGCTTAAAAATAAGTGCACAAGTAAAGAGTGCCTTCACAACACTGTTGTTCTCTGCATACTCAAGGTCTTCCATGATGGAGACCATTGTCGGATGTGAGTTTCCTTCGCAGAGCTGCGAAAAACAAAAATCGAAGGGCGGAGACGAGGCCGCGCGCACCTGAGGGTCCATCATACAGGCATAACGCCGCGCCAGTTCGTTCTTGATTCCGGCAAAGCCTCCAGTGTCAGAGTTTCCTGCCCGCAATTTTCGCAGGTCCGCAGCCACCTGATTTATCTCTGGCTCAGGCTGTAGAGAGATTTCGTATTCAAAGTTGAGCCACTCTTCAGTGGCATCGCCAAGAGCTGCAATCTTGTCAGCTACGTCAGGTACAGTGACGAAACCGTTCAGTCGTGCCAGCGTGACCAGAACAGCCGTGTTAATGGTCTGGGCCATGCCTTCGAAGTACTGTGCACGTGGATCGGAAAAGGGAATCCAGCTTGCAGAGGTCAAAAGGCTGTCAGGGACCAGAGTTGGTGAGCTCGCGACCAAATGGGCATACGGGTTCATTCTACTAGGAGGAATTACGCCGCGACCTCTCGGATCGTAACAATAGTGATGGCGTCCCTGAACAACCTGCAACGATGCGACAGGCGTATCCTGTGATTTGAAATCAAGATTAATGATGTGATGCGGACCATTTTCGTCACTGATGGAAGCATCGATGAGCCATTTCAGGCCAAAATTGCCTTTACCGCTCCGTGCTCCTCCAACGAGGCAAAGGGAGCTTTGTTGTCCGCTGCGACATTCCCGTCCTGCTTCATCGGTGCCAACAAACGCACCGTATCGGCTATAGAGTCCGGCGTTTTTTCTACCGCTAAAGTTCGTAAATGTGGCGGAGCCATGAGGCACCACACGTGGATCATACATATTAAATTCTTTTGCGTTTGATCCCAAGATTTGGGACAAGCGCCAGGGGTGATGTTGCAGCATCGCCCCCAGCCAGATTACTGGTTGAAGACTTGGGCGATCTCTCAGCTTTGCGAGATCGCTTTCTTTCGCTCAGATCGACTGTTTGCCTTTGAAGGCGCCAATAAATCCACCCAGCGAACACAGTCCGCAGAAAATAGTGGCGGCTTCTGCGTATTCGTTGGTCCCTATGCCGACAGCCGCACCGAGTGCGAACCACCCGAAGCCGCATCCAGCGACAAAGAAGCCGATGCGCTCAAGCGCGCTGAACCTTCGTGTAACTTTCATTGAGTATTCCTTTCTCCGGTTGGATTAAACTTCGTCATATCCGGCGATGCAGCGATAGACCCCGCCGACGCCAAACAAACCGATCACAAAGGCCAACGGCCCACTCCATTGGAACTCAGCGTGTTGTGCGATCATCAGAGCGACCGCTATGCTGATTGCTCCATAGCAAAGGGCTTGGAGACGTTTCTTTGCGCTCAGGCGTTTTCGGACTTTCATTTCTTTCTCCTTTGAGATGCTTGAATCAGCCGATGGCAGCGCCAATCACAATCAGCGCGATGACCACCATGATGATTGCGGGCCAGGGAGTGGGTGCGCGTTGATAGACGTTTCCAATTTTTTTGTAGCGTGCCATGGGTTTTCTCCTTTTATGGCTTGGGTGATTGGCTCACATGAGCCGACGTGCCGCCCACGCGGACAGGGACAAGAACCATGCCATAATGGCGAGCCGCAGGATGACGTAGGTTGCGGGCCAGATGGCGATCTTGATGGCTAAAGCGAGCCATGATGCGACCTGAAAATCATACCGAGACACCAGCGCTTGCCAGATCATCGGCTCAAATACGGGGTAAACTTCTGGAGCGATGAATACAGTCATGCATAAGAGCCTCGAAGTCGCAGGGTGCGATAAGGTCTTCTACGACCATGGGATATCCGGCGGAAAAGCCGACAGACCGGGACTGGAGCAAGCGCTCAAACATCTCGTCGCGGGCGATATGTTGATTGTCTATAAGCTGGATCGGCTTGGGCGCTCTGTCTTGCATTTGGCTGATCTACTGGCGCGGCTCGACAAGCAGGATGTGCAATTCTGGTCCCTGACCGAAGGCATCAACACAGCGACACCGGGCGGGAAACTGATTTATCACATCTTCGCTGCAGTGGCAGAATTCCATCGCGATCTGATCCGCGAAAACACCCGAAACGGGTTGCAAGCGGCTCGTCAGCGCGGGTCAAAGATTGGACGCCCGAGACTGATGAGCGTTGATGACATCATTGAGGCGCACCGCATGATGCAGCAAGAAGGCCATTCCTTCGCGCAGACAGCGCAACGTTTTGATGTGTCACAAAGCACATTGACGCGTGGGTTGAAGAGATGCGGATTTGCGAATGCAGCGTGAGATTTCAAATGAGCGCCGCAGGTGCTTAACGAAAATCAGAGAGTGCGGTGTGGGCAAAAAACGCCTACAATTCGTGTTTCCGACCTTCAGCAATCGCTGCTTGACGGCGCTGCCTATACTCCGCCGCAGCAGCGCTGCGTTTCGCAAGTTCTTCCATTCGACGGCGGTACAAGTCTCTTTCAACAGAGTAGTCCGGCCCGCGCGTGGCACGATGAATCTCAGCTTCACGCTCAAGTCTTTTGATATCGCTTGGGTGCATAAGGTCTCCTCCCGTGATGTTGGATAGCTATGCACTCGGACCGATCATTTCACTCTTTTATGACAAAATCTTCGAAGCAGATAGCTGAAACGAAATCTCTCCAAGACTGCCCACTTCGAGGGATACATACGTGAGATAAATCACACTGAAAGTCGCGAGCTCGGTGCTGCGAAACAGGCAGCAACGTCAGAAGATTCCAAAGACTAAGAAGGATCAGGCTTCTTAGCGTTTGACACGTTCATGCCCCGTGTAATTCAATGTGAGGTTGAGAGAGCCCGGTATTAGTGTGCTTTCTTTCGAGAGGGGACAATGGCAAACAAAACAATTCTTAACACTTTCATTTTCGTTTTCTTCATTTTGGCTAGCTGCAGCAATCAAGCAAAAGACATAACGCCTGTTGAAGTAGAAAGAGCGAACATAGTTTTCGCAAGTGACGTGGTGTTCGCGGCAAAATGCGAATTGCGCCAGGGCTTAGACGATGTGCGTGATCGTTTCCCTGACGAAACCAAAAGGTTCAGCTTCCCAACTGCGATAACCACTATGACATTAACCGTCGTCGGTCGGGATCAACCGGTCAGTTCCATTAATGCGACCATTCCTGCTGGCGGCGTCGTATTTACTTTGAATGGAGTTCGCGACCTTAGGAGAACATCGAGTAAGAAGATGGAGTTGACACTTCTGTTCTCTGAAAATGACGACATCGATTGTTCTCAATCGTATATGGACGAAAATGACATTACAAAAATCGAGGACGAGATCGGTCTGGCTAGCTGGCTTGGTTCGCTAGTCCAAATCGCCAAACAGACTGATGAAGCACCAAGCTTTTCAAGCTACGAGGCTACATTTGACATTGTTGAAACGGCCAGAGGTGACGCCACAATCGCCAAAGCGCAAACATCCGCTCCACGCTCCTTCCGTTTCAATGCAAGTCATACAAGAAGTGTCACCCACAAAGTTTCAATTACGGCTTTGATCTGCGACTCGGACAACCCAGCCGTAAACGGCAAAGCATGCGCAGAAGCCAAGGCTCCTAACAGGCAAAAACAAGACCCTCCTGCCGCGCTGCAGCTTGAGAGAAACATCTTTAGAGACAGCAGTTCTTGAAGCTGATGCGCTGAATCTAACTGCATCTCGACGCTTCTCGTCATGCCACAAAGCGCATCGGTCAAACGACTTAGGAGCTCTCTATGAACTTGGAAAAAGGCCTTCCGATAGTGACGGGAATTCTTGGGGTTATTCTTGGCGCCGGTACTTTTGGGCTAACCGGATGGGCGGAAGCTGAAAAGCAGTTGGAGATAAACAAGTTTGAACGTCTTGTTGCATTTAGCGAAGCTGCTTGGTCTTCGGACATAGACAGCGGCTCAGACGATTACGTCAGAAAAATAAGCGGCCTTACGGTGTTTGCCGATGAGCGAGTGCTCCGCGAGCTGACAAGTTACACAAAGTCTAACTGTGCCGCGTCTGAAGACGTAACTTACGAGTGCCAAGCTAACTGGGCAAGCGTTGTCAACGCGATGAGAAGTGCTGTTGGTCAACCGGAGCTCGATGAAAACCTGATTATCGAAACGCTGTGGGGCGATCCCGGCCAAGATTAGAGTGCGTCAAAAGTGGCAGCACGTACTGAATTGAGCTGCATCCAATAAGTTGTTTGTGGCTTGGTTTGACGAGGTGCGGACGTTTCAGCAAGCAATACAATGTCTACAAAAAAGCGGCCACAAACCTGCAACAGCCATCAATCCGATGGAAACAAGACACATAGGTTTGCGCGAATCACAGCAGGGCGATTAACCTTTAGATTGTTGAAATTAAGATTTTTCTGATTGGGGGATGTAATGAAGCGCTTGTTTTCAACGGTCGCAGCAGTTTTTATCGCAGCTCAAGCCTATGCCGATGAAGTGGTTCTTCGTGTAGCAGGTTGGATTATTGAGTCCGATGAGTCAGGGGACAATGGGCTCAAAGAGCAGCTTGGACTGTAAGGTGGAGGACGATTCTAATCACTTGGAGCCATTTCTAATTACTAATTGCCACATCCACACATTCTACTTGAGCCTTGTACCAAAGGGTGTCTTGCCCGTTGGGTTGAGCCAAGCGCTTGCATCTTTACCGCTTCAAGCTGCCGTGGTTCAGGCTCTGCATTGGCTTAACCCGATTAACAAACGTGATCGCTTTAGCCGATATGCCAACTTCTTAGAAATCGGCGGCCAGCGTACGCAAGATGAGATTTTTGAGATTATCAAAGGTTACTATCCACGGAAAACGCGCTTTGTTGTTCTACCCATGGATATGGAGTTTATGGGGGCTGGAAAACCTCCTAAGGACATCAACGACCAACACAACGAACTCGAACAACTTGCAAAGAAAAACCCTGAATCGTTGCTTCCTTTTTTCGCGATTGATCCGCGGCGCTACAATGGTGAGAAAGGCCAAGCCGCTTTAGATGCTGAGTTAAGGAAAAGGTTCCCTGCCGATCTAAATAACCGCATCTTCAGAGGGATAAAACTCTATCCTCCGCTAGGATATTCACCGAAAGATCATCGGTTAGAAGCAATGTGGGCGTATTGCAACGAACACAACGTCCCAGTCTTATCGCATTGTTCCAGGGGCGGTGTACATAGACGGGGTGCTTCGCAAGCAGAAGTCGATCGAAACACCGACCCTGACAACTACCTTCTTTTATTGGACAAATACAAAAACTTGCGCATTTGTCTTGCTCATTTCGGCGGAGACGACGACTGGGAGGCTTACTTCGAAAAACCTGAAAGTAGGATCGAAGTTGACCTTGATGACACCTACGACAAACGCAAGTCAATGAATTGGGTATCAAAGATCCTTCAGATCATAGAAAGCCGCAGGTACCCAGGTCTGTACACAGACATCTCGTACACAATATTCTCAACTCAGAAATTCTTGCCAGCGATTTCCGTTATCTTGAAAAACAGTTCCAATGTTCGAGCGAAGACGCTCTTTGGTTCAGACTATTACATGACCCAAAATGAAAAGTTCGATGAAAGATATTTGTCGATGCAGCTTCGACATACGTTGGGAGAAGAGGTCTTCCGAGAGATAGCGGAAAGAAATCCACGGATGTATCTGTAACATTCAAATTGAGTGCTTTTAAGACGGCGAAGCTTTCCCGTATTTGCCGCAAAAACAATGTATCGAATGAAACTTAGAACACAGGCGTGGATCGTTGTTTTTGGTTTCTCTCAAGCCAACCACAGCGAACGCTGAAACAGCAAAACTGTCAAAAACACACTACTACACACATTGATTTTCGTACTTGGATAAAAAATGACACGTCGCCCTTCGCCTGTAGATGAAATTGCAAAAAGTGCTCTTTCTGAGCTGAAGTCTCTAGAAGGCGGAAATAGGAGTGAGGCTCTAAGAAGGCTTATTGAGGCGCGTGACAGCTCAAAAAACGTAAGTGAGAAGATATTCATTTTGCTGGCGACGCTATTGTTGCCGATAATCCTGTTTCTTTTTTTGGATATGAAGAAGTTTGATTTTCTTGGCATCGAGTTTGCGCTGAATAACCAAACTGTGTTCTTCTTCTTTTTCATCGGAAATTTATTTTACGTTTACAAAATTTCTCATTTTGCCAAAGTCGTAGCTGCAGAAAAAGTAATCTACGAAATGAGCAAGTATGAAAGGCCGAACCTAGATGGTCTAACCAATTTGCTCCCATACAATTTGAGTATTTTAGTCTCGCCAAACAAAGCACTCACGTTCTATTTGAAATACTTTTCTATCGCGGTTTATTCATTGATTTACTTCGTATGCTTAATTGCATACGTCATTACAGTTTCATCGGCTACGAGTAGTGCCGACTGGATTCTGGGTATCGTTCTATTAATTTTGAATATTGCGTCGATGTACGTATCATTGCTGGTGTTTCCAAACACAGCAGTACACTTGAGAGCCACGCCAAAAAGTTAGCAGCCAATGTTTGCGATCTAAGATTTCGATTGGACTAAAGCAAATCGCTTACCTGGGATGCGTAGTTCTATATTGAAAGGTATTGCCTTTGGTAATGCCGATTTGTTTGCAGAGAGCTAAGTCTCACTTGGAATTCTAACTTACGCAAGATGTGCGGATGGGTAGCACCATCCGCATCTTGGCTGCGGGCGGCTGCGCCGTCCTCGGCAAAGTGGGCGTACCGCCCCCTGTTGCATACCCCCTAAAATAGTTTGTGGCACCGGACATGCCCCAGGAACCGTTGGGTACTTCTTGCGTTTCTAAAGCTGTTTAGAAGGCTACAACTAAACGGATTGAACTCCATGAGATCTATTTCCGCTTGAAGTTGTATACGTAATCGTCAAGCGTGATGTAAAAATGGGATAGTTTTTTGGGGGTTAGGGCATGAGCATCGGCAGCTCAGACATCGTAAACATTTTGCATCTTACCGATCTGCATTTCAAAACAACCCGGCAATATGACCAGAACATCGTTTTAAAAGCTCTCTTGGACGATGTATCGAGCATATCCAAAATGTATGGACATCCCGACCTGATAGTTTTTTCGGGCGATTTGGTACACTCGGCAGACGATGAAAGAATCTATGACAAGCTCTACGACAATTTCATTGAATGAAGTGGTCCCGGCTTTTCGGACAGTTTTGCAGCGTTTCTAAGGTGTATCTGGTAGCAGCGCAGAGCGCACGGGTAATGGCGAATTGTAACATCATCGATCACGGTTTCCCGTGTAATGGTCTTGGTGGTTGCGCCGACGGGCAGGTCACGGCGAAGCCGCCACAACTCCTTACCGCATTTGAGTTTTTACAAAATATTCTTGACTGCAAATGGTACTTACCGAAACTTTCCGTAACTGTTTGGGGGAAAAGTCATTGGAAGAAGATCGCTTAGAGGTTGAATGCATAAGAGTTTTAGCAGGTGCAAGCGAAGTGCGTACTAAAGTGTTATCAGGCATTGCTTTAGGCGAAGCCAGCGTTGAAGAGGCCGCTTACCTAGTTAAATGCCGGGTAAAAGACCAAGCTAGTCTGCTTCACAAGGTTAAAAACAAACGTGCCGGCGAGAAACCAGATTATAGTGCGCGAGAGGTAAGGGACATTGTAGGTTTGCGTCTCTTGACGCTATTTCGCCGAGATCTTCCGAGACTGCTGACCCGTTTCCTTACATTCATTGATGCTGGTCTCCGTAGCGATCTTTCCCTGTTTGTTGGCCAAGACATACGAGACGCGGTTGAGGAGATCATAATTTACACCGCCCGCAAGGAAGAGGATGAAATTGATAACCGCCTGTTGGATGTCTTCCAAAGTCGTGGATTGAAAGTTTCTTACAGCGAGGAGACGGATCCAAAAGACGAGTTAGTGGTTAAGGTAAGGCGAAAGAAGTCTCAGTATTCATCAATCCATATCGTGATTTGGTGCGAAAATGTAGTGAGTAACCGGCGCAAGCACAAAATACCTATGGAGGTTCAAATTAGGACCTCCCTTGAGGATGTTTGGGGAGAGATCGAGCATAAACTTGGTTACAAAAATGAAGATTTGGGAAATGACGCAGCCAGTCAGTCTCATATTGGCTCCGCAAGGGAGCATTTGGGGATACTGAAAGGGCAACTCGATTTATGCACGGACTCAGCTGATGTTATCAGAAAGCAGATGGAGTACGCCACGCCCTCAAAGCTAAAGTTCACTGCGTCTGTATCCGCTCCATCAGTAAATATGGGCACATTGGTAAAACTCCCGATCCCAGAAGATCAGCTTATAATAGTCAATGAAGTCGCTGATAAGTTGAAGGCCGCATTCGAAGGCTTCGCAAACTCTGACGAGCAGACGCAAGGAGCTGACCTAATCAACCTGGAAGCAGATTTCCAAGCATGCGCACGGCGGTTGAAGAGCTTGATATCCACGGTTGACGACGATAGCAGTGTCACCGGCGCGGCGAAGGAAACTAGTTTGTACTACCTCAAGATGGAGGCGGCACTTTCTTTTTATTGGGCCGGTCGGTGCGCCACATCGCGCGTTAATGATCCTTCGTCCGCCGAGGCAGCGGACCAACACTTCATTAACGCCATTCAAATTTACAACGAACTCGCTCGTGACGAGCCAAATCGCCATGATGCGATTTTGGCGTATAGGATTGCCAATGTATTGACAGCGCAAGGGCACAGTGAGCTTGCTCTGGGCAAACTCAAAGAAGCGGTTCGTGAACTGGCCGAATACGAACAAAGGGATTTAGCAGCTGACCATTTTCTCAGGGTGCGAATACCACGCCAACTTGGGGTAGCTCACTGGGAAATGGCAGAAAGGCTGAAAGAAGAAGCTAGTTCAGTTGGCCTTGACGATATGTTTCAAGACCAGCGTCAAGACTACTATCTGGAGGCGCTCCAAACAACTTTACCACTTCTGGATTTGAAGGTGGCAGAGCGCGAAGGCAGCCCCCATATAGGAGCTGAAGAAGAGGCTGACGAGACGATGAAGACCACAAACAATGTCATAGAGTATGCGCTTTGCTTCGCTCGGAGCGGTGGGAGCTGGGCAGTACTTGAAAGAAACGGTGTTTCGAAATCCGACTTGACTGAACTCGTTGAAAGCCTGACCAAGGAGGCGTCTCCTGACGACCTTGAAATTCCCGTATGGGGCGACACGCTGCGTGCAGCTAACGAGGAGTTGTTGAGTGATGACGTGATGGCAAAAGCCTATGCGAGGCGCACTCGAGAAATACTTCTTAAAAACAAGTCCGGATTTGTAGCGATACATGGCGAAAGATCTGTCGAAGAAATGCTTAATGATGCGTCCGCTACGCTAGGAAGGACTTAAACGAACTGCCACAAAGATTTCTCTCGACTTCCATGATTTGTTCATGTCAAACTAGTAATAGAAAACGAAACTGAAACAAGCGCGAAGAATATTCAAATGAAACCAATATGTTAGAATTATGCCAGCCATTTCGAGGCAACTACCGTCTTGAACAAATCAGCGATGTTCACGTAACGTTCGCCACCGTTGCTAACACTGGCTCATGCTTGACTAAAACGTGAATCATTAATTTATTAGTGTAGTGCAACTTGAGGTGCACCCAATAGGTCCAACAAGAAGACGACATTTGTTTGCAGTGCTTGTCGGCTCATTAGGTCTGGCTTTAGCTTTGTATTGCGCTGCTGCGATCTACGAAGTTAGGCTCGTATCAAACCGTTCTGACGCTGACTTGGAAGTCTTCAAGTTTCTTCTCGCCACTTGTGCTCTAGGAGCACTTCTATTTGTTTACCAAGCGATAGAGGCTCTCCGAGAAGCTCGCGAAAACGAACGAGAAGAGCTAATACGTTTTCGTGAGAAATTCCTAACCGCGTATCACGACATAAAAAGAGTGCGGCGAAAACTTCGATTTGTTTTTGTATCAACAGATGATGGTCTCCGCATTTGCGACTCCAAGGAGTTGGTCTCCGCATATGATATGCTGAACACATCTTATGTAGAGTTTGAACTTCTGCGGAAGCTCAAACTGACGCGAAAAGGCGTTCTCGAGCGACAGTATTCCCAAGTCGTTCAAGACATGAGATCCGTCGATAAGTACCTAAGAGGCATTATGATTGAATTGGAGGGTCTTGATTGGAAATCGAATAGGGTAATAGGGATCAACGAGGTCGAAAAACTGCAAAGCTTTCTCTTCGCCGACAAAAACCCAGTGCACGTTGCCGCTTCAAAATCGTTGGACAAGTTCCTTGTAGAGCTTACGCAAACGAAGGGCTAAGAATTGCATCAATTCCAAAAAAAATTTTAATGAAGTGCCGAGTAACTGGAACAAATACTCCAAAATGACTGAAGTGTCGTATGGTACAGAACGGCTGCAATCGACGGCTTTGCCCCAATCAGTGATGGGCCCAAGCGATGGAACCGCGATGTTTGATCCCGAAAAGCTGTTACCGCCTTGCTATGGCGCTCGTCCTTCAGCCACATTCTTACCGATCTGGTAGCAGTGCAGTGCGCATGGGAAGTGGCGAATTGTGATACTGTCGATCACGGTTTCCCGTGTGATGGTCTTGGTTGTTGCGCCGACGGGCAGGCTGACGTCTGCATTGCGTTTAGCAAGTTCAATCAGGCCACGTAGCTCACCAGGTTGATCATCGGCATAGCGATCTGACCATTTGATCTCAT